>Ga0335071_10003383_pt1 | contig 16840 bp, 10 predicted proteins | sample Lox_Sample_15_FD_206724 | JGI IMG/M metagenome (GOLD analysis project Ga0335071, IMG submission 206724) | Soil microbial communities from Loxahatchee National Wildlife Refuge, Florida, United States - Lox_Sample_1.5 | ecosystem: Environmental > Terrestrial > Soil > Wetlands | place: USA... | reverse complement strand
GTGTCGAGACTGGAAATTGCATAAAGATGAGCGATTAGAAAATACCAGTCGATTGATAGGAAATAACTTTCGTCAATTTGGACGCCTAACTTCATGGAATCAGTGCTTCCTGGGATGTAAACACGGGTAAGTTACAAAGAATCCATCTGTCGCACTCTAGAAAGACGCTTGTTGGAAATCCTTTAAGCGCAGAAAATGGCTGCTCATAGTACAAGAGGCCACTTTTTCCGTTTGGTAAAGGGCAGCGTGTGGCTGGAGCCGAGGGCTCCTACTGACAGCGAACCCCTGAATACCAGCGGTCAATCTGAACAAAAAACATACTTCCACGTGATTTCAGGAGGAAAGACATGCAACAAGCACCAAACCGGCCGGTGAATCGCAACCAACGTGGCGCTCCGGCTCTGAAGTTCCTCGCCGCAGCCGGTGCATTGCTCGCGCTGCTCATGCTGATCTCCCCGCACCAATCGCACGCTCAGTTGGTTACGGGAGACATTTTAGGCACAGTGACCGACTCGACCGGCGCGGTCGTACCGGGCGCCAAAGTGACCCTTCTTAACTCTGGAACCGGTATCGCCGCCAGTACACAGTCTAGTGATACCGGCGAATTCCTCTTCACTAAAGTGCAAATAGGCTCCTATAAGGTGACCGTTGAAGCAAAAGGCTTTAAGACGTTCTCCACTATCGGAGTCACTTTGAACGCCAGCGATCGTGTTCGCGTAACGGCCAAGATGGAAGTTGGCAGCCAGGTGGAAACTGTTCAAGTCGAGGCCACTGAGGCTGTGACGCTGAAGACCGACTCTTCCGACATTAGCGCAACGATCTCCTCCGCCAGCCTCACCGATATGCCCACGAACGGCCGCAATTATTACGATCTGATGGGCTATGCGCCCGGAACCACCACCGCGTCCGAAGCCAACGACCCGAGAACAGGTCAACGCCAGTCCATGGCCTTCTCCGCGAATGGGCAAACCACCGTATTCAACAACAATATGATCGACGGCATGGACAACAACCAGCGCAGCGTAGGACTGGTTGCCGTTGAGCCATCGCTGGACGCCTTGCAAGAAGTCAAGGTTGAGACCAACAACTATTCGGCGGAATACAGCCGCACCGGCGGAGGCATCGCCAACCTGATCACCAAGTCTGGAACCAATCAATTCCATGGCTCCCTCTTCGAGTTCATGCGCAACGACGCATTCGATGCCTATCCCTGGGTTTCCAGCGGCACAAAGACCAAGGCCGAACTGCGCCAGAATCAATTTGGCGGCAGCCTGGGCGGTCCCATCCTCAAAAACAAGGCTTTCTTCTTCGGAGATTACCAGGGATTCCGGCAGATCCAGGGCAGCATCTCCGATTCTACGGTCCCAACGGCAGAGGAATATGCTTCGATCCACGCTTACGCAGCAGCGCCAGGCAATGGTTACATCGCGTTGCAGGACAGGTGGGATGGTTACGCCGGGGCCCAGGAATTTGACATCGGACCGGGCGCAACGACGACAGGTTCAGGTCCAACTCTCACCGCTCTCCACACCAACATCGACCCTTTGGGGCTCGCTTATCTGATGGAGGCTCCCAAACCCAATTGCCCCGGCGACACGTATTGCTACGATAACGGTCAGAACAACTACCGCCAAGCGTCAAATAAGGCTGTGAATACGGATACCTACGATGGGCGCGTTGACTATCACATCAACGACTACAACACGTTTTTCGTGCGCTATTCGTATGACAACACCATCAACAACGGGGGATCGAGATGGCCCGCAGCGGCCCTCGTGAACGGCAATTCCAAGACATACCTAACCGGCGCAAATGACGGCGTGGTCACGGCCCAAAACGGCGCGCTCGATTTGGTGCATATCTTTAACCCCACAACTGTTTTCGAAGTCAAGGCCGGCTATGCGCAATCGTTCATGTGGGGCCACAGCGCCGGTACCTCCTGGACGACCCAGGATGTCGGGTTAGACTGTTCCGCAAACTATTGCTACAACTCGCCCGGCGTTGTGGGGCTGCCCTTTATGAGCCTGAGTGGACCCACAGCCGCTAATCCTTTCGGTCCTCCCGGTCAAGTTGGAAGCCCATACATGGCGGCGACCGTTCCCTACGGCTACTCTGGCGATCCAGCCAGTTCGTACTTTACCGAGAACACATTCCAGTACGTCGCCTCGCTCACGAAGACCCAAAAAGCCCATTCGATGAAAATGGGCCTGACCTTGATTCGCCGGCAGATAAAGGCTCCTGAGACCAGCAACTCCACTCCTGTCTACGCCCCGCAGAACACGCCGAATATTCTCGGCGATATGCTCGCTGGAGACGCCGTTTCCTTGAGCGGGACCAAGGTCATGATTACGCCTCACTATCGCACCTGGGAGCCGTCGGCGTTCTTCCAGGACGACTGGCGCGCAACCAAGGCGCTAACCCTCAACCTGGGCGTTCGATACGACCTCTATACGCCTTACACCGAACACGATGGATACCTCTCAAATTTCGATCCGAATACCGACCTCATGATTTCGCCGGTCCTGCTGGGTACGAACCACAGCAACGCTACGGCCGGCATTCAGAGCGACTACAAGAACATTTCTCCACGCGTCGGCTTCGCATGGACCCTGCCCGGCAACAACGCCGCGACTAACAACATGGTGCTCCGCGGCGGATTCGGAATGAGCTACTTCCCTGGAAACACCAGTGGAGCGAGCATGCTCGCATACCAGCTGACCGGTGCTCCGTTCACCTGGTCGATGTCGTGCGGAAACAGTGTTTACGCAATGGGCGCCGCGCCATGTTCAACCTACTATGGTGCCTCTCCCAGCGGGCCAGGACTATCCGATGGCGGGTATAACGTTGACTTCAATCTGCCTCTCGCCACCTACGATACCAGCTTGGCCACAAATCCTGACAAGTATGTAACCTCGCTCTCAGGAAACCAGTTCGTCGCATTGAACTTCAAATCCCTGAGTCTGGAGCAGTTCAATTTGCAGCTGCAAAAACAGATGGGAAACAGCATTCTTACCGCAGGATTTGTGGGCAACTTGGGACGGCACATTCCAACCCAGCAAAACCTCAACCAGCCGATTAGCTCTGCCGCTTCTAACACCCAGGCAGGTTACCCGATGTACAGTGCCGCCACTCCTTGGATGGCAGTTTCCAGCCCAACAGGAGTGAGCGCAGTACCCGTGAAAACGTCGTTCAGCGGGGCTAACTCCTCCTGGATGGCCGGCGAGGCCACTTATGAGCGCCGCCTTACCCACGGCTTTAGCGCGAGCGTGAACTATACCTGGGCGCGTTCCGCTTCTCAAGGCACCAGTTCCAGCGAGTGCAGCGTGCACGGCTGCTTCGTGGACGACGGCTCGGGTACGGCAGTTCAGCTCGACGACTGGAAGAAATACAACTACACCGGCAGCACCAGTCATCGTGCGGCCGGCATGGTAACCTACAACATTCCTACTCTCACAGAGTGGAAGAAAGGCATTCTCGGGGCCATTACAAATGGATGGGCGCTGAACGGCACCGGAAATTGGAATACCGGAATATGGAACCCAATTACCAGCGGCGTTAGCGTCTCCGGTATGTCTTCCTATGGAAGCGAATATCCAGACCGTATTCCAGGAGTATCCTTGAAGCCGGCTGGGGGGAAATCGCTTCAACATTGGTTTAACCCCAACGCCTTCAAGCTTCAGCCTGCGGGTATGTTGGGCAACGCCTACCAGAACTCCAACTATGTCCAGGCACCCCGGACGCGTGATCTCGATATGAGCTTCAGCAAGACCTTCTCGGTGTGGGAAGGATTCAAGCTGCAGTTCCGTGCCGAGGCATTTAACCTCACCAATACGCCCAACTACGATCCTCCACCGCCGGGTCCTCCTCCGGGCGGCGGACCCGGCGGTGGGGGTGGCGGCGAATACTCGATTACCACCTACTGCCCTGCCGGGACTTCGCTCTCGGCTGGCACTTGCAACCCCACGAACGAGAACCTGCCCGGTGATATTTCCACGAATGCTTCAAATTTCACCGTGATCACCAGTGTCAGCAACCAGTCGCGTATCTTCCAGTTCGCTCTGAAGCTAATTTACTAGCGGCGCAGTCTGGATCCCGGACATGCTCTCACGGCTGAAAGGCCGTGAGAGCATATCCTCCAGCTTTCGAGTGAGCTATAGGCCCTTGATGAGCTGACTAATCTGCTAATTACTAAGCTGCTGACGCGCGAATTCGCTAAAAAGAAATAGACCGCGAACTTGCTAACTCGCGAGGTCCGCGAAGCGGACGCTAACTTGCGAGATGATCAACGCAGTGTTCCATCCCTCCGCGGTTTCGGCAACGCCGGTAGACGGCTAACTTGCCTTCACGCGCGAAGCGCGACTAACCTGCATTTCGTGACCATTGCGGTCCTATCGGCCGACAAGTCTAACCCCGCTAACTCCGCTAACTCCGCTGTCCTTCCGCTACATTAGCCGCATCGCGTCCACGTCAACCACAACGTTGCGTCGCGGCACGCCCACTTCATCGGCCTGCTGGAGCATCCCCTTGAGCGCCGCGTTCAACGCCTTGCGCGTGGCTGCCTTCAGAATCATGTGGAAGCGGTACACCCCCTTGATGCGCGCAATTGGCGCGGTGCAAGGCCCCAGCAGCCGTACTCCCTCGGGTGCCACCTTCTCAAACCACTTGCCCAGCGCTGCCGACCACCCCGCTGCCTCTTCCAGCTTTTGCGACTGCACCAGCACATTCGCCAGCACGCCGAAAGGCGGGTAGTGCATCCATTGCCTGTATTTCAACTCCCGCCCGGCAAAGGCCGAATAATCGTGCGCCGCCGCCGCCAGAATCGCGTAGTGATCCGGGTAATAGGTCTGCACCACCACGCGGCCGGGCAACTCTCCGCGTCCAGCTCTGCCGCTCACCTGCGAAATCAGTTGAAATACGCGCTCGGCGGCGCGGAAATCCGGCAGCGCCAGCGCATGATCGCAGCCCACCACGCCCACCAGCGTCACTCCGTGGATATCGTGCCCCTTGGCGATCATTTGCGTTCCCACCAGCAGGTTGATCTCGCCCGCGTGCAGCCGCGCCAACAACCGCTCCAAATCGTGCCGTCCCCGGACCGTGTCCCGGTCCATTCGCCCGATCCTCGCAGTGGGAAAGATCTCCTGCAGCCTCTCTTCGCCCTGCTCCGAGCCCGCGCCCAGGTAATACAGGTGCTCGCTCTCGCACTGCGGGCACTTGGACGGCACCGTCCGCTTGTAGCCGCAGTAATGGCATTCGAGCCTTTGGCCCTGGCGGGCAATTTCCGTATCGTGCGGCTTATGGTGCGTCAGCGCGATCGCGCAGTTCTGGCACTCCAGCTTCGTGCCGCAGGCCCGGCAGATCACCGTGAACGAGTACCCACGCCTGTTCAACAGGATCAGCGCCTGCTCCCCCCGGCCCAGCGCCGCATGGATCTGCTCTACCAGAGAGCGGGAAAATAGTTGCTCCTGTCCTGTCTCCTGAAACTCGCGCCGCATATCAACGAGTTCCACTTCCGGCAGCGGGCGGTTCTTCACGCGCTCTTTCAATTCAATCCGCTCGTACCGGCCCCGTTCGGCATTCTGCCAGCTTTCCAGCGAGGGCGTCGCCGACCCCAGCACTGCCACCGCGCCAGCCAGCTTCGCGCGCATCACAGCCACATCGCGTGCGTGGTAGCGCGGCGTCTCCTCTTGTTTGTAGCTTTGATCGTGCTCCTCATCCACCAGGATCAGTCCCAGATTCCGCGCGGGCGAAAAGACCGCCGACCTCGTCCCCACCACGATCGGCGCTTCCCCACTCCGGATTCTCCTCCACTGCTCGCTCCGCTCCTGGGGCGTTAACGCCGAGTGTAGCAGCGCCACTTTCTCCCCGAAGGCAACATCCAGAAGACCGAGCATCTGCGGCGTCAATCCAATCTCCGGCACCAGCAGAATCGACGAGAGCCCCCGATCCAGCGCCTTCTGCATCGCCGCCAGATAGACAGCCGTCTTCCCCGATCCCGTCACCCCATGCAGCAGAAACGTCTTGAACGCCCCCAGCGCCGACACCACGCTTGCGAGCGCCTCCGTCTGCGGCTCATTGAGCCGGCTTGGTGGCGGCGCTGTCTCGATTCCGCCTAGGTGAAAAGCCGCCGGGCGCTCTTCGATCCGTACCAGCCCTCGGCCTACCAGTGTCTGCAGTGTCGAGCTGGGCAGATCCTTCCGCCGCAGGTCGCTCAGTGACATCTCGCCGCCACAGGCCGTCAGCTCGGCCAGGATCGCCTGCTGGCGCGCGGTCAGCTTCGGCAGTCTCGCCTCAGGCGTCATCACCGCGAACCGCTCCATTCGCCTGGCGTCGCGCTCGCCCGCTGCCGTTTCACGCGCAATCCACTTTTTGCGCGCCAGCCCAGCCAGCACCAGCAACGAAGCGGCCGTCGCCGTTCGCAGCGTCGAGACCTTCACCGGCTCGCCGGATGCAAGCCGCTCCAGCACACTCCGTTCCGTCTCCCGAATCTCAGCCCTGCTCTTGCTTTTCCCCTCGCCCGACGGACGAATCCTGTCCCGCCCTTTGCCCCGTGCCCCATCCATTTCGCGTTTTTGGCGAAATGGGTGGGAACCCGGATAATCCTCCCCCTCCACCATCGCGGCCAGCGCATCCCGTCCCGCATCCGTCAGCCGGTAATAGACCGTCCTTCGCACCTCGGCCACTAGCGGCAGCATCGCCCTCAGCACCTCGCCCACTGGCGCCAGGTAATACTGAGCAATCCACGCGGCCAGTTCCATCAGGTGATCGCTCAGCAGCGGCTCCTCATCCAGAACCGTTTCCAGTTCTCTCGCCTCGAACTCCGCCGGTGCCTTCACGCCCGTCGCCATCACAACCCCTATAAGCTTTTCGTTGCGAAAAGGCACGATCACCCGCGCGCCTTTTGGCGGCTCCTGGCCTGCGCGCACCGCATACGTAAAAAGGCGGTCCAGCGGCACCGGCAGCGCGACTTCGCAATACTCAGCCATGGCAGACAGTCTCCAGTTTAGGGGATCGGCCGCTGGTAAAGCCTCCAACCCGCGAACTTGCTGACTCGCCATCTCCGCGCAGCGGACGCTAACTGGCTAAAAGCATGCCCCCTCACACTGAGTGGGCCTCATCCAGACGTGCCTCGCATTACAATTCACTTGATGACTCTTCGCACATCTTCTGTGGTCAACTCGTCGGCATCAAAAGCCTCCGCCCCCATCACTCTGACCATCGACGTCGGCGGCTCTGGCCTAAAGGCCATGCTTGTTGACGCCAAAGGAAAGCCACTCAGCGAGCGGCAACGGATCGAAACCCCCGTCCCCTCGACGGTCCGAGGCGTTCTCCGCTGCCTCGACGAACTCGCGCGCCTCCTGGCCGGCTTCGATCGCGTCTCCGTCGGTTTCCCCGGCGTCATCAAGAATGGCGCCACCATGCTCGCCGCCAACCTCCATCCCTCCTGGATCGGCTTTACTCTCGAGGCAGAACTCAAGGCTCGTTGGCACAAGCCTGTCCGCGTCGGCAACGATGCCGACATTCAGGGCTACGGCGCTGTCAAAAGCAAGGGCGTCGAAATGGTTGTCACGCTGGGCACCGGCATGGGCTCGGCCCTGTTCGTCGATGGGCGCCTGCTCCCCAATCTCGAACTGGGCCACCATCCCTGGAAGAAGAGAACCTACGAGGACTACCTCGGCCGCCGGGGCCTTGACAAATTCGGCAAAAAAACCTGGAACATTTTTCTCCAGCAAGCCATCGAGCAATGGCTTGCCACATTCAACTGGGACCATCTCTACCTGGGCGGCGGCAACACCAAGAAGATCAACTTCACGCTGCCCGAGCACGTGACCATCGTCTCCAACGATCTGGGCCTGCTCGGCGGCGTCGCACTCTGGCGCGACGCCTAGAAGCCCTTTCCCGTTTTCTCTCGGCCCTCACGCGCGTCGTACCGCACCTTCAGCCCCAGGATCGCCATCGACAAGGCCAGCGTCAACGCGTTGGCCGTCACCACCGGCAACGAACTGATCGCAAGCCCATAGACAAGCCAGCAGAAAACCCCGAAACTGAACAGCAGGAACATCGCCAGCGAAATGTCTCCCGCGCTTTTGCGACGCCACACGCACCAGTTGCGGCACAAAGCAGAGCGTGGTGCTCGTGGCAGCGATCATCCCCGCCGGTTCCACGGCCCAGCCCGGCAGCAATCCCAATCCCGACATCTTTGTCTGAGCCCTTCGCAGCACTTTACCCCGCGCGCGTGAAATGCCGGTCAAAACCTTAAAATCACCTTAAAGCCCACTGAATCTTCCTCTTATTTCACGGAACTTTTGTATTCCTCAGCGGGATGCTTCCGTCAGACTATTTGTAGCGTTCACTTCCTTATGATTTAGGAGCCTCATGACCATCCGTGCGCCTCGTTCGCTATTCGCACTTATCTTTGCCGCGGCCATTGCCACCACTGTCTCTGCCGCCTCAGCCCAAATTCAGACGCAGCAACCCTACCATGTCATCACCAAGTGGAAGATCGGCGGCACGAATCGCTGGGATTACCTCAGCGTCGATCCGGCGACGCATCGTCTTTTCGTCTCCCATGGAGCCCAGGTGGACACAATCGACACATCCACCGGCAAGGTCGTCGGCTCCATCACAGGTCTTCAGGGCTCCCATGGCATCGCCTATGACGCCACGGGCAAATATGGCTACATCTCCGACGGCAGCGGAGTCGTCGTCTTCGATCGTGGCACCCTCGCCAAGGTGACCACCGTTGCGGTCGGCGGCGCCGATGGAATCATCTACGAGCCAGTGACCCAGACCATCTGGTCGTGGAACCGCGCCTCTGGCGGCGGCACCGCAACGGCGATCGATACGGCCACCCAGAAGCTGGCTAAGACCATCACCACTCAAGGAAGGCTCGAAGCCGCCACCGTTGACGGCAAAGGCAACGTCTACGGCAACAACGGCGGCGATATCGTCCGCATTGACGCCAAAGCCGGCCAGATCACCGCTCAGTGGAAGACCGGCTGCGAGGATGCCTCCGGACTGGCCGCCGATCCTGAAGGCAACCGCATCTTCCAGGCCTGCGACGGCAAGAAGATGTACGCCGTAGACCTCAGCTCCGGAAAGGTTCTCGCCACTTCCGAGATCGGCGACCGTCCTGACAGCGCCGGCTGGAGCGCCAAATATCATCTTGCCTTCGCCTCCACCGGCGACGGCCTGCTCTCCGTGGTCGATGCCAATAAGCCTGGCTACCCGACCATCGAAAAGCTGCCCACAATGTCGGGCGCACGCACCATGACCTACGACCCGGCCACGGACCGCGTTTATACGGTTTCAGCCGAACGGGATCCAAATGCGAAATCGCAGCAGGGCCCGCCACAGGGTGGACCGCCTCAAGGCCAGATTCAGGGCGGGCAGCAGGGTCCCCCGCAAGGACAGGGCGCACCCGGTGGGCAAGGCGGACCCGGTGGCCCCGGCGGCCCGCCGCAGGGACAAGGTCAAGGCGGACCGGGTGGACAGGGCGGTCCCGGCGGTCCTGGCGGCGCCTCTCCCTACCTCGCTGACAGCTTCACCGTCATCGTCATTGGCCGCTGATCCTCTTCGCCGGCTTTGCTCATCCGTCAGTCCTTACGGCTGACAACAACGGCCTGCTCCTCTCTCCAGGAGCAGGCCGCTGACTCATTCCTATTGCCGTTGCCTGGTGCCTAGTGCCTAGTGCCTGCCTTTCACCCACCCATGCATTCCCGCCTCGTAGCTGCGCCGGTCCAACCGCGGCAGCCTTCGCGCCGTCTTGTGAGGCATCAGCGCATAATGCCGCGCCGTCATCAGAAGGTCCACCACGCACCACACGTCCTCGTCCGTCGTCATCCAGTGCTCTCCGTCCAGGCGCGCCAGGTTCACCGGCACCGAGTAGGCGCGTAGCGTGCGCTCTCCTCGCAAATTGTAATAATCGTCGAAGTAACTCAGCGCCAGCTCGCGCAGTGTCCGGTAGATCGGCGCGCGGAACCTCAGGCCCGCAAAGTTCGATTTGGCAATCCCGCCCCACAGTCCGCCTTCGCGGTAGAGCGCGATCACGTGGTCATCGTCGCGCACGGCTTCAAGGTCCATTACGAGCGGCGGATGCCCGTTCACGCGTAGGGCCGCGGCGGCCAGAAGGGCGCCTTCCAGGCAATGTCCTTTCCGCTCCCGCAGCACTCGCCGGGGGCCCCAGGCCGTGTTCGCGTGCTGATACTCCATCCCATCGATGAACTTCTGGATCTGCGCAGGAGTTTTCAGCGCGCGCAGCGTCAGCACTTCCTTCGCTGACAAGCCAAAGCTCCCCCGCCTTCCGCGTTTCATTCCGTTTCTCGCATCTCTCCCTTTCTTGCCAGGCAAGTCCGCAACTCCCTTGATAATTTGCCCGATTATACCGAAATGCGCCTTGTTTCACTCGGCACGCGGTCCAGGGTGGGTGACGAAAAATGCGCATGGACAGGGCCAGGGCGACCCCCTAAACAAAAACCCAGCCCGAGAGCTGGGTCTTTGCTAACCGATCCTCTTCTTTTTACTGGGTCACAACCTGGACGGCATGGTTGCCGTGGGGAACCGCCGCGATCGCTGTCGGATTCTGTCCCGTCACATAAGGAGTAGCCTGTGTCGGGGTCAGCGAGCCGCTGGCCGGATCGAGCTTGAATCCGCTGATCGAGTTGCCCAGATAATTAGCCGTGTACACGTACCTGCCCAGTGCCGGGTCCACAACGAGGGCTACCGGCTCCGTATCGGTGGGATTGGCGCCTCCGACGGAACTGGACGTCGCCGATGCGGCGCCCGTAGCCTGCACGATTGAATAGCTCATCAAGGAGTTCTGCAGCGAGTTGACTACGTAGATGTACAGCCCGCGCGGTTCCACCGCCAGGGCAATCGGCTCATTGCCGGTCTTAAAGGGTCCGTTCAACATGAAGTTCAAATTTCCGGCACCTTGGATCGTAAAACCGATCAGCTCGTTGGACGCAAAATCGGTCACATACACGAACCGGTTGGTCGGATCCGCCGTCACAGCTGACGGCTTCACGCCTGCCTGATAAGGGCTTCCCGTTGTGGGAGTCAAGGCTCCGCCCGATCCGACCGCAAATCCGAACACCCAGCCCGGATTCGCCGTGCTCGTCGTACTCCCTCCGGGGTTGTACGCAAATTTGTCATAAGCGCAGACGTATACATCGCTGCCGTTCTCCAGCACCGTTACTCCGGTCGGAGCCAGCGCATCGCCGGAATGTGGCGACGCCAGCGCCAGCGGAACCTCCGCGGCCAGGCTTCCGATCGTCCCCGAGGAGAGCGGGTAAACCGCCAACTCGCTCGGACTCGTTCCTCCCGTCACGTACAGGTACGTGCCGGTCGAATTCACCGCGATGGACGCCGGCGCGAAGTCCAGGGTGATTGAATCCTTCGCCGTCAGAACCCCGCTGTCGGCAATCGAGAAGTGAGCCACCGAATTGTTGCTCTGGTTGGCGACGTAAAGATTCGCATAGTCCGATGTCACCACCATTGCGACTGGCGTTGTGCCGCCGGAGGGTACTGCCTTATTGATCGTGCGGATCGCGCCCGACCCGGCATCGACGGCAAAGGTTTCTATCTGCCCCGTGCCGCTTGATCCGGAGCCCCCCGACGTTGCCACAAACAGGTAGTCGATCGTCACGATTTGGCAAGCGGTCAGCAATGTGGCCGCCAGAAGGCCGATCATGGAGATGAGAATGAGCCTGCTTACGGCAAAACGTCTGTTGAACTTCATGCGTTTCCTTCGTCCGTGGGCCGTTTCTACCGAACCCCGCATCGCTCGTTATAGTTGACCCGTCGGTTTGGCATCGACCGCCGCCGGGTGCCTCCCTATTGCTGCACGCCCCCGCCGGTTCCATTGTGCGGCACCGCGGCCACTGCCGTCGGCTGGCTGTTCGAACTGTACGGTGAGTACTGCGAGTTCAGCAGTGTTCCATCCGTTCTGTTCAACTCAAAACCCGAAACATTGTTGCCCAGAAAATTCGCTGTAAAAAGAAAACGCTCGGTGGAGGGATCGATCCCGATTGCCACCGGCTGCAGGCCCGTTGCGTACGTGCCCACATACGTGAGCGTCCCGTTCGACATGGAATATGCGGTCACATTCGAATCCAGCGAGTTTACCGCGTATACGTACGGATAAGCCGCGTCCACCGCGATTCCCACCGGCTGGTTGCCTGCCGCGAACGAGTTTGCGCCGTGCGCTCCTGTTCCCGTAGTCATCGGAGCCAATGCACCGCCGGACGCAATCGTGAAGCCCAGCACATCCGCATTGGCCTTGTCGGTCACGTATACGAAGCTGCCCGACGCGTCGCTGGCGATCGCCGAAAGCTGGGTCCCGGCTGCAAAAGGCGAGCCGGCTACGGCCGTCAGAGTCCCATCCGATCCAACTGCGTACGCGAAAACATATCCCACGTTCGGAGTTACGCTCGAGTCATATGCCGTCACGTAGACGTAGGAACCGGAGGCCAGAACATTCACTCCTGTCGGCACGATTACGTGGGAAGCATTCGCTCCCCCCAGCGACAGTGGCCAGTACTGCGCGCCGTTGCCCGCATTCGTTACCGGCGTTCCCATCGTCACGGGGTTTGAACTTGTGCCCGCCGTAAGCGGAAACACTGAGATCGCCCCCGAGCACGGCTCTGCTGGCGAGCACAGCGGCAGCGGCTGAAAGAGATTCACCACGAACAGATTCGATTGACTGGCGGTCAGCGCCAGCGGAGAAATCCCCGGTGTGTTCACTGTGTAATGCGGGTACAGCTTTCCGTCGCTGCCGATCACAAACTGTGCAATGTTCTGATCGTCCTCGTTGGCGACGAACAGGCTGCCGTTGTCGGCCGATACCGCCTCGGCGACGGGGTTGCGTCCGCCCGACGGAAACGGCGAACTCGGGATCTGCCGCATCCTGCCGGACTCGGAATTGATCTCAAAGACGTTGATCTCCCCGGCATTGCTCGACGCCGCCGCTTTTGAGCACGTCACGAAAACAAAATCCACCGTTAATGTCTGGGTAAACTGACTGCACGCAGTCACAAGCGTTGCCGCCATAAGGCTGGCCCCCGCCGTCAGCACCAGATGCCTCGTCTTGTTTAGCTTCATGCGCATCTTCGTCCCCGGGGCCGGCTCCTCCGCCGCGGAAATTTCCTCTCCATCCGGAATGCCGGGCCTGTTTTCGCCTTTCCCGGCATTCGGTAATTCTTCCCTGAACCGCAGCGCCTTCCAGGCTCGCAAGCATCCTCGGCGACTTCTGAAAGCCTGTCCCCCTCAGCCCGCCTTCGACTAGTTGGTGCGCGAGTTCATCAGGCACCAGGTGGCCGGACCGTTCAGCGAGTACGTGCTCGTTGTGTTCAGGTTGTCCAGTCTGCCGGATTTCGGGTCCAGCAAGCGCCCAGTCACCGTCGAGTCATTGGAATTGGCCGTGTAGATGAATTGATCCGACGGATCCTCCACAATGCACTGCGGACCCGCCCCCGAACCAAACGGCTCCTGGGCGATAAAGCTCAATTGGAAGGAGGGGCTCGTGGTGATGAAATACCCCGCGATTCCGCTTTGCGCGTTCTTCCCCGCCACGTTGTTCCCCTGATTGATCACGTAGAGGAACTGGTTCTTCGATTCCTCCAGCAGATAAACCGGGTTGGCCAGGGTCGGATCGTCCGGAACGATTCCGCTGACCGCAGCCTGCAGAGATCCACTGGTGCCCACTGTAAACGGCACAATCTGGCTCGCCGAGGTCGTAGAAGTCCCGTTGAATGTCACCGTCACCGGCTCGTTGTCCAGCACATAAACAAAACCGCCCGCATTCACTAACGCCGTCCCTTCCCCTATTCCCAGCGTTTGCGAGCCGTTTGAGTTGGTTGTCAAAGTACCGCTCGATGAATTGTAGCTGTAGGGAAACACCGAACTCCCGCCCGTATATGGGAATGACTGCGTCGCCGTCGACGGCAGGCAATCGGTGGTAATTAGCGCGGTACAGGGCTGTTCGAACAGGGTCAGCAGGTTGCCGCTTGCCAGCAGGAAATCAACCGGATTGGCCGGAACCGGGAAATACGTCACCAGCGCTCCGCCCACGCTCAGTTGGGCGTTGGTCACCAGAGAAAGGCGCCCCGTATTCCCGTCGACTTTGAAAACCGTGATGTCTCCACATGTCGCGGTTCCTACAACTGGGCAGTACGTGGTCGCAGGTGCGTCGTGGTCAAGCACGAACAGGAAGCCTCCCGATGAATCCAGAGACATCCGGAACGGGTTCATCCCCTGTGTGAAAAAGGTCTGTTGCGGCGTCACGATCCCGTTGCCTCCCACGGCAAACTGGGTGATATTTGCGCCCTGGCACGGATCGGCTGTCGTGCAGTCGCTCGACCCCGACGCCGTAACGCCGCGGTTCAGAACATACAAAAACCGGCTTCCGGTCGTCAGGACCGCGCGAACAGGGTTTGCGCCCCCGCTCGAAATTGGGAACTGATGAATCGCGGTCAGCTTTCCCGTGTTGTGATCGATGGAAAAGCCGCTGATGATCCCGTTCGTCCCCGAATTCGCGGTGACCGTTCCCGTCACATATAAATACCCGACTGAATAGCTCTGGCTGATACAGGAGGAAATGCCGAAAATCAGCCCCGCTGAAAGGGCGCTCATCAGTAGAGGCTTGCAGAAATTGATCAACTTCATGCGTTTCCTTCATCCTGGCAGGTTCCGGCCGCCAGGTTTCGTCGTTCCCGAGCAAAGCTGGGGTGGGAGTGGTCCCTGATGAATTGTAAAAGCCGAGGGCGGGTTGTGCCTAGCGTAGTGCAATCTCAACGTGAAACTTGCACCTGCCGGAACCTGTACGGCCCATCTTAAATGGGCTCCTGTCCATTAGTTCTTGTCTTTCCTCCCCCGGGCTTGCCAAACTGGAGTGTGCACACCCAGACAATTGCAATCCTCGACTTCGGCTCCCAGTACACGCAGCTCATTGCCCGCCGCGTGCGCGAGATGAACGTTTTTTCCGCCGTCCTGCCCTGCACCACGCCTCTCGACGAGATCCGTGCTCTTGGCCCCATCGGCGTCATCCTTTCCGGCGGGCCCTCTTCGGTCTACGACTCCGACGCCCCGGCCGCCGATCCAGGCTTGCTCTCTCTGGGCGTACCAACGCTTGGAATCTGTTACGGCCTGCAGTTCATCGTCCATAGTCTCGGCGGCAAAGTTCGTTCGGCCCCCAAGCGTGAGTACGGGCCGGCCGAGGTCCTCATTGAAGACGGCTCAAGCCGGCTTCTTGCCGGTCTGCCCAGCTCACTCCAGGTCTGGATGAGCCACGGCGACGAGGCCCTCGAACTCCCCTCCGGCTTCCGCCGCATCGCGGCCAGTTCGAACGCGCTCGCCGCCATCGAAGACCCCGGCCGGCGCATCTGGGCCGTCCAATTCCACCCCGAGGTCCATCACACCCCGCTGGGCCCTCAAATCCTCCGCAATTTTGTCTTCTCCATCTGCGGCGCCTCAGGCGACTGGACCCCCGCCCACTTCATCGAGTCGACTGTCGCCGGGATTCGCGAAAAAGTCGGCTCCGGCCACGCCATCTGCGGCCTCTCAGGCGGCGTTGACTCCTCGGTCGCCGCGGTCCTCGTCCATCGCGCCATCGGGAATCGCCTCACCTGCGTCTTCGTCAATAATGGCGTCCTGCGCAAAAACGAATTCATCAGCGTCCAGAAGAATCTCCGCGAACGCCTTGGCTTGAACATTGTCGCTGTCGATGCTTCGGAGCGCTTCCTTTCAAAGCTTGCCGGCGTCACCGAGCCCGAAAAGAAGAGAAAAATCATCGGCGCCGAGTTCATCGCAGTTTTCGACGATGAGGCTCACCGCATTGCCTGCGAAACGGGCGGTGTCGATTACCTCGTTCAGGGCACCCTCTACCCCGACGTCATCGAGTCCACGAGCGTCCGCGGCCCTTCGCAGACCATCAAGAGCCATCACAACGTCGGCGGCCTGCCCGAGCACATGAAGTTGCGCCTCATCGAGCCTCTTCGCGACCTGTTTAAAGACGAGGTCCGCCGCATCGGCCGCGATCTCGGCATGCCCGAGGGGATCCTCGGCCGCCAGCCCTTCCCGGGGCCAGGCCTCGCCGTCCGCATCCTCGGTGAAGTCACCCCCGAGCGCATTGCCCTGCTCCAGGAGGCCGACGAGATTGTCGTCGGTGAGATCAAATCCGCCGGCCTTTACAACTCGATCTGGCAGAGCTTCGCCGTCCTGCTCCCCGTGATGAGCGTCGGCGTGATGGGCGACCAGCGCACCTACGCCTACACAGCCGCCATCCGCGCCGTCCACTCCGAAGACGGCATGACCGCCGACTGGGTCCCTCTCCCTCACGAAGTCCTCAAACGCATCTCCAGCCGCATCGTCAACGAGGTTCGCGGCATCAACCGCGTCGTCTACGACATCACCTCGAAGCCCCCCGGCACCATCGAGTGGGAGTAGGCTAGCGCCCGCCCTGCGCCTTGGCAAAATGGAAAATGCAGTTCACCTGGTGCGTCGTCGCATCGGGCTTGATGTCGTAGGTCGTAATCACGGTCTGCAGCCACTTCGCCAGCGCCTTGTCTTTCTTCTGCGCGGCGGCCACGAACACTGAAACATAGCTCTCGTCGAAGGCCGATCCGGGCGTCAGCTTCCAGGCGGTCTTGAGTTTTACTGCCATCGCGTCGGGCGCGCCCCCAAATTGCACTGCGCCCATCTGGTACAACTCGCCCTGAACAACATCGACTCTGTAATTCACGACGTGTGTGGCCTCGTTGTAGGAAGGATGCGGGGCAATCAAGCAATCGAGATACCCGCGTGCGTGATAGGCGTCGCGCACCGCCAGAAGAAACAGATTCACGGG
>Ga0335071_10003382_pt1 | contig 16843 bp, 18 predicted proteins | sample Lox_Sample_15_FD_206724 | JGI IMG/M metagenome (GOLD analysis project Ga0335071, IMG submission 206724) | Soil microbial communities from Loxahatchee National Wildlife Refuge, Florida, United States - Lox_Sample_1.5 | ecosystem: Environmental > Terrestrial > Soil > Wetlands | place: USA... | reverse complement strand
AATTATCAATTCAGGATTTCCATCGATACGGGTACTGGATTTCAGCAAATCGATTCGAAGTCTTGCATGGTCGTCAATACTCAGCCCAGGTACATTTATTCCGGCGCTTGGGTTTGCGATTCAATTGCCCCCGGACCGGCTCAGTGGAGTCAAATGGCTGTCAATACGAGAACGAACTTTGAGCAAGGCAGTAAAGTGTCGCTGTTGGTGGAGTATAAGAATATTTATGTTAATCACCGCCACAAGGTCGATATTTACTACAATGGCGCGTATAGCTGGACTTGGGGAAATGATCAATGGCTCAATGTCGGCCAGTGGGGATGGGGGTATTCGTATGTAACGCCCTATATTACCAATTGCCAAGCCGGTGAATATGAGTTCAGAGTATTTATCGATACTGGTGCCGGGTATTATCAAATGGACAGTAAGACGTTCACGGTTACGCCTTCTGGGCCGGGATATACTTATTCCGGTGCCTGGATTTGCGATTCGGCGACAGATGGCTCGGCGCAATGGAGCAAAGTTCCTGCAAATGTGCGGACGCGATTCGTTCAAGGTGGAAATATTTGTTGTTTAGCTGTTTTTAATAACGTCTTTGTTAACCATCGGATTAAAGTAGACATTTACAAAGACGGTGCATACAGCTGGACGTGGGGTAATGGTAGTTGGAATGTGGTAAGCGGAACATGGGCATATTCCAATGCAATCGTAATGAATCAAAATGTCGGTGCTGGCCAGTATGAATTCAGAATTTTTATCGATATTGGCAATGGCTACCAACAGGTTGATTCGAAGAATTGTTCGGTTGATACTTCCGGCCCGCCTTACACTTACAAGGGTTCTTGGACGTGCGATTCTGTTGCTGACAGTACTGATTCGTATAGCAAAGTCGCGGTTAACGCAAAGACAAATTTTGTTGCCGGACAGACAATGTATTGTTTATCGGTTTTCAAAAATGTCTACGTTAATCACCGAATCAAAGTCGATGTTTATAAGGATGGTTTTTACAGTTGGACTTGGGGAAACGGAGACTGGAATGTTGTCAGCGGCACTTGGGCTTATTCGAATGCCATTGTCACAAATTCCCAAGTTTCAGCAGGGCAATACCAATTCCGAATTTATATCGATACCGGATCGGGGTACCAGCAAATTGATACAAAGAACATAGCTGTTTCTTCAAATTAACGCTCTTTAATTAGAAAGGTAAGGGCCTGGAAAAAAACCGGGCTCTTTTTTATTCTCAAAAATTATTGAAAGACGGCGTCGGGTTTCGGCTTGGAAAAATACGATGACTTAGTCAATGCTTTTTTCGATGCTGATCTTGCAATTTAGGCGCCAAAATACTTTTAAAGACCCTTTGAAAACGCTATGCCGGTGGTACTAGACTGACTCTTACAGCGTTTAAAATAAATCCGGTCTTTTTGGCCGGATTTATTTATTTTAAAAATCGGGGAATGGATGAGAAGTTTATATCTTGACAACGGCGCGCGGCAAAGCGATCAATCATTTTTGTTTTACCTTAACCGTGTTATAATCTAATCATCATTATTATCACTTTTTTTATGAAAGAATTATCAATTTTGATCGGCGGCAAAGCCGGCGACGGCATTAGGCAGGCCGGCGCCAGCATCGCCGGACTGCTCAATGAATTCGGCTACTGGATCTTCGTCTATGAAGATTATCCATCGATCATCCGCGGCGGGCATAATTTTTCGATCATCCGCGCCGCGGCGGAAAAGATTTTGGCGCATGAAGAAAAAATCGATATTCTGATCGCGCTGGATCAGCAGACGATCAATAAGCATTCGCGCCGCCTGAAAAAAAATTCTCTGATCATTTTCGATTCTAATGCCGTTAAAGCGGATGGCGCCGGATTTGCTTTGACTGAAATGGTCAAAAAGAATAATCTGCCGCCGATCGTTCGCAACACGGCCGTGCTCGCGGTTTTGGCCGCCATCCTGGGAGTGGATTTTTTCCTGGTGGAAAAAGTCATCAAGAGTTCGCTCAATAAGAAAGTGGAGGAGAATATCGCCATCGCCCGCGAGGCTTATGATTTAGCCAAGAGTTCGGAAAAAAAATTCACGCTGTCCCGTCTGGACAATCCGGCGCGACAATTAATGACCGGCAACGAGGCCTTGGCGATCGGCGCGGTAAAAGGCGGATTGGAATTTTACGCCGCCTATCCGATGACGCCGGTGACGGCCGTCTTGCATTTTTTGGCGGAAAATAAAAAGAAATTCAATTTGCAAGTCGTTCACGCTGAAAATGAAATCGGCGTGATCGGCATGGCCGAGGGCGCGGCTTACGCCGGCAAACGGGCGATGGTGGGAACTTCCGGCGGGGGATTCGCTTTGATGGTTGAGCATTTGAGTTTGGCCGGCCAGGCCGAAATCCCTTTGGTGATTATTCTGGGCCAGCGGCCCGGTCCGGCGACCGGTTTGCCGACTTACACCGGCCAGGGGGAATTATTGTTCGCCCTGCATGCCGGCCATGGGGAATTTCCCCGCATCTTGATCGCCCCCGGCGATATCGATGAAGCGATCGAGGCGGCTCGAGACGCGCAAAATTGGGCGTGGCAATTCCAAATTCCGGTAATCATTTTGGCTGACAAGCATCTTTGCGAAAGCGCTTTCCCCGCCAATCCGGACAAGATTCCGGCGGAAGTTAAAGCGGCGAAACTTTGGGATGGGCAAGGGGAGTATCGCCGTTATCTTTGGACCGAGGATGGAATTTCGCCTTTGGCTTTTCCCGGTCAGGTTGGCGCGATCGTCAAATCCGACAGCTACGAGCATGACGAGGATGGCATCACCACCGAAGAGGCGGAGATTGCTTTAAAGAACGCGGAAAAGAGAATTAAAAAAGCGGCGGCGATCGAAGCCGAATTGAAAAAAAAATCGCTCGTCAAAACTTACGGCGATCAGAACAGCCAGACTGTTTTATTGGTTTGGGGGTCGACCAAGGGCGCGGCGGCGGAAGCGGCCGAACGGCTGGGCTGCCGAGTGGTTCAGCCGCTGGTGGTTCACCCCTTGCCGGTTAACGAGTTGGCGGAAAAATTCCAGGGCGCCAAAAAAATTATCGGCGTGGAAGGCAATGCTTCCGGCCAGCTTTGCGGTTTGGTCGCCGCGGCCGGATTCAAAATTGACGCGAAAATTTTAAAATATGACGGCCGGCCGTTCACTCCGGCCGAGCTGGTCGAAAAAATAAAAAAAATCATCTAACTTTAAATATATGGCTGAGGCGCAAAAAAATATCACAGTAGCCGATTTAAGCACCGCCTGTCCGAATACCTGGTGTCCGGGCTGCGGCAATTTCGGCATTGAGATCGCCGTGAAGAAAGCGTTCGGCGAATTGATCAACGAAGAAAAAATCAAGCGGGAAAATTTGACGGTGGTGACCGGCATCGGTTGCCACGGCAAGATCGCCGATTATCTGAACGTCAATTCATTTTATTCTTTGCACGGCCGTTCGATCGCCCCGGCGACGGGTATCAAGATCGCCCGGCCGGAACTTTCGGTGGTGGCGATGGCCGGCGACGGCGATGCTTACGGCGAAGGTCTGGATCATCTGGTTTTTGCCGCCAAACGCAATATCAATCTGACCGTCATCATCCACGACAACCGCGTTTACGCTCTGACCACCGGCCAGGTTTCGCCGACCTCGCCGAAAAATTTCAAAGGCAAATCAACTCCGGACGGTTCGTTGGATAAGCCGATTAATCCGCTGGAATTGATGATTATCGCCGGCGCGACATTCGTGGCCCGGGCTTTCGCCGGCGACGCGGAATTTTTGCGCGAGATAATAAAAGAAGCCGTGACGCATCAGGGCTTTGCTTTCGTGGAAGTTCTGCAGCCGTGTTTCACTTTTTTTAACACTTACGAATATTACCGCGGCGGCGTTTACCATTTGGAAAACCATAATCCGGCCGATAAATCGGCCGCGCTGGAAAAAGCCAGAGAATGGGATTATTCGGACTCGGCCGCGCCGAAAATTCCGCTGGGTATTTTTTATCAAGTCGAACAGCCGACTTTCGATCGATTGATGCGGGAGTAAATTTTATTCTTCGATGGAAATGGCCTGGGTCGGACAGCTGGAAGCGGCGCGCTGGCAATCGCAATTCTGGCAATCCTGGTTGATTACCATGGACTTACCCTCTTTGTCTAATTGAAAAACTTGCGGGCAGATCGAAACGCAGACGCCATAGCCTTGGCATTTTTCCCGATCGATGATTATTTTCGGCATAGATTTTTTTAGATTAATTTACTGTTTGAATTTTATCATCAACTAAAAAAAATTACAAAAATAGCGGATGAACAAGCAAATTATCATGATCGGAATGGTGATCGGTTCGATCGCCGGCGGCTATCTGCCGGTGCTTTGGGGCGCCGGAGTTTTTTCGATCACTTCTGTCTTGTGCGGAGGGTTGGGCGGAATCATCGGCATCTGGGCGGCTTATCGTTTAACCAAATAGAAAAAATCTTCACTATAATAAAGCCCCGGCCGGCGGGACTTTTTTTGTTTGGCAATTTTTAATGATATAATGAACTTATGACGAAGAATTATTTATTTTTTTGGCTATTTTTACTGTTGGTGCTGCCGTGTTTTCTGTTTGGTTCGAGGATTTCCGCCCAAACTGCCGATCCTTACGCTCAGCAGATCGCCGAGGTGAACGCGCAGCGGGCGGCGTTGCAGAAGCAATTGAACGATATTGAAGCGCAAATTTCCCAATATCAGAAAGACCTGGCCAAGATCGGCGCGCAGAAAAATACTCTGGCCAATAAGATCAAAAAACTTAAACTGCAGCAGGCGAAACTGACTTTGCAGATTCAGGAAATGACCTTGCGCCTGGAAGATTCCCAGGTCCAGATTTTGCAGAATCAGGCCGATGCCCGGGCAAATCAGAATAATATTTCCGCGTTAAATGACGAACTGGGCGAGATTATCAAACAAATGTGGAAGTTGGACCGCTACTCGTCGCTGGATATTCTGATTTCCTCGCCGAATATTTCTAATTTTTATGACCGGCTGCATAATTTTCAGATTGTCGGCGACGGCTTGAACCAGCTTTTGCAATCGTTGAAAATCGCGGAAAGGAATTTGCAAGACACGCAAGATCAGCTGGCCGCCAAACAAGTCGAGGAGCGGAATTACGTGCAAATCGTCACGTTGCAAAAAGATCAACTGGCGACGAATTTGCAGGATCAGAATACTTTATTGGCGCAGACCAAGGGCCAGGAAGCGAATTATCAGAATATGCTGACTCAAAGCAAAGCCCAGGCGGATCAGATCCGCAATCGGATTTACAGTTTGATCGAAGTGAGTCAGCAGATAACTTTCGGCCAGGCCGTTTCCATCGCCGCCTGGGCCGGCCAGCAAACCGGCGTGCGTCCGGCAATGCTGCTGGCGATCTTGACGCAAGAATCAAATCTGGGACAAAATGTCGGCACCTGCAATCGCGCCGGCGATCCGCCTTCGAAAAGTTATAAAGCGGTCATGAAACCGGATCGCGATATTCCGCCGTTTTTAGCGATCACTTCGGCTTTGGGCAGAAATCCGGACATCACGCCGGTTTCCTGTCCGATGCATGATAAGAGCGGGGCGCAGATCGGCTGGGGCGGAGCCATGGGTCCGGCGCAATTCATCCCGTCAACCTGGACAGGATATGAAGGAAAAATTTCCGCGATTACCGGCAAGACCGCGGATCCGTGGGATATCCGCGACGCTTTTTTGGCCGCTTCGATCAAGCTGGGCGCGGACGGCGCCACATCGCCATCGGGCGAATGGACGGCGGCGATGAAGTATTTTTGCGGCTCGACCAATTCGGCTTACAGTTTTTACGGCGACAATGTCGTGGCCACGGCCGCCAAATATCAAGCGGATATTGATAAATTGAATCAGTAGGCAGGTAGCAGAGAACAGGGAGCGATGTTCATTTTATTTCTTATGTTACATGCTGCTTGTTACTTGATACTTTCAGTTGATAATCACCGCTTACCATGCTATCGTTATAAAATAATAATATTTTAATAATATGAGTTTATTGCACGCGCTAATTTTGGGCGCGGTTCAGGGGCTGACCGAATTTTTGCCGATTTCTTCTTCCGGCCATCTGGTTTTGATCCCTTATTTTTTCGGCTGGCAATACCAGGGCGTTTCCTTCGATGTGGCTTTGCATGCCGGCACGGTTGTCGCGCTGCTGGTTTATTTCTGGCATGACTGGCTGATCATCATCAAGAACGGTTTTACCAAAAAATCCACGGCGCTAAGCCAGACCGCCTGGCCGTATCCGCGGAATTTTTTGTGGCTGATCGTTGTCGCGTCCATTCCGGCGGCCGTGCTGGGCTTGCCGCTGGATAAATGGTTTGAGCACAATGTCCGCTCCGTGCTTTTTATCGCTTTCAATCTGGCATTCTTCGGCTGGCTGCTCTGGTTCACTGACAAAAAAGCCCAAGCGAATCTGGCTCCGGCGGAAATGACTTACGGCAAGGCTTTTATCGTCGGTTTATTCCAATCGATCGCTTTAATCCCCGGCGTTTCCCGTTCCGGCATCACGTTGACCGGCAGCCGTCTTGTCGGATTAGGGCGAGCCGAAGCCGCCCGCTTTTCATTTTTGCTCGGTACGCCGGCGATCATCGGCGCGTTTTTGGTTGAGCTTCCCAAAATCATCAAAGATGATTTGAATTTGTCGTTCTGGCTCGGGGTGATTACCGCCGCGGTTTTGGGAGTTGTCGCGATCAAATTTTTACTCGCTTATCTTAAAAAAAACGATTTCACTTTATTCCTCTGGTATCGCGTGGCGATCGCCTTAGTCGTCGCGATCGTTTTTTTGCTGCGCCGATAAAAAGCTGGCAATTCGCGCCCGAGCGCTCGCTCATCAAGCATAAAGGCGAAAAAAGGTTTAACCTTGTCGGCGGTTTGAAAATGTGATAATCTCTGGAGCATGGGTATTTTTAGCGACGAACAATTAGTGGTCGAATATATTAAAGGCGATGAGAAATCGCTGGAATTGTTGATTCAACGTTATTTGACCCGGGTTTATCAATTCGCTTTGAAATATTTGCGAAATAAGGAAGAGGCGGAAGATATCGCCCAGGAAGTTTTCGTCAAGGTTTGGAAAAATGCCCATAAATTCAAAGCCGATTTTAAATTTAAAACTTGGATTTATACGATTACGAAGAATGCCTGCCTTGATTGGCTGAAAAAGAAAAATCGGCCAATCGTTTTTTCCGCGCTTGATGTCGAAAAAAATGATTGGGGCTTTGCCGATTCGCTGGCTGACCGGACGCCGTCCGCGCTCGACGCGCTGCAAACCCAGGAAGGACTCAAGGCTCTTAATTTTGCCGTGGAAGAATTGCCGCCGATCTATCGCAATACGGTTAATCTGCGTTATCGGGAAGATTTGAAATTCCGGGAAATCGCCGAAGTGCTGCGCGAATCGGTCGATACGATCAAAACCCGCCATCGCCGCGCGATCAAATCTTTGAAAAATATTTTCCAGCGCGAAAAAATGAATTAATAAAACTGAGCCTGACAGAGGCTCATTTTTTATTGGCGTAATTTTTGAACCAAAAAAGGCGATTATTCGTATAAAAAGCATGAATCAAGAGCCATCTTCCGAGCTTTACGGCCGGATTATCAATCGGATAAATTACGAACATAAACTTCTTTTGCTTAAAAGGAAGCTTTTTGGCTATTTATCCGGTTTTATCGTGTCGCTGGCCGCTTTTGTTCCCTTGTTCGGCAGATTTCATCAGGATATCAGCCAGTCGGCCTTGCCGCAATTTTTTTCCTTGATTTTTTCCGATTTTCACGGCGTCATCGGCAGCGGCGTTGATTTTTTCTGGCTGATTCTGGAATCGATTCCGGCCGCTTCCACGGCTTTGACGGCGCTCGCCTTAACCGCTTTTATTTTCACCTTGATAAAATTTTTTTATTCCTGGTCGGAGTTCCGTGATTTTCGTCAGCTCAAGGTCAAGCACGTCAAACTTTAATCCTTTATGAATATCAAAGAGATAATCAATTCTCCGTTAATTCGTCGCGTCTTGCTTGGCGCCGCCGGCGCGGTAGTTTTGGTGCTGGTTTTTTCCGCCGGGGTTTTTGTCGGCATTGAAAAAGTCAAATTCTCTTACGGCTGGGGAGAAAATTATTATCGGAATTTTGTCGATCCGCGGGGACCGGCGATCGGGCCATTGGTGGCGCGCAATCCTTTTTGGGATAAGAATTATATCTCGCCGCACGGACTGCTCGGCCAGATTATCGAGGTGGATGAAAACGGATTTGTTCTGCTCGGTTTGAACCAGACTGAAGTCCTGGTGGAAGTCGATGGCAATACGGTCATTAAAAATCAACGTAATAATTTGAAATTATCCGACTTAAAAATCGGCGAGCAGGCGGTGGTGATCGGCGCGCCCAGCGACCAGGGAGAAATTCAGGCAAAATTAGTGCGGATTGACAATGGAATATTTCATTAATAAATTCACATAACCAAGGCGGCGCCCCGCGTATTTATTGACGGGCGGGAGAGCGGTTTTAAGCTATCTATGAATAATTTTTTCAGCAAGATCAGGGGGGCGATTGTCGCCCACAAAATAATTACCGTTCTGGCGATAATTATTTTAGCCGTGATCGGTTATTATGGCTATCAGAAACTGAATACCGGCAAGATAAAAATCAGCTATGTAACCCAGGCGATTTCCCGTTCGACGATCAACGTGTCAGTCACCGGATCGGGCCAGGTTTCGGAATTGAACAGCGTCGATATCAAACCGCAGGTTTCCGGCAACTCGGAAACTTTGGTTACTTTGAACATTAAAAAGGGCGATCAAGTGAAAGCCGGGCAGGTGCTGGCGATCATCGATCAGCGGGCGGCCTTGGCTTCGATCAGCCAGGCTAAGTCTCAGTTGACGAACGCGCAAGCGAATTATCAGACGTTAATCGCCGGCCCGACCGCGGTCGACGTCAATATCAGCCAGAACAGCGTGACGCAGGCGGAAAATTCTTATAATAACGCTTTGCTTTCCCAGCAGAATACCATTCAGACGACGGCGACCAATGTCACGCAAGCGCAGAACGCGCTCGCCGATCTGGAAGATACTACCAGCTCGGCCAATCCGACCAACAAACGCGGCGTGGCGATCACCACGATCGACAACGTGTTGACCCAAGATCGCAGCGCTCTGGATGCGGAAAATAAAATTTTTTCCGACGATAATTTCAAGGCGGTTTTTGGCGCGACCGACTCTTCTTCGGTCAACAGCGCCAAAAATAATTATAACCAGGCGCTCGCTTTGCTGGATACGGCGGAAAACAGTTTGGCTAATGTCAAAGTGAACCGCACCGATGCCAATATCGATCAATCGGTTAACGACGCGGTAAATGCTTTGAATGTCACGCAAAATTCTTTGAATTACTGCTACACCGCCCTGCAGAATACCGTTTCCGGCGCTTCAGTTTCGCAATCGACCATTGATTCTTATAAATCATCGATCAACGGCCAGCTTTCCACGATCAACAGTGGCATTACTTCGATTCAAAATGCCGACCAAGGATTAAAAGACGCGATTACCGCCGATCAGAATGCTTTGCAATCCGCGCAATTAAGCGAACAGACGCAATTGGCCCAGGCCAAGGCTTCGGTCGATTCGGCCTATAATTCCTGGCAAAACGCCAAGGATCAATTGGCCAAGTTGACCGCGCCGCCGACCGCGCAAAATGTCAATTCCGATCTGGCGGCGATCGCTTCGGCCAAAACTCAGCTCGACCAGGCGGTAAATGATTATAATAATACGATTATCACCGCGCCGTTCGACGGGCTGATCGCCGCGGTTACGCCGCATCAGGGCGACCAGGTTTCGCCCTCGACGGTTATCGCCACTTTGATTACTAATCAATACGTGGCTATCATTCCGCTTAATGAAGTCGACGTAGCCAAGGTGAAGACGGGGGATGCGGCAGTGATGACTTTCGACGCGCTGCCGGACTTGAATATGACCGGCAAAGTTATCGATATCGATACGATCGGCACGGTCAGCCAGGGCGTGGTTACTTATAATGTGAAGATCGCCCTTGATACGCAGGATCCGGCGGTCAAACCGGGAATGAGCGCCAGTGTTACCATTATTACGGAGGTTAAGGCCGATGTTTTGTCGGCGCCCAATGCGGCGGTGAAATCTCAAGGGACTTCCTTTTATGTCCAAAAGCTTGACGCCAGCGGCCAGCCGCAGAATGTTCCGGTGCAGATCGGGATCGCTAATGATGCTTACACGGAAATTATTTCCGGCGTGAACGAAGGCGATCAAGTAATCACGCAGACCATTACTTCCGCGGCGGCCAAGGCCGCTGCTTCGACTTCCGGCTTGAATAGTCTGCTGGGCGGCGGTCGCGCCGCGGGCGGGTTCACCGGCGGAGCAACCTTTAGGGCTGGAGGCGGCGCGGCTGCGGGACGATAACAAAACAGCAGAATTGAAGAACATGGAGCAAGGCAGCATATTTCGCCAGATAGATTTTAAGATACTCCCATGTTTCAATGTTTTCATGTTTTAATGCTTTGATGATATGATCGAGTGCAGAAATATTTATAAAAGTTACGAAAACGCCGGCGTTGTCACCGAGGTCTTGAAAGATATTTCTTTCAAGGTCGAAGACGGAGAGTTTGTCGCGATCATGGGCCCTTCCGGTTCGGGAAAATCGACTCTGATGCATATCATCGGCGCCTTGGACACGCCGACCAAAGGTCAGTATCTGATGGATGGTATCGACGTATCGACCTTGACCGACGATAAATTGGCGGAAATCAGAAATTCCAAAATCGGTTTTGTTTTTCAAGCGTTTAACCTGCTGCCCCGCGCCACGGTGCTGCGCAATGTCGCCCTGCCTTTGATTTATGCCAACGTGGCCAAAGCTAAGCGGGAAGAGATCGCCAAACATGCCTTAAAGCAGGCTGGTTTGGACGAAGCGCGCTTTTATCATCTTTCCAATCAGTTGTCGGGCGGTCAGATGCAGCGCGTGGCGATCGCCCGCTCTCTGGTTAATAATCCGTCAATCCTTTTGGCCGATGAGCCGACCGGAAATCTCGATTCTAAAACCGGCGACGTGGTCTTGGGAACTTTCCAGGAGTTGAATGACAAGGGCCGCACGATTATCTTGATCACTCACGAACCTTACGTGGCCGAACACGCCGACCGGATCATTCAAATCAAGGACGGACAAATTTTAAGCGATACCCGTTCGCACCAGAAACGGATTATTAATAATCACGATCGCGCGGAGTAAAAAATTTCTATGCGGATTCAAGATTTATTCGAAGAAAGTTATAGCGCCCTGATCGGCAATAAAGTCAGAACCGGATTGACGATCCTTGGCATCGTGATCGGCATCGGTTCGGTGATTGCCATGGTGGCGATCGGCCAGGGTTCGCAGAATTCGATTCAGGCGAGCATCCAATCGATCGGCTCCAATTTATTGATCGTTACGCCGGGCGTGCAGCGCAGTTTCGGCGCCGGAGTCAGCGCCGGCCGCGGCAGCGCCCAGACCCTGACCCAGGCCGACGCGGACGCGCTCAAAGCCCAGCTCACCCAGACGGACGGCGTTTCGCCGGAACTTTCGCGGCGCTATCAAGTGGCCGCCAAAGGGACGAATACCAATACTTCCGTTTTCGGAGTCAGCGCCGATTACGCCATCGTGCACAATGTCAGTGTCGACTCGGGATCTTTTATTTCCGCCGAAAACGTGGATTCTTCCGCCAAGGTGGCGGTCCTCGGTCCGACTGCCAAAGCTGATTTGTTCGGCACCAGCACTGATCCGATCGGCCAGACAATCAGGATTAATCAGTTGATTTTCAAAGTGGTCGGCGTTACGGCCGCCAAGGGAGGAACCGGATTTAATAATCCCGACGATTATATCTACATTCCGATTTCCACCGCCGAACATTATTTGGCCGGCGCCACTTACGTTTCGCAGATTTCGGTCGAAGCCGATAGCGCCAATGATATGACCGCGGTGCAGCGGCAGATTACCGATATTCTGCTGCAGCGCCATAATTTTTCCGATCCGACTCAAGCCGATTTTACCGTTTTGAACCAATCGGACATTGTTTCGGCGGCTTCGGGCGTAACCAATACTTTAACCGCGCTTTTAGCTTCGATTGCCGGCATTTCTTTGGTGGTCGGCGGCATCGGCATTATGAATATGATGCTGACGACCGTGACCGAGCGCACCAGGGAAATCGGTTTGCGCAAAGCGATCGGGGCTACCCGCAACAATATCAATTCGCAATTTTTGACCGAAGCGGTGATGCTTACTTTCTCCGGCGGATTATTGGGAATAGTTTTGGGCTGGATTCTTTCCTTGCTGGTGACGAAATTCGCCAATATCGCGGCGGCGATTTCTTTTTCTTCGGTAATTCTCGCTTTCGGCGTTTCCGCGGCGATCGGCTTGATCTTCGGTTATTATCCGGCGCGCCGCGCCTCGCGGCTGAATCCGATCGAGGCGTTAAGATTTGAGTAATCGCCTATTAATTATTCGTTTTATGATGCGAATACTACAAATTTTACGCGAATACCGCAAATTATTTAACGAATTATCTTGATAAAATTCGTTAAGTTTATTCGTAGTATTCGCGCACAATTCGTAGGTTCGCATTATAGGCGAAATTTATTTTTTAATCCAAATATTTTATGAAGAAAAACATCATCATTTTAATCATCGCGATTATCGTCGCGGCCGGAGCCGGTTTTTTCGGCGGGATGCAATATCAAAAGATGGCCGGCGCGAAGATCGCCACTAATCAAGCGGCTAATCGCGGAAATTTTACCGGCGCTCGCGCGGGCGCCCGAACCGGGGCGAATGGCGCCGGTTTCACCAGCGGCCAAATACTTTCCAAGACCGACAACAGTCTGACGATAAAATTAACCGCGGGCGGATCGGAGATTGTTTTTCTGGCGCCCAGCTCGCAGATTATGCGGTCATCGACCACCACGATCGCTAATTTGAATATCGGCGATAATGTCATGATTACCGGCACGGCTAATTCCGACGGTACAATTACGGCGCGGACTATTCAAACGGGAGATTTCCGCTTTAACGGCAATCGGCCAGCCGAAGGACAGGGCAGTCAGACACCGGCTCAAGGCCAATAAATTTTTTAAAAGCCTCGCTGATCGGCGGGGCTTTTTAGTTGAAAAATTTGCCAATAAGTGATAGACTCGCCTTATTATGTTGGAAATAATAATTATCGCCATTGGAAAAATAAAGAACGATTTTTTTGCCGGCGCGATTGCCGAATATTTATCGCGGCTAAAACCGTACGCGGCGATAAAAATAATTGAGTTGGCGCCAGAATCTTTTAATGATTCGAGCCGGGAAAAGTCAAAAAAAACAGAAGGGGAGAGAATTTTGTCGACTTTGGAAAAATTCAATTCGAGCGATGTTTATTTGTTGCGCGAGCGCGGGTCGGAAATGGATTCGGTAAAGTTTGCCGGCCAGCTGGACAATCATCCGGGCAAGACTGTCTTTGTGATCGCGGGGGCGTTAGGCTTCAGCGAAGAGTTATTTAAAAAATATCGCCAGCTTTCTTTGTCTAAATTGACCTTCCCTCACGAAATGGCCAGATTAATTTTACTCGAACAAATCTATCGCGCCGTTACCATAATTAAAGGTAAAACCTATCATTATTAGAATTTTTAGTTAATATTAAATTAATTAATTTAAGAGCGAATAGTTCTTTTTTTGTTAGCTTTGTTGACAAATTGGATAAAGTGTGATATAGTACTATGATACGTAAATTGCTATTTCACAACTTAAAGAGGAGAGACCATGTGTGAATACAAGAGCGACTACGCGACACAGACTCAAATTTTAAAGACAGCGGAAGAAGAAAAATGGATACGGGTTGATTTCAACGAAGTCGAACAGAAGCTGGCTGAAACCAGATTCGGGTATGTAGCGGTTTTCTGCCGTAAAGTCGGTATTCCGGGATCTTGGGAGATTCTTATCGTTGATGACGATAAGAAGCAGTTGAGAAAGGCTAAACAAGAGATGATAAAGGTCATCAAAGAAGAGCCGGTCGAACGAGTATTCATTATAAAATCCTCAAGCCGGTTCGCCAAGGCGCACCTTAAGATCACCCCCTATCATTTTATTTCCTTGCGCCGCCCGCTACTTTGCAAAGTAAGTTATTAGTTTCATCCCCCAGCCTTATTTTTAAAAGGCTGGGGAGTTTTTTTGTTGAAAAATACGGTTCATTTATTTTTTCCCCGCTTTTTGTTAAAATAGTGTATAATATGTCGGAGAAGATATTTCAGGCTTTTTTGGAGTCGCCGGTCGGCATCTTGCGGATCGAAGCAAACGAGAATGAAATACGTTCAGTTTTGTTTGCCCACGAGAAGAAAAAGAACGGCCGCCAGCCAGCCGTACTAAAAAATTGCCTCAAGCAATTGAAAGAATATTTTTACGAGGGACGAAAAAAATTCACTCTGCCTTTGGAATTGAGCGGCTCGGCCTGGCAGAAAAAAGTCTGGCAGGAGTTAACGAAGATTCCTTTTGGTAAAACTGTTTCTTACGCGGAGTTGGCGGAAAAATTAGGCGGCAAGAAAATGGCCCGCGCGGTCGCCTCGGCTTGCGCCCAGAATAAAATTTTATTCATCATTCCCTGTCATCGGGTGATCGGTTCGCAAGGCGGTTTGACCGGCTATCGCGGCGGCTTGAAGCATAAAAAATGGCTCTTGGATTTTGAAAAGAAAGTGTAATTTAATGGCGCGGTCATCGTTAAATTAGTGAAAGTTTTAAATAGCTAAACTAATTAACCAATTAATGCCGATGTAAAATCGGCATCCCGACCTTGCGTCGGGACTAATCAACTAATTTATGGAACAAGAGCAATGCAATCATGGCGGCAAGTTCAAGATGATCGTAGTTTTGGTTTTGGTATTGGGCGCGATCTCCTTGGGCATCTTGGCGATTTTGCGCGACAAGATCATGCAGACGAATGATTATCAATTCACGGTGACGGCGGAAGGTAAAGTGACGGTGCCGCCGGATATCGCTACGGTTGATTTTAACGTCCAAAGCGTGGTCAGCAAAAATATCGGCGACATCGTCAAAGACGGCAATACCAAAATGAACGCGATCATCGCCGCGCTTACCGCCTTAAAGATCGACAAGGCCGATATCCAAACCACGCAATACCAGCTTAACCCAATCTATAATTATACGGTTTGCCCGATGAATTCAATCAGTTCAGTTCCGTGCCAGCAACAAAATGTTTTGCAGGGTTATCAGCTGACGGAAGGTGTAACCGTTAAGATTAGAGATTTGAACGTGGTAGGCGATGCGATTTCGCAAGCCATTGCGGCCGGCGCCAACCAAACCGGCGGAGTCAATTTCACGATCGATGATCAGAATAAATTGAAAGCCGAAGCCCGCGCCGACGCGATCGCCAAAGCGGTGCAGAACGCCAAAGACATTGCCGCCGAATCCGGTTTGAAATTGGGCAAATTAATTAATGTTTCCGACAGTTCGAATTTCGTGCCGATATATGCCAATAGCATGGATATGAAAGCTTATGCCGGCGGAGGAATAGCTGCCGCGCCCGCGCCCGCGATTCAAAGCGGTTCGCTGGACATTACCGACAACGTAACGTTGACGTATAAAGTGAAATAGATATAAGATAAAAAGAGTCCCTCACTATTTTCGAAGTATTTCGAAAATAGTGAGGGACTCTTTTTTTGTTCTTTGCTCTATGCTCTTATGCTCTATGATTTAATTTCGATAAATTCTCAAACTATTTCCAATCACCGTGATATCCGAGCAAATCATCGCGAAGGCGGCGACGATCGGATTGGCTAGTCCGAGGATGGCGAGCGGAATGGCGATGACGTTGTAGAAAAAAGCCCAAAATAAATTTTGACGGATGATGCCGAAAGTTTTGCGCGCCAATTTGATCGCTTCGACGATCTTGATCGGCTCATTTTTCATGATAATGATATTGCCGGCCTCTTTGGCAATATCCGCGCCCGCGCCCATCGCAATGCCCAGATCAGCCTGCACCAAAGACGGCGCGTCGTTGATGCCGTCGCCGGCAAAGACCACATTCTTGCCGCCTGCCTGAAGTTCTTTGATTTTTTTCTGCTTGTCAGCCGGTAGAACTTCGGCGAAGAAATTATCAACTGCTAAGAGCGAGGCGGTGAAATGCACGGCCGCTTCGCGGTCGCCGGAAATAATGATCGAACCGATCCCCATTTTTTTTAAATTCCAAACCGCTTCCTCGGCGGTTTTTTTTAATTCATCTCTCAATAAAAACGCGCCGATGACTTTGTCAGCTTTAGCCAGAAACAATAAACTGCCGCCTTCTTCGGATTTTTCCGCGCTGATTTTTTCCGCCCAAACCAGATCAATTTTATTTTCCATTAGCAATCTCTGATTGCCCAGGAAATATTTTTCGCCAGCGAAGTTTCCGCCGATTCCCCGACCAGGGTATTCAGTAATATTCCCCTCCGCGGGAGGAGTGGCTGCGCCTAAGTTCAGGGGTGGGTTAGTGGACGGCTTTGTCTCGCCGAAGCCATCAGGCGAAGGCGGAGGTGTGTTAAAGTTGGTATTAGGGGATGCAAGTAAATCTCCTGGCAGACATTCGGCGTCATTAGGCATTTTTTTCAGCGCCGGCAATTCGCCGCCGGCTCTTAAGGGGAATTCATCGGCGTCGACGCGGTTCAGCTCGCAGAATTTTTTATCTCCTGAAGCATAAATTGCGATGGCGCGGGAAAGGGGATGGGTCGAGCCGGTCGCCAGATTGGCGGCGATTTTCAAAACTTCATCGGTCGAGTAATTTTCCGCCGGGATAACTTCATAAAGT
>Ga0335071_10003381_pt1 | contig 16846 bp, 14 predicted proteins | sample Lox_Sample_15_FD_206724 | JGI IMG/M metagenome (GOLD analysis project Ga0335071, IMG submission 206724) | Soil microbial communities from Loxahatchee National Wildlife Refuge, Florida, United States - Lox_Sample_1.5 | ecosystem: Environmental > Terrestrial > Soil > Wetlands | place: USA... | reverse complement strand
GTCTCGGCGGCCACTCCGACGGCGACGTCCTCCTCCACGCCATCACCGACGCGCTGCTCGGCGCGATTGCCGGTCCCGATATCGGGTCTCTCTTCCCCCCTTCCGATCCGCAATGGAAGGGCGCTGACTCGGCGGTGTTTCTTCGCGAGGCATTGCACCGAGTTGCTGCGGCAGGTTGTGCGCTGGCCAATCTCGATTCCACGCTGATCCTATCGGCGCCAAAGATTGGTCCACACGCTGCAGCAATCCGTCAGAGCGTGGCCAATCTCTGCGGGATTCCTGTTGATTGCGTCGGACTCAAGGCCAAAACGCCCGAAGGCACTGGCACAAACAACGCCGCGATCGCGCATGTAAGTGTGCTATTGCAGCTCATCTAGCCACTTATAGTTCCCCGTCTCGGCTACTATTCTGCATCGCAGTTATCGCTTTTCTCCTGCCCATTTTTCTTCGCCCGCCTCCCACGAACCGCAGTACAATTTTGCGCGGAGAATTCTCTCACCTCTTCGAGGCGCCGTTCCCGCCAGCTGAGACGCACCACCCCCTGAGGCGAGTCCCTCATCAATTCTCGCAATCGAACGTTCAGTCTTGCTTTTACGGAGTAAGCACTCCCTCATGTTTTGAGTAATCGTCTTGCTTGATAGTTCAAATTGCAAAAATAGGAGACAGGAATGAATTCGGGAAAATGGTTTCTTTGCACTCTGTTGTTTCTGATCCTAGCGGCGGGCATGTTGTGCGCGCAGATGCCGGTGGGACCGAATCGTCCGGCTAGCGTGCCATCCAACTATGTGATTACACCGTTCGGCTACTTTCATCCCTCCTGCGTCCGGGAAATCAAGGAAGATCAGACAGTCCTGGGCGATGGCCGCATCCTCTACGCGAATGGAACGGAGGAAGCCAATGTCCCGTTCTGTAACTATCCCCGCTACAGGGCGTCGGGCGAGATGGTCGTCCCAGGTGTAAAGCCGCCTTATATCGACTGGGACTGGATTGAGGCCGCTCAGATTTCGACTGAGACCAGCACTTACGGAAAGATCAAAGCTAACTGGACAGTGCCCTCCACTCCCATGACGAATGATGGACAAACCCTGTTTTTCTTTCCCGGCTTTATGGACATCGATGATACCGAACTCATCATTCAGCCCGTGTTGGGATGGAATGATGGCCAATCCGGCGTCGGCCCTTGGAACATCGCCAGCTGGAACTGTTGCCCGAGCGGCACCGCTAACTTCAGTACGCCGGTGACGGTAAACGTCGGCGACCAGATTCAGGGCATCATCAAGAGTACATGTGCCGCGGGAAATCCTTCCTGTTCGACCTGGAACATCACCACAAAGGACCTGACTACGAAGAGGAGAACTATCCTTAAAAACAGTCCGAGCGAGGGACAGACATTCAACTGGGCGCAATCGGGTGTGCTGGAGGTCTACAGCATTTATACCTGCAGCGACTTTCCGCCGGATGGCTCGATTACATTTAGCGGTGTCGCTCTCTTCGACTATAACTTCAAGAAGATCAAGAAGCCGGCCTGGACACCCATGTACTGGGTGCAGCAGGGCGCGACCGATCCGTGGTGCAATTACTTGACGACCACGGCAGCCACCACGGCTACACTTAAATATCAGTAAGAACGGGGACGGCGGGCAGCCATGCCCGCCGTTCGTTTTTCCTGTCTCACCTGAATTTATTTTCGCGCCGCCCCGATAAAAGCCCGGAAGATTTTCTGCGCCGACTCCGCAAGCTTCGGATCGTCACGGACCGACCGCTCCGGGTGCCACTGCACGGCGAGCACAAAATGGTCGGGCTCAGTTCCTTCCAGCGCCTCGATCACGGCATCCGTGGGCGAGGTGGCCACCACTCGCAGGCCCTCGCCCGGAATCTTCGCGGACTGGTGATGCGAGGAATTCACAGCGATCGGTTGTCCACTCCGCGAGCCGACAATTTCCGCTAGTCGCGACTTACAGTCGATGGTCACATCGTGCGCATGCCTCACCGCTCCGCCCGCGCCGTGATTAATGTCCGATTCAATGTGCTGCACAAGAGAACCCGCGCGATACACATTCAGCGATTGCAATCCATAACAAATGCAAAGTACAGGCTTGCGCGCACGGTAGGCGTCATCAAGCAATAACCGATCGACCGACTCGCGCACGGAATCGATCTCGTTGGTTTTCGGGTGGCGTGCCTCACGAAATTTCTCCGGATCGACATCGGCCCGGCTACCCGGCAAGAGCACCGCTTCGCAGCTTTCCACTTCCTTCATAACCTGGCTCGCGGACTGCGCCAGTTCAATCCTGACCGGCTCGCCGCCAGCCAACCGCACCGCCTCTTCGTACTGCTTCACGGCGCGTTCAGCATAGGCCCGATCTCCAGAATGCGGCATGGGAATGGCTACACGCGGCGCTCCCGAAGTTTTAGCGTCGGATTCTGTCATAGCCTGATTCACTTCAGATGCACTCAGTGCTTGAGAGCAGCAGCCCGTTCGATTGCAGCCAGAACTCTACCCTGGCGGTAGTTTCGGATTTCTATTGCTGTCATAACGATCAGAGCAACAGCTCCGGTCGAAACCGCGATCGGGAAGGCGATATGTTTGTACGCATACATAAGGTCGGGAGAGGCGTGTTCGATTCGCCCATGAATGACGGTTCCCAGGATGCTGAGCAACAGTGCGACTGCAAATGCGATCAGAGTCGACAAGAAGGTCAGGGCCAAGACTCTTGCCACAACACCTACCCGGCGCGGGCGCTCCTGATTCATAGCAGACATTGTTCTTTTATTAGATCAGCCTGCCCGCCACCGTGCAAACCGTGACCGAGGGCGAGGTTAGGATGGGTCCATTCGAATCGCCATTACCCCCGTAATTACCGGCAGTTGGCCGCCCCCGCATACCATCAGACTGTATCCCCATCGCGTTTTGGAAGGAAGGAATGCGGGAGAAGACCGCCTCACCCACAGATTCAAGGAAGCCTCTGGGGCCGGAAGCATCGCATTCGACCGCCGCTAACATAGCCTCGACTGCCGCACCTCTTTCTTCTCCATCCGCTATCCCCCCCATCAACCTTTCTCCATCTCTTCCGGTCGAGAAAGCCCATCTGGAGCAGATCATCGAAAACGCTCCGGAGGCTGTGAGCATCGTGGACGAAGAACTTTGCGTCCTGCACATCAACCGGGAGTTCACTCGTCTTTTCGGATTCACTGCGGCCGAGGCCGCGGGCAAACCACTCGACAAGCTGATCGTGCCACCCGACCGCTATGCCGAGACGGCTTGGATCGCACAGAACCTCCGCTCCGGAACGAACCTTTCGCTGGAGACGCGACGGCAACGCAAGGATGGCTCGCTAATCGAGGTGCTGCTTTCCACTGCTCCCGTCAACCTGCACGGAAAAAGTATTGGCGCATTCGCCTCCTACCGCGACATCTCCGCCCAGAAGCGTACCGAGGAATTGAACGCCGCTCTCTACGCAATTGCCGCGCGCAGCCAGACCGCCGAGGATCTGCAGCAGTTCTACGCGTCGATTCACAACATCGTCGGCCAGATGATGTATGCACGCAATTTCTACATCGCAATTTACGATCCGCAATCCCAGCTTTTAAGCTTTCCCTATTTTGTCGATGAGGCCGATACCACCCCCGATCCCAAGCGACTTGGCCGTGGTCTGACCGAATATGTGCTGCGCACTGGCGAGCCGCTACTTGCGACCCCTCAGGTCTTTGACGAACTCGTTCGGCGCGGCGAAGTAGAACTCATTGGCGCCCCCTCGCTCGACTGGCTCGGCGTGCCGCTCAAGAGCGGAACCACCTGCATCGGCGCTTTGGTCGTACAGAGCTACACGCCGAACATTCGCTTCGGCGAGCGCGACCGCGAAATTCTCAAGTTCGTCTCGCAGCAACTGGCTACAGCGATCGAGCACAAGCGTTATGAAGAAGCACTTCGACGCTCGGAAGCGCGTTATCGCTCGCTGATTCTCAGCGCTGTCTTCGGCATTTACCGGTGCACGCTGAGTGGACGGTTTCTCGACGTCAATCCTGCGCTCATCAACATGCTCGGCTACAACTCCGTCGAGGAGGTTCTGGCGCTCAATGTGCGCAGCCACGTTTACGTCAATCCGCTGGAGATTGACCGCCTGACTGAGGAATTCCAACGCACCAAAAGCCTGAACGGTGTCGAAGTCCAGTGGAAGCACAAGGACGGGCACACAATCACAGTACGGCTCAGCGGACGCGCCGCCAGCCTCGCCGACGAACCGGAAGAGGTTCTCGAACTCATCGCCGAAGACATCACCGAACGTCGCCAACTGGAAGAGCAATTCCGCCAGTCACAGAAGATGGAGGCCGTTGGGCGCCTCGCCGGCGGCGTCGCACACGACTTTAACAATCTGCTCATGGTGATTAACGGCTACACCGAGGTGCTGCTCGACGAGCTCGATCCAGCCAGCGAAATGCACTCCAAGGTGCAGTCAATCCAGCAGGCCGCCGACCGCGCCGCCACTCTTACGCGTCAATTGCTCGCTTTCAGCCGCAAGCAGGTTCTCGAACTGAAAGTCATCGACGTGAACGCCGTCATCACCGATATGGAACGGCTCCTTCGCCCCCTGATCGGTGAAAATATCGAGCTCGTTACACGTTTGGCTTCCGACGCTGGGCGCACCCGCGCCGATGCCGGCCAGCTCGAGCAAGTCGTCATGAATCTCGTGGTCAATGCGAAGGACTCCATGCCCAACGGAGGGCGAATTACCATTCGCAGCATGAATGTCGAGGTGCGTCAGAGTGCCGGTGAGCATCGCTTTATTCATCCCGGCCGCTACTCGGTTATCGCCGTCGCCGATACCGGACACGGCATGGATCGCGAAACACAATCGCGCATCTTCGAACCATTCTTTACTACCAAGGAAAAAGGGAAAGGGACGGGGCTCGGCCTCTCGACGGTGTACGGCATCGTCAAGCAGAGCAACGGCTATGTCTTCGCGGACAGCCAGATTGGCTCGGGCGCGACATTTTATGTGTACCTGCCACGCGTTGAGGAGTGCGCCGCCGAGCTTGGTCCCGTGGCCACACAAGACAGCGAAAAGGGTGGCGGCGAAACAGTGCTGCTCGTCGAAGATGAGGAATCGGTTCGCGAGCTTGTTCGCTTTACCCTGACCTCACGCGGCTACAAGGTGCTGGAAGCTGAAAACGGCGAGGTCGGCTTACGAATCGCGGAGGACAGCCCCGGGACGATCGACATTCTGGTCACCGACGTTGTCATGCCAGGGATCGGCGGACGCGAATTGGCGAAAAAGGTCCTCGCTAAGCGCCCTTCCACCAAGGTTCTTTACCTCTCAGGCTACACCGAGGACACCATTGTGACGCAGGGCGCTCTGGGGCCCGGTACCGCATTTCTGCAGAAGCCCTTCACCCTTCAAAACCTGGCCAAGAAAGTGCGCGACGTGCTGCGCGCCCAGCCGCAAGCCAAATCCGCGTCTACGTCAAGCTAGAAAGTGCTTTCCAGGGGAAAACCATCCAACACTTAACGTCTTCTGTCGCTTTCGCCGAGTTTGGGGCTGGCGTCTGACCTCTTGGAACGATTATGGATTAACCCGTATTGATTAACCCGTAACCGCTTCGAGATAACGCGCCAACAGCTGATCCCCATTTCCATCAAAGTACAGGAACATGATCCCGTTGCCGAATTGTGGGTGGCAGGTCACCACCCGCCCCCGGAACACGACCGGTTCGTCGTTGAGCCATAACCGGCCATTCACATACGTCCCGAGGCTGAGCGTCACGTTGAGCTGCACGTAGCAACCGCCGCGGCTCAGATCTGAGGTCTCCGTCCGGATCGGGACATCTTTGCTGTCCTCCCGCAGTTCGATCTGCACCTGCGCGCTGAAACGAGGATGAGTTCGGCGTTCGACTGGAGTGACCGATAGACTGACCTGGCGATCGGCGGTGGAATTCATAAGAATTAGTTCCTGCCCGCCATTCAAAGGTTGGCCTCTGCTTGCGGGGAGATTCGTTCTGATTATCGGCAAATCACGCACGTCACGTTATGACCCGAATCACATGAGCATGTTCAGCCGCACAATATGGCCGAAACGGAAGGGATCGTCCTCCCGTACGTGCTAGAATTTCCACAAGCATCTCCCGAGTTTTGCTGGATTTATCTTGATCGAACTGGCACCCTCGATTCTCTCCGCCGACTTCGCCCATCTGGCGGACCAGGTTGACTGCGCGACCGCCGGCGGAGCCGCCGTCATTCACGTCGACATCATGGATGGTCATTTTGTCCCGAATATGACGATCGGCCCGGTAGTGGTTAGGTCGCTGCGCAAGGCAACCCAACTCCCGCTCGACTGCCATCTGATGATAGAGAACCCGGATCAATACATCCCTGACTTCGCAGACGCGGGGGCGAATTGGATTTCCGTCCACCAGGAGGCTTGCCGCCACCTGAACCGTAGCCTGCACCTGATCAAGGGTCACGACTGCCGCGCCGGGGTGGTGCTTAATCCAGCGACTCCGGTCGAGACTTTGAGTGAGGTTCTCGATATCGTCGACTACGTTTTGGTAATGAGCGTGAACCCAGGATTCGGCGCGCAAAAATTTATTCCCGAAACGTTGAATAAAGTTAGAAAGCTGGCAGACCTGCGAAGCCGCCACGGCTATGATTATCGGATTGAAATCGATGGCGGGGTGGCGATGGACACGGTCGCTGAAATTGTACGCGCGGGCGCCGAAATTCTCGTCGCAGGCAATGCGGTCTTTGGCAAAGGAGATCCGAAACAAAACGCCTCGGCGCTACTAGAGGCCGCTAAGAGTGCAAGTTTGCTGAAGGTCTAGCGGGCTTTCGGCCTTGGGCTCTCGGCTTTCGGATAATTTGGCCGAAAGCCCAAAGCCGAGAGCCTAAAGCCGTTTTCTCGGCGGTTTGGTGAACCAAGAACGATAAGGATTTCTATGCGTCGTAATCTCATTCTCTCTCTGCTCCTGTTAGCGCTGGCTTTTGCGCTGGGTTGCACGAACAAGAAGTCGACCAATCCATTGCAGAACGTCGGCTCTAAGCAGCCGGATAAGGTCCTCTTCGACCGCTCCATGGACGCGATGAAGCATAACCACTTCGATGTCGCGCGCATGACCCTGCAGACCCTCATCAACACCTATCCCGACTCCGAGTACATCGCCCGCGCCAAGTTGGCGGTCGCCGACTCCTGGTACGCGGAAGGTGGCACGACCGCTCTTCAACAGGCCGAGATCGAGTACAAGGACTTCAAGACCTTCTTCCCGAACATGCCCGAGGCTGCCGAGGCGCAGTTGAAGGTCGCGGACATCCACTATCAGGAGATGGAAAAGCCGGACCGCGACTTCACCCATGCCGAGCGCGCCGAGGAAGAATATCGCGCCCTCATTCAGGAATATCCCGACAGCAAACTGGTGCCGAAAGCCAGGCAGCGCCTGCGCGAAGTCCAGGAAGTTCTCGCCCAGCGCGAGTTCAACATCGGGCAGTTCTACTTTCTACGCACTGCCTATCCCGCAGCCATCGCGCGTCTGAAAACTCTGATCGATCGTTACCCGCTCTACAGCGGCGCCGATCAGGCCCTTTTCATGCTCGGAAAGTGCTACGAAGGCGAGATCGAGTTAGTGCGCAAAAATGCTCGCGCCAATGAAGTCGCCAAGACCCGCATGATCGATGAACTGACCAAGCAGGCCGCCGAGGCATACGCGCGAATCATCACTCGCTATCCCGCCATGGACCGTGCGGTCGATGCCAAGGAGCGGCTCGAGGCCCTGAAGCAGCCCGTCCCTCGTCCGACCAAGAAAATGCTGGAGCAGAACAAACGGGAAGAAGCCAGCCGGCTGGAATCCAGCTTGCTCGCGAAGAGTCTGGGCACTTTTACGAAGGGTCCCGACGTGAGCCACGCCTCCCACGTGGGTGATCCAACACTGGTCGATCCGGAGCCGGCCACCGCCACGAGCGTTGTTTCGGCCATCGCGGGCGCGGCCGGCGGAAAACCCGACGGCAAGCTGGGCGCAACCGTGCTGAATGGCGACGTTGCCCCCAATCAGGAACCCCCGCGCTCGGATACAGCCACAGCAGACACCGCCAACCCAGCACAAACGTCTCCCGCGACAACAGCCGGGACCGCTCCCGCCCCCAACGAACTCACGCCGAACGTTCCAGACGCAAATGAATTGAAGCCCAACGTCGAACAGGACGCAAACTCTCTGCCACCACTGCAACAAACTAACGAGCTCGCCAATGGCATCGCCGCGGGCGCGGACAAATCCGCAGCATCGTCCTCGACGAAGGACAAAGAGGAATACGGCGACATCTCTTCGAGCAAGAAGAAAAAAAAGAAGGGCTTAGCCAGACTGAAACCGTTCTAGTAAACCAGTGTGGCGCGGGCATTCCTGCCCGCGCTCCGGCCTCCTCACAACATTGGTTCCAATACGCCATCTATCGAACCAGTCGTACGTTCATTGCACTTTCGTGCTCCTCTTTCCCTCGGTCGGACATGGGCTTACGAATGATTGACTTGTCCATTAGGACAAGTTAGCTTCGGTCTATCTTCCTTTTTGTGTCGAAGGACTACGCTTGGCGCGGAAAATACTGCTGGCCGATGATAGTGTGACTGCCCAGAACATGGGCCGAAAGATCCTGGCCGACGCCGGTTACGACGTCGTCACCGTCAACAATGGATCGGCAGCGCTCAAGCGCATCGCCGAGTCCGCTCCCGATCTCATCATTCTCGACGTTTACATGCCCGGCTACAGCGGCCTGGAAGTCTGCCAGCGCCTCAAAGAAGCCGACGAAACCGCTCATATCCCAATCTTGCTCTCTGTCGGCAAGCTCGAGCCCTTTAAGCCGCAGGAAGCACGCCGGGTCCGCGCTGACGCCCACATAGTTAAGCCTTTTGAAGCCAGCCAGCTCTTGACCGCTATCGCCCGCCTCGAAGATCAGATGGTGCCCCAGCAAAAAGGTAGCCATCGTTTCGCAAGTTCAGGCGCGTCGGACGACTCCTATAGCGAGAGCAGAATTCTTGGCCGTGGCGCGAAGTCGGCTGGGTTGCGAAGGAAAGAGAAAGAGGCAGTACAGGCCGATGACAGCCACATTTCGAGCCAGGCCGCAGCCTTCCGTGATTTCCGCAAGAAAGCAAAGTCCGCAGCCTCCGATGAATCGACGGAAGCAAGCGCTGTAGAGACTGCGCAGAAGCCCAATACGCTACCCGATTTGCCGCGGGATATCACGCCGGAAGAGTTGAGCGCGTTGAGCGAAGTGGCAGCCAAGCTGAACGAGGCGGCTCCCGCGCCGGCGAGTGCGGTAGCACCCGAAACATCCGAGCCGGCTCCTCCGCCAGCACCGCTTGCTGAAGCGTCCGCCGAAGCAGCGCCAGGTTCCGATGCGGTGGTTGAGATAGCGCCAGCTTCGTTCGCAACGGAAGAACATCTGGCCGTCGCCGAAGCCGAAGCCTTGGTTGAGCCCCCTGCTCAGCACGCCGAGCCGGTTGAAGCTCCAGTCGCTCAGACGAACGAGATCGAAATTCCGGTAGCCCAGACCGAGCCCGCATTTGAAGTGGCCAGCCCCGCTTCAGTCGAGCTTTCTCAGATGGAACCTGCCGAGGCTCCAAAAGAATCCGAAGTGCCGTTTCCCGATCCAGTCAGCGTCGCCTCATTCGTGGAAACCGCTGCGCCCGTCGATCAAGAAGACGAGCCGATGTTCGCCGCGCCCACGGAAGAAGCGATGGAAGCACCGGCGGACGCCGTCAGTTCTTCGACTGTCGAGGAATCGGCCGCAGCTGTGGAAGTAACTAAGCAGGAAGAATCGCCTTCGATTGATTCTTCATTTGCTCAACCCGCCTTCGCCGAATCCGATTCGACGGAAGCAAGCGCCGATGAATTCTGCGCCGTCGAAGCGCCGGTTACCGAGCCCATTTCAACCCGGTCCTTGGCCGCCGCGGCTTCCGCCGAAGAATCTGTCGAGCCCGAAGCTCCCATGCCGACCGATGCCGAGTTGGCCGAAGCGCTGCGTCTGTTGACGCCTTCCACTCCACATGCGGAACAGACACCCGTGCCTGAGCCTGTCGCCGCCGGTCCAGACTTCGCGACTGAGAAAACCATCGAGCTTCCCACCCGGCAGCGCTGGGTGGCCGAGGCCTTGGAGCTGTCTCCGGAAGAGGCGGCACTCTCTCTCGAGGCCGAGATGTTCCGCTCCTTCGCCAGCAATGCGGAAAAAGCGCAGCCCGCTCCGGCTGAAGATCCTCTCGCCGCGATTCAGGCTGCCGTGGAAAGTCGCATCGCCGCTGAGATGTCAGCCAGCGAAGGCAATGGTGAAGCACCCGCCAAAGCGATGGCCGCCGTGGCGCCCGCCGGCAACAGTACCCACATAACCGACGAGTCCGACATTGCCAGCATTGTCGACAAGGTGATGGCCGACCTTCGTCCCAAGATCGTCGAGGAAATTGCCCGCAAACTCGCCGGCAAATAGACCCATCGCATCTGTAGCTCGCCATCACTCCGTGTCCCTCGGTGTCCTTCGTGTCCCCCATGGTGTGGGCTCTTTGTCACCATTGAACCCTGTGGTGGAAAGGTTTGCTCGAAGCTCACGTTAGTACCATTGGCACAGATTGCAGTTCAGGCTTATTCTGTGATTTCGACTCAGTCTGCCGTGGCGCTTTGCGTCAGCCGCGGCATCCGAGGGCTCAGGTTCAGCAAGAATGATTTCTCTTCGCCTTTATACAGCCATCGTTGCGGGTGCCGGTGTCGCTTTCGCCGGCTATGCTTTGTTGCGCCGTAAGCCCAAGAGCGCCGACGACTTTGAACGCGAGCGTCGCACCTGGCTCAATACCGTCGGCCGCATCACCGACGGCACCGTCATTGATGTGCAGGAGCTTGAGTCCACCGGCAGGCCCGCCGCCACCATGCTGATCTACCAGTACGATGTTGCCGGCGTCTCTTACGAGGCGTCCCAGGACGTCACTTACCTGCGCCAGTGGATCAATCTTCACTCCTGCCGTCTAGGTCTGCCGACCTCGGTGAAGTATGATTCGCGCAATCCCGGCAACTCCATGGTGATTTCAGAGGGCTGGATCGGGCTGCGGCAGTAGGCGGTTTTCAGCGATCAGTCATCAGCTCCCAGTTAAAGGCTAGAGGTGTTCGATCACAGGGAACCGAATTCCGTTCTGATTCGGTTTGGGTGTTTTGAACTGACAGCTGAGAGCTGATAGCTGACGGCTGTCTCAGTGCAGCCAGATCGCCGCCGCAACCAGATACGCCACCTGTACCGCCGCCACTGTGATCCAGATGCGCTGCCGGATTCGTGACCTCCGAATATCCCGCATCAGATCGCTAGCGGTCTGCTCTTCAACCTTCAGGATCTGAACCTGCTCTGGTGTCGGTTCTGGCTTTAGGTTTACCGGACGTGGCGCCTCCGCCGTCTTCGGCTTGTCCGGATAAAAGATCTTGGGCCCGTCAATCACCTCCGACCACATCGGCAGCAACATCCACGATTTTGGAACGATGTCGAGGATCGGCTTCGCAGTCAGTTGCAACGCAGGCTGCACCTCCGGCGAAATCCGGTCTGCCAGGTTCCGCAGCAGCGAGCCCATCCACAGATGGCTGAGCTGGTCGGTGATCAGTTCCCCGACATCGACCGGCTGCGATTCCAGTTCGAGCGGCGGCAGCGTCTCCGGCGAGATCACGTCGCCAAGGTTCGTGAAAACCGTCCGGAACCACGGCATGCTGATGCGATCCCCAAGCAGCAAGCCAACGTTGACCGGCCGCGAAGTGAGATGCAGCGCCGGCAATTTTTCAGGCGCAACCGTGTCACGGAAATTCCCAATCAGCGAGCGCCAAAGGGGTTGGGTCAAACTGGCAGGTGGAAGAAAATCCAAGGACAGCGCGCCTTCGTCAGAAGAAGACGCTTCCGGATACCACGCCTCAGCGGCATTCGAGCGATAAGCCATATTTCGGGAAACTTGACCCGCGGCCCGGCAATCCCCCGAACCCCACGTCAATCACTATGTTAGATGCACCGGAGACCGAATGTCACTCTCATAAATCGTCCCTGCCGCCCGGGTCCAGGGGCTTTCACTTCTGCAATCTGACTTCTGCAATCTGCAATCCAACCACTGCCCTGTCTCCCTAAGCTACAATAAACACCATGTCGCAAGCCGCATCCGCGATCACCCGCAGCCCCGCGGAGGTCGTCCAATCCAGCCCGGTGTCCCAGAGCCCCAACGGCATCTGCTACGCGCACTCGGGCGAGGTCAACATTTCCGATCGCGACCTCGACCGCTTGGTCGCCGCCGTCCCCACACCCATCGCGGCCGCGCTCGCCCGCAAGGCTTATTATTTCGTTCCTCTCACTGTTAACCAGGACGATGATACGGTCATCGCCGACCGCTACGATGTTGCTCTCAGCGACAACGCCGTTTGCCATCGCAACCTCAACATCGGTGACGCGCAATGCGTCTTCATCTCCACGCGCCTGATGGACGACACTTTCTCCATCGCCTTCGAGTTTTATATCAACGTAGGCCACGCGCTGGTGGAGCGGGCCGGAGTATCGGCGGCGTTTGCGGATCTTGCTTGGCAGCAGGTCGAAGCCGGTGTCCGAGGCGAGACTTCGCTCGATGCCTGGGAAGCAAGAAAACTAGCGACCGCCAACGGTTCCGACGCGGAAAAATATAAGAACGAATACCTCGCGGCCAGCTTCGCCGACGCCATCTCGATCTACCTGCTTGCCATTTACCTCGACGTCGACTACCACGATCTGCGCGAGCGCGATTACCCGCTTCTTGCCCCCGCTCCCATGGCCGAGCGCCTCCGCAAGATCGCGGAGATTTTCCCGCCCAATCCCGGCTTCGAATTCAACATTTACTATCGCCGCCGCGGCTAGAATAGCGCGCGCATCATCGCTCCCTGAAAACTCCCACAAGAACTTTCCGGCCTTCGATCGATGTCATGGTGAGCGGAGCCGGACGAACCGCGCAATGGCTCGACCTGACGTAGTCGAACCATCCCCGCTCTTTCGCCAGTAGTCTGTGCAAACTACCCGTCAGATCGCCCTAAAACAATACAGGGACCGGGTGTGGGACCGGCCCCTGTTTGTTTCACGATTGCGATGCGCCTTTACGTCGACGTAAGTCCCGTGTAGTCCCCCACGACCTTCGCGTCGCAAGGCGCACCGCTCTCGTTGAAAACCTTTCGGCGAGAGCCACCGTTGCTCGCGCCTTCTGTGTGTGCCGAAAAAATATTTCCCGGCACCGCGAAAACTCTAAACTGCCTGACGGGTTTCAGTTGTCAAGAATCTGTCAAAACTTTGCTTCAATTTCGCGGAATGACAAAACATTTTCACTTGGATTGGCAATGTTCAGGCAAAGTGCGGCTGTCCGCGCGCATCTATTCGTGACTACTTTTCAGGAGAGTGCAATGCAACGAGTGTGGGTAGTAATTGTGGCATTTATGGCTTTCTGTGGTTATGCCGTAGCCCAGGTTCCGAAGGGCAACGTGTTCTTTGGTTATTCTTACGAGAACACCGCGATTTCCACGGGCGACGGCGGAAACCTCAACGGCTGGAACGCCTCGCTCGAAGGCAAGGTTCTTCCGTTTCTTGGGCTCGTAGTCGATGTCGATGGACACTACGGGAGCAGGGGTTACACGATTCCATGTCCGACCGGAACATGCGCGACCAGCGCCGACGTTGGCGCCCACAACGTCCTCCTCGGTCCCCGCGTCTCGTTTCAGGTTGGCGCTGTTCGCCCCTTTGCTGAAGTCATGATCGGCGCAGCTCACGTCAGCCGCAGCAATGGCATCTCCGATTCCGATACATCTTTCGCGAATGCGGTCGGTGGAGGCCTCGACTATCGCGTCGCAGGCCCCATCTCGCTGCGCGCGCAGTTCGACTGGATCGAAACCCGTTTCTACGGCGACACTCAGAATGGTGTGCGTTTCTCGACGGGAATCGCCTTTCATTTCTGATTGCGGATCAGGGAAAGCCGGTTGAATCCCTTCGTGTCCTTGCTAGTCTAAAAAACGGTTCCGGGCGTCAAATACATTTACATTCCCTGATGAAATCACCTGCTGAGTCACCCAATCCGCCAGTTCCTAACCCCGATCCTCCGCTGGCACCCGTTCAGGAGCCTCCGGAGGAAGACCCCAACCGACCAAGCGCGCCGGTTGACGAGCCAGACCCCATCACGCCCCAGCATGTCTGAGAAAGAGTAACTTCTTGCCCGCGTCCGGGCGCGCGCCCCGAATTAATCGGCTACTGCGGCCGGTTCCTTCGCGTGCCTAGCCTCGTAGCAACGGTCCAATATTTCCGCGACTTCCACCAGCGCCCGGTTGCGGTATCTGGCGGTATTCCGCCGGAATTCCTCAAACGCCGCCGGTTCGACCAACCGCTTCACCGCGGGAGCAATCTCGCCGAAACTAGGCAGGACAATCCCATAGCCTTTCTCCGCCACCCACTCCGCGTTATAGCGCTCCTGCGGGAGCGTCTTTTTATTGCATTCGACAATCACCGGCAGATGGAACTGCAATGCCTCGCTGATCGATCCCGGCCCGGGCTTGCCGATGAAGAAGTCGGCGAGCGCCATGTAGTGCTCGACGTTCTGCGTGAATCCTAGCGCGAGCTTCGGCTTTCGCGTCGGCAGTGCCCTGATCTCAGCTTCGAGCTTCTGATTGTGTCCGCAGATGAGGATAAGCTGCACCTCCGCGCCGCTCTGATCGAGCCGCTTCACGATGTCGGTCATCACGCTTGCGCCGTGCCCACCGAAAAGCACGATCCCCGTCGTGCAATTCGCGTCCAGCCCAAGCCGCCGCCTCTCGGCATCGCGCACTTCACGCGACATCGACAGGCAATCTTCTTCATAGAATTTCGGCTTTAAAACCATGCCTGAGGTTTCGAATACGTGATCGGCGGCGATGCCAAGGCCGAGCGCCTGCTCCCGCGCCCGCTCCGTTCCCGCAATGATGTACTCCGACTCCCGCTCCACCCAGAAGCGCGGCGGATAGTCGGCAAGATCGGTGATCAGCGTGACAAATGTCGGTTTGCTTGGCGCCGCGTTCAAACTCTCAGCAATCTCGCGATTGAAGTGAGGAATCACGGAGAGGACTACGTCAGCCGGATGCTCGGCCCAATAGGCTGCGAACGCCTTAGTGAGAGGGCGGTGATAAAGCCAAATCGTCCCCTGTAGAAGGCGCAACATCTGCGGCGTAAACCGCGTCCAACCCCGCCGCAGGATCTGGTTATACGTCTCCTGGATTCGAATGCCTGTGATCCGCCGCAGCACGTCCAACGGGTCAAGCAGTTCCTGCGTATCGAGCAGCGTGACATCCCAAGGCTCGCTCTGGGAGATCAGCGTGCTTCGAACCGCCTCCGCCGCATTCTTGTGCCCGCCCCCGGCATGGTGAAAGGCAATGGTCAGTTTGCGCAAAGAGTCCCCAGGCTCCGTCAGTCCCCGACTTTCTGATATTCGCCATCCTCGGCAAATTCCCGATTCACAAAATTGCTATCGTCGAAGTCGTCGTACCCCACAACCGCCTCGTCCCCTTCATGCTCGTCAAGCCATGCCGGCGCAATCTCGTGCGCCTCGCGCTCGCTGCCCTGCGCTTCAGAGCCGCTGTCGGGCGGCCGAACGTATTCATGAATCTGCACTCCATCGTCGCCTACAGTGATGTACGTCAGCTTCTCGTCGATCCACGCCCCGGAGTTGTAGTACTCGCATCCATCGCGCTGTCTACATATCGCCGCATGTGTATGCCCGCAAAAAATCCGCGCCGCCCCGACCCGCGCCGCATGTGAAAGCGCACCGTCCGCAACCTTCTCTGAAAGCCGCTGCCACCGCGTCCCCAGTCGGTCAAGAAAACGCGTCAGCACCTTGTTCTTCGAATCCAGCTTTTGCAATTGCAGATAGAGCAGCGTCCCGAACCAGTAGTTCAGCCGTACATTCTTCACCACGAACCGATCAAACTGGTGCCCGTGCACCGCAACATGCCGCAGTCCCCGATAACTCCACTGATATTCCTGGTAAACCTCTACGCCCACGAGGTGCGACATGATCTCCGCAAGCCCGAGGTCATGATTGCCTTCGACCCACACCACCTCAACCTGCCGCTTGGGATTGGAGAGCTTGCGGATAAACCCGAGAAACTTCCAGTGCTCTTTCTTCAGCCGTCCGAAATTGAGGTCCGCAAAAATGTCGCCGAGCAGGATCAGCCGCCGGTAGCGCGTTTCGCGCAGCACCCTGAGCGCCTCGCGTGCGCGGCTCATGTCCGCGCCGAGGTGGAGGTCCGATAGAATCAGCGTGTCATAAACGCGCGAATCGACAGATATCGCCACGCTACTCATTTTCCCTGTGGATTGTTACGAGGTGATGAATTGGGAACTAGCGTCGCGGCATGGGTAACCGCGAAGTAATTAGCTTTGACGGTATAGCCTAGCCGGGAGTTGCCGAGGACGGAGAGAAGGTGCCCCACTCAAGCCCTCTTCTGGCTTGAGTGGGAATCTCAGCAGATCGATTCGAAGGTCAGTGCGACGGCGGCACGTACTCCTTCGGCTTCTCCGCCCCCTCGCCGAAAAAGAACTGTTCCATCTGGTGAACAATCACTTCCTGATCCTGCTTGCGCGCGGGATTCAGTCGATACTCGTTGAGCAGCATCTTGCAGTGCTCGGTCCACTGTGCCCAAGCCTGTTGCGACACGTTCTCATAAATCTTCTGGCCAAGTTCACTATCGAACGGCGGCTCCTGGAGCCCGGGCATTTGCTGTTTAAATTTCACGCAGAAAACGGTATGTTCAGCCATATTTTTCAGATTATCGCATAGGTCCCCGCGATTCACGGATGCCCTCACAGCTCTGAGAGGCTGCGTTCTAT
>Ga0335071_10003377_pt1 | contig 16862 bp, 10 predicted proteins | sample Lox_Sample_15_FD_206724 | JGI IMG/M metagenome (GOLD analysis project Ga0335071, IMG submission 206724) | Soil microbial communities from Loxahatchee National Wildlife Refuge, Florida, United States - Lox_Sample_1.5 | ecosystem: Environmental > Terrestrial > Soil > Wetlands | place: USA... | reverse complement strand
TTCTGGTCTGCCTTTGCTTTCTGTCAATCGAAAGGCGCTGCCGCTGCTCCGCAGTCTGCGCTGACTCCCGAGAAAGCGCTCAGCCTGGCTGAGCAAGGACACTGTCGGGAGTCTGTTCCCGCTCTGAAGCGCGCTCTGAGCAGCCAAGCCGCATCCGATACGAAGAAAGAAATTGGTGTCGCGGGCGTCCGGTGTGCTCTGGCAATGGACGATCGCGACTCCACCGTGGACTTCATCCGCTTCCTGCACAAACAGTTCCCGCTCGATCCTGACGTCCTCTTTGTCGTGACGCACGCCTATTCGGATCTCTCGACCAGAACCGCCCAAGATCTGGGCCGCTCCGCCCCGGATTCCTTTGCCGCTCACAAGCTCAATGCCGAAGCTCTCGAAATGCAGGGCAAGTGGGAGCCCGCGCAAGCCGAATACGAGTGGATGATCAAGAAGGACCCGAACGCTCCCGGCATCCACTTCCTGTTCGCAAGGCTCCTTCTTTCACGCCCGGACGCTGGCCCCGACGCGACCGATCGCGCCAAGCAGGAGCTCCTGAAAGAAATCCAACTCGATCCCAACAATGCTGGCGCTATCTACATTCTCGGAGAGCTGGACCGTCGCGACCAAAAGTGGGATGACGCGATTTCGCGCTATAGGCAAGCGGTAAAAGTCGACCCGAACCTTGCGGAGGCGTATTTGGGTTTGGGATATTGTCTAGTGAATCTCAAAAAATATGAGGAAGCAATTCCACCCTTGCGAACGGCCGCGAAAATGATGCCTCAGAATCCGGAGGTTCATAACTCGCTCGGTACAGCACTGCAGAGATCCGGGCATAAGGAAGAAGCGCAAAAAGAATTCGCCATCCACGAAACCCTGATTTCCGGAGCCGGAACCGCAAAGTCTGACTAGCCAGAAGACGAAACTACTTGCGAGTTCTAGTTGGGCAGTAACCGCACCTCTGTCATCCTGAGCGAAGCCGACTCTTCCCATTCAAAGGCATTCTCCCCGATAATGAATAAGCGAGAAAATTTTCCACCGCGGTCGTGCGCGCGATCCTATTACAAGTGCAAGACTTAGGGTCAGCTCGACAAATTTTCCACAGCCAATCGCCTCCGCGTTGTGACATCTGACCTTGCGCGTGCTCCTCGAATTATTCCATTATCCGCGTACGCGCGAGCGTAGCTCTCGCCGGCACGGCGAAACTGAAGCTCTTTAGAATCAAGATTTTACGTGTAAGTGATTGTCCTTCATGGATAATTCCGGGATTTTCCTCTAACTCATTGATTCCAGAGATCTGAGGGGGAGGGGGGGTACCAATTAGTAATAGCGGCAAAATGGAACAAGACTGATCATTTCCCGAAAATTCATGTTGAGCGGAGCGTGAGGAGCGAAGCGAGTTACGCGCAGTCGAAACATCCCACCGCCAAATCAGCTCTTCGGTTCTTCCACGGTCAGAATCTGATCCGCAGCCACATCGTGCAACAGTTGCTTGACGCCGCTCGGCCAGCGAATTTCCACATTCTTAATCATCCGATTCTTCCCAAGCCCAAAATGCACACGACTATCGCTCGACGCTGTATACCCCACAGCGGTCGTAACTTCGTTCCACTGCGAAGCCCCATCTTCGGTCGTGATGTGAATCTGCGCGCCAATACCCATGCGATTGCTCTTCGTTCCAACCAGCTTTAACAATATCCAGTGATTACCGGTTTCCGAAACGTTGCGCAAAATCTCAACGGGCCCTCCAAGAACAGTGATGACAGCGTCGATCCTCCCGTCGTTAAACAGACTTCCGAACGCCACGCCGCGATGCACGGCTTCTTGCTGGAAGTCCGCTCCAGCCGTCGAGCCAATTTCTGCGAACTTACCGCTGCCTAGATTGCGAAACAGCGAATTCGGCTCGGGGTATCTGCGACGTCCCAACTCGCTGATGTTGTCGAGGACATTGGCGCGCGCCACGAACAGATCCTTCCATCCATCATTATCGAAGTCAAAGATTCCATTTCCCCAGCCAGACATGTCTTTGGTAGTCTGCAGCCCGTTCGCCTGCGTAACATCGTCGAATTCGCCATTGCCCTGATTGATGAGCAGCGGAAACGACTCGTGCTCCACAGCCGTGTACCAAATGTCAGGCTTGCCGTCGTTATTGACGTCCTTGAAATCGGATCCCATTCCTGATAACGCCACTCCATCCGGCGCGTAAGCGACTCCTGCTTGCGTCCCAACCTCTTCGAACTTTTTTCCTCCTAGGTTGTGAAACAGAAATCCTGGAGTCGTATCGTTCGCCACGAATGCGTCGAGGAATCCATCGCCATCGTAGTCTGCAAATGACACGCTCATCCCCTTACCCATGCGCGATGAGATTCCCGTTTCCTGCGAAACATCGGTAAACGTGCCATCTCCATTGTTGCGGTAAAGAGAATTGTGCAGCGAGGCATAAACCTTCGGATGGCAATAGCCACGAACGCCGCTCTTCACATGGCAGAACGGATCCTTGTTCACTTCCCAAACGCAGTAATTGACCACGAACAAGTCCAGTTTCCCGTCATTGTTGTAGTCGAACCATCCACCGCCGACAGACCACATCTTCTTTCCGTTCATCTCGGCGCCAGCGAGTCCTGCCTTTGCGGTCACATCGGTGAACGTTCCATCGCCATTGTTGTGGAAGAGTTGATTGCCGGTTACGTTCGCGAGAAAGATATCTGGACGACCGTCATTGTCATAATCGCCCACCGAAACTCCCATGCCATAACCAGCCCCCGCTACGCCAGCGCGCTCCGTTACATCGGTAAAAGTTCCATCGTGATTGTTGTGGTAAAGCCGGTTCCAGTAATCCGGAGACTCTTTTTGCAAAGAGGGAATCGCTGCCCCATTTACAACATAGAGATCGAGCCATCCGTCGCCGTCATAATCGAGCAAAGCAACGCCTGCGACCATGGTTTCAATCTGATTCTTGTTGGGAGTTGGAGAATTGCGCGTGATGAAGTTGACGCCTGCCTTGGCCGCAATGTTCTCAAATCGTATCGTCGGCGGATTGGGTGCGCTGGCGATACGTAGAGCACCCAACCCGAGAGCAAGAGTAAGAACGAGATAACGCATGAATCAAGCTGTGGCCACGTGGTAAGAAATTTTACCAAGGTCTTGAGTTGACCGTTGTCGCATCGCAAGACTTCAGCGTCAGTGCCGCGGGAAAAGGCCACCTACAGAGGTAAGGCCTTTGCCCATGTCTACCTGTTTGGGAAGCGTATCGGTCAGCTTTGCAGCGGCGGCATTTGCTTGTTGAACTTGATCTGGCGTCAGAAGCCCTGAGAGCTTCTTCAGTTGTGCCTCAGCCCGCTTCTCTCCACGATCAGCCGCTGCCCGATACCACGTGTACGCGGCCGTGTAATCCAGAGACACACCTTTGCCCTGTTCGTAAAGATATCCAAGATCGAGTTGAGCGGAGGCATAACCCTGCTCGGCCGCCATCCGTACCCATCGCGCTGCCTGCTGGTTGTCCTTGGGTAAGCCAGTTCCGGTGTAGTACATCCAGGCAAGGTTTTGTTGAGCGGGAGCGTATCCGAACTGAGCTGCCGCTTGAAATAAATTCGCAGCGCGGTGCTCGTCTTTGGAAACACCCCTTCCAAAAAGATACAGTGAGGCCAGGTTACATTGAGCGACGGGATCGGAGTGATCCGCTGCTTTTTGATACCACGCAGCCGCCTGATGAAGATCTTTGCGCACGCCTTCCCCGCGTTCGTACATGGATCCCAGATTGTTTTCGGCTATTGCGTATTCGTGCTTGGCTGCATCGGAATAGTGCAAGAAGGCCTGACCGTAGTCCTTTTTGACGCCAAGCCCCTCCTCAAACATGTAGCCTAGCGCGAATTCTGCGTCGACGGAGCCCTGCTGCGCAGCCTTCTTGAGCCAATTCAAAGCTTCCTCGTAGTCCCTCGAGACTCCGCTGCCAGTCATGTGCGCCCGGCCGAGCTTGTATTGTGCCTGCATATCCCCGTACTGGGCTTGTTGTTTGAGAGAAGAAAGTGCGAGCGTCTTGTCGGTATTCTTTACCGCCGTTTCGTGCTGGCCTGTCGTCGTCTTGGCGGAAAGATAGAACGATAGTGCTGGCAACAACGTAATTGCTAAAAGCGTCCTCGATTTCATCGTATGTCCCTCTGTCGTGAATTGCTCCCCCTTGTATTTCTTTGGGAGAACCCTGGTTCGCAAAACTTGCTTGCGACTGGCAGGGCTTGCTGGCAATCGACGTCTTGCAGAACAGGTCGTGGTCACACGAGATTCGCACCAGTGAATCACGGGATAACACAATGAGCAGACGCAACATAGGTCGCATCTCACGCGTTATTCAGTTATGTCGCGAAGAACTCACTAACATCGGTGATGAAGCCACGTCCAAGACAGAGGTGAGTACGGTGCCCGATCCTCAGTTCCCCGCTGCCATCCGCTTTGACGTTTTCGAAATCGACCTTCAGGCAGGTGAATTGCGCAAGGAGGGTCGACGCGTCAAGGTTCAAGAACAACCGTTTCGTGTTTTGTCTTTTCTGGTGCAGCGTGCAGGACAAGTAGTCACGCGCGAGGAGTTGCGCGTGCAGCTCTGGCCGGCTGACACTTTCGTGGGTTTCGACCACGGACTGAACAGCGCTGTTGCAAGATTGCGGGAGGCTTTAGGCGACTCTGCAGACAAGCCGCGCTTTGTTGAAACAATCGCGAAGCGTGGTTACCGTTTTGTCGCTCTGCTGGAAACGAACAATCCGGCCGCGGAATCGCTGATTGTAAAGATCGACGAGCAGGGCACTCTCGTCGCCAGCCGGAATCCCCTGAGAAGAAGGTTATTCGTCGCTCTTAGCCTCGCTACGATCTGTGGATCGGTAGCCGCCCTGATTTATCCCAAGGCTGTTGCTCCCGCACAAGGAAAAATCGAAGTCGTTCCGCTGATCGCTTTGCACGGGTTCCAGGCAACGCCTGCATTCTCTCCGGATGGCACGCTGGTCGCATTTCGGCAAAGCGATGGGAAGAACAAAACCGGTATTTACACAGCAGTGGTAGGAGGCGAAAAGACCGTTCAGCTTACCAGTGATCCGGACGATTGCTGTCCCACTTGGTCACCCGACAGCCGGCAGATTGCCTTCAGCCGTTACTCCGATAATCTACATTCCATTCTCACTGTTCCTGCACTGGGAGGCACGGAGCATCGGCTGTATCGCGGCCCGGATACGATGGGCGGCGGACTGTCGTGGTCTCCAGATGGGAAAGATGTTGCCTTCGTTGCGAGTCCCTCAGGGGACCGGACGCGCTCCTCGATCTCCTTTTTATCGTTCGCGGATTACAGCACACACGAAGTCACTACGCCGCCTCCCGGTTATCTTGATCGTTCTCCCACCTTTTCTCCTGACGGCAAGCGACTGGCTTTTATTCGATCGACGATCGCCGGTGTCAGCAACGATATCTATGTAATGTCATTGGATGGCGGGAACGTGAAACGCCTCACCTTCGATAACCGGCCAATCATGGGATCGCCAACATGGACTGCTGACAGTCGGGAGATCATATTTTCTTCGGATCGAGGCGTCGCCACAGGATTGTGGAGAGTTTCTGCGACGGGTTGTACTCCCACCCCGATAGCTGGGCCGGTTGGCGGGGCGATGTGGCCCTCCATCCCGACAAACGGTAAACATGCTCTTGTGTACGAGCAGGGCGCCTTCAAATCGAATATCTGGCGGCTCAACTTGCGAGATCCAACTCACCATGACAAACCTTTTCCAATCGTTTCTGAAAAGGGCGACAAAATGCGTCCGGAATTGTCGCCCGATGGTCAGCATGTGGCCTTCGAATCGAACCGATTAGGTTTTTGGGACCTCTGGATCTGCAATCTTGAAAAAGGTGGAGACTGCGCACAGATTACGTCTTTGCATGGAACCGCAGGCCGCGCCCGTTGGTCTCCCAACGGACGCTACATCGCCTTTGAATTCCATCCGAACGAACATAGCGAGATTTATGTCGTCGAAGTGCCAGGAGGAATTCCGCACCTTCTTCCCACGATTCCGGGAGCGGACAATTTGTCACCGAGCTGGTCTCGCGATGGAAAATGGCTTTACTTCGCCTCCAAGAGAGGAGCGGAGATTTTCCAGGTCTGGAAAATTCCCGCGCAAGGCGGCACTCCCGTGCAAATTACTCGAAAGGGAGGTATCTCTGCGGTGGAGTCGCCGGACGGTAACTACCTTTATTACTCCAAATACGAGCATGGCGGTGTGTGGCGAGCGCCAAGCCAAGGCGGCGAGGAGGCTCAGATTCTCGACATTACCGGCGACGGCTGGCCGAACTGGGCGCTTAGCTCGCAAGGTATTTACTTCCTCGCATTTGCCAAGTTTTCACATCCGACTATTCAGTTCCTTGATTTCGCTTCAGGAAAGACGCATCCCGTTCTACCTCTAGATAGAGAAGCGGGGTGGGGCATCAGCATTTCAAGCGACGGAAAGTCGATTGTCTACACACAGGACGATTTCGCGGAATCGAATCTCATGATGGTGGAGAACTTCCGGTAGGATTACTGTCCAATCGGCCGCAATAAATCGAGGATCGTCGGCTCGATTGCGATCGAAACCGCCCCTTTTAAAACGGCCGATTTTCCCAAAGCTCCGAGAGCAACCCGCACGACGGCGAACTCGCTTCCTTCGAGCAATTGATTCACTTCTTCCAGCAAAGCGGGATGGTCGCCCACTTCACCGCCGAGCAGAATGAGATTGGGATTGAGAACGAGAGCAAGATCGAGGATGACGTCCGCCAAAATCATTGCGCGCTGACGAAGGATTCGCTGCGCTTTCGGATTCCCTGCGCCCGCGAGATTCCAGATATCGCCAACGCATTTGACACGGCGGGAGACGCTTGAACCTGTCCCGTTGGCGTGCCAGCTTTTCAAAATGCCTGAGACGGAAAGGGCCGCCTCAAGCTTGCCATATTTGTGAATCGCCGGATGCTCTCTGGAAATGCTCGGAACGCGTAAGTAGCCGATCTCGCCGGCGGACCATTGTGAGCCGCGGTAGATATTCCCGTTGAGGAAAATGCCAGAGCCAACGCCCTCGCCGATGGTGATAAAAACAAAATCTCTCTCTCTCATGGCGGCCCCACAGTAGAGTTCACCGGCGGCGGCGAGATTCGTGTCATTATCCACGAGAACGGGAGCTTGTAGTTCGTGCGAGAGCATTGTACCGAGAGGAACGTGGTTCCAATCCTGCAGTGCGGTGAATGCGAGAACTGTTCCTTCATCCACATTCACAATCGCCGGGACACCGACGGTAACGCGCATCAGTCGTGCTCTTGAGAGCTTTTTCATTCGGAGCAACCGAAGCACTTCTTCCGCGATTTGTCTGCAAATCTCCTCTGGCGTGCGCCTTCCGTTCGGAATGGCTTTCTCGCAATGAGCCAACTCATCACCACTCAAATCGGCAATTAGCAAACGTATCGCGTCACGAGTGATCTCGACGCCGGCGATGCAGCCGCGACGTGCGTTGAAAGTCACAATGTCAGGAGGACGGCCACCCGTGGAATTGCCCTCGCCGAGAGCTTGTACCAGACCAGCAGCGGTGAGCGTGCCAATTACATTCGTTACGGACGGCGCGCTCAGCCCAGACGCTCGGACCAGATCGGCTTTTGAGCATGGGCCCAGTTCCCTCAGGAGCCGAAGCAGGATTTCCGCGTTGGTTTGCCGAATGAGTGGAGGCCGCCCAATCAACATCGATTTTCCTGTCACTGGAGATCACCTTACGCAGTCTCGCCGGTAGCGAATAACGCATCGTTGTATTTGTCTGGCTCCCGACCGTCTCGAGGCTTCGAGCCGCTTCTGAGCACTATAAGCTAAAAACATTCTAATGATTATTAACAATGTTTGGCTTACAATATTTCCGGCATGTTACGACGTCTTGGTCGGGCCCTCTCAGCCCCAAAGTTGTGACATGGACCTCTCACTTTCAGGATGGTGATCAGGTGTGGTCATTGCAAGTTTTTAGACGTGGTCTCGCTGCGGGCTCCGTGTGCATTATCGCGCTAACTTTGGGCGCTTTCGCAGCCGACAATCCGCCGCAAAGCTCCTCCCCCAAGTTCCACGTTATCGCGCTCGCCGAAGTGAAGAGCATTCATCGCCCTTTTGTGGATGCAGCCGAGGTCTGGCTGCAGAAGCAGGCGGCTGATAACAATTTTTCCATTGAATACATCGATAACACCGACAAGATCGACGATGCTTTTCTATCGCACTATCAACTCTTCATACAGCTAGACTATCCACCCTACGCGTGGAAACCGCAAGCCGTTGCGGCATTCACGAAGTACATCGAAGAAGGGCGGGGTGGATGGATTGGATTTCACCACGCGACGCTACTCGGCGAATTCGATGGGTATCCTATATGGCCATGGTTCTCGCAGTTCATGGGCGGTATTCGATTCACCGATTACATTCCTAAATTCGCCACTGCCACGGTGATTGTGGAAGACCAGTCTCATCCCGTGATGAAAGGCGTACCGCGATCATTCGTCGTAGAAAACGAGGAGTGGTACACGTGGGACAAGTCCCCGCGGCCGAATGTTCATGTACTGGCACACGTCGATGAGTCGACCTATTCGCCGGACACGCGCACGAAGATGGGTGGAGATCACCCGGTGATCTGGTCCAATGAGCACATGAAAGCGCGAAACGTATACATCTTTATGGGGCATCATCCGGAGCTCTTTCAAAATCCCGCTTTTACGACAATCTTTCATAACTCCATCGTGTGGGCGGAGCATCAATGAGGCCGCGGCGATTCCTTCTATTTCTATGTGTGGCGATTGCATTTGCGGCGTCGGGGTCCTTTGGACAGGAAAACCGGTTCAAAGTGCTGGCATTTTATTCCGAAACCACGGAACCAGATCACGTCCAGTTCGCTCACGATGCGGTGAAGTTTCTGAATGAGCAGGCAGCGAAAGAGCACTTTACCTTCGAGGCGACGGACAAATGGGAAGATCTAAGTGACGAACGACTGAAAGGCTACCAAGTCGTGATCTGGCTGAATGAGTCGCCGTCAAAGACCGAGCAAAGACGAGCCTTTGAGCGCTATATCGAGCATGGCGGAGCCTGGCTGGGCTTCCATGCTGCGGCATATAACGACAAAGATACGAATTGGCCATGGTTCGTCGACTTCCTGGGCGGCGCTGTTTTTTCCATAAACAGCTGGCCTCCCCTGCCAGCGCTGATCAGCATTGATGATCAGGCGCACGCCGTAATGGCCGGACTCCCAAGCAACTTCGAGTCGCCTTCCAACGAATGGTACATCTGGAAACCGAATCCCCGGAACAGTAAGAACGTTCGGGTGCTCGCCACGTTGGATCCGTCGAACTATCCAACGGCCTTCAAGGACATCCTGACAAGCGGAGATTTGCCGGTTGTCTGGAGCAATACGAAGTACAAGATGCTCTACATGAACATGGGCCATGGCGATAAGATTTTTACGAGCCCGACGCAGAACAGGCTCATTGACAAAGCGGTGAATTGGCTGGGGACCGGTGCAGCACAAGGGCCAGAGCGTGCTTCGCATGGAACATCAGCCAAGGTGCGTGGAACTGCCGCGGAAGGAAACGGGGTCCGCGTCAGCTCGCATGGGATTGTAGTAAATCCGCAGAGCGGCAAATTCTATGCGGTAAATACCGCGAAGGATTCTGTGACTGTACTCGATGGCAACGGTCACTTTCTCGTTCGTACTTCGGTGGGAAAAGAACCTGTCTCAATTGCCGTGAATCCCGATACGAACCGAATTTATGTAGCGAATTCGGGCAGCGGCAGCGTTACTGTGATCGACGGAAATACGGACAAGGTCATTGCAACTGTGCCCGTGGGCGACCTTCCGTACACGATCACGGTGAATCGTGCGTCGAACAAAGTGTATGTTTCGCGGACCTTCAGCGATGTCACCGTCATCATCGACGGCAAAACGAATGTGCCTACGACGGCCAAGGCAGGCGTCGGGGATGCGGTTGCCGCGGAGTCTCTCGATAACGGCACCTTCATGACGAGTTTCGAGTCTTTGCACTTGACCGTATTTGATAGTGCGACTGGGCAAAACTCGAAGATCGAGGCGCCGAATCACATGTGGGCCATGGCGGTCAGCCCAGCAACAAGGAAGGTTTACTCCGTAAGCGTTGGCAATTCGAACGTGACTGTCATTGACGGAAATTCTCATTCCACCAAGATTGTGAAAACCGGGCAGATTCCGTGTGCGATAGACGTAGATCAGACATCGGGGAGCGCCTATATCGCGAATTATGCAAGCAACAATGTCACGGTGATCGATGGGACTACGGACTTGGTGGTCGGCACCGTAAGCGTCGGGCCCAAGCCGCAGGCGATTGCGGTCGATTCCTCGAGCCACAAGGTCTACGTTGCGAGCATGCACGAAAGCACCGTGACGGTTCTCGACGGCACCAACGATTCAGTGCTGGCTACTGTGAAAACGAAGTCCGCGCCGTTTGCAATCGCAGTGAACAGCAAGACTCATGTAGCGGCTGTGCTCAGCCTCGACGGCGAATTGACACTCATCGATGGAGCGGCCTTGACGACGTCATCGCCCGCGATTCCGAAAGATGAACGCTAAACGCCGAACCAGGAGTGATTTCGTGAAATTGGTTCAAATACGCAGTCTGTGGAGGCTCGGCGCAGCGATCATATTGTCGATCGCGGCATGGGCCCAACAATCGCATCCGATTCTCCCGATCGGATCGCCAGCGCCGAATTTTGAATTACCTGGCGTGGATGGAGCGATCCACAAGCTATCGGACTATTCGTCCAGCTCCGTGCTAGTGGTGGTTTTCATCTGCAATCATTGCCCGATCGCGCAGATGTACGAGGCGCGTGTCGCGCAATTGGCGGTGGACTACAAGGATCGTGGCGTAAGCATTGTTGCCATCGAACCGAATGACCCGAAGGCGATCACGATCGATGAGCTTGATTCGTCAGACATCAGCGACAGTCTTGAGGAGATGAAGATTCGTGCCCAGTACAAACACCTGACGTATCCGTACTTATACGACGGGGAAAAGCAGTCGGTAACAGAGGCTTATGGGCCGCAGGCGACGCCGCATGCGTTCGTCTTCGACAGCAGCCGTCGGCTTCGCTACGAAGGGCGTGTGGATAACAGTTACCGCGCGGAACTGGTGAAGACGCATGAGGTGCGAGATGCGATTGATGCGCTTCTGGCGAACCACGAAGTGACAGTGAAGCATACGGGTGTCTTCGGATGTTCTACGAAGTGGAAAGAAAAGCATGCTGCTCAGGTCGAGGCGCTGCACAAAATCGAATCGCAGCCAGTCTTATTGGACATGGTGTCCGCGGGGGACCTGAAAAAACTCCGCACAAATCCTGACAAGAAAATGATGCTGGTGAGTTTTTGGGCGACGTGGTGCGGTTCCTGCGTCCACGAATTCCCCGATCTGGAAGATACCTACCGGATGTACAGCGTACGAGATTTCGAACTCGTAACAGTGGCCGCCAATATGCCCGACGAGAAGGACTCGGTGATGCGGCTGCTCCAGAAGTTTCACGCCACGAGCCGCAATCTGCTGTTTGATTCCAGCGACACTGCCGCACTGCAAGCCGCGTTTGATCCCAAGTGGGAGTCCGCTGTTCCGTACACAGTTCTGATCGCTCCCGACGGCAAGATCTTGTATCAGAAGCAAGGATCTATCGACATTCTGGAATTGCGGCGGGCGATCCTGGCAAACATGCCTTCGGATTACGAAGGCTTCAACCGGTATTGGCTGGAACGCTGAGCCGGAAGCTCCGATTCGTTGAAGTTAAGCCTGTCGCAATTGCTGTTGTTGTCTCCGGAGATCAACTGAAATGAAGCGCTTTTCTTATCTCATCTTTGTCGGCATTATTCTCGCAATCTCCTCACAATCGTGGGCGGGAAACGACATCCCAAAAGCAGCATGGCGCCGGCCACTTGGGCTTCCACTTGAGAACGCAGGAGTGACGCGTGTTCCGGGCAATATTGATGATGGGTACTGGCAGGGTGCGCCAGTCGGAGGATTCGGCTCAGGAACTTTTTCAAGAAGCTATCGCGGCGACTTTTCCCGATGGCATATCAAAGCCGGTGTTCACAAGTATGTTCCTGTCTATTCCAATCAGTTTGCGATGTTTCAGCAGGTCGAAGGTGCGCCGCAAGGCACGGCTCGCGTTCTGATGACGGATCATCCGTCTGACAAAACCCTCGCGAGTTGGCAGTGGGACTATCCGGTTGGTGCGGGGGACTACGCTGCGCTGTATCCGAAATCCTGGTACGACTACAAGTGGGATCAATTTCCGGCGCACGTAGTGCTCGAACAATATTCACCGGTGCTGCCGAATAACTATCGTGAATCGAGCTATCCCATTGCCGTTTATCGCTGGCATGCGGAGAATCCGGGGACTAAGGCAGTCACCGTCTCAGTCCTTCTTTCGTGGACAAACATGGTGGGCTGGTTTCGAACGTTTACCCGTGACTTTCAAGGTGCGCCGAATCAGGGGAACCACAATGACTTCGCCAGCGAAAGGCTATCTTCGGGCCTGATGAAGGGGATTATCTTCGACCGCAATCGCGCTGGGTCGTCGCTACGCGAAGCTGATGGTCAATTCGCAATTGCTGCCATTGAGTCACCGGGAGTGGAAGTCAGCTACCACGCATCCTTTGCTGCAGATGGCGATGGGAAGACTATCTGGTCCGGCTTCGCGAAAGACGGCCGGCTCGCGAATAACCCTACTTCATGGGTCAGCGACGGCGAAAAGGTTGCGGGCGCCATTGCTGTCAGATTCACTCTGCAGCCGGGAGAGAAGAAGGTCATCCCTATGGTTATCTCGTGGGACTTCCCTGTGGTGCAATTTGGTGAAGGACGCGAATGGAACCGGCGATATACCGACTTCTACGATGCCAGTGGAAACAATGCCTGGGCAATCGCACGTGACGGGCTGCAGAACGCCCAAAAATGGAGCGACGCCATTGATGCATGGCAGTCTCCATATATCAATGATGAGAGCAAGCCGCTCTGGTATCGGGGCATGTTGTTCAACGAACTTTATGTATTGACCGACGGCGGTACGTTCTGGGGACGCCCTGCGGGTTCCGATCGAAAGAATCCGCCGTTATTCGCTCTGCTCGAATGCTTCGATTACGCCTATTACGGGACACTCGATGTCCGCTTCTATGCCTCGATGCCGCTGCTGAAATTCTGGCCTGACATCGATAAACAAGTTTTGCGCGAGTTCGCGGATACTGTTCCCAAAGAGTGGCCCGAAAAGGGGCAATGGGTGTGGAAGTCGCAGCAGCAGGATGAACCCAGCCTCCACATGCGTAAGAAGAAAGGAGCGGTGCCTCACGACCTTGGCGTGCCAGAGGGTGATCCTTTCATTGCGGTGAATGAACCCGGCTGGCAGGACACCAACGACTGGAAGGATCTGAACTCGAAGTTTGTCCTGATGGTGTATCGCGATTATTTGTTCTCTGGCAAAAAGGATCAGGCATTTCTGCGCGAGATGTTCCCCACAGTAAAAGATGCCATGGTCTACTTGCGGCAGTTTGATCATGGCGCAGGAATTCCGGAAAACAGCGGCTATCCGGATCAAACATACGATTCCTGGGTTGTCCGAGGAGTCAGCGCGTATTGTGGCGGCCTCTGGCTCGCTGCGGTGCGTGCGACGGAGGAGATGGCCAAAGCCCTCGGAGATAGCAGGACTGAGTCCGAATACCATCAACTGTTTCTGAAGGCACAGAAAAACTACATCGACAAGCTCTGGAACGGGAAATACTTCCGCTATGACATGGAGGGCGAAGATCGCGATAGCGTTCAGGCCGATCAGTTAGCTGGACAATGGTATGCGAATCTTACCGGACTGGGAGATTTGGTCCCCCACGAGATGCAAGTGGCGGCCGCTAATAAGATATACGAGTTCAACGTCCTGAGATTCGGAGGCGGAGAGATGGGAGCGGCCAACGGCATGACGGCTGATGGATCGATCATGCTTAGTAACGAACAGGCGCCCGAAGTATGGGTTGGAACCACCGAGGGTTTTGCGGCGTTACTGCTAGGTGAAGGAATGAAGGATGAGGCCTATCACACGGTTTGGGGACTTTATCACGTCATCTACGAGAGCAAAGGATACTGGTTTCGCACACCTGAAGCGTGGGACGTCAAAGGAAATTTCCGCGCTTCCATGTATATGCGCCCCGCTGCGATCTGGGCGATCGAGATGATGCCGCAAGCAACCGCCAAATAATGAACGGACTCCGCAAGCAATCGAGTTTTTTAACAAATGACTACCTTATCTAAGAAAAGTTCGGCGGGGGCTCGTGCGAAAATCAGCCGCGTAAAGAGAGCTGGAGGCAATCCCGCTCGCACCCAATCGGTTTCCGAAGACAACAATAAGGATCAAGGATTCGTTGTTGGCGTGGACATTGGCGGCAGCAATCTGCGGATTGCTCTCGCTGATACGCGCGGCAAAGTGATCGGTAAGTGGAGTGCGTCGACCAAGGCAACTTCGTCAGCGGAGATGGTAATCGCGCAAATCGAGCAGGGCGTCGACGCTCTGCTCGAGCAATCAGACGCATCTCGCGGATGCCTGCGTTCGGTGGCCGTCGGTGCACCTGGAGTTACGAACTCGGAGTCCGGGATCGTATTAGCTACCTCCTTTTTGCGAGGGTGGAAGAATGTGCCGCTGCGACGCCTGCTGGAATCGGCTTTCGGAGTTCCTGCGGCCGTTGAGAACGATGTGCGAATCGGGGCGTTGGGTGAGCACTGGATCGGGGCGGCGCAAGGGATGGACGATTTCGTATTCCTGGCGTTGGGAACGGGAATTGCCGCTGGAATTTTTGCAAATGGACAACTTATTCACGGCGCCAACTTCACGGCTGGGGAGGTTGGCTACATGTACGTTCCCGGCACGAGCGAGAAACCTGCAAAGGCATCCGAACCCGGTGCGCTGGAAAGCATGCTCGGCGGTGGCGGTATCCGGAGCGAGTGGGAGAGGCTCCACACTCCAGGCCAAACACTGCAAAAGCTCACAGCGACCCAGATCTTTGAACTTGCGGGCACTGGAGATCCCGCTGCTTTAAGGGTCCTCGACCGCTCGGCCCAGTTGTTAGCCTATGCGGTGTACAACATCGCCCTTGTACTCAACAGTCCATGTTTTGTGCTCGGTGGAGGAGTGGGAGTCAGCTTGCCTTTACGCGACGCCACGGAGCGCGTTCTCAGAAGCTACAGTGAGCCCGTGTCGCCGAAACTCGTGACCAGCACACTCGGGACAGACGCTCAGATCATGGGAGCCATCCGACTCGCTTTGAATACTGCTGAAACGCATTCGAAGCGCAGCATCTAGAGCGAAGAGTTGTTTTCTTAAGCCTTGGAAATTGATCCCTCAGGCATTTTCCTTTACCAGGCTTATGCTTTCGAGATCACGCCCACGCGTTTCTGGCACCACGAAGCGAACAAACAGAAGCGTGACGATACTCATGGCGCCGTAAATAGCGAATGTCCCCGCGCTGCCAATCGCTTCGATCAAAGATAAAAACGTGAAGGACACGATGAAGTTCGAAATGCCGGAACCCATGGTCCCAGCCGCCATGCCGCGTCCGCGTACCCGCAAGGGGAACACTTCAGCGACGAGAATCCAGGCAATTGCACCTAAGCTGAAGGCGAAGAAGGCGATATAAACCATCAGGCAAGCGATGGCGATCGTTCCCAGCGATGCGCCCAGCGCGGCCTTGTGGCTGAAGGCGAACGACAAGGTGAACAGTGCGACTGTCATGCCGCTGACTCCAACGTAGAGGAGAGGTTTACGCCCGACTTTGTCCACGAGAAGGATTCCAACGATGGTCCCGATCACGTTCACGATCGCCACGGCGAATGTCGCAAGTATGGCGCTGGAATGCGATGCGCTACCCGCTAACGAAAATATTTGTGGTCCGTAGTAAATGATGGTATTGATGCCAGTGACCTGTTGCAGCACGGTCATGCCGACCGCGACGAAAAGAGAACCGCGCACGGCGGGAGTCCACAACGCGCTCCACCGCTGTTCTACCGATGTCTTGAGTCCGTCTTTGATGTCAGCCAGGAATTGTTGTGCTCCCATCGCATCCGTATAGCTCAGGAGCACTTTCTCCGCGTCTGTTTCCCGCGCATGTGCAAATAGCCACCGCGGACTTTCGGGGACGGTGAGAATGACAGCCAGAAACAACACTGTCGGCACGATGGCCAGGCCAAACATAAGTCTCCATGCTTGCTGCCCTGCCAGAACATAACCAACCCAATCTGCGAGAGCAATTCCGATCGTCAATGCAAGTTGATACAAGCCGATCAGCATGCCGCGCGATTGCGGGGGAGCTAATTCGGAAACATACACCGGCGCAGTGACCGAGCTAAATCCCACCCCGAGTCCGATTATCGCGCGCGCAATCACCAGGACCGTAACATTCATTGCCAACGGCGCAAGCAGCGAGCCAACGATGAAGATGCCAGCTGCCCAGATCAATGTTGCGCGACGGCCGATCTTGTCCGCAACAGCGCCTCCGACAAGTGCTCCGGTCATCGCGCCGATCGTGACAATGCTAACAACCAGTTCCTCGGCGACAGTTGAAAGAGCGAAACTTCGTTTGACGAAGATTGCGGCGGCAGCAATGATTCCCATGTCGTAGCCGTAAAGCACGCCGCCCAAACCGGCAATCGAGGAAATGCGAAGGATGAAGGCTCGATTCACGTACGGCAGGGCGGATGAGCGAAAATCGGGCACGGTGTACCTCGGCCACAATCATATCTGGAAGTTTATAATGATTCATTAAAAACTTTGTAAGTCTTAGCGGAGTATCGATGACCGAAATTCAACCGAA
>Ga0335071_10003376_pt1 | contig 16864 bp, 12 predicted proteins | sample Lox_Sample_15_FD_206724 | JGI IMG/M metagenome (GOLD analysis project Ga0335071, IMG submission 206724) | Soil microbial communities from Loxahatchee National Wildlife Refuge, Florida, United States - Lox_Sample_1.5 | ecosystem: Environmental > Terrestrial > Soil > Wetlands | place: USA... | reverse complement strand
TGGAGCAAACAGCCAGAGTCGAATTCGCGGCGCACGTGGTCGCCGAGGCGTCAATCTGAAAGCTGCTGCTTGAAAGCGCCAGTCCGCTGATGCTGAGCGGCGTGTTGCCGCTGTTCTTAACTGTGGCAGTCAGCGTGCCGTCGGTGGTGTCGGTCAATCCGAGCAGGGTCGCAGTGGGGAAGCTCAGGGCGGGAGCATCGGCGAAATCCAGCTTCGCCAGTTGATTGGTCTCGACCTGGGCCCAGTTGGCAAGGTATATGTTGCCGGCGGCGTCGAAGGTGAAGTTGTCCAAGGCGAGGACCTTGGGATCGAAGGTGGCGATGGTGAGAACCTGCGTGTATCCGCTGGAGGCGGTGATCTCCTTCAGGGCGTTGTTGCCCGCATCGGCAACGTAGATATTGCCGAAGGCGTCCGAGGTCACGCCGGTCGGATTGTTGAAGCCGCTGCCCACCGTGCGCTCGATGGCATAGAGGCTCGACGCCAGCACCTCCTTGACGGCGTTGTTTCCCGCATCGGCCACAAAGATGTTGCCCTGGGGATCGACGGTCATGCTGGTTGTATTTGTGCTGAAATCGAAGCTCGTGCCCGTATAGCCACCGCCGCCGACAGCGGCCGGTGTTTCCTTTTTCCCTGTGAACGAAGCTACCGCGAGAGGCGCCTGGCCTGGAACGCCCAATTCCGTACCATCGAGATAGAGCTGCCCCGAAGTCGAGACAAACGAGCAGAGGCCCGCGCCATCCACTCCGACTCTTCTCGCGTACGAAAACTCATTTCCACCCGCCCAGGTGGAACATAGTGGATCCTCGGCGCCCACGGTGGGATACACGCTCACCCCCAAGCTATAATTGCCTACCCACAGCTCGCCTATTCCATCCATCACCAGTCCATAGGGAGTAAGGACGGAAGTCGTCGATGAAGACTGGCCGCTGGGTCCCGCAGCAAAAAGTAGCTTGGTGCATGTGGAGGTGGTGCAACCGGCCGGCAACTCCCAGACAGCGCCCACGTTAACGACGACCGAGCCATCCACGCTGCCCCTATCTGCCTCCGAAACATAGATATTGCCCGCGCCGTCCACGGCGGCGTCGGTCAGTACTGACCCCAGATTCAGGCCGGGATTCGCGTTGTTCTGCGGGGGCAGCATGTTGTACCAGAGCGTGGAATAAGGAGTGAAGGTTACTTGGGGCGCGGTTCCCGTGCCCTCGAGGTATGCCACGCCAATGCCGGTTCCGGCAGCGTTGAGCAATGCCACCCCTCCCTTGCGCTGGCCGGCGAACTTGGGCGCGAAGGTCGCCTGGAGCGTGCAGGTGCTGCCATTGCCGACCTGAGTATTCACCGCGCAGGTGCCTGCGTCGGTAACGGCAAAGTCCAACCCCGTGATCCCCATGGTGGTGGCGTCGATGGTAGCGATGCTGTCACTGGTGGTGAAAGTGAAAGTCACTGCCTGCGGCGCGCTGGTCTGGCCCACGGGCAGCGCCCCGAAGTTCACCGGGTTGCCGCTGATAGGCCAAGTGGTCTCCATCCAGGTCCAGGTCGCTTCCGGGCTCACATTGCTCTGGCTATCTTGCGCTTCCACGGTGAAACTGTGCATCTTATAAATCAAATACTGACTGGTCAAGCTCAGCCCCGAATAGCTGACCCCGCTGGAACATGAGACAAAGGCTGCGCCATCCAGGCTGCAAAGGAAAGTGACACCGGCCTGCGTATCCGTAAAGGCAAACGTCGCAGTGTCCACGTTCGTGAAGGATGCCGGAGCCGAAGTGATCACCGGCGGGGGCGGGCCTGCGGAATTAATGGTCCAACTGTAGATCGCCGCCGGGCTCAAGTTGCCTTTCATGTCTTCAGCCTTCACCTGGAAGGTGTGCAGCCCACCGCTGAGTGCCGGATAAGCAGCCGGGCTGGAGCAGGCGGAAAAGGGCAGCGAATCGATGCTGCAGACAAATGTGATGGGCGATTGCGTGTCGCTGAAAGTAATCGTCGCTGAGGTCGCAGTGGTGGGATTGGCCGGGGTGGTCAGAATCACAGGCGCGGGCGGCAGCGCCACCGCAGTGATGGGAATAATAGTGGTCGTCCCGCTCTTGTTCATGTCATTGGTGGTCAGGGTCAGCGTGGCGCTGATAGGGCCGTAGGCAACCGGCGCAAAATCCACGGCGACAAAGCAGTGATTCCCCGGCGAAACGGGCGTGGAGGTCGAGCAGGTGGTGTTTTTGCTGTCGAATTGGAAAGAGGGATCGGAGAGCGTCATTCTGCTCAACGTCAACGGCGCGTTGCCGTTGTTGAACAGGTAGAACGTTTGTGCGCCATCGATATAGTCGGGGGTGCCGTTCGTAGTGGCCGTCTTGAAGGCAAGCGAGATCTGCGGATGGTATTCGACCCGCATGACCGCGCCGGAGATCACATCGCCGTAGACAATGTCACCATTGGCCGCCCGTCCCAGCCCTTCGGCGCCTGCAAAGCCGTAGGCCCAGTTGTTAAGGCACCATGTTTGGGAACCCTGGTAGTTCAAGCCGGCAAGGATCTCGCCACTGCAGGCGTCGCCGTAGTCCCCCTCGTAGACATTGCCGCTACCATCAATCGCCAGGCCCAGCGGCTTGCCCAATTCGTTGGCGCCGACCAGCGTGGTCACTGTCTGGTAGTTGCTGGCAGCTGTAAGTTCTTCGACGTAGGTGTAGATCGAGGAACAAGAGCCGGGAATCCAGACCTGGCACTGGTCGCCGCCCCCGGCCACGAACAGGTTCCCGCTGGAATCGACCACCACGCTCCAGGGGTCGTCAAGACCCGCAGCCAGGGTGTTGATGACGGAATAGCCGCTGGCGGCGACGACTTCCTTGATCGCGCCGTTAAATGTATCCGCGACAAAGACGTTGCCGCTCGCATCCACCATCAGGCCGTAAGGCTGGTTAAACCCGGCGCCGATAGTCTGCATACAACTGCTCGACTGGCAGCCGAGAGGGATCTTCTTAACATCGTTGAACCCCGCTTCTGTGACGAAGACGTTGCCGGCGCCGTCGACGGAAACGGCTGAAGGGCTGTAAAGGCCGCTCCCCACCGTGAGCGCGCAATTGTTGCTCGCGCACCCGGCAGGAATTTCCATCACGCGGTTGTTGCTCCAGTCGGCTACATAGATATTGCCGGCGCCATCGACAGTGGCGTTGGGTCGCATATAGCCGTCGCCAAGCTGGGTCGAACTGGTCGGAGTGATGGGGTAAATCGAATCGCCCCAGTAAGAGTTTGGAATCGGCACGAGTACGGTCTGCGCGCCGGTTCCGCTGCCGTAGACGTAGGTCATCGCCAGCGTCTGCCCGTTGACGTCAAGCGCCGCCACCGCGCCGCTGCGCAATCCCGGATAAGCGGGCGTGAATATAACGTTGGCCGTACAGCTTCCGCCGGAAGTGACATAAACGCCCGCGCCGCAGCTTCCACCGCTGGCCAGGGCGAAATCCTGCCCGGTGGCGCCCTGCGTTGTAGCGATAAGGCTGGCGGGCGTGCCGCCCTCCGGAAAGATCAATGTGACCGGCGTGGAATTGCTCGCGAGCCCAATGGCCAACGAGCCGAATGCCACCGGCGCCGCTCCGGCCGGCGGCGCCGACGCGCTTACCGAGACAAAGCTCCAGCCGTTTGAGCTGAGGTAGATGGAATTGCTGGCCGAGTCAGGCGTGTAGGTGACATAGATCAAGTCCGTGCCAATCGTCAGCGAATTGGCGGGAATCGTGAACGAAGCCCTTGCGTTGCTCAGCGCAACCGCTCCCGAGTTGTAATTTCCGGCTTCGAGCACCACCGAGCCGGTCGGCGATGGCGCGCCATTGACCCCCAGCACGCTCACTCCCACGCTCAGCTCCTGGCCCACAGCGATGCTTTGAACAGCCGGCACAACCTGCACCTGCGGCGTGTTCATCAGGGTCGAGGTGACAGTAATCGTGCCTTGGCTCTGCACGGAAACGTAGTTCAACGCACCGGCGGCATCCGGCAGGTACAGGATGGAAATTGTGTCGATTCCCACGGCGAGAGAGCCGGCAGGAACCGTCACTGCCGCCTGGCCGTTCGTCAACGCCGTCGGCGTTCCGCTATAACTCGACGACGTCACCTGGACTACCCCCGTCGGCACGGGAGCGCCGCTGGCGCCGTGGACGGTGATGGTCATCGCCAGATCCTGAGTGACAGCGATAGGCTGTGAAAGGCCGGTCGATGAAATCGTCGGCGTATACAGGCTCGTGCCGGAAAGAGTGATTGTCTGCTGCGCCGCGGACTGGTTTTGAGAGTTGTCGGTAACGGTCAACGTCGCGGTAATCGAATTCCCTGTGACGATGGGGTCGAAGAGCACGCCCAGTGCGCAGGCATCGCCGGCCCCGAGTATTGTTGACGCCGAGCAGGCAGTGGACATGTCGAAAGAGAAGTTCTTATTAGAGATCGTGAGTGCTGACAGCTCCAGAGGCTGATTGCCCATGTTTTCAAGAGCCACCTGCTTGGCTCCGTCGGCGCTATCTATCTCGCCTGGTGCGGTGGGAGTGGTGTAGGTGAAGGACGGCGCCCTGGACCGCGGAATTTCATATAAGGTCCCCGTCGACGGGATCCCCAGGCCAGGGTCGCCCGCCTCAATATCGGTGACGAAAATATTGCCGCCCCCATCGATGGCGATTGCCGTTGGCGAAGTGAACTGATTGGAATATGTATTCACCGTTGCGTATCCACCCGCGGCCGGCACTTCATAGATGAATCCGCTGCTTGCCGTGATATAGAGACTGTCGCTCCCGTCGATGGCCAGGTAGACCGGCACCTTAAGCCCGCTGGCCACGGTTTGGATGGTCGGCGTGGCGGGGATGGTCCCGTCAACGGCGACGATCTCCTCAACTCCGGCAACGATGGAATCGACGTAAAAGATATCGCCGCTACTGTCCACAGCGATTCCGCCCGGAATATTGATGTTGTCAGCCAGCGTTTCCACGGTCGTGTATCCGCTGGCCGCCGTCAACTCCATCACGCTATCCGCATAGCCTGTCCGGGCGCTTTCGAACACTACATTGCCGGAACCATCGACGGCGACGCCGATCTGATTGCCAAAGCTGCCGCTGAAGCTTTTCTCTGTGCTGTATCCTCCCGCCGCCGGAATTTCCGTGATCCGTCCATTGGCATCCCAGTCGCCCACCCACAGGTTGCCGGCGCCGTCCACCGCCAGGCCCCAGGCGCCGCCAAAGGTGCCCGGCAATTGCTTCATGCAGGCCGCCAAAGTGCAGCCGGCAGGCACTTCAACGACTGAATCCCTATTTGTTGTCGTGTTCAGGCTGGCAACAAAGAGGTCGCCCGCACCGTCAATCGCGATCGCCCTATCAGCCATGATGCCGAGAGTCGAATAGCTCAACAGCGGCATCGAAAGTGCCCGCATGCCCGCCACCGGTCCCGCGCCAACCCCTGAGACGAACGCGGATGCCAGGGCGTTTCCTGAGCCGTCCGAAACGACTACAGCACCCCTGCGCAAACCAGCCGCCTTCGGCGTAAAAGTGACCTCTTCGGTACACGTGTCTCCCGCCTGATAGCTATGCCCGGTTGTGCAACTGCCGCCAATGGAGATGGCGAAATCCTGGTTCGGCGCGCCCAGCGTCAACGCCTGCGGCGACGCCGCGATTCCCGCAGCGGAAAAGGTCAACGTCACCGTCTGTGAAGTGCCAATCTGTCCCAGGGGCACGCTTCCGAAGCCCGTCCCGGTCTGCGATAACGCGAATTCGGGACCGGTCAAGAGAAGTAGAAAAGGAAAGAAAAACCATACTGCTTTCAGGCGCCGGCCAAGCATGATCGCACCTCCAGATCGAAAACCACTTCCCTTTCAGGAAGTCCTGCTGCCAATCCATAGAAACGCAAGAGAAATCTGTTTTCATCTAGATAGCGGAAAACATGCTCGAAATGTGTCATGAGAATTCGAAAGAAGCGCCGGGGGGCGGGCGAATTTCGACCGGAGGGGCTGTCTAATCCGGTGGTAAGCTGTCTACACAGCCAATTGGGCCAGTTTCCGTCTGGGGAGATCGCCTTGGAATCGCCCAAGGGAGAGATCACCTTGCTCCTGGCAAGGTGGCGGGATGGTGAAGCGTCGGCCTTCGACGAACTGATGCCGCTAGTCTACCCTCACTTGAGAGAGGTGGCCGCCGCCTACGTGCGCCGCGAGCGCAATCCCGATCTGCTGCAAGGCACCGCGCTGGTCCACGAGCTTTACCTCCGTCTGCTGAATCAAAAGAAGGCCGTCTGGGAGGATCGCGAGCATTTCTATGCTTTTGCTGCCAGGCTTATGCGGATGATCCTGATCGACCACGCTCGAGAATGCCAGGCCGCTATCCGCGGTGGAAACCAAACCCGGATCCCCCTCAATGAGGATCTGGCGTGGATCAGCATCGGCAGTCCGGAGATGCTCGACCTGAATCGCGCACTGGACGATCTCGCCGAATTCGACGCAGGCAAGGTCCGGCTCGTGGAGTTGCGCTGTTTTCTTGGTTGCACAGCCGAAGAAGCGGCGTCCATTTTGAGCGTGTCCAAGGCCACTGTCGATCGCGAGATGAGATTCATCAAGAGCTGGTTGTATCAACGCATTTACCGCGGCGTCAGGGAAAGGGCGGTGATTGAATGATGCGTTTTGCTTATCCTTTCCGCAATCTCAAGTTAAGGTGGTGTGCTTGAGGAGGCGTCCCTTCCATGAAGCAAACGACAGAGAGCTTCCAACTCATAGAGACCGTCTTTCAGGAAGCTCTTGAGCTCCCGGAGCAAGATCGGCAACGGCTGATTGAGGCCCGATGTGCGGGCGACCGGGAATTGGCAGCCGAAGTGCGGTCGCTGCTGGATGCCTGCGAAGAAGAAGCGCAGACAGCGGAAACCTTACGGCTGGAGCCGCAAGACGAAGGCGCAGCGGCTGGAATCGGCCGGGTCGGTCCCTATGCTATTGACCGCCTTCTGGGCCGCGGCGGCATGGGGGCTGTTTACCTGGCCCATCGTGCCGACGGTCAATTCGAGCAGAGGGTCGCTATCAAATTGATTGACCTTCCCTTGGCGACCGAGCACTTCCGTGAACGCTTCCGCCAGGAGCGCCAGATCCTCGCGGAACTCCAGCACCCCTACATCGCTCGGCTGCTCGATGGCGGCACGACCTCCGCGGGCGATTTGTTCCTGGTGATGGAGTATGTGGACGGAACGACCATCTACCGCTACTGCGAAGAACACCAGCTTTCCCTGAAGGATCGCATCTTGCTGTTCCTGCGCGTTTGCGAAGCGGTGCAGTTCGCTCACCATCACTTTGTGGTCCATCGCGATCTGAAACCTGACAATGTCCTGGTAGATCAAAGCGGTACGCCTCACCTGCTGGACTTTGGGACTGCCAAGTTGCTGTCTCCGCTTTCCGGCCGATCCGCCGAAGGGGCGACGCGTGAAGGGTATTTATCATTTACCCCACAGTACGCAAGCCCGGAACAGGTGCTTGGCAAACCTATCACTACTGCTTCTGACACCTATTCACTGGGCGTTTTGTTGTATCTTCTGCTCACTGCTACCTTGCCCTATGAGCTGACGGAATTTACGACGGCAGAAATGGTGCGAGTGATCTGCCAGGAACCGCCGCGCCGGCCTCCGCACGCCTCCGGCTCCTCGCAGCGGCTGGGTCAGGATTTGGAAGCCATCCTGATGAAGAGCTTGCGCAAGGAACCGAGGGAACGGTACCTGACTGCGGACCAGCTTTCTGCAGACCTCTGCGCGTGGCTCGAAGGAAAACCTGTGGCGGCGCGGCGGGGCACGTTACGCTACCTGGCGGCGAAGTTCATCCGCCGTCACCGCGTCGGCTTGATCGGGATCGCTTTGCTGGCAGCCACGCTCGTAACTGGAATTGCGGGCATAGCTTGGCAAGCGAAGGTAGCAAATGAACAGCGGCGCAAGGCCGAAGCGCGATCGGCAGATTTGCGGGAATTGAGTAACAGCCTTCTGTCAGAGTTGGACGAGGCGATTAAGGAGCTGCCAGGCTCAACCGGTGCACAAAAGTTGTTGGTCACTCGAGTGCTCGAGCATCTGGACCGCATGGCAACGGACGTAGGAGGGGACCGCCAGGCGCAACTCGATCTGGTCGATGCCTACACTCGGCTTGGGAATCTTCAGGGCAATGCTTACGATCAGAACTTCGGCGATACCGACGGAGCGCTTAAGAGCCTCGACAAAGCGTTTGCAATCGCCGCTCCCCTCGCAGCCTCCAACCCGAAAGACAACGATGTAACCCTCAAGTTTGCATTGGTGGAACAGTCGCGCAGCGAGATTCTTTGGCAAACTGACAGGACACCGGAGGCGGTCCCAGTGATGCACGAGGCGCTGAAAAACTATGACAAGTTGGCTGCTGACCCTCACGCATCTGCTGCGCAGATCTGTGACGTTTCGTCGGCTTATGGCACTTTAGGCGATGAGCTGGGACAGAATGGCACGAACAGTCTTGGAGACTCGGCCGCGGCGGTCGACGCTTACCGCAAGTCTCTCCAGTTGGATGAACGCGTCCTAAGCATAAACCCCAATTTCATGCGAGCCCGGCGTGGCATCTCGGTCAACAACCTCAAGATCGGCAGCGTGGAAATGGAGACAAACCCAGATCAGGCGTTCAAGCACTTTCAGAATGCTCTTGAAGGCTTGAATGCTATGCCCCGGACAGAACAGGATAGCTTGTCGGTGATGCGCTTGCGCGCCATGTTGCTGCGCAAAGAAGGCGATGCGCTGGAGCGATCCGGCGCGTTTGCTTTGGCAACCCCAATATTTGAGAAATCCCGCGCCATTACCCAGAAGTCGGTCACCCAGGACCCGAAGGATCTGAGGGCTTTGTATGACCTTGTGGTCGTTCTCGACGAGGAAGCCACGAGTTATGAGGATGCTGCCGATCCACTTTGGGCCGTGATTCCAAGCGAACGGAGCAGAAATCTATCTCTTGCTGAAAAGGATCTTAAGCAGGCCGCTGACAGTCTTGCGCGGATCATTTCTCAAGACAAGACCGACATCGAGAAATCAGCCTACCTTGGACTCTTTCAGGTGCGCATCGGGACAATTGAAGCCATCCTTCACTTACCAACCGCTTCGGAAGAGTTGGCTCGAAAGGGCCTCTCGGCTTTGAGGCAGGCGGCGGAGAATAAAGATGCTTCTCCGCTGATCCTTGATCAAGCGGCAAGTGCCTTCCTGATGGTGGAACCGGCCTCGCTGAGAGATGCTCGCTTTGCACTTGCTTGTGCGGAGCGCCAGGCAGCTGGCAGCCTTGAACAGATGCCCTTCAGGCTGCTGACCTTGGCCCGGGCTTATCGCGCGGTTGGCCAGATTGACAAGAGCCGCACCGTAGCTGAAAAAGGCTTGGCCTTGTTACCGGCTTTGCAGCCAGAAAAGCCGAAATCGAACATTCGAAGGCTGCTTGAATTTCAAGCCCGCCAGGCTTCGAACTGATCTCCGCACCTGACTAAGACTCAGTGTCCAGAAGTGTTTACCTCGATGGCATGCACGCGGGCGGGGAGGCCGCTCGTATAGGAAACAGGAACAAGAGATCTAATTGCGGGAAGATTGTCCTGCGTCTACCTGATCTGGACCATGCGAAATCAGCGGTTCTCAACAGCCTGGGTTCTCCGAGTTCTCGGCGAAATTACAAGTTTGCGATGAAGCAATTCATCAACTGGCGCTGCTCCCAACCACGCCTCGCGCTGAACAAAGAAGATCGCGAGCCGTGGTCAATGAGCGTATACAGTTGCAATTCAAAACCCTGGTTTGCAGCGGCAGTATCGCTTTCGCCGGGTCCCCCACCCGCGACATGGGTTTCCAAAGCCGCTTATTCTCAGGCCCAATAAAGAAGCTGACCCAGTTTCACTCTGATTTAATGCTTACCGGAGTGGTTGCGCCGAAACTCAATGTGGGCTGATACTGAGCGTCGGCTGGACTGGAGGTGACGGCGGCCGTCAACGCGACACTGCCGATGAAGCCTCCAGCCGGCGTAACCGAGACAATGGATGTGTTCCCAGCGGTTGCGCCGGGCACGACGGTAACCGACGCCCCGGTGATCCCGAAGCTGGCATTGGCCGCGGGCTGGAATTGAAGTTGCGTCTGAATCGTCGCCAGTCCCTGTTTGCGGTGGCGCCATTTCTTGAGGCAGTCGGCGGTCACGCCGACGAAGCGGGCAGCGCCCGCCTCGTCGAACACAGGATTGTCGTCATAGGCGGAGATAGGTTTTGGCTCGAGCTTCAGAAGGGTTGCAGGCAGTTCGCGGCGCTGAGCCGGGCCGACGGGGGCTGGCAAGAAGGATCGTGGCTTCCGGCACCTCCCGTCAAGGGGCTCTGAGCCCGGCATCTGGCCGGGCGGGGGTCAGAGAGAAACAACTACCCCAGCCCTGACAGGACACCATGATAACGATGCCGGATGGACTTAAAAGGGCCGAGTTTATGGATGGCAAGTCCAGCCTCAAATTCGTGTTTTGAGGATGTTTTCCTATACTAGCGCGGGCAATCGTACCACAATGCGGTACAAACTGTACCAAAAGTATCAAGGGTAGGAGAGGGAGATGCCTTCCCCTACCCTTTTTCACAGCAATTTTAGCTCAAGATCCATGTGACCGATTCAGAGCAATTTTCTACCCCCGGAAGGGCATCCGAAGCCGGTCCGAATCAGGGCCGGAAAACAGCACAGGTTGGAAGGCGTGAGGCGCATCAGGGGACGGTCCCGGGCCGTGTCTAAGCTCGACGAGGTTTGCTGTTGAGCGCCGAGCGGCGTCTGGCCGGGCCGGGGTAGGAAGACAAGTCGGAGGCCTTCCATAAGACCGGGAGCCCTGGAGCGGGCCGGCCCTGGCGCGCGAGCGCGAGGGTTCTTGTTGCCGGCAGGACGAAGGGACCTGGTCTATTGCTGAAACGGACTGGCCACAGCCGACATGGGCTCGACCACGCGAGCCACGAAGGTGGCCTGCATCTCGGAGACGGCGTCGTCGATGGAGATGCCGTAGCCCTCGTTGAGGATTTCCACGCCGAAGATCTTGGCCGCGCACATAGCGCCGTACTCGTTGGCGCCCGACAGGGTGATGTCGAAGGGCAGCACCTGGTCGGAGTACCAGGGAGTAGCTATCTGGGAGTTGCCGCTGGCAGAGGTAATGGTCTGGGCATCCATGGCGTTGATGGTCGAGGCGATTGAGGGGCCGGCGGAACGGATGACCGAAGACTGGAAGACAGCTCCGCCGTTGGAGACGTCCGAATAGGCTGGACGGATCTCGTCGACATCGGCAACGAAGGTGCCTGCGCACTGCTGGATGAGGTTGAGCAGGGCATGACGATCGAAGTTGATCCAGATCAGGGAGCGAGTCTTTGAAAGAAGGCCCTCATGCTCACATACTCATCATGTAGTTAAAATTATTTGGCCCCGGGTGCTTGACATTTGGGGCCAGCAGGAGCATAAGTATATGAGCACACAGGTTTCCATGTTCCCCTCTTTCCCTTCCACCTACCTGCCCGAGTTGCGCCGCGAATCGATGGGCCGTCTTTTCGGCCGCGGTATCGAGGAGTGCCGCAAGCAGGCGGGGTTATCTGTTGAAGAGGCCGCCCGCCTCGCCGGGATGGAGTTCTCGGCATGGGCCGCGATCGAAGCGGGGTCGGTTCCCCAGACCACCAACCAGCTGCGTGCCATGGCCGATGCCATGGAGGTCGGCTACGAGAGTCTCTTGAACCTGGTCGCTCTCTGCCGCGACGCCTGGGAACTGTAATCAGGGGCGCCACTAGCGCCCCGTACTCATAAGCAAATATCCTTACCTCCAGGAAAGGAGGTGAGGACGATCAAGAAGCCAGAACCGCAAAGGACAAAGCGAATGAATCTGAACGTTCCCGTTACACTCCACAGCGCCTTTAAGGCGGCGACGGCCGCCCGAGGCGTGAACATGACTGATACGCTGCTGGAGTTCATCCAGTCTTATGTAGACAAGCACGGCCAGGCCGCCAGGAAGCCGAAAGGGCGCCAGTGAAACGGGCCGTCCTATATATGAGGGTCTCCAGCCTGGACCAGCACCCGGAGACCCAGCTTCTCGATCTCCGGAAGATGGCCGACCAGCGCGGCTATGAGGTCATCCACGAATACACCGACAGGATCAGCGGGGTGAAGGCCAGGCGCCCTGGTCTCGATGAAATGATGCGTGATGCCCGCCGCGGCAGCTTCGACGTGGTCCTGGTCTGGGCATCGGACCGGATCGCGCGGTCCGTCAAACACTTCCTCGAAGTGCTCGATGAGCTAAGCCGCCTTAACGTCGAGTTCGTCAGCTTCCGCGAGCAGATCGATACCGCCGGCCCACTGGGCCGGGCGATCGTGGTCATTATCGGAGCAATCGCCGAACTCGAACGCAATCTGATCGTCGAGCGGGTCCGAGCCGGCATGCGCCGGGCCCGCCTGGAAGGCCGGCACATCGGCCGGCAGCCTGTCGCTGTCGACCGCGAAGCCATCCACCGCGAGCGCTGCCAGGGCCAGAGCCTGCGCCAGATCGCACGTTGCCATCGCATCTCAACAGCCACAGTCCGCCGCGTCCTCAACGCCCAGGCAGCCCAAAACGCGGCGTGACAAAAGGCCTTCGAAAACCCACCTCGTAAGCCCCATGAAATCAACGGCCGGATCTCACGATCCGGCCGTGACAAAAGGTATACCTTCAGATACAACATGCTACGTAGATGGTCCGTAGAAGAGGACATACCTTGGCATTGTCGCCTTTTGATAATCGGAACCGGAATGAATGGAAACTGCCGTGATGCCCGAAGTTAACCGCGAGCGGAACGCTAAGTCGAACTGCATTTTATTCGAGATCGCGCGTCTTGTTGCGGAATATCAACCAAAGGGTCAGCGGATCTGAACGGTATCTTGCGGTTGAGCGGCTCGCACGGCTAGTCTCTGGCGGATCGAAGGCCATTTTCTACTCCGGTTCCAATAGGTGGCTGTCCCTGGCCAAAATTCCGTCAGCAGGTTTGTGGATTTCTCTAAGTCGATGGCGGCTACCCGGGTCAAATTCGGCGACATCCTCCTAAGATGACCAGTCTCGTCGGAGCGAGGACCGAACCGTTTGCGCCTGCTTTACCCGATGCGCGCACCATCACAACACGTGTGATTTGTAACACATACCATCGCTCATCAATACCGCGCTTGAGCCGTCACAATAGGATGTGATGTACAGCACTGCACGCGTTTCCCATATAGGTTCAAGGTTTGGGCCGAGCCATTCGGAACTTTTGGCTGTACTCGTACTAAGGAGGAGCGATGGATCCCTGCACTCACGAATGGTCTATCTGCAACGTCCGGCATGGTTATCTTGTGGAGGAGAGCTGCTTTGAATGCGATGGCCGCATTACGTTCTTTTCCGACGAGCCGAGCCCTCCGAAGGAAGAGTACCGTGAGGGGCGCCACTTCTGGGCGTACAGGGCCAGCGTTCAGACGGTGAAATTCGACCTTAAGTGCCGCGCCTGCGGGCGAATCGTCAACCTCAATGATGTGAATGGGCTGATGCTCTCCCAGTGCACGGACAGCGACTGCCGGGTCGGAGCGCTCGTGCGCGAGCAGGGCCCTGACTCTCTGGTCTACGTGGCGGTGTGTCCAAACACCACACATCCTACCGGCGAATGCGTCAGCAGCGAGGGCATAGAGGCTCTCAACCAATACTTTAGAGCGAGGCTGGCGCCCGTCGGCAGGATGGTGACTGTCGTGCCCTGCAAGCTCTGCAACAGCTTCGACAGGTGCAGGGGAACGAGCATTGCCGACACAGGCCTGACGGACATTCAATGATGTGCAGTGCGCGGCAGATGCCTTGCCGCGTCTGGAACTGATCGAGGAGGAAGCACGATGAAGGTTTCCGAGCTTGTACAGAAAACTGGACTCACGGCGATCAACGACTACAAGGATAGGGAGATCGAGAGCGTCTACCTCTCCGACATGGTTTCGGACATGATTGCATCTGCCAGAGTCAACTGCGTGGTGGTCACGCTGCAGACGCACAAGAGCTTGATTGCCGCAGCAAACCTTGCGGGGGCGGCGATGATCGTGATCGTGAACGGCCGCAAGCCGAGTGAAGACGTAGTGGCGCTGGCCAGCAGGACAGGGATCGGGCTTTTTAGCTACGACCTGGATACCTGGTCATTTGCAAAGAAGCTTTTCAAGCTCGGGATCGAGTGAGCTTTCAGCGGGCAGGTGGCCTGACCCGCCAGAGTGCGGAGTGGAAGGCATGCGACTGGAAACGCTTCGGGATCTTCTCACGTGCGAGGTGCTGGCGGGGGCTGAAGATCTCGATACAGAAATCGAGACGGCCATTGCTGCAGACGCCATGAGCGCCGTGCTAGCGTGTCCCCATCTTCGCGGGCTATTGATTACCGGATTGACCAACATCCATTCGGTGAGAACAGCGCAGGTTGTGAGTTTGCCTGCAATCATGTTCGTGAGAGGCAGCCGGCCGACGGAAGCGACCATCCGACTGGCTCGCCAGAACAAAACGGTCTTGCTTTCGACCAAGCTCGGAATGTTTGACTCCTGCGGGATCCTGTTCAGTCACGGCATCCGGGGCGGGAACTAACGTGGCCGAAGAGCTCTTCAGAAGGACCTTTCAAATAGAAGGGGGGGATTTCGAGAACGCCGGGGAGCGGTCCGCCGAAGTAACGATGATTCTGAAGGATCTCGGTGTTGACCCGAACATCATCCTCCGAGTGGGTGTTGTGGCCTTCGAGGCGGAGATGAACGTCGTGATGTATGCGCGGCGAGCAACCCTGACGTTCGTGCTAACAGACCAGGAAATCATGGTGGAAGTAGCCGACGACGGGCCCGGTATCCCCGATATCGAATTGGCGATGCAGCCAGGCTACTCCACGGCTTCCGACGAGATGCGGGAGATGGGATTTGGTTACGGCCTGGGGCTTCCCAATATCAAGAAGAACTCCGACGTATTCTCGCTGCAATCCCAGGTAGGGAAAGGTACGAGAGTTCACTCGATAATCCGGTTGATGTCGTATGGATGAGCTTACCCATGGATTCAGGATCGACCGGGAGAAGTGCCAGGGATGCCTCTCCTGTATGCGGGCGTGTCCGACCCACGCGATCCGAGTGAAGGACGCGAAGGCGCAGTGTCGATCCGATAGTTGCATCGACTGCGGCTCCTGCCTCACAGCTTGCCCCTACGTTGCCATCTCCGCGACGACGATGCCGGTCGAAGATCTTAGCCGATTTAAGTTCAAGGTTGCAGTCCCTTCCCCGATTCTGTTTGGCCAGTTTCCAACACGAATCACGCCCGCCCAGATCGTCGACGGACTGCTCGCATTTGGATTCGACGAGGTTTGGGACTATTCGGCCGACATCGAACTGGTCGCCCGCGCAATCCAGCAATACGTGGATCAGTGGAGAGGACCCATGCCGCTGATCTCCATATCCTGCCCTGTCGTGGTTCGTTTGGTGCAAGTTTCGTATCCGGCCATGGTGGACCAACTCATCCCCATCCGGCCCGCCCGCGAAATTGCCGGCCGCGAGGTGAAGCGGCGCTTCTCAGCGCGGCTTGGTCTGCGCGAGGATCAAATCGCCGCTATTTACATCACGCCCTGCCAAGCCAAGATCATTTCCATCCTGCAGCCGGCCTCAGGCGAAGTGAGCAATCTGGATGGCGCGCTGAGTTTCCACGAGGTCTACAACTGCATCGTCGCCAGCGCAAATCAAAAGAAGGGCGAACCGATCAAGAGCTCTCGACCTTCGACCCTCCGCAGCTCGGGTCTCCTTCGGCTGCACGGCCTTGACGGCGTCGCCGAGGGCCTCGACCGCCTGGATCAGGAACATCGCTACCTGCGGGTGACAGGCCTATCCAGCACGATTCAGGTCTTGAACGACATCGAGAAGGGGAAGCTAAGGAACGTGGACTTCCTCGAAGCGTACAGCTGTTGGAACGGCTGCGTAGGAGGTAACCTCACTGTCGCGAATGTGTATGTCGCGCGGGCCACGTTGCGTTCTCTGGCGGGGACCCTGCCGGAGATGGACGCTGTGACGAAAGAGGAAGTCGAAAGGCGCTTTCCTACGGAAGACTACTTGCGGCCGTTTCCCACAGAAGACTTCTTTCTTAAGGCGCCGATTCGGCCACGTACCCTCCCTGGAAGCTCGGAGAGCCTGAAGCAGAGAGTTCATATGAGGCAGGTGGCAGAGGACATGCTGTCAAACCTGCCTGGCCTCGACTGTGGTCTCTGCGGGGCCCCGACATGCAGGGAGTTGGCGAGAGACGTGAGCATCGGCGAAGCCGGTAAGGACAACTGTGTGTTACTTTCCAACCGCCGTCTGGAGGACCTGCGGCGAGTCTATGTTCGTAGGACAGCCTAGATTCGGTGTGGCAGAAGGCCCTCTCGGGACCGGCGAGAGCAACAAGATCAAGCGTGGAGGCCACGACGATGGGAGCGGAAAATCAGAGCTTGGGGATGGTGCTGGGAGAGTTCCCCGCTGAGAAGGGGAGTCTGATCCCTATTCTGCAGAGAGTGCAGGCGCGCGAGGGATACATCTCACCGCAAGCAGCATGGGAGATTTCCCAGGTCTTGCGGCTTACCGAGAGTCAAGTGTATGGGGTTGCGTCGTTCTACTCCCAGTTCCGTTTCACCCCGCCGGGACGGCATCGCTTCACCGTGTGTCTGGGAACAGCGTGCCACGTGCGCGGCGGCCAAGCGCTGCTCGATACGCTGAGGCTCCGGCTGGGCATCCGGGAGGGCGAGACGACGCCGGACCGGGAGTTCGAACTCAACCGGGTGGCCTGCCTGGGGTGCTGCGCGCTGGCCCCGGTGGTGAAGGTGGATGATCGCGTTCATGCGCAAGTGGGCGTCCTGAAACTCCGTGAGTTGGTGGATGAACATCATGACTAGGCTTGATGAGAGAC
>Ga0335071_10003374_pt1 | contig 16874 bp, 15 predicted proteins | sample Lox_Sample_15_FD_206724 | JGI IMG/M metagenome (GOLD analysis project Ga0335071, IMG submission 206724) | Soil microbial communities from Loxahatchee National Wildlife Refuge, Florida, United States - Lox_Sample_1.5 | ecosystem: Environmental > Terrestrial > Soil > Wetlands | place: USA... | reverse complement strand
CTCCGGTTCGCTACGGCACGCTACGGGCGGCCAACCCGATCACGAACCGCTGACACGCCATATAAGTCGGAACTTCGGGCTAGCCGACATCAGCCGGCTCACCCAGGCGATCAACGTCCCACGACACCTACGACCCGACCATGACCTTGGGCGGCTCCACGTGCACCCGCGCAGTCAATCCGCGTAGTAGGCCGTCGCATCCCCGCTGAGGGCAACACTCTGTCGGTCATCTATGCCGACGGGAACGGAACCGGCCACGGTCACCCGCTCTCCGCGGCGGTGCTGCGAGCCATAGTCGTAGATGGCGTAATGCTGCGTTGCCAAGTTGTCCCAAATCGCTACGTCGCCAGCCCGCCACTTCCACCGCACGGTGTGCTCTGGCCGCGTCACATGGTCCTGCAGAAGCCTGATCAGGTCCCTGGAGGCTTGCGGTCCCAGCCCGACCACGTAGCGGGCGAAGCCGCCGAGCAGCAACGACCGCTCTCCGGTATCCGGGTGGACGACGACGGCGGGGTGCTCAGCTTCGTATGCCGTTACGAGGTAGTCGCGCCTGGTCCCCACTGTCGCGTGGGTGTAATCGGAATCGTTGGAGTGCACAATTCGGAGCCGGTCGGCCAGCTCGCGGAGCTCCTCCGACAGGCTCGCGTATGCGGCGACCGTATTCGCCCAGATGGTGTCACCGCCGACGGGTGGAATGATCACCCCGTGCAGGAACGCGAAGGCCGGGGGGCGGTCTAAAAAGGTCAGGTCAGTATGCCAGTGGTTGGCGCGGCTGCCGTGCTGGGAGTCCATTTCTCGGAGAAAGGGGCGGTCCGGGAGCGTCGCATAAATCGGATGTCCCAGCGTCAGGTGGCCGAACCGCTGCGCGAACGCCACCAGCCGCACGTAATCCAGCTCCTGATCGCGCAGGAATACCACCTTGTGACGAAGCAGGATTTCGCGAATGCCTGCGATGACCTCCTCGCTGATCCGCTCACCGATGTGCACGCCGATGATTTCAGCCCCGATGTTGCCGGCCAAACTCGTGGATTCCACGTGGGCGGGAACCAGAGCCTCAGTCACGGAGCACCTCCCTCATTCACCTTCTTGCGCTGGGATCGTGCCGCACCTAACGATCGCGGGACAATGAGATGTCATGCGATACCAAGTGTTACGGAGGAACTCGACCTCCACGAAACCAGCAATGCCGAAGGCGCGACGGCAACCTGCGGATCGCAACACGGCTACCACGCTTGCACGCTGAAGATCGCTAGTCAAAAAGCGGGTCCCGACCTTGTCAGGCCCTACCCGGGCCAGGCCCTGCACGGACCGCGTCGAGCAGTATGTGATACGACAAATCGTCGACACGTGCGGCGCCACCATTAAGGTGACGTGCATGGCTGCAGCCGCGACGACATGAAGCGCTTGAGCCCTGACGAAGACCCATGCAGTAAAACCTATCGCTTAACCTGCGTCAGGTATTCGGCTCTTTCCAGCGGGTTCGGCTTCCACCTGGCTTTGGTCGGAACCGCGCCTCGGACAAGCTGGTAGGAGTCGAACCACGTTTCGAGGACGCCTTCGCCACGACTCAGCCCAGGCAGCTCCTGCCGTAGCTCATGCACCTGGGCCACCGGTATCTGACCCTCGACAATGCACGACGGCCCTCGCACCTCGGGTGTGTACGGCACTGCCCGCAACCGCGCCAACGCCTTGAGCACCGAGCCGATAATGTCCGCCGGAATTTCCAGCGTAAAGCGCTGGATCGGCTCATACACGTTAGTGCCGGCTTGCTTGAGCGCTTCCATCAACACCAGCGGTGTCAGGGCACGGAAATCGCTGGCGGTACTGGACATACTCTTGTCAAACGTGCCATGGGCCCTGCTCTGGCGCGCCCAATAGCCGGAGTGCGTCAAGCTGACGGTGCAATCGGTGACTTGCCACCCATAAATTCCCTGCCGCAGGGTCTTGTACACGGTTTCGCCGATCGCGGTGAAAAACGAGCGAGGCATCGAGCCGAGTTCGACCTCTGACTTAAATTCCAGGCCGCTTCCGATTGGCGCCGGGTCAACCCGGAGCCCGACCGTCGCGAGGAGCGGGTTGGGTTCAATGCCGATCGTCTCGACCGCGGCCCCGGTGCCAATCGGGCGTTCGATGCAAATGGTGGTCGTCCGTTCGAAGGTGACCTCGACACCGAAGTCGTTCGCCAGCGTGGCCTCGATGACCTCTTTTTGAACCGCCCCGTACAACGACACAAAAATCTCGTCCGTGACGTCGTCCTGTCGCAGGTTGATCAGCGGATCCTGCTCCTCCAGCTGGTTAAGCGCTGCCCGAAGTGCGCCGCGGTCTGCCGGGTGAACCGGCACAATAGTCGTCTCCAGCGTCGGCGAGGGAAAGTGTGACCCGGCCTGCCGCCGCGGCGGCACGCCTATCGCATCACCGATGCGAATGCCTGCAAGACCCCACAACATGGCGATCTCACCCGCTACAACTTCCGAGCATCGGGCGGCCGTGCCTTGCTCGAAGACGCTGATCGCCGTGACCTTGCCCTCCTTGCCTTCGCCGAACTGGAGGCGCTCCCTGACGCGCACGGCGCCGGTAAACATGCGCACGTAAGCAATCTTTTCCCCAGCCGGACCCCGGTCGATCTTGAAGACGGTTCCGGAGGCCGGACCGTCGCCACAACGGTCGACCGATGGCAGTAGCGTCCTAATGCCACCAATGAGGGATTCCACACCCGCGCCGGTCATAGCCGAGCCGAAGAACAAAGGGTGCACTATTGCTCGATTGGTCTGGTCGGCCAGGTCCAACAGCAGCCTCCGATAAGAGACTTCTTTGGTGTCATCGACGTAGGCTGCCAGCAGCGCGTCATCGTGTGCGGCGAGCAGGTCAATCAGCTTCGCCCTGAAGTCCTTATCGGCAGCGCTGTACTGCTCAAACAGTGCCTGACGAGTACCCAATCCATAGACGGATCCCATCGCCACGACATCCGGGGTGAGCTTCTCGGCGATTTCACGGATCACCCCGGGCGCTCGCGCGCCACGCAGGTCTATCTTGTTGACGAAAATTAGAGTCGGGATTTTCAGGCGCTGCAGTGCGTGCATCAACACCGGGGTCTGAGCCTGAACACCCTCCACGGCGGAGATGACCATGACAGCGCCGTCGAGCACCCTCAGCACTCGCTCCACCTCGGCGATGAAGTCCGGGTGTCCTGGCGTGTCGATGAGGTTGACACCGACGTCGTCTAGTGAGAAGGAGACGACCGCGGATTTGATCGTTATCCCGCGCTGCTTCTCCAGCTCCATGGAGTCAGCTTGAGTATTGCCTTCGTCGACACTGCCGACGTGATCGATGACACCACCGGTGTGCAGCAGACGCTCGGTGAGGCTAGTTTTGCCGGCATCGACGTGCGCCAGAATACCCAGATTCAGCAATCTCACGATTCTTCGTGTCCTTTGAATGAAATGGCACCTGCTATCTGGCTACGCCATCGACGCCCCCATACATGCCATGAGCGCCGCCCGGCGGGTCACGTCCCAGAGTACGGTCCAGACCGGCGGAAGGGCTGTGTTCCTCGGCTTTCTGCGCCAACACAAGCAACGACAATCGAAGCAGCGTGACCTGTGCAGACCGCCTCGAGCCCGTCCCTGCCAACTCTCCGAATCCGCAGCCCGCGACAACGCTGCGTCCGACGCGGCGTGGTCCGCGTCGGCGATTCCCCCGCACCTGCGCGACCGCTTCCGCGACCACCTGACCTAGAACGTTGAGAGTTGTCTTGAGTTTTTAGGCTGCTTTCGGTAGGAGCTGGGCCGTATCGATAGTCGCTGTGATGTGAATGTCTATAGTACGCAAGGCCTTTCGTAATAATGGCGGCGCAGGTGGCTGCTCGGCGGTGGGCAGAGGTCGCAGCAGGCGGTCGTGCAGTTTGGTGCAGAAGATCGCAAACCGCAGCCCGTCGCCGGTGAGCCGGTACAGGTTGCGGCCCCGGACCTGGGTGATCAACCCGTTGCTACCTAGCCGGGCCAGGTCGTGGCTGGCCTGGTTGGTGCTGTAGGTGATACCGCCGGGCAGTCCGGTCATCAAGGCACGCAGGCTCTTGTACCATTGCGTTGGCGATCAGGTCGAAGTTGGCTCTCCCCTTGCCGAACTTCACTACACGAAAGGGGACCCTTCAATAGCCGAGAGTTTGGTTTCTGCTGCATTTTCTATTGGACCACAGCAGGCATCGGTACCTGCTGTGGTCGGTCGGGCTTTGAGAAGTTCCGATGAATCGCAGCCCTTGACCTCCCGAAGGTTTGATGACATGCAAAAAGCCGTTGGGTTAGACGAAATGTCGAAGCGGGTTTATTGCTTGGAGGGCTTGGATTGCTGTGCCGAGAGTTTGAAGATTTGGCGGCAGAACTGTAGAGATCGGGGATTATATCCCGTGCTTCTTGTCGCCGAGATGGCGTCCTTCGTCCGGCGCCAGACTTACGCTGCGTTCCTAAGTCTTCTTCTGAAATGAAGGACGATGATTGGCCTCCAAGGAGGTGTCATGACCTACCAAACGATCCAGTTCAGCGCCTCGGACGATGATCCTCGGATCACCGACTACGAGCGGGAGCGTCTCGACGTCGATGGTTATATCGTGCTACCAGGGCTGCTAACTCAGCACACATGTGATCAGTGGAGCGAAGCTGTCGACGCTATTTGGCTGCAGGACCAGGCGCGGCCGAAGAATTATGTCGTTGAACCCGGCGTGCAGTTTACCCCTAATCTTCTGCGTTATTCGCTGCTGTTTGAAAGATGTATTATCGAGCCAAAGGTCTTGGACGCGGTGCGCCAGGTGCTGGGCCCGTCCATCATATTTTCTCTTGTTAACGGGCGCCGGGCCGACTCGGGTTTCGGGAATCAGCCGCTGCATGATCTAAAACGAATACGCGGTCGGCCGTTTCGTTGGTGCAGCACCATCTGGTGCTTGGACGAGTTCACTCCGTCGAACGCCACGCGCGTTCTTCCCGGCAGTCATATGCCAATTGATTCGCTTCTGGGCGACATTGAAGATCCGCTGGCCCCTCACCCTGCCGAACGGCGAATCATAGCACCGCGAGGTTCCGTCATCGTCTTCAATGCACATCTAATTCATGCCGGGAGCACCAATTTGAACTCTACTCCCAGAAGATGTGTTCAATGCCAATTCGCCGTTCCCTCGGAGAAGCCGAATTATGATTGGCGGACGCTCCCCGAGCCGATCAAGCAAAAGCTAAAATCGGAGAGCCAGAATCTGCTTGGGCTATCCTCAACTCAGATACGGTGGAGATAATGTCTTCTAGATTGCATCTGGCAATCGTGGGGTACGGTCAGACGGCCGGTCTCCACACCGAGATTATGAAGCGTGATCGTCATTGTCTGGATTGGGTGATTGGGCCAAACGCCCAGCGAACGGCAGATTTCGCCGCACGGCATGGCTTCGCTCGACACGGTTCGGAGCTCGGGCAGGCCTTGGACGATCCGATTGTTGAGGCTGTGCTCCTCTGCACACCGAGCGCACAGCATGCAGCGCAGGCGGCGGCTTGCCTCGAAGCTGGTAAACACGTACTTGTCGAAATTCCCTTGGCCATGAGCTACTCAGAGGGACGCTTACTCGCCGAAACGGCGCGGCAGCGCAGCTTGGTCTTGATGGTCGCCCACACTACGCGTTTCGAAGAGTCCATGCAGCGTATCCGCGACGACGTTGTCGGAGGGCGTCTCGTATTTCGCAGCATCATAGCCCGTTGCACCCGGCTTCGGCGTGAAAATATAGGTTCCAGTGGATATGTCAGATCATGGACGGACAATCTCTTATGGCATCATGGCCAGCATCTACTCGATTTAATTCTTTGGTTTTTGGCCATTGACGAGCCGGGGCGGGTGGATGTGACCGCGATGTTTGCTGCGCCCGACCCGAAGCTCGGCGTACCGCTTGACATATGTGTCAGCTTGCGAACCGACCGCAATCAGTTCGGCAGTGCCAGCTTGACGTACAACAGCTTCGTGGATTTGTTCGACTTTGTCTTAATGGACGATAACGAAACATTGCTTATTGAAAATGGGGTACTGCGAAATCAATTCGAAGTATTGTTGAAGCCGGAGATCAACAACGCTCGAGTGCTACAGGATCGCGAGTTTGTGTCGGCAATCCACGAAGCACGGCAGCCTTCGATCAATGCTAATGCAGTGCTTCCCGTCCTTCAGGTGCTTCAGAAGGCCGACGACATCTACGAGAAATGGCGTGCCGCCGACACGATTTTGAAATGAAAGGGAGCCGGGTCTGAGCCTGAACACCCTCCACGGCGGAGATGACCATGACAGCGCCGTCGGGCACCCTCAGCACTCGCTCCACCTCGGCGATGAAGTCCGGTTTTAGAGTGCATCGATCTGTCGGATGAGGTTGCCGCAGTGCAACAGTGAGCGCAGTCGGTAGTGGGTGAGGTTGCGGAATCCGAGGGCGTTTCTGCGGAGGGCTTCGAGGCGGCCGTTGATGGCTTCGGTGGGGCCGTTGGAGACGTGGTGGTCGAAGTAGGCCAGCACATCGTGGCGGCGTCGGTGCAAGGTATGGCCGAGTTGGGCCAGTTCCTCGAGTCCGGCGGGTACACCGCGTCGCAGGGAGTCGATGATGCTGGCGAGCATCGTCTTGCCGCGGCGGAGGTCGGGCTCGCAGTAGGCGGCGATGATGCGCTGGTAGATGCTCCAAGTGACAAGGACGGCGAGATGGTTGTCGTCGGCGAACACGGCTGTCAGTCGGGATCGTTGGCGGCTGCTCAGCAGGGGGAACCGGGTGCGTAGCGCGCGCCGCGCTCCGTAGAGCGGGTCGCCAGTGTGGCCGCGGTGTCCGCAGGTCTGCTGCTGAACTCGTTGGCGGGTCAAGTCGAGCTTGACGCCGGCCAGGGCAACGACATGGAAAGGGTCCATCACCGCGGTGGCCTCGGGCAGCTGCTCGGCGGCGGCGGTCTTATAACCGCCGAATCCGTCCATGGCCACGACGTCGACCTGCTCACGGAAGGTCGCAGTCTGGGCCGACAGCCAGGACTTGAGGGCCGCCGCCGAACGCCCGGGCACCATGTCGAGCAGCCGTGCGCGCCCCGTGCCCTGCAGGACCGGGGTCAAATCGATGATCACCGTGACGAATCCGTCGCTGCTGCGGGTGTGTGACCAGCGGTGCTCATCAACACCGATGACCCGCACACCGTCCAGGCGGGTGGTGTCGGCGGCCACGATGGTTTGGGTGGCGTCCATGGCGATAGTATTGACGGTGTCCCAGGACAGGCCCAACTCCCGGGCCACCGCGGCAATGGTCATCCGGTCGATCATCAGCCGGCGCAGGATGTAGCGGGCACATCGACGGGTGGTCGACATCCCGGCCGGGCAAGCCGGGAAGTATTGTGCGTAAACACCTCCCGCTTACATTCGGTGGTCGGACAGCGGTAACGCGGTACTCGGACCCGCAGCCGCAGTGGGTGTCCAACGACGGGTACGTCGGTGACCCGCCGGATCACAGTGTCGTGGTAGATCCCCTCGCCGCCACAGCTCGAGCACCGCTGTCGGCCGTCGGTGAGCAGGTCGCAGAACACCACCGTGACATCGCCGTCGACGGCGGCGTCGGTGATCGTCACCCCCAACTCAACAGTGCGCACGATCGTGTCGGCAACAACAGCAGCAGCAGACGACGTAGAGTCAGACACAGGGCTCCCCGGTAGGTAGGCGATACGGCGTAAGCACCTGCATCCTCTGCCCACCGGGGCCCGTTTCAGCTCATCGACACGACCGGATCAACGGCATCGAGCCGCCATCACTTGCACTTCATTTTCGGAATAGCCCCTTAGCAACCGAACGAAACTGATTGTTTTCGTAAGCCCGCAAGGGGATCGTCGTTTGGCACGGTGCTGGTGGAGTGGACGTATTCCATACGTGCGGCATGCTCCACTCTGGCTGACTACGGACCAGCGAGGTCAGTGGTGATCATGTCCGGTTCGAGCCAAAGCTGCATCGTGACGTTCGACTTTCGGCTGCTGCAGACTCTGTAACCGCGCCAACGGCCAACCGGAGCCCGGCCAGCACCTGCATCCGCGGGGTTGGCCGGGCCCCTTTTTTCTTCCCGCGTACACCGTCGCCGCACCTGGCGCACCAGGGCTCGCCAACCGTTCGCCGCCTACCGTTTTGGCTCTGTCGTTTGGACCGCTGCAACGGGCTGTCACCAGCCCCGCTTCGGTGTGGTCATCGGGTGCGCCCGCCGCCGCAACGACACGGACCCGCCAGCTACCCGCCACCGCCGGCCCAGCGACCCGCCCGCCTACCGGCGCGGCGGCCACGCCGGGCAACCAACGATCGCCGTCATTGGCCCGCCGCCGCCACCCGCTGCCATGGCCCGATTGTGTTGCCGGCGTGGCGGTTACCACAGTGTCGGGTCGGTTGAGCCCAGCAGCGCCGCTCGACGGCTTCGGCGTCCTATCCGTGGCGCACCGCTTCGCGTAGCGCCACCGCCCGGGCGCGGCGCGCCTTGACTCCGTGATCACCCCGGCGCACCATAACCCGGCCGCCGCCGCGGCCGGCGCGCGCCATCATCAACATGTTGTCGCGCTGCGAGCCGCCGATGATGTGCAGCAGCCCGATCTCTCCGGGCAGGCTCGTCCGCACGCACGCCGGGTTATCACAGCCGTGCAGTGCCCGCACCCACGGCTCCAACGCCTTCCCGTTTAGGGCCGCCGCCAGCGCATACCGGTTGGCCCGCACCATCATCCGCGTCGCGCCGCGGCGCACCCAAGACCGCCCATAGCCATCGGCGCCGATCGCCGAACACCAGATCGCGCAATCTTCCGCTCCCGGGCCGCGAACGATGTTCTGTTCAAACCGCCGCAACTCTTCAGCGTGTACCCGCAGATCCACCACCAGCCGTAGCGGTTGCGAAACCCCCATAGCTCCCGATGCTTTCGGCTCCTGCGGCCCTCGTGCCGCCCGTCACCGTCATCATCGTCGCGACCGCTGACAGCACCCCGCACGGTGCTACGCCCGCGCGGGCACTGGCTCCCACGACCGACCATCGGCTTGCACGTTCTCGGCGCTCACGTCATTGCGCCCCACGGTGTCCGAAACCGGCGCCGGCAGCGCCGCCGTGCCCACACCCACAGGCCCCGCCGCCGGCGCGGGCGCGGGCTCGGGTGATTCGGTTTCGCGAATCAACTCCCGCACCGCTTTCTCGCTGATCCCGGCCATGCGGCCGATCTCGCGCAGCGTCTCCCCACGATCACGCATAGCGCGCAGCGCCGTCCCACACTGCACGCGTTGGGCCGCCCGTCGGCGGGCGGCCTGCTCGGCCAACGCCTGCTGCCGCTCAGCCAGCCACTCGTCGACCGCTTCGGCGCGCTCGCGGGCGTCGAAGAACGCCGCTAAATCCTCGACATTGGCCTTCGTGCGCTCGATGACCTCTTGCTGGGCCGCCGTGGCCGCCTCGCGCGCCGCCCGCCGGGCTTCCTTACTGACCGCCTTATTTCCCATGCCCACACGCTAAAGCCCGCAAAACCGTTACGCCGCACCCGAACACAAAAATCTCACCACCGCCCCACTCGCCCAGCTCTGCACCCGACCACTCACCACACCAGCCCACCGGCACTTAGGCTCACCTAACTTCCACCGCTCCCCGAACATCACACCTCTTGCACTCAGGTCACGGTTCGATAACGGCGGATCGTTAGGGCGGCTAATCGCAGCGATTTTTCTGTCGCCGAGCGTCGCGTAACGCCCGAGGCGATGTCAGAGTCGAATTTGTGGTGATGCCGCGGTGATGGGCCTACATAAGTTGACCGCCGGCGACGGCTACATGTACCTGATCCGGCAAGTCGCCGCCTCGGATGCCACCGACCGTGGGCGCCCGAGCCTTTCGGATTACTACAGCGCCAAAGGCGAAACTCCGGGCATCTGGATGGGCCGCGGCCTGGCCGCACTCGGGCAGCCCATCGCCCGGGATGCCTCAGACCCGCTGGTCGCCAAACTGTGGGCGGTGTCGCACGGATCACAAGTCAGCGAAGACCAAATGAAAGCCCTCTTCGGTGAAGGCTTGCACCCCAACGCCGACCGAATCACCCGGCATCTGAGCGGATTTGGCCTTGCCCAGGCCGGGGCTATCGCGGCCGCGCGACTGGGCCGACCCTTTGTCATCAACAACACCGAAAACCAGTTCGTCATCCGGCTGCGCCAGGCCTACCGCGACTACAACACCACCGTGGGCAACGACGAGCACGCCAGCCTCGCCGCCGACATCCGGGCCCGCATCCGCACCGCGCTCGGGCGCCAAATGTTCACCGAAAGCTACGCCCGCCCCCCGGCCGATGACCGGGAACTGTCGGGGTTCATAGCCCGCAATTCGCGGGCGGCCACCACCGCGGTGGCCGGCTATGACCTGACATTCACCCCGGTTAAATCGGTGTCGGCGCTGTGGGCGATCGCGCCGACGCCGATCGCGCGGGCGATCGAGGAATGCCACCACCACGCGGTGGCCGAAACGCTGGAATTTCTCGAAGAACATGCCGCGTTTTCGCGCATGGGAGCCCACGGTGTGGCCCAAGTCAACACCACCGGATTGATCGCGGCGGCCTTCGATCACCGTGACTCGCGCGCCGGTGATCCCAACCTCCACACCCACCTGGTGATCAGCAACAAAGTGCAAGCCGTTGGCGCCGATGGCATCCCGCGCTGGCTGGCCTTAGACGGCACCCCGCTCCACCACGCCACCGTGGCCGCCTCGGAGTTGTACAACACCCGCATCGAAGCCTTGCTGGCCGCACAACTCGGTGTCCGGTTCGCCGAAACCGACGCCAAACCGGGTAAACGGCCTGTGCGCGAAATCGCCGGCATCCACGCCGAATTGATCGAAAAATACTCCTCACGTAGCGCGGCCATTGACCATCGCGTCGGCCAGCTGGCCAAGCAATTCCAAACCGCGCACCGGCGTGAACCGACCACGGTGGAGATGCTGGCGTTGTCGCAGCAGGCCACCTTGGAAACCCGGCAGGGCAAACACGAGCCGCGCTCGCTGGCCGAGCAGCGCCACACCTGGCGCGTGCAGGCCGTCGAGGTACTGGGCAGCCAGCGCGCCCTAACCGCCATGATCGCCGGCGCCACCAGCGCGGCCGTCGCCCAACAAGTGGAAATCACCGACAAATGGATCAGTGAGCAGGCGGCGGCGGTCATCGCCACCGTCGCCCAAACCCGGGCCACCTGGACGGTCAACCATGTTCGCGCCCAAGCCCAACGAGCGCTGCGTCATGCCAACCACCCCGGCGGCCCTGACCTGGTCAACCGCATCGTGGCGAGCGCCCTTGGCGCACACAGCATCACCTTGACCATCGACGCTGACACGGAAAAAAACGAGCCCGAAGTGCTGCGCCGCCGCGACGGCTGCAGCGTCTACACCCGCCACGACACCATCGTCTACACGAGTGCGGCCATCATGGCCGCCGAACGGCGCATCCTGGCCGCCGCCACCCTGCGCGGCGGGCACACCGTCGACGACATCAACATCGGCTTGGCCCTGGCCGAAACCCACGCCAACCACGGCCTAATACTCAACCAAGGACAAGCCGCCCTGGTGCGCGACATGGCCACCTCCGGGGCCCGCCTCCAGCTCGCGCTCGCCCCGGCCGGCACCGGCAAAACCACCGCCATGGCCGCCCTGGCAGCCGCCTGGCGCAACAGTGGCGGCACCGTCATCGGCCTGGCCCCCACCGCCGGCGCGGCCGAAGTCCTCGCCCAAGACCTCGCCGCCGCCACCGACACCATCGCCAAACTCATCCAACTCACGGACACCCACACGGCCACCCCCGCACCCGCCGATGACCCCGCCCGAGCATGGTTCGAAAGCATCGGTTCTGACACCCTGCTCATCGTCGACGAAGCCGGCATGGCCTCCACCGCCGACCTCGACACCCTCATCGCCCACACCCTGGCGCGCGGAGCCAGCCTGCGCCTCATCGGCGATGACCAACAACTGGCGTCGGTCTCCGCCGGTGGTGTCCTGCGCGACCTGGCCGAGCGCCACGACGCCGTCACCTTGAGCACCGTGGTGCGCTTCACCCACCCCGAAACTGGGCAGTCCGAAGCCGCCGCCAGCCTGGCCATCCGCGCCGGTGACCCCGCCGGAATCGGCTTCTACATCGACCACCACCGAGTCCATGTCGGCGCAGACCAGACCGCCGCCGACATGGCCTACCAAGCCTGGGCCGCCGACCGCGCCGCCGGCCGCGACTCCATCCTGTTGGCCCCCACCAACGATTTGGTGACCCAGCTCAACGAACGCGCCCGCCTCGACCGGCTCACCCACGCCCCCACCACGCCCGCCGGCTCCTCGGGCGATCCACAATCGACGGCCACCGTCACCCTCGCCGACGGGCTGACCGCGTCGGCCGGTGACTGGATCGCCACGCGCAAGAACGCCCGCTGGCTACGCACCACCACGCACGGTGCCTGGGTCAAAAACGGCCACCGCTGGATCATCCGCACCGTGCACAACGACGGTTCGATCACCGTCGTCCCGCTGCGCGGCACCGCCACTCCCGTGCGCTTGCCCGCCCGCTACGTGGCCACCTACACCACCCTGGGCTACGCCAGCACCATCAACGCTGCCCAAGGCATGACCGCCGGCGGCCGCGACATCGAAGGCACCTGCCACACCGTCATTTCCGACCGCCTCACCCGCCAACAGCTCTACGTCGCTGGCACCCGCGGCCGCACCGAAAACCACTTCTACGGCTCCACTGCCGAAGCCGACCCACACCGCATTCTGGCCCCCAAAGCCACCCACCCCCAAACCGCCGTGGACGTCCTGACCACCATCCTGGGCCGCGACGGCGCCCAACAATCCGCCCACAGCATCGCCGCCGCCAACACCGACCCCTCCACCCGGCTGCACCGCGCCGCCGACATGTACACCGACGCGCTCACCGCCGCCGCCGAACAACACGCCGGCCCCGATGTCATGGCCCGCATCGACACCGCCGCCGCACACCTGGGCCACCACCTCACCGATGCCCAAGCCTGGCCCGTGCTGCGCCGCCACCTCGCCCTGCTGGCCATCGAAGGACACGACCCCATCGAGACCCTGCACCAGGCCGCGGCCACCGGACTCGGTGACGCCCACGACCCCGCAGCCGTCCTGGACTGGCGCCTCTCGACCCCCAGCGGGGCCGGGGCAACAGACCGTGGACCGCTGCACTGGCTGCCCGCCATCCCCGACGTCCTCACCGCCGACCCGACCTGGGCGACCTACCTGCAGCAGCGCGCCGAACTCGTCAGCGAGCTCGCCGATCACATCCGCGGCACCGCCCGCGGCTGGGATGCCGCCACCGCCCCAGCCTGGGTGCGGCCCCTGTTCGACGGCAACCGCAACCTGCTGGCCGAAATCGCGGTCTTCCGCGCCGCCCATGGCGTCGAGGCCGCCGACACCCGCATCACCGGGCCCGAACAGCACGCCAACCGCTCGGCCATGATCCAACAAGCCATCCACTCCCGCCTCGATGCCGCTCTGACCCGCGCCGGCGCCGACACCGCCCGTTGGCGCCAACTCGCGGACACCGTCGACCCCCACCTCACCGACGACCCGTACTGGCCGCGGCTGGCCACCCACCTCGACAACGCCGCACGCGCCGGCGCCGATGTCGCCGCCCTGTTGCACGAGGTCGCAGCCGAACACGGTCCCCTGCCGGCTGAAATGCCCGCCGCTGCGCTGTGGTGGCGGCTGGCCGGCATCCTGGCGCCCCCCTCACTGGAGGGCACCGACACCAAGCTGCGGCCACCCTGGACCGCCGACCTGCACCACCTGCTGGGCACTCGCATCGCCGAAGCCGTTATCACCGACCCCGCCTGGCCCGGCCTGGTCGCCGCGGTCACCGCGGCCGACTGGCCTCCCCACGATCTGCTCGCCGCCGCGGCCGAGCACCTGCACGACATCTCGGCCACCCAGACGATCTGGCCCGACGAATACGCCCGCCTGCTCACCTACCGTGTCGAACTGCTCACCCATCACGCCGCCACCATCGACCCCGACATCCCCCACCCGGCCGAACAGGCCGAAACACCCAGCGGCCAACAGCAATTCGACCTCGACGAACACAGCATCGCCGAATCCGATCTGCACAAGCCCCCGCCTGACCCCGACGACTACTTCTACGGCTTCGTCGAAGATGACCTTGGCGGCCTCGACATCGACGACCTGCCCACCGTGCGGCCCGCCGCGCCCGCCCGCGTCGACGACGTCGACAACCCCGCCCGACGCGCACGCCGCGACGCCGCCCACCACCACGCCGATCAGCTCGCCGACGCCATCCTCACTGGTGGCGGGGGGCCCGCCGAACACGACGCCGCGGCCGAGCTGACCGAGCTGCACCGCCGCTTGGGTGAACAACGCCCCTACCAGCAGGCCCTGGCTAGCGCTCACGCCCGCTGGGTCCACGCCGAAGACACCGCCGAGCTACACCGCCAACTGCTCACCCAACTTGCCGCCGCGATCACCGCGGCCACCGAGCGCGGCGAGCGCGACGCCGCCAGCCGCTACCGGCAACACCACACCCAGGTCAGCGAACAAACCGACCGGGTCGATGCCGCGGTGCGCACCGCCCGCGACCGCCTCGAGGGTGCCCGCGCCGACCTCATCGAGACCGCCGGCGGTGTGGCCGGCATCGTCACCGAACATCACCTGCACGCCCGCCGCGCCGAAGCCGTGCGCGCCGACACCGACACCCTCAACGCCGCCCGGCGCGACGCCCGCAACCTTGATGACCAACTCGCGCGCGCCGAAGCTGCCGCCGCCCGCTCGCTGGCCCAAAGTCCGGCCCACACCTACGATCTGGGCGCCGATCTCGACCAACTACAGGCCGAAATCGACTTCCTTCACGCTGCCAGCGCCGTCAGCCCCGCCGCCATGTACACCCCCCCGGCCGCCGCCCTTGCCAGCCTCGACGACGAGCACCGCCGCGCAGTCAGCGCCCTCACCACCAACATTCACAGCGTCCAATTGCTTCACCTGCATCCCGGTGCCGACAAAACCGCCACGCTGGCCGCCCTCGCCGACACCGCCCACCACCACAACAAGCACGTCGTCGCGTTGACCGGCACCGACAGCGCCGCTGACCGCGTCTACGCCGACAGCACCGCCACCATCGACAGCTACCGTGACGACCTCACCGCCAAGCGCCACACGCCACCGCTGGGCAGCCTGGTCATCGTCGACGACGCTCACACCCTTACCCCCGCACAGCTGCGCTGGCTCACCCACAGCGCCGCCGCCACCAACACCAAACTCGTGTTCATCGCCGCCGGCGACCAGCAGCCCGCACACACCCTGCTCGCTGTCCTCACCAACGACCTGCCCCACACCCAACACCTGGGCACCCCCGACCCCGAGCAGCGCCACCCCCGCACCGCCATCGACCACGCCGAACACCACCTGGCCGCCACCAGCGCACCCAGCCCTGACCGAAACCGCGCCGTCCAACTGCTACGCCAACGCACCCAAGTCCTCGCGCACCTGCGCGACATTGCCAACACCACAACACAGTTGGATGCCATCGCCGAACAAGACCGCACCCGCGTCCGCTGCCGCGACCAAGACCGCGGCAGCGACCTCGAACTCTAACCGCACGGTGACGGGGTTGCTTTATCGCCGAGGCGATCCCTTGTAGGTCAATGGGCGTAAGTTTTCCGGTCGTCGGCTGAAGCCCCGCATAGCACCACCCGCCGTGCCCAACGACAATGAGTCGGGTGGACGATTGGGCCGAAGCCGACCTGGCGTGGAAATTGGTAGATGCGATCAGCCCTGCGCTTCCCGCCTCCGAGCGTGCCCAGCTTTACGCCGCCATCGGTTCAGGCGAGTCCTACAGCGCGATCACGACGATCTTGCGCTCGCTGGTGCGCGATGCTTTACCCTTACCCGCCAAGCTCAAAACCGAACTCACCGGTTGGCTTACCGCCTACCAGCACAGTGCCGACGCGCCCCACCTAAACGAACTGCTCAGCCTCATCGAATCACCGCGGTGATGTCCCGCTCGGCAACTGCAAAAGTTGTGTTCGTCCAGACGATCCGCCGACGGATATTGCCATCCCGTTCAACGTCGAATTCGGCTATATCGAGAACGTTGAACTGCCGACAGTGAGCCAGCAGCGTGGGGTTCTCAAGGTTATGGGGGTTATCGTTGATCGCGTGAGCCAGACCCTTGGTCAGCTGAAAGCGACGGGCTGCTAAGCATTGCGGACGTACACGCGGAGTTTGATGCTTCTTACCGTCGGTTACGCCTTGTAGGGTCCAACGCGTGGCAACGGGGGCCGACGAGAAATTCTGGCGAGATGCTCGTCTGCGCAGCGTATTGAAGCATGGAATCATCAAGCGTTATCTCCCAGTATTCCTTGCTCTGGGCTTGACCCCGTTTGGTGGACACAGGGTCAGGCGGCTTGTGCCGTCTGAGTGAGTCGGTTTTCGAACTCGACGGGACAGATCATACCCAGCGATGAGTGGCGTCTGCGTCGGTTGTATACCCGTTCGATCCAGTCGCCTACGGCCACCTTGGCAGCTGCCTTAGTCGGCCATAGGTATCGGTCGTAGAACTCGACTTTCAATGTGGCCCAGAACGATTCCTGCTGGGCGTTATCCCAACACACCGCTGTGCGGCCGACTGAGCGCACTAGATTGTGCTCGCGGGTGAAGCGCGCGAGCTGCGCCGAGGTGTACTGACAGCCGCGGTCCGCGTTAAACCGAATTCGGTTTAACAGCGATTATGCCGAGGTCTGCGTTAAGCCGAGGATCGGTGGGGATGGCCTGTTCCGGGGTGGGTTGCTGGTGGATTCCTCGGCTTAACGCTTCCGGTGATGGTTAGCGTCCGTCGTATCTCTACGTCTGT
>Ga0335071_10003373_pt1 | contig 16876 bp, 16 predicted proteins | sample Lox_Sample_15_FD_206724 | JGI IMG/M metagenome (GOLD analysis project Ga0335071, IMG submission 206724) | Soil microbial communities from Loxahatchee National Wildlife Refuge, Florida, United States - Lox_Sample_1.5 | ecosystem: Environmental > Terrestrial > Soil > Wetlands | place: USA... | reverse complement strand
CCGGTCGCAGTCCGCATCAGCCTGCAGATCCAGTTTCACGAAATGTGAAGACAGCGGCGCGAAGCGCGTCGCTCGGTTCATGATAGAGTCGATATTTCCTGAATTTCAGCAGGGAGTTTCGATGCGGAGTTTCGATGCGAATTCCGATACTTGTGGTCTCGCTCGCGGCAGCGCTGCCGCTTCTCGGACAAACGAACTGGCCGGCCTACGGCGGCGACCCGGCCAACACGCGTTACTCGACACTCGATCAGATCAACACCTCCAACGTCTCTAAGCTGGCTCAAGCCTGGGTCTACGACACGCGCCCCACGGGCAGTGGCAAAAGCAACCGCAACTCTCAGGCCACTCCGCTGGTAGTCAACAGCGTGATGTATCTGGTGACGGCATACCAAAGCCTGGTGGCGCTGGAACCGGAGACGGGAAAACTCATCTGGACTTATTCGCATCACCACACCGGCCGGCCGCCCCGCGGCATCGCCTACTGGCCGGGCGACAAGAACAACCCGCCGGAGATACTGTTCGGCACGTTCGACGGATACCTGATCGCGCTCAACGCAAATAGCGGCAAGCCGGTGGACGGCTTCGGCAAGAACGGCGAGATCGACTTGAAAGTCGGAATGAAGGACAAATTCCCCGAGGTGCACTATGGGCTTTCCGGCGCTCCGGTCATTTACAAAGATGTCGCGATCACCGGTTCGCACACGCAGGACAGCCCGGGCCTGGGTTCCAAAGGCGACTTGCGAGCCTGGGATGTTCGCACCGGCAAGCTGCTGTGGACGTTTCATGCGGTGCCGCTGCCGGGCGAAAAGGGCCACGAAACCTGGCTCAACGACGGCTGGCAGGACCGCTCCGGCGTTAACGCGTGGACGACTGGATCGCTCGACGCCGCCACCGGCACGCTGTATATGACGATGGATTCGCCGTCCTACGATCTTTACGGCGGCGACCGGCCGGGCAACAACCTCTACGGCAATTCGCTGGTCGCGTTGGATGCGGCCACCGGCAAAGTGAAATGGTTCTTCCAGACCGTGCATCACGACATTTGGGACTACGATGCACCGGGCCCGCCGCCGTTAGTGGATGTCGTGCACGGCACGCAGCGGATTCCCGCGCTCATTCAGACTGGCAAAACGGGGCTTGTGTTTATCCTCGACCGGCGCAATGGCAAGCCCCTGTATCCAGTGGAAGAACGGCCCGTTCCCAAAGGCGACGTGCCCGAAGAATGGTATTCGCCGACCCAGCCGTTCCCGGTTAAGCCTCCGCCATTAACGCGTCTGAGCATCACGCGCGACGAGCTCGCCAAGGTGACCCCCGAGCAGCAGAAGTTTTGCGAAGCTCTGTTCGATGCCGAGGGCGGCGCGCACAACGATGGGCCGTTCACGCCCGTCGGCATGAAGCCTACCGTCGTGTTTCCTGGCCCCGATGGCGGCAGCAACTGGGGCAGCGGCACGGTTGATCCAAAACTCGGTTACTACTTCATCAACAGCAAGGCGGACGGCGCCATCGGGCGCATGGTGAAGCCCGGCGAGATGAATCCGCCCATGCTCAAAGACGGCCTGGGCGAGGATGTCAGCACCAACCTGTACATCCGCATGGGCGTTCACATGGCGGGAAATGCTCGTGCGATCGGATCGTTTTCCAATCCCACCACCGGATGGCCCTGCGAAGCCCCGCCCTGGGGCGAGTTGACGGCGGTGAATTACAACACCGGCGAGATTGCCTGGCGCATCCCGTTCGGCCGTGTCGACGCGCTGGAAGCCAAGGGCGTCATGAACACGGGCAACTTCAACAAAGGCGGCTCGGTGGCCACCGCGGGCGGGCTGCTGTTCATCGGCGCCAGCTACGATCAGCGCTTCCACGCGTTCGAGTCCAAGACCGGTAAGCTGCTGTGGGAAACCAAGCTCGCGGATAACGCGAATGCCAACCCGATTACATATACGGGCAAGAACGGCAAGCAGTATGTCGTGATCGATTCGGCCGACAAACTGATCGCGTTCGCGCTCCCCTAGATCGCTCTCACGGTCGCGGCTCAGCAAGGTGAAAAGCGATCCTGCACGATTTCCCTCCCCCTTTTCTCGGCGCTTGACCAGCGCTGACGGGCAAAATTCTTCTCGCCACGGTGCGAACAGTTCTCGGCGTGTGACGCTCTTACCAAGTGTGGGTACATGACAGAGGCTTGGAACGTAGACGGCGTGGTGGTGGCGCGCGCGATCGCAGGCGACCGCGAAGTCCTGGACGATATCCTCGCTGCACTGCAACGTCCGCTCTACCGGTACATTTCGAGGCTGCTCACACATCGCGAGACGGCAGAAGACGCGCTGCAAGAGGTGCTGTTTCGAATCTGCAAGAAAATTGTCAGGTTACGGGATCCCGAACTTCTCCGTCCCTGGGCATTTCGCATTGCCAGCCGGGAATGTTTCCGGCAGCTGCGCTCAGAAAAGCGTCGCGGCGAGGAAATGCTCGACCTGGATACTTTAGAAGCGGGCGCCAGCGAGAGCATCCCGCACGAATGGGAGCCCCATCTCCTGGAATGGGTGGATGACCTGCCGCCAGCCAGTCGCGCCGTCATCGTACTGCACTACCTGGAGGAGATGAGCCTCGATGAAGTCGCGGCAGTACTCGAGATTTTGCCGGGAACTGTGAAGTCCCGGTTGGCCTATGGTCTCGCGCGGTTGCGCAGGCGTATGGCCGGTACGCAAATGAATACTGGAGGAACTCACACATGACAGAATTGCCATCGGAGACCGCTCGTCTGAACGCTCGCTTGAACGCTTTGGACAGGTTCGACCGTTCTCAGCGGCGCATGTACGTACTTGTTTTCATGCTATCCGCGGTTGAAATACTCTTTATTTGGGGGTTTGCGCAATTGGCGGATTTCACCAATCGCTTGCATGTGCTCATTTTCTGGGCGATTCTTTCCACTTATGCGCCAATCGTGATGGGAGTAGGAATACTGTGGGCCCATGTGAGCCGAAGTACGAGGCTCGTGCTGAAGGCCATCGATCTGTCCACGAGAAAGGTGCCAGGAGAGCCGGCGCGTACGCCCGGCCCGCTGGGACTCGAGCCAGACCGTTGAAGCTCCGCTCGCCGGATCAGACTCACCAATCGCCGAAGGATGAAGGCTGGGCCTTAGAATCCGCCGCGCGGGCGGTAGCCGGGCCTTGCGCGCACGCGATATTTCTTGCCGACGTCGCTCACGATCTCGACGTTGATCTTACGGAAACCTTCATTGGGGTTGGGTTGGGGATAGTAAGTGATCGTGTAGCTGTTCCCAAGATCCTCGCGGATGGATTCGAACGCCTCCACCTGCTTCTGCCAGGTCTTCGCGAAGTACGCTTTGCCGCCGGTGTTGGTGGAGATGCGCTTGAACACCGAACTGGACATCGCGTCTTTATTCACATCGTTGGTGGAGATGACGTAAATGGGGATGCCTTCGTCCTCGGCCACGGCGCGCACATCGTCGGGCGCCACCAGGCTGGCGTTATCGGGACCGTTGGAGAAGACGATGATCACTTTGCGGCCCGGAACTTTCGCGGCGTCGCGCAGAGTCAGGAGCAGGCCGTTGTAGAGCGCCGCATCGTCACCCGCCACCGCCTTGCGCAGGCCGAAGATCGCCTCGTTGCGGTCGTGCGTCAGCGGCGCGGGACGCGACAGGTTGCGGCTGAACGTATACACGGCGACGGAGTCGGCGCGGTCCAGACCACGCACAAAATCCGCGATGGCGTCGGAAGCGTAAACGAAGCCCCGGTACATGTAATTGCTGGTATCGAAGAGCACGAATACGTTCGTGCCGACAAACGCGTCGGAACGAGCTTCGCTCGCCGCCGGACTTTCGCTCGAAATCGGGGTTCCATCCGCGGCAACCGTGAGCGGACGCGTGGTTCCGTTCTCTAGAATCTGCAACGGCGGCTTGTTGCCTTCGCCGAAAGTATTCAGCTTTTGAGCGATGCCGTCTTCGGTGATGCGAAAGTCGGCCGGCTTCAAGCCGTTAATGTAATGCCCTTTGCTGTCGGTGACGGTAAAGCTGAGCACCACCATGTCGACTTTGACGCGAAAGGTAGGGCGCTGATCCTGCGCACCGAGCGCCAGGGCTGTGGCCGCAATCGCGGCAATTCTTATGAGGACTTTCGTACTTCTCTTCAAGGTTTCCTCCGTAACCGCTAGATACCCGCGCCGGACGTCGCCGCCTGTTTCCGCGACTTCTCACGAACGTCTTCGCCCACCAGCCGCAGGGAGCGAAGCAGCGCCGGCCAGTCCTCTAAATTCGTCGCAAAAATGTGCTCCACCGTTTGCCGCGTCCACGCCGGAACCAGCACGTTCAGCTCGGCGGGCGGCAGAAGCATCTGATCCGCCAGCGCGCCGTAGAACAACAGGTTCGACTCCCAACTTTCCGCCAAGATGCGGCTGGAATAACCCATCAGCGTGGGGAAGGTGCGCAGGTTGAGCAGTTCGGGCGAATACGAGTTGGCCAGCGTCGGTTTCGGCGTGCCGAAAGCACGGGAGATCGCAGCGTAATTCAGCTCCGCGGACGACTCGGCAGCCTCCCGGCGAATCTCGGCCGCGATCGGCGTATCGTTGGTCTTGTCGGAGGCGAGCAAGTCCTTCGCCAGCACGAACAATTCGGAAGGCATGACGTTGTCCAGAGCGTCCTTCACCCGCCCCGATTGCAGCAGTCCGTCAAGCTTGGCGATCCGGGCAGGCATGGCGTACTGCGACAGCGCACTTAACACGGCCTGACGCCGGTCGGCGTTCAAAGCCCCCTCGGCCAAACGGGTCTCTGCGTAGTCCATATGCAGGCCCACCCAGTGCAATTGCGCGGGAGTTACATTCCACCAGCGCGGGATCGTGGCCGATTGCAACAATTGCGGCACCAGGTCGCCCCAAATGAGCGCCTGCTCGCGGCTCGGGATCAGGAAGTTCTGTTCCGCGTCAGCCAGCGCATAGGGCAGGTTGACCAGCGATCCTTCCAGCTTGCCGCCGGCGCTGGAGGGCCAGCCGCTTCCCACTACTGCGGTCTCCTTCCAGGCGCTGTGCGACGTCGCCAAGCCGATGAAATCGTGGCTCCGCACAAACAAGGGATTGGTGTACAGCACCTGCGCGCCCGGCGGCGCATAGTACATATAGTTGAAGCCAACCAGTGTGTCGCGCAGAACCGGCGCCATCAACGCGCGGACTTCATCCAGCTTCTTGGGATCGGTGGCGGCGCGGTCGACCATCGCGCGCAGGTTCAACTTTCTTTCCGCTTCGATGTGCCGCTCCGACCAATAACCGAAGCTCAGCGTGTTCTTCTCAGCGGAGCTCAAAGAACTGCGCGGAAGCTGGACTTCCGAAATTCGCGAGGCGGTCTTCGCGATCAGGGCATTGTTGGCCTTGGCCCCCTTGGCGACCGCTTCCAGGTGATCCACCAGTTCAAAGATCGAGGACAGCGAAACCAGGCGCTGTGCCTCGAAGATCTGGATCATATTCTCGACCAGCTGGTTGTGGGCGTCGGAGTTGTCGGACGGCGCAATCCCGGCCAGAAGATCGATCATCCGATCCTGTGCGGGCGCGCCCTCCGGAGACTTGGCCGCCGCCAGCAGAGCTTGCACTCCCTCGCGGCCACCCTCGAAAACGTCGCGTTCACTCTTTACCTTTTCGAAGCGGGTCAGAATGCCGGCCAGGACCCGATCCCGGTCCGGCGGCGCGATGGCTCCCTGGCGGCAGAAAATCTGCCACAGCCCCACCAGCGCCTGCATGGTTCCCGCGGTATCGGCGCGTACCCCGGAGTCTTTGATCTGATTTGCTGAGTCCGCCGTGTCCAGGAATTGCGTGATCGTCGCATTGGAAACGTCGGATACTTCGGCAAAAATCGGGTACTGTGCGCCGAAGGCGCGATATTGCCGCGCCAGGCGGTCGGCTGTCTTGGCGTCCAACGGTGTGGGGCGATGGCGATCCATATCGCTCAGCGCCAGGAAGATCTTCAGCGGCTCGTTCTCCACCACCTTGCGGCACAGCCCGAACAGAGCCTCCAGCACGTCGTCAGGGTCTTTCCAGTTGGCTGCTGCTTTGCTTAGCTTGGCGTCGTACTTCCCGCCTCCCTGCGGATGCTCGAGGAACAGGTTCCGCCACACGTCCAGGCTCCCGGGAATGTGCGGGCGGCCGTCCGCATCCAGGCGCAAGCGAGTGGTCAACAGCATCATTTCGGTGTTGGAACGGAAGACCGGACGCGCCGGACCGGGGCTGGTCACTCTGCCGCGAATCGCCGAATAAAACCGCTTCAGGCGCTCGGGCTCGGTCAGATAGGTCTGGAGCGGGCCGCCGGTGGGAGTGATTCTCGCCAGGGAGTCGAAATAGCTGGCCATCCAGCCATCGTCCTTGGCTACCAGTCGCTCCACAAAGGGGCCGGACTTGTCAGGAGACACACCGATCAAATCGGCCCACGCCTTTTCCGAGCGCGCACCGCCGGGCACCACCACCTTGCCGTCGCGCATTTGCAGCATGCCCCCATAGAAGTCGAGCACGTGCGCATAGGCGCGGATCTTTTGCACCGTAGTCGCCTTCTGCAGTTCCGCCGTGATGGCGGGATCCAGTTTGGCTAGCGCCAGATAGAGGCGGCAGAGGGCCGGATCGGCGAGGAGGGTGTCGATAAACTCGACGTTCTGGCGGTCCTTGTTCGAGATCCAGTAGTCCTGCGTGTACAGAAGAGGGACCGGAGTCGGCTTGAAAGGATATTCAAACGGGCGGTTGGTGCGCAGATCCTGCTCCAACTCGGCCAGCGGGAATCCGGAGTCGATGGTCAGGAAAGCGCGGCTGGCGTTCAGGGTTTCCAGAACGACTTCGCTGCCGCAGCCGCCCCGCATCCGATAGCCCAGGATACGAAGCAGCTCACCGGTCTGCGACGAGTCGCAGGTTTCCACCTTAATCACGCCATCCGTTCCGGCCAGCTTTTCCAGTTCGCGCGCCTGCGAAAGGTAACGGATGACCAGCTTGAGATATTCCGTCTGATCCAGCACCTCGGTGTTGCCGGAAGCCTGGTAGCCGTTGGTGATCACGTTGCGCGCCAGAGACGGCAGCAGGTCCTCCGGGCTCAACTCGGGGGCGAGCGCGGCCATGCGTGCAAACGAACGGATCGGCCCGGGAATCGCAATCGTCTGTTGTTTCTGTGGGGCGGACGCAACGGCAGGAAGGTTAAGGTCGCGTCCGCCGGCGGCGCGGTATTGCTCGGAATGACGCTCGGCGGCTGCGCTATCGCCTGCGATCAGGTCGAGAATCACCAGACGCCGCGCGGCCAGTTCGCGCTGCTCGCCGCGGGCTGCGGTCAACGCCTTTTCGTAAGCGCCGCGCGCACCCGGTTCGTGGTGCCGGTCCAGGAACTGGGCAAAGGCTAAGAGCCCTTCCGCGCTCCCGCCTTGCGCGGCGCGTTCCAGGTATTCACGCGCTTGGTTGGCTTCCCCTTTGGTCTCTAATTGCCATGCTCGAAGGCTTAAATCGTCGGCCGCCGTACCGACACTCACGCTGAAAAGGGCCAGAAATCCCGGTATGAGAGCTTTCATGGAGGGTGCGTTCCTTTCCCATCCCGCAAACCACCTGCTCGATCATGCGGCGGCAACGCTCTCCCGGACCTGTCCCCAGCGGCCGCAGCTGACCGCTCTATGGCTACATACTGTAACACCGCCAACAGCATGCGCGCTTGGATGGGTTTAGCTAATCCAGCCGCCCGGCGGGCGCGCGACACGGCCTCGAACCGCGATAGGATGTTGGATTATGACCTGGAAGCCCTGGGGGCTCGTTCTGGCGGTAGCAAGCCTCCCTGCCGCACAAATTCCCTCCGGCACTCAAATCCAAATCCGGCTCACCACTGCTATAAAAAGCGCCAGCGCGAAGGTGGACGACCCGGTGGAAGCCGTCGTGATTGCGCCGGTAGTGGCCGATGGCCAGATTGTGATGTCCGCGGGCGCGACACTGCGGGGCCACGTCAAAGAAGTGGTTGCCGCGGTGAACGCCGACGACCAGGCGGTGGTGGGCTTGGGCTTCGAGCAGATCGCCGACTCGACCGGGGCGAAGGCCGGCTTAGACGCAAAGGTCTCGAGCGTCGACAACGCGCGTGAAAAGGTGGATTCCAGCGGCCGGATTCTTGGAATCATTGCATCGCAGACCGGAGTCGGCAAGTTGGACGAAGGCCTCAGCAAGCTGACGGAAAGGAACCAGGGGCTCGGCAGTCTGCTGAACGCGGTAAAGGGCGCGGTGCTCAAGGAAGCCGACGCCAACATCGATTTTGAACCAGGCGTGGAGATGGTCATCGAACTGACCAAGGCCGTGGATTGGACCGGAAGCGCCCGCGGGCCGGACGTGCAAGCGATCGAGCCGCCGGACGAATTGTACCGGCTGGTGAATGCGCAGCCGTCCCGAACCATGGCCGCGAAGCCCTCCAAGCCCTCGGATATGACCAACCTCATGTTTCTTGGCAGGCTCGAAGACATCAAGGCCGCGTTCGAGAAAGCGGGCTGGCATGAAGCCGCGGCGTTGAACGGTCAATCGAAGCTGGAGACTTTCCGCGCGATGGCCGAGCAGCGCGGATATTCCGAAGCGCCCGTTTCTATTCTCCTGCTGGACGATCGCCCGCCCGACGTGTCGATGGAAAAGGAGACGGACACGTTTTCGGCGCGTCACCACTTGCGCATCTGGCGCCGGCCGGGCCAGTTCCAGGGCAAGGACATCTGGGTGTCATCGTCGACGCACGACATTGGCATCGGCCTGTCCGAGACCGCCCACAACTTCACTCACAAAGTGGACGTGGAGATCGACCACGAGCGCGCCAAGGTGGTGAACGATCTGCTGTTCACCGGATTAGTGCGCGGGCTTTCCCTGGTGGATCGGCCGGATGCGCCCACGGCATTCTCGAACGCCACGGGCGACAACCTGAAGACCGACGGCGCGATGGCCGTCCTGAGCTTCTAGTTTCGCTCGTCCTCTATAATTGGGGATTGGCCGAAAAGACCAGGGTCTTCAAATACTACGACCTGCTTGCCAGCATCTTCATCGTTGTATTGGTGATTTCGAACCTGGTGGGGCAGAAGATCTGCGACATCGGCGGGTACCCCGTGAGCGGCGCGCAGTTGTTGTTTCCGATCACTTACATTTTCGGAGATGTGTTTACCGAAGTGTACGGTTACGGTGGATCGCGGCGCGTGATCTGGATTGGTTTTGCGGCCAATGCGCTCATGGCCGGACTCGGGAACCTGATTGTAGCGCTGCCGGCCGCACCTGGCTGGAAGAACCAGGAGGCATTCGCGATTGTGTTCCACCAGGTGCCCCGATTGGTGTTGGCGAGCCTGATCGCTTACTGGTGCGGCGAATTCGCGAATTCGTTCACGCTGGCGAAAATGAAGCTGTTCACCAAGGGCCGCTATTTGTGGACGCGCACCGTGGGATCGACCGTGGTCGGGCAGGCGGTCGACACGGTGATTCTCTCGCTGATCGCATTCACCGGGCAGGTGCCAACGACGGAGCTGATCAAGCTTGTCATCGCGGCTTACCTGTTCAAAGTGATCTACGAAGTGATCGCGACGCCGCTGACTTATGCGATCGTTGCCTTCCTGAAGCGCACCGAGGGGATCGACACGTTCGATTACCAGACGCGCTTCACACCCTTCGCCACGGAAGTTTAGTCTTTCTTCGCGAGTTTTTCGCAAAGCTGGTCGATGTCGCGCGACTCGCGGTCCACCAGTTCTTCCGCCAGCGCCTTCAACGCCGTAATGTTGTTGGCGCTCGCGTTATCCAGCGACGCGTCGTGGCCGTTCAACTCCACCTGGAAGCGGTAGTAGAGTTTGCCGGGATTCGGCGTGTCAGGCACTAGTTCCCGCAGTTGATAGTCCACCGTGCTGCTGACGCCGTCGAAGACGACGTCGATGAGCGGCTTGGCCCACCGGAGCGAGCCCCAATACTTGGCCACGGTGAGCGGCAGGTTGCGCATTAACGTGCCGGTGCCCAAGGAGACCATAAGATATGTGTGGGACTCGGGACGTGTCGTGCGAGCCTCCACCAGCGCGCAGGCCGCGGGATTATTGGCGAACACGCCGCCATCGATAAGGGTGTAGTGATCGGGAATGGTTCCTGTGAGTAGCTTCATAGGCTCAAAGTAGGTGGGAGCGGCGGACGTGGCGCGGGCGACTTCACGCGCGGGAAAATCGTAGTCCAGGCGCTCGCGGGCGCGGGAACTCCGGAAGAAGAATGGGAAGCGGCGCTCGACCTCGTAACTGGTGATCAGGACGTCGGTGACCGCATCGCGCAGCCGCGCTTCGCCGAAGTATTCCGACAAGACCTGCTCGATACCCTGGGACGAGTACTTCTTCCAGGTCAGGTTGTCGCAGGCGAAAACCTTGCGAAGGAACGAGCGGGAAAAGATCCGGCGGCCCTCGCGCTGGTACAGGGCCACCAGATCCTGGGCCGTGTAGAGCGGAGCGTTCACCTCTTTGGGAATCGTCAAGCCCAACGCCAGGATCCCGCCCGTGGAGGTGCCGGCGATCAGGTCAAACAACCCGGCGATCGGCTTTCCGGTTCGCTTTTCGACTTCCGCCAGCACCACCGCGGGAATGATTCCACGGATGCCGCCGCCGTCGATGGAGAGAATTCTAGTCACTTTGCCGGAAGTAAGAAGGCGCACGGACTGGCGGCGCGAGGCATGCTGCAACCCCGCCGGAGCAACTACCGCAGCCCGTGCGCTTCCGCCATCACCCAACGCGAGAGTACACGAGCGTATGGCGTGCCAACGGGTTGTCACTCTCGCAAATGCTGGACAGCAAGGGGGAAATAGTTTTGAGAACGTGGGGACTACAGGTCTCTGAACAGCTCAGCCGCCGAAATTGCAAAATCGAACCCAGGCAGCGTGAGGCTGGGATGTTGGAGCAGGCCGGCGTCGGTGTATTCGTAGAGACGCCTGAGGAAGGGATCGACCAGCCAGACGTTGGGCACGCCCCAGCGGCGGTAATCTTCCAGGCGGAGGATGAGGTTGGTATAGAGGTCGTCCGGGGAGACGATTTCAACCGCGACGAACGGAGGCGTGGTGCCATAGCGGCCCCTTGGCATGCCGCGATAGACCGCAAAATCCATCACGCGGAAAAGATCTGGTTCAATCTGCACGCGGACCCGCGATAGAAGTAGCGAGCCTGCTCGTGTTAGAGGGCCAAAAACAATCCCCAGGCGAGCCAGTATTGCTGAGTGAAGGACGTCTGGCAACCCATGTTCCACGACCTCCCCGTGAACGTAGTCCGGTTCCGGGCGGTCGGGAAACACCAAAGCCAGGTATTCCTCCACGCTAATCTGCGTCTTGGCCAGCATCTGCGTCTATGATAACCCCGGGGCCCGGCCGGGACCGCGACAAAACGTTGACTGTTGAAAATGTTTGACCGCCGTGGTATGGTCACATATTGTGGGAGGTTGTCGCCATGGCTTCAACGGTCTGGAAAGGGCATCTCACTTTCGGCCTCGTCTCGTTTCCTGTGAAGCTGTTCACTGCCGCGCGCAGCGAGAGCATCAGCTTTAACCAACTGCACAAATCCGATAACTCGCGCATCAAGCAGGTAATCTATTGCCAGGCCGAAGACAAGGCCATCTCGCGCAGCGAGATCGTCAAGGGCTACGAGTACGAGAAGGACCGTTACGTCGTCGTCGAAGACGAAGAAATCAAGAAGATGGCGCCCTCCACGGCCAAGGTGATGGAGATCCTGGAGTTCGTGAAGGCCACGGAAGTGGACCCGATCTACTTCGAAAGCTCCTTCTACATGGCGCCGGACGAGGCCGGCCAGAAGCCCTACGCGCTGCTCTACGACACACTGAAGAAGACCGGTTACGTGGGCGTGGCCAAGATCGCCATGCACAACCGCGAGCACATCGTCATCTTCCGGCCCGGCCCGCACGGCCTTCTGATGCACACCATGTACTATGCCGATGAAGTGCGCCGCGTGGAGGAGTTCCGCACCGACACCGGCCTGGTAAAAGAACAGGAGCTAAAGCTGGCGGAGATGCTGGTGGAGTCGCTCGCGGCGCCGTTCCAGCCCGAGAAATACCACGACACCTATCGCGACAACCTCCAGTCGCTCATCGACGCCAAGATCAAGGGCCAGGAAGTGGTAACGCCACCCGCGGCCGAGCCGGCCAAGGTGATCGACATCATGCAGGCGTTGAAGCAAAGCCTGGCCGCGGCCAAGAAGCCTCCGTCGGTGGAGACCCAGGCTGTGGCCGAGGAACCGAAGAAGGCCGTCAAAAAACGAACCGCGCGGGGCTAGCCGACCTATCTCGGCGGAGCCAGCAGAGCGCAATCCCAGTGCTCGGCGATCTTGCCGTCGACGATTCGGAACATATCGAACCAGGTCGTTGTGTACTTCTGCCCTTTGTGAGCGGGATCGTCATATTCGCGCACGAACGATAGCGTGACGTAATCGCCCTCGGCTTGAATAGCAACCAGGCCGGGGAGCGTGTCTGGAACGGGCTTCGGTCCACCGAGCTTTTGAAAGTATTCTTTGAAGCCCTTGAGGCCGGTATCCGCGTTGGGATTGTGCTGCATATAATCCTCGCGCATATACTTGTCCGCCTGATCGAGCCGCAGCCCGCGCAATACAATGCGGAAGAAGTCATACGCGACCTTCTTGTTGGCGGCGAGCTTGGGGTCCTTGCTCTTGAGCAGCGCGGCCTGGTCGGGCGCTGGAACCACGGGCAGAGCAGCAAAGGCGGGCACGGCGAGCGCGGCCATTGCCAGAACGCAAGTGAGTCGATTCATGATAGTCCTCCTGTTCGAACCAACGAGTCTATCGCAAGAGAGTCGAAGCTGGGATGAAGTAACTTGGGATAAGCTTGGGACCAGCACCCTTCATCACTAAAGGCACGGCGGAGTTCCGGCGCACCAATCTGGCCTTGTTTTCGGCCGGTTTCTCCACGTTTGCGCTGCTCTACTGCGTACAGCCGCTGCTCCCGGTGTTCTCGCACGAGTTCCGGATCAACGCGGCAGCCGCGAGCCTGGCATTGTCGTCCACCACGGTCTTGCTAGCGGCCTCGGTCTTGTTCGCCGGGTCGATCTCGGAGGTGTGGGGCCGCAAGCCGGTAATGGTGGCGTCGCTGTTCGCGGCCGCCTTGCTCACCGTACTGGGCGCGCTGATGCCGAACTGGCATGGGTTGCTGCTGACACGCGCGCTGGAGGGCATCGCGTTTAGCGGACTGCCGGCGGTCGCAATGGCCTACCTGAGCGAAGAAATGGACTACCGATCCGTCGGCCTGGCCATGGGGCTCTACATCGGGGGATCGGGCGTGGGCGGCATGGCGGGACGCTTCGTCACCGGATACCTGACCGACATCGCGTCCTGGCGCGTCGCGCTGGCGACGATCGGTTGCTTCGGCCTGTTGTCGGCGGTCATTTTCTGGCGTACGCTGCCGCCGTCGGCGCATTTCATCCCCAGCCGGTTGGCGGCGAAGCAACTCCGAGCCGCGTTCCTGGATCATCTCAGTGACGAAGGCCTGCCCTGGCTGTTCGCCGAGGGCTTCCTGCTGATGGGCTCGTTCGTTACCACGTACAACTACATCAGCTACCGCCTCATCGCGCCGCCCTACCGGCTGAGCCAGACGGCTGTGGGATCGATCTTCGCAGTGTACGTGGTGGGCATCGCGAGTTCGGCGTGGATCGGCGACCTGGCGAGCCGGCTGGGCCGCCGCAAAGTATTTTGGGCCACGACGGTGTTGATGCTCGCGGGCGTCCTGCTGACGCTTCTGCAGCCGCTGGGATGGATCATCTGCGGTATCGCGACATTGACGGCGGGTTTCTTCGGCGCACACTCGGTGGCCAGCAGCTGGGTAGGCTTGCGCGCCCGCCATTCGAAAGCACAGGCTGCCGCGCTGTACCTGTTCTTCTACTATCTGGGATCCAGCATCGTGGGCTCGAGCGGGGGCTTCTTCTGGGCGGCAGCGGGATGGCGAGGCGTCGTGTCATTCACCGGGTCGCTACTGGCCGTGGCGCTGTTAATCTCCCTCAGACTATCTATGTTGCAGCCCTTGCCGCGGCCCGAAGTTGAACCGGCTCCGGTATCGATGTGAGAGGGGACTTGACAGGGTCGGCGTCTTCGCTTAATATGTCGTTGTGCGACATGTCGTAGACCGAAATGAATCCTCCTCCAAAGCGCTCAGCGAACCGGTGCTGTTGATCCTGATGAGCCTGGCAGATCGCCCCCGCCACGGGTACGCGCTGCTCAAGGACACCGAAGCGTTGAGCCAGGGCCGGGTGCGCTTGAGCACAGGCACGCTGTTCGGGGCGCTCCGCAGGCTGCTGGAGGATCAGTGGATCGAGCGGTTCGAACAGGAAGACACGTCGCGCGACAAACAGGCCTACCGGCTGACAGCCATGGGTCGAAAGCAGTTGGAGCTGGAGCTGGACCGTATGAAGCAACTGACGCGGGCTGGGACGGCGCGTTTGAGAGCAAGCGAGGTATGAAATGAATGCCAGGCGAGCTTACGAGATCCTGCTGAGGCTATACCCACGCGATTACCGCGCGCGCTTCAGCGCCGAGATGACCAGCGCCTTCGAGGAGGCAGCCGCGGAGCATCGTCAGCGCGGCCGCGGCGCCTCTGTCCGGTTCGTAGCAAAGGAGCTGGCAGGGCTGCTTGCCGGCGCGGCTGTCGAATGGATGGCGAAGTCGGTCACGGACGACACAGTTCGCGGTCGCAACCTGCCCGATCGCCAACGGATGCGGCCGCCAGGTGTCTCCTGGGAAGACCACTACGGGAATCCCCCCCTCGATGTGCCGGAAGACGTCAGGGAGGCGCAACGATGCGTCGACGCCAGCGTTGCCGGAATGGTTCGTGCCATTGCCGATCACGAGTTTAAGAAGGCGCGCTTCTACTCCTTGGCGGAACGAAAAGCCAGCGAACGGCTCCGTGTTCTGCGCGAGAAGTATGAGCTAGGAGAGTAAAGGATTCCGGGAGGCCGATGTGCTGGTCGGACACTTTGCGGCCGGCCTGGTCGCTAAGCGGATCGTTCCGCAGCTGTCGTTGGGCACCGCAGTGCTGGCGGCGATGCTGGCGGACCTGCTGGCGTTTCCGTTGGTGCTTCTGGGTATCGAACACTTTCGCCTTCAGCCGGGGGCACAGCACAACCGTCTGGTTGGAGACAGCATCGCGTACAGCCATGGACTATTGATGGACGCGATCTGGGCGGGATTGTTCGCGGCGACTTACTTCCTGCTGCGGCGATCCGCCCGGGCGGCGTGGGTGCTGTTCGGGGCAGTTCTGAGCCACTGGTTGCTCGATGCCGTGAGTCACCGGCCTGACATGCCGCTCGCACCTGGAGCGGGCGCCGCCTTTGGACTCGGCCTCTGGAACTCGATTCCGGCGACCGTGGTGGTGGAAGGAGGCCTCTGGCTTGCCGCCATCGCCCTGTATGTTCGTGGGACGAGCCCCGGAACGCGTCTGGAAAGTTGGATTTTCTGGGGTTGGATTGCTCTCCTCACGCTCGCCTGGTGGGGAAATATCGTAGCTACTCCCGTGCAAGACCTCGGGCCGGCTGCCGCGGCGGGAAGCCTGGCTTTCTTCGGCTGTTTGGTCGCGTGGGCGTTTTGGGTGAACCGCCTTCGGCCAGCGCGCGCTTAGTGACCGGCGCCGGCCGCTGCCGGGAAACGATGCAGCAGCTCTTCGGCGTAAATCGCGCCGGCAGGCGTTTCCTCGTGCTTGAAGAAGACGTAGACGTCGCGGCCCTGGCCGAGCAGGTGTTCCACTTGTCCGGCGATTTCCTGGCGTTCTTCCGGCGTGTACTCCGGCATGCGCAGCCGCGAATACATGAAGTCCGCGGTGATGACCTTGGGGATGACGATCTTCTCGGATTCGGCCAGGCACAGCGCCACGCCGTGCTTTTCGAGCAGCGCGTAAACGGCGTCGGTGAGCCAGGAGGCGTGGCGGAATTCGAAGGCGAAGCGAACGTCGCGCGGAAGCGTTGTCAGAAAATCACCCAGCAGGGCTTCGTCGCACTTCATCGCGGGGGGAAGCTGAAAGAGCACGGGCCCCAGGCGGCGTGCGGTCCGCAGAGGATCGATGGCGCGAAAGAACATATCAGTAAATTCAGACGGTTTCAGCCGCTGGATATGTGTGATCCGCATGTGCGCCTTCAGCGGAAACACAAAGCCCGAACGCGTTTCATTCACCCAGTTTTCGAGCGTTGAGGCAGAGGGGAGCCGCCGGAACGTGTAGTTAATTTCGACGGCGTTCAATCGCTGTGCGTAGTAGGACAGGAATTTCTTGGCAGGCAGTTTTTCCGGATAGAAGTCGGGCTTCCAACTGGCGTAGGCAAACCCGGACGTTCCTGCATACAGTTTGGGCATGGGGATCCTCGAATCCGGCGACGCGAACAGCGCATCCCATACAATAGTTCAAACACTTGTGACTCCGCAAAGTCCTCCGAATCAGTCTCCGGAACGGCTGCGCGGCGGCAGTCTGGCGGCCATGAGAGCAGATTTGCTACCCAACCTGATCGTTGGTGGCGTCAACAAAGCAGCGACGACTTCGTTGTTCGCCTATCTATCCCTGCACCCGGAGATCTGCGCGTCCAGCATAAAGGAAACGCGCTACTTTTGGCCGATCGCCATGGGCAGGCCGCTGCCTCCCTTGGAGACATATACCGCTTATTTCAGGAGTTGCGGCGCGGAGAGATACCGTCTGGAAGCTTCACCCATATACATCTTTGGCGGAGTCGAACTCGCCCGGGCGATGCGCGAAACCCTGGGACCGATCAAATTGATCTTCACGCTACGCCATCCGGTCGGCCGGCTCTTATCCTATTTCAAGTTTGAAAAGGCCAGAGGCAATCTACCTTCCGGCGTCACGGCGGACGACTACGCCAGGCGCGCGCTCGACGAGTTTCCGACGG
>Ga0335071_10003372_pt1 | contig 16876 bp, 12 predicted proteins | sample Lox_Sample_15_FD_206724 | JGI IMG/M metagenome (GOLD analysis project Ga0335071, IMG submission 206724) | Soil microbial communities from Loxahatchee National Wildlife Refuge, Florida, United States - Lox_Sample_1.5 | ecosystem: Environmental > Terrestrial > Soil > Wetlands | place: USA... | reverse complement strand
AAGTCCGCGCCTCTCACCCCGTTCCTGGCCCCGCGCCGCGAGGTCGGCCCGCGCGACGTCCTCATCGACATCGCCTACTGCGGGGTCTGCCACTCGGACATCCACCAGGTGCGCGACGAGTGGGGCGGCGCGGCCTTCCCCATGGTCCCCGGCCACGAGATCGTGGGCCGGGTGGGGCGGGTGGGCCGGGAGGTGACCCGCTTCCGCGCCGGGGACGTGGCCGGGGTGGGCTGCTTCGTCGACTCCTGCCGCACCTGCGGCACCTGCCGCCGCGGGCTGGAGCAGTTCTGCGAGAAGGGGCCCGCCTTCACCTACAACTCGACGGAGATGGACCGCAAGACGCCCACCTACGGTGGCTACTCGACCCAGATCGTGGTCGACGAGGCCTACACCCTCAGGATCCCGCCCCAGCTCGACCTGGCCGGCGCGGCGCCGCTGCTGTGCGCGGGGATCACCACCTATGCGCCGCTCCGGCGCTTCCAGGTCCGCAAGGGCACGCGCGTGGGCGTGGTGGGGCTGGGCGGGCTGGGCCACATGGCGGTGAAGATCGCCGCGGCCATGGGTGCCGAGGTGACCATGCTCAGCACCTCCCGGTCCAAGGAGCAGGACGCGCGCCGGCTGGGGGCCCAGGCCTTCGTCCTCACCACCGACCCGGCCGCGCTCGACCGGCTGCGGGGCACCTTCGACCTGATCATCGACTCGGTCTCCGCCCCCCATGACGTCGAGCGCTACCTCCGCGCCCTGCGGGTCGAGGGCGCCATGGCGGTGGTCGGCCTGCCGCCCAGCGCCGTGCCCATCCCCCTCTCCGGCCTGGTCCAGGGCAACAAGACGCTGGCCGGCTCGATGATCGGCGGCATCACCCTGACCCAGGAGATGCTGGACTTCTGCGGAAGCCACGGGATCGTCTCCGAGGTGGAGGTGATCCCGGCTCAGCGGATCGACGAGGCCTACCAGCGCACCGTGAGCAACGACGTCCGCTACCGGTTCGTCATCGACGCCGCCACCATCCGGACCTGAGCCGGGCCCGGGCCGGCCGCGCGCCCGGCGCCGATCCGGCTCGCCAGCGCCGCGCCCCCTCGGGTACCATGGGCGGACCGCGCCTGCGGAGCCACCATGGACCTGGAGTCGGTCGAGCGCGTCCTGGCCAGCGTCTCGCTCTTCGAGCAGCTGCGCCCCGACGAGCTGGCCCGGATCGCCCGACGCTTCGAGCTCCTCGAGCTGCGGGAGGGCCAGGCGCTCGAGGTCGGGGCCGCGCCGGGGGAGCAGCGCCTGCTGGTGCTGCTCTCGGGGGGGGCCCAGCTGGAGGTGACCCTGGGCGGCCGGACCCTGCGCTCCTCGCTCGACCCCGGGGACCGCTTCGGCGACACCGCCCTGGTCTCCGGCCATCCCCGGCCGTTCCGGGTGGTGGCGCGGCGGCCCGCGGTCCTGGCGGCCCTCGACCGGGCCGGGCTGGACAGCCTCCTCCACGACTTCCCGGCGGTGGGGCTGCCGCTGGCCGGCGAGCTCTCCAGCGAGCTGCGGGCACGGGACGACGCGGTGAGGCAGCTGCTGGAGCTGCACGCCGAGCGCTTCCCGGCCGACGAGCTGGCCAGCGCGGTGGCCGAGCGCCGCCGGGTGCTGTCTCGCCAGCGCGCCACGGTGCGGCGGCTGGCGCCGCGGGCCCTCTTCCGCCGGCTGGTGGTGGAGCCCGAGGCCGACCCGCCCTTCTGGATGCTGGTCGGCTTCGTGGTGGCGCTGGGCCTGGCGCGGCTCACCGTGTTCCTCATCCTCCACTACCACCTGGAGGCCCAGCTCTTCGCGCTGGTGCCGGGGAAGGATCCCAACCCCGTGCACGTCCACCACTTCAACTACGGGCTCCTGCTGGTGGCGGCCGCGGGCCTGGCCGCCCTCTTCCCCCTGGGGCGGCGGGCGCTGCGGGTCTTGGCCTTCTCCTTCGGCGCCGGCTGCGGCCTGGTCTTCGACGAGTTCGCGCTGTTCTGGAACCTCAACCCGGAGTACGCCCGGGCCTCCAGCCTGGTGGCCTCGGGGATCGCCGCGGCCGCCCTGGCGCAGGTGGTCTACTTCCGCCGCTTCTGGCAGGCGCTGGCGCGCCGGGCCTGGCGCGGCCTGCGGGGCTGGCGGTGAGCGGCGCCCCACCCGATCCCCGGCTCGAGGTCCTCCGCCGGGTGGAGTTCTTGGCGGTCCTCGAGGAGGAGGCTCTCTCCGAGCTGTGCGCCCGCTCGCGCCGGGTGCGCTACCGGCCCGGCGAGCGGATCCTGGGCGAGCTGGAGGCCGGGGCCGACGTGTTCGTGGTGATGGAGGGGCGGGTGGAGGTGTCGGTGGAGTCCGGCGCCGGCGGCCGCTACCGGCTGGGCGAGCTGCAGCCCGGCGCCGCCTTCGGGGAGATGTCCTCGCTCACCGGCGAGCTCCACTCCGCCTCCGTGGACGCCATCACCGAGGTGGAGGCCCTGGTCATCCCCGACGCCGAGTTCGACCGGCTCCGGGAGCGGCGCCCCGAGGTGGCGGTGGCGCTGGTGCGGCTCCTGGGGGAGCGGCTGGCCGGCGCCGAGCGGGCCGTGGACGAGCTCCTGGAGGATCGGGCCCGGGCGGACGCCCCCGAGCCGGCCGCCGCCGGGCGGCTCCGGCGCGGCTCGATCTCCCGGGCCTGGCGCGAGCTGGTGGTGAACCGGCGCCGCGACCTCGGGTTCCTGGCCTTCGCCGGCTTCGTCGCCACCCTGCTCTGCGTGCGCGTGGCCGTCTACGTCTCCTTCCGGCTCGGGGTGGTGGCCTCGGACCTCCTGCGCGGCGCCTACCTGACCGGCTTCGCCCTCCTCGGCCTGTCGGCCGCCTCCTCCCTCCTCGTCTTCCGGGACCCCGCCCGCCGGATCATCGCCCTGGCCTACGGGATCGCCTGCGCGCTCATCCTCAACGAGCTGGGCGTGACCCTGGCCTTCGACATCTTCTTCAAGGACATCCACACCGCCGATCCGACGGTGCCCTTCGACATCGAGAGGCTCTACCGCCGGACCGAGCCGGTGCGGGCGGTGCTGGTGGCGCTGCTGGTGCTGGTGCAGGCGGCCTACCTGCGCCGCTTCTACCGGCGCGCCGGATTCGTGCTGGCCACCAGGCTGCGGCGGCTCTGGGTGCGGCGCGAGGGGTGACGGCGCCGGCCGGCGCGGCGAGGGGCCTGGGCCGCCGAAGGGCGAGCCCGCCGGCCGATCGGCCCTCTGGCCGATCCACCGGCGGGCCGTCCGCCCGCGGCGGGACGGGCTACCTCGTCCCCGGCGTGGTGGGTCCCCGTCGCCCGCCGGCCTGGAGCCGCCCCTGCGCTCCGGGGAGGGCGGACATGACGAAGGCCGCCACCGACGCCGGCACCGGGGTCTCCTGGACCACCACCACCGGGAGGGCCTTGGAGATGGCGATGAAGATGGCCACGCCCAGCGCGGCCATCCCCACCGTCACCGAGATCTCTCCCCAGGACGGCCAGTAGTGGTAGGCCTCGCCGGCGTTGTAGCTGGTGAGGAAGGTGTCCACCCGCCACAGGGCCCCGGCCACGACCGAGAGGAGCGCGCCCAGGACCCGGAGCCGGCTCGACTCCACCCGCCGGGTGAGGAAGATGAAGGCCGGGATGAGGCACAGGGCCATCTCCAGCACGAAGAACATGAGGAAGAGGTCGGAGACGGCCAGGAGCCGGAGCTTGCCGTTGGCGGCGATGTCGGCCAGGCGGATCCCGGCGTAGAGGAGCAGCATGAGGCCGTTCACCCGCGACATGTCCACCAGGATCTCGCGGTCGTGCCGCGCGTTCCAGCCTTGCCGCATCATGGCGGTGAGCACCACCACCGCACCCAGGCCCATGGACAGGCAGGAGATCAGCGCCAGGAGCGGCAGGAGCCGGGTGTGCCAGAGCGGGTGGAGCTTGGGCCCGGCCACGAGCATCAGGCCGCCCAGGGAGCTCTGGTGCATGGTGGGCAGGAGCATGGCCAGGGCGATGATGTAGGGCATGGCCTTGGCCAGGCGTCCGCCCCAGATCCGGCCGAAGGCCGAGCGGCGGGGCGAGGAGCTCTCGGCGGCGCCGTCCAGCACCGCCGGGAGCATCTCGATCCACAGCACGCACACGTAGGCCATGACGCAGATGGCCACCTCGAGCAGCACCGAGGTGAGGTTCCACATCCCGGGGATGGCCAGCCAGTACATGTTCCAGGGGCGGCCCAGGGCCACCACGATCGAGGCGCCGCCCAGCGAGTAGGCGATGGCCCCGAGCAGCACGGCGGGGCGCACCAGGGGGTGGTAGCGACCGCGGTTGAGCAGGTAGCAGAGCAGGCCGACCGAGTAGGCCCCGGCGCCGATCCCGGTGAAGACAACCACGTTCACCGGCTCCCAGATCCCCCAGGCGTAGCCGTCGTTCATGTTGCTGACCGCGCCGATGCCGGCCAGGAACCGCCAGGTGATCACTCCCTCGGCGATGCCGAACAGCGCCAGGAGGGCGATCATGGGGCGATCGAGGATGGCCCCGCCGATGGGCTTGGGCCGCAGGTGCGGGCTCATCGGTGCTCCTCGTCCTTCGCGTGGTCGGGCGCCTCGGCCCGGTGGTTGCGGCGCACGACCAGGGCCGCCGCGGCGTACAGCGCCAGCGGCGTCAGGCCGTGCAGGTAGGGCGTCTCCGAGACGCTCTCCGAGAGGCTGGCCGGCGAGTTCTCCGGCATGTCCGGCAAGCCCAGCTCCTTGAAGGAGACGCCGGCGCCGGCCAGGTACAGGGCCTGGGTGCCGCCGCCGTCGTGCTCGCCGAAGATCTTGGGGTTGTAGCGCCCCGGCTCCCGGGCCATGCGCCGCTTGGCCTCGGCCAGAAGGTCGGCGCGGTACCCGTAGATGACCGCCTCGGCCGGGCAGACCTCGGCGCAGGCGGGGTTGGCCGACGCCAGGGCCCCGCCCTTGGCCGGGTCGGCGCGCCCGTGGCAGAGCTCGCACTTCACGATGCGGGGGATGGCCTTGGCCCACTCGAACTTGGGGATGCTGTAGGCGCAGGCGATCTGGCAGTAGCGGCAGCCCAGGCACAGCTCCTTGTCGTAGAGCACGATGCCCGAGCCGCGCTGCTCGCCGCCGGAGTCGCGCTTGTCGCGCCCCTCCTTGTGCAGCGCGCCCAGCACGCACACCGACACGCAGGACGGGTCGACGCAGTGCATGCACTGGCGCTTCACGAACGCCGAGGTGGCGCCGCCGGCCACCGGGTGGGAGAGGTGGCGGGTCTTCACCACGTTCTTGGTGTTGCAGTCGAGCTCCCGCGGCTCGTCCTGGTAGGGCAACCCGTTGGCCTCCTTGCAGGCGGCCACGCACCCTCCGCAGCCCACGCAGCGGGTGGAGTCGTAGAGCAGCCCCACCGCCTTGGGCTCGGGCTGCACCTCCTCCCGCGCCGCCGCACGCCGGGGCAGCGCCGCCGCGGCACCGGCCGCGGCACCCGCCGCTGCCACCCCCAGGAACCCTCGCCGCGAGACGCGCACGGTGGTCACCGGCTGGGGACGGGCGGATAGGTGGTGGTGATGAGCTGCGCGCAGGCGAACAGCCCCAGCCACACCACGATGGAGAGCCCGAAGGCGACCGGCCGGAACGGCTCCAGCGCGCCGACGCCGGTCGTGGCCGCCAGGGCCACCGGCATCAGCACCGGGAGGGCCAAGAGCCCCACCACGCAGCAGCGCACCGTGACCACGGCCCAGTGGGGGGGTGCGTCCCTCACCGCCGCCTGCCCGAAACGACGAACCTGGCTCGCGTGCATCTTCGCCCTCTCTCCGGGCGCCGGGTGGCGCCCGCACCCCTCGCCACAGCAAGCCGCGGGCCGGCCCGGAGGGCGCGCAAGCCCGCGCCGGACGGGCGGAAGCGGAGAGGCCGGGGCGGGCGCCGACCGTCAACCTACTTGACGATCGGCGCAACCCCGCGTTCTCCGGGGCGTTCCGGGTGTCAGCGAACTTGTCACGCTTCCGGGGGTGAAAGCGATCCTGCCGCCTCAGCCCTCGGGCTCGGGCTTGGCGTGCGCGCCCCTGGGCGCAGGCACCTCGGCGTCGAGCCCCAGCCGCTTCAGCTTGGCGTGCAGCCCGACCCGGGAGATCCCCAGGATGCGCGCCGCCGCGCTGCGGTTGCCGCTGGTGTAGCTCATCACCGCGCGGATGTGCTCCTCCTCCAGGTCGGCCAGGGTCTTGCGCACGTCGGTGGGGACCCGGGCGGCGCTCCGCACGGCGGCGGCGCGGAGCGGCGGGGGCAGCGAGTTCACCGAGAGCGCGTCGCCGGTCTCCAGCACCACCGCGCTGGCGATGATGTTCTCCAGCTCCCGGAGGTTCCCGGGGAAGTCGTAGCTCTCGAACAGCTCCATGACCGGCTCGGAGATGGACTGGATCGACTTGCCGTTCTCGCGGCAGTAGCGATCGAGGAAGTAGTAGGCGAGCAGCTCCAGGTCTCCCCGCCGCTCCCTCAGCGGCGGGACCACGATGGTGCTGATGGAGAGGCGGTAGTAGAGGTCGCGCCGGAACCGCCCCGCCTCGATCTCCGCCTCCAGGTCCTTGTTGGTGGCGGAGATGACCCGCACGTCGGCGTCCCGCTTCTTGCTGGAGCCGACCCGGTAGTACTCCCCGCTCTGCAGCACCCGCAGGAGCTTCGATTGCACCGCCGGCTCCATGTCCCCGATCTCGTCGAGGAACAGGGTCCCGCCGTCGGCCTCCTCGAACACGCCGGCCCGGGCGGCGTCCGCGCCGGTGAAGGCGCCGCGCTCGTGGCCGAAGAACTGGTCCTCGAAGAGCGAGGCGGCGAAGGCGGCGGCGTTGACCGGGACGAAGGGCTTGCCGGCCCGGCAGCCGAGCTGGTGGATGGCGCGGGCCACCAGCTCCTTGCCGGTCCCGCTCTCCCCGCGGATGAGCACGCTGTTGTTGGAGAGGGCGATCCGCTCCACCTCGCCCAGGGTGTGCATCAGCGCCTTGTCCTGGGTGACGAAGTCCTTGAAGGCCTCCTTGAACCGGGGGCCCTGCTGCTCCCCCCGCTCCTGGATCTGGTGCAGCTCCTCGCGCCGCCGGGCCCCCTCCAGGGCCCGATCCAGGCAGGCGACCAGCCGCTCGGTGGCGACCGGCTTGCACAGGTAGTCGAAGGCGCCCAGCTTCATCGCCTCCACCGCCATCTCCACGTCGCCCACGCCGGTGATCACCACCACCGCGACCTCCGGCCGCTCCTTGCGAACCCAGCGCAGGACGTCCATGCCGCTGACCACCGGCATGTCCATGTCCAGCAGCAGCAGGTCGAAGCTGCCGCCGCTGAGGATGTCCACCGCCCGGGTGCTCTCGGCCAGGGCCTCGACCTCGTACCGCCCCGTCTGCAGGAGCAGCGTCTCGAAGCAGTGCAGGACGGCCGCGTCGTCGTCCAGGATCAGGATCCGGCTCATGCCTCCACGCGCCCCTTCACCGCCAGAAGAAAATGGAACACCGTGCCCTTGCCCATCTGGCTCTCCACCTCGATCCGACCCCCGTGCTGCTGGATGATACCCTCGACGATGCTGAGGCCCAGGCCCGTCCCGCCGGAGGACTGCTTGGTGGTGAAGAACGGGTCGAAGATGCGGTCCCGGATCTCCGGCGGGATGCCGCAGCCGTTGTCCTCCACCGAGAGCCGGACCTCCGCGCCGCCCGGCTCGGCCCGGGCCCGGATGGCGATCCGCCCGGTGCCGTCGACGGGGAGCGACTGGTAGGCGTTCTGCAGCGCGTTCACCACCACCTGCTGGAGCTGGGCCACGTTGCCGCGCAGCCGGGGCAGGGCCGGGTCGAGGTCCTCCTCCACCCGGAAGCGCTTCAGGTGGTTGTGGAGCAGGCGCACCGAGCCCCGGACCACCTCGGCCAGGTCGACCTCCTCGTCGAGCGGGCCGGGGTCGCGCCGGGCGAAGGTCCTCAGCTCGCGCACGATCTCGCCGATCCGCTCGGCCCCCTCGGCCATGTCGTTGAGCAGGACCGGCACCTGCCTGCGGAAGAGCGGGTAGTCGAGCCTTGCGATGCGGAGCCCGGGGTTCCCGGCTCCGTGCGCGTCGAGGAGCGGGAGCGCGTCGCCGAAGGCCTCGGAGAGGAACCGCATGTTGCCGTGGATGAACTGGATGGGGTTGTTGATCTCGTGGGCGATGCCGGCCACCAGCCGCCCCAGCGAGGCGTGCTTCTCGGTCTGCACCAGCTGCATCTGCTTCTCGGAGAGGCTGGCGTAGGCCTCCTGGAGCTGACGCTCGCGCAGGCGCAGGCCGGTCATGATGGCCGAGGTGATGGTCATCGAGGCGACCAGGGTGACGAGCAGCGTCACCCCCAGGGCCAGCTCCACCGTGGCCCGCGGATCGGCCATGCCGGCCAGCGCGCCCAGGCGATGCCGGGGGCCGCCCTCGGCGATCTCCAGCCCCACCAGGGCCAGGTAGAGGCCGAAGATGCCGGCGCCGATGAGCCAGGCCTCGCGCCGCGGCAGGAGCAGCACGCCGGCGATGGCGTGGATGAGGTACAGGCAGACGAGGGGGCTGCTGGGCCCGCCCACGTAGTGGACGAGCGTGGTGAGGGCGACGAGGTCGAGCCCGATCTGCAGGCCGGCCTCGAGCCTCCCGGTGGCCTCGACGCTCGGACGGGCGAAGCGGTGGTAGGCGGCGAAGACCAGGTTGTAGGCGGCCACCACCACGGCCACCACCAGCGCCTGCTGCGCGGCGAACTCGAGCCTGAGGGCGAGCGAGCCGACCAAGACCGCGGCGCCCAGGCCAGCCACGAACATCCAGCGGATGCGCACGAACCAGCCCAGCAGCTTCCGCAGGTCCCGCTGGGGGAGGGCGGCCGCCCGCGCGCCGGGGACCAGGTCCGGCACGGTGGGCATGCTGGTGCCCCACCCCACCAAGGGAGCGGCCCTGCCCGCCTGAGAGACCTCGCGCATGGAGGTGCCACGCTCGAGCGTGTCAGCGACGGCACGCGCTACCGGTCAGCCGCAGGCCCGAGGCACCCCATGGTCGTGCCAACGGCCTACCCGATCAAGCAGGCCAGAAGCCGCGGGCCGCGCCTGCGTCGCCCTGTCGCAGCTCCCTTGACCCGGAACGAAGAAGCAGGTGTGACCCGGGCGAACCCCTTGGCGGGCTTGCCCTGGGGTGCTCGCGGGACCAGCGCCGTCGGGGTCCGGACGAGGGCGGATGGGTTCGGTGCGACACCTGCCCGCCTGCTCGGGGGTGGTCGCCGCCGACCCCGGCCCCTCGCGCGGGCAGGCGCGCCGGCCGAAGGGCCCGGGCCGGTGGCCAGGGCGGGGCCCCACCGGAATTCGGGACCGGGGCCGCGGTTGCTCCTCCGACCCGCAACACCCGCAGGCGCCGCGCCCGGCGCGGACGGCGCCCTCTCCCCGAGGAGGCCCCATGGGAGGCGAAACGAGCAGCTGCCTGGATCCCGGCCGGCCGCGGGTCCTGGTGGTCGAGGACGACGACGGGCTCAGGACGGCGATGGTCGGGTGCCTGGCCAGGGCCGGCTTCGCCGTCTCCTCGGTGGGGACGGGGGCCGACGCCGTGGCCGCCGCGCGGGCGGTGCGCCCCGACGCGATGGTGATCGACGTGGTGCTGCCCGACGCCGGTGGCCTGGGCGTCGCGAACGAGGTCTGGCGCGACCGCGACCTCAAGTCGGTCCCGGTGCTGTTCACCACCGCGCTGTCCAACCCGGTGGTGCGGACGCTGCTCGCGCCGGCGCAGGTCCTCTTCAAGCCCTTCTCCAAGCGGCAGCTGCTCTCCTGGGTGCGCAGCGCCACCCGGGCCGTCCCCGCGCGCCTCGGCTGGCCGTGACGGGGGCGCCGGCCCGGATCCGGGCCGGGGAGGTCGAGGGCCGCGCTCCTCCCGTCCCGGGGAGCGCCGGGCGCCGGCCCCCCTCAGGCCGTGCGCGCCACCCGCCCGCCGGTCATCTCCACCAGCTGGGCGGGGGTGAGCGCGAAGACGGCGTTGGGGTGGCCGGCCGCCGCCCAGATCCGCTCGAACCGGAGCAGGTCCTCGTCGATCACCGTGAGCAGCGGGCGGTCGTGGCCGAGCGGCGGGATGCCGCCGATGGCGAAGCCGGTCTCGGCCCGCACGAAGTCGGCGTCGGGCTTCTCCAGCGCCTCCCCCAGGAGCGCCTCGACCCTCTTCAGGTCCACCCGGTTGGCGCCGCTGGCGATCACCAGCACGGCCCGGCCGCTCGACCCCGCCCGGAACACCAGCGACTTGGCGATCTGCCCGACCTGGCAGCCGACGGCGGCCGCGGCCTCGGCGGCGCTCCGCGCCGTGACCTCGAGCTCCACCACCTGGAGGTCGAGGCCGCGGGCGGAGAGGGCGGCCTGGACCCGCTGTGCGCTGGGCTTGAGCGGCATGGATCGACCATGCCAGGGTGCCGCCCGCCCGTCCACCGCCTCAGGCGTGGTGCTCCGCCTGCTGGGCCATGCGGCGCGCCCACTCCTCGCCCCCGCGCCGCATCTCCTCCGCGGTGAGCTCCTTCTGCCGCGTGGCGAAGGACCAGGTGTAGCCGAAGGGGTCCGCCACGCCGGAGCACCGGTCGCCCCAGAACATGTCGGTGGGCTCGGCCATCGAGCGGGCCCCGGCCCTCACCGCCCGCGCGTGGGCGGCGTCGCAGTCGGGCACGTAGAGCCAGAGGGTCACCGGCACCGGCTGATCCTGGCTGGGCGCCGGCGCGCCCATCCCCGGCATCTCGTCGTTCATGAAGAACACCGAGTCTCCGATCTTGAGCTCGGCGTGCCAGACGCTCCTCCCGTCCGGCGCCATCATGCGCCTCAGCTCCTCGGCCCCCAGCGCCCGCTTGTAGAACTCGATGGCCCGCGCGCAATCGCGGATCACCAGGTTGGGCGTGAGCGTGTGCATCCCCTGCGGGATCGGACCTACTCCGGCCATGGCTCCTCCTCGGTGGTGGGGCTGCTCTGGCTACCCGCCGCCGCCGGCCGCCGCGCGGCCTGGTTGGGGGAGATCCCGGGCCAGTGCGGGGGGGGCGACGCAACGTTGGGTGGGGCCGGGGGTCGGAGTGCCCGGTCGCGCGTCGGCGCTGCGACCGGCCGGTCCCCGGGAGGAGAGCGATGCCCAGGCGAGTGGCGTGGTGGGGAGCGGCGGCGGGCGTGGCCGCGGTGGCCCTGGGGCTCCTCTGGCAGGCGAGCCGGCGGGCGCCGGCCCAGGGCCAGGCGGCGGCAGGCGAGCGAGGCCGCCCATCGCAGCCCCCGCCGGTGCCGGTGGCGGTGGTCCCCGTCGCGCGGCGCGACGTGCCGGTCTACCTGGAGGGGCTGGGCTCGGTGGTGGCCAACCGGACGGTCACCGTCCGCAGCCTGGTGGATGGCCGCCTCCAGGAGGTCCGCTTCCAGGAGGGCCAGCGGGTCCACCGCGGCGACGTCCTGGCCCAGGTCGACCCGCGGCCGTTCCAGGCCCAGCTCGACCAGGCCCAGGGCGCGCTCCTGCGCGACCAGGCCCAGCTCCGCGCCGCCCGCATCAACGTGGAGCGCGACCAGCGGCTGGTCGCGCAGAGCCTGATCGCCCAGCAGCAGCTGGACGCCGACCAGGCCCTGGCCGGGCAGCTGGAGGGGTCGGTCCGCATGGACCAGGCCAGCATCGAGACCGCCCGGCTCAGCCTGGACTACGCCCGCATCACCGCGCCGGTGGACGGCGTCACCGGGATCCGGGCGGTGGACCCGGGGAACGTGGTGCACGCCACCGACACCGGCGGGATCGTGGTGGTGACCCAGCTCGACCCGGTGGGGGTGATCTTCTCGCTGCCCCAGGACGACCTGGCCGAGATCTCCGAGCACCTGGCCCGGGGCCGACTGGCGGTGGACGCCTGGAGCCGCGACGGCGCCACCTTGCTGGGGCAGGGGACCCTGGAGCTGATCGACAACCAGATCAACCAGGCCACCTCCACCCTCCGCCTCAAGGCCATCCTGCCCAACCCCCACCACCTGCTCTGGCCCAACCAGTTCGTGAACGCCCGGCTCCGGCTGGAGACGCGGCAGGGGGCGCTGGTGATGCCCGCGGCGGCGGTGCAGCGCGGGCCCAGCGGGACCTTCGCCTGGGTGGTGGACGCCCGGGGGCAGGCCGCGCAGCGGCCGGTCCGGATCGATCTCACCCAGGGTGAGGAGGCCCTCGTCGCCAGCGGCCTCTCCGAGGGGGACCGGGTGGTGGTGGAGGGGCAGAACCAGCTGCGGCCCGGGGCGCGGGTGGCGGTGCGGACCGACGCCGCCGCGTCCCCGCCGGTGGTGGCCGGGGGGCCGGCGGCCCCCGGGGCGGGGAGCGGGGCGCCGTGAGCATCTCCGAGCCCTTCATCCGTCGGCCGGTGGGCACGGCCCTGCTCACCGCCGGGCTGCTCCTGGCCGGGGCGCTGGCCTACCGCCAGCTGCCGGTCTCGGCGCTGCCCGAGGTGGACTACCCCACCATCGTGGTCTCCACGCTCCTGCCCGGGGCCAGCGCCCAGACCATGGCCTCGGCGGTGACCACGCCGCTGGAGCGGCAGTTCGGCCAGATGCCCTCGCTCTCCCAGATGATCTCGGTCTCCAGCTTCGGGACCTCGGAGATCACCCTCCAGTTCACGCTCGACCGGAGCATCGACGCGGCCGAGCAGGACGTGCAGGCGGCCATCAACGCCGCGGCCACGCTCCTGCCCCGGACCCTTCCCAGCCCGCCCACCTACTCCAAGAGCAACCCCGCCGACGTCCCCATCCTCACCCTCTCGGTGAGCTCGCCCACCCTGCCGCTCGACCAGGTGGACGACGCCGCCGACTCCATCCTGGCCCAGAAGATCTCCCAGGTGTCGGGGGTGGGCCTGGTGACCATCAACGGCGGGCAGAAGCCGGCCGTCCGCGTCCAGGTCGACCCGGCGGCGCTGGCCGGCTCCGGCCTCACCCTCGACGACGTGCGCACGGTGCTGGTGGCCGCCAACGTGGACCAGCCCAAGGGCAACCTGGACGGCCCGCGGCAGGACTGGGCCCTGTCCACCAACGACCAGCTGGACGGGGCGGCCCAGTTCCGGCCCCTGGTCCTGGCCTACAAGGACGGCGCCCCGGTGCGCCTCTCCGACGTGGCCCGGGCCGTGGACGGGGTGGAGAACGCGCAGCTGGCCGGCTGGGCCGACCACGACCGGGCCATCATCCTCAACGTCCAGCGCCAGCCGGGCGCCAACGTCATCGCCGTGGCCGATCGGGTCAAGGCGCTCCTGCCCCAGCTCACCGCCACCTTGCCGCAGGGGCTCACCGTCCGGACCCTCTCCGACCGCACCGAGACGGTCCAGGCCTCGGTCGACGACGTGCAGCTCACCCTGCTGCTCTCGGTGGTGCTGGTGGTGGCGGTCATCTACCTGTTCCTCAGGAGCTGGCGGGCCACCCTCATCCCCGGCCTGGCCGTGCCCCTCTCGCTCGTCGGCACCTTCGGGGTGATGTACCTGCTGGGATACAGCCTCAACAACCTCTCGCTCATGGCCCTCACCATCTCCACCGGGTTCGTGGTCGACGACGCCATCGTCATGATCGAGAACGTGGCCCGGTACGTGGAGCAGGGGGAGCGACCGCTCCAGGCCGCGCTCCGGGGCTCGCGGCAGATCGGCTTCACCATCGTCTCCCTCACCGTCTCCCTGGTGGCGGTGCTCATCCCCCTGCTCTTCATGGGCGGCGTCATCGGCCGGCTCTTCCGCGAGTTCGCGGTGACGCTGGCGGTGGCCATCGTCGTCTCGGCGCTGCTCTCCCTCACCCTCACCGCCATGATGTGCGCCTTCCTCTTGGGGCGGGAGGAGCGGCCCGGCCGCCTGGCCCGGGCCTTCGAGCGCGCCTTCGAGCGGACGGTCCAGGGCTACGACCGGACCCTGCGCTGGGTGCTGCGCCACCAGCCGCTCACCCTCGCGGTGACGGTGGCCACCCTGGCGCTGACCGCGCTGCTGGCCGTGCTCGTGCCCAAGGGCTTCTTCCCGCCGGAGGACACCGGGCTCATCCAGGGCGTGACCGAGGGACCGCCCGACATCTCCTTCCGCGCCCTGTCGGAAAGGCAGCGGGCGGCCTCCGAGGCCATCCTCGAGGACCCCGACGTGGCCACGGTCGCCTCCTTCATCGGCGCCGACGGCACCAACCAGACGCCCAACAGCGGTCGGCTCTCCATCGCCCTGCGCCCCCGCCGCCAGCGCCGCGACTCCGCCGGCCGCATCGCCGAGCGTCTCCAGGCCCGCCTGGCCCAGGTGAGCGGCATCGCCGTGTACCTGCAGCCGGCGCAGGATCTGTCCCTGGACGCCCGGGTGAGCCGGACCCAGTACCAGTACACCCTGGAGGACGCCGACGCCGCCGAGCTGGCCACCTGGGCCCCGCGGGTGCTGGCGCGGCTACAGGCCCTCCCCGAGCTGCGGGGGGTGGCCAGCGACCAGCAGTCGAGCGGGCTCCAGCTGGAGGTGGCGGTGGACCGCGACAGCGCCTCGCGCCTGGGGATCCTGCCCCAGGCCGTGGACGACGTGCTCTACGACGCCTTCGGCCAGCGCCAGGTCTCGACCATCTTCACCCAGCTCAACCAGTACCGGGTCATCCTCGAGGTGCAGCCCTCCGACCAGGCCGACCCGGCCGCGCTCTCCCGCCTCTACGTGCGCGCCCAGTCGGGCGAGGTGGCCCCCCTCTCCGCCTTCGCCAGCTTCCGGACCACCTCGGCCCCCCTGGTGGTCGCCCACCAGGGCCAGTTCCCGGCGGTGACCCTCTCCTTCGACACCGCCCCGGGCGCCTCGCTGGGCCAGGCGGTCGACGCCGTCCAGGCGTCGCTGGCCTCGGCCGGCCTCCCGCCCGGCCTCCACGGCGAGTTCGTGGGCACGGCCCTGGCCTTCGGCGACGCGCTGCGGAGCGAGCCGCTCCTCATCCTGGCCGCGCTGCTGACCGTCTACATCGTCCTGGGCGTGCTCTACGAGAGCTACATCCACCCGGTCACCATCCTCTCCACCCTGCCCTCGGCCGGGGTGGGCGCCCTGCTGGCGCTGCTGCTCACCGGAACCGAGTTCACCGTCATCGCCCTCATCGGCATCGTGCTGCTCATCGGCATCGTGAAGAAGAACGCCATCATGATGATCGACTTCGCCCTGGAGGCGGAGCGCAGCGAGGGCCGCTCCACCCTGGAGGCCATCCACCAGGCCTGCCTGCTCCGCTTTCGCCCCATCATGATGACCACCCTGGCGGCGCTGCTGGGCGGGTTGCCGCTGGCCCTGGGGTCGGGGACCGGCGCCGAGCTGCGGCGCCCCCTGGGCATCTGCATCGTGGGCGGCCTGCTCCTCTCCCAGCTGCTCACCCTCTACACCACCCCGGTCGTCTACCTGTACATGGCGCGGCTGGGCGCCTTCCTGCGCCCCCGGGCGCCGGCCGGGGTGGCGGCGGACGCGCCGCCGTGAGCCCGCCCCCCGCCTCCCCGCCGCCGGCCGACGGGGGGGGTTCCTCCCTCTCCGCCCCCTTCATCCGCCGGCCGGTGGCCACCACCCTGCTGGCCGCCGCGCTGCTCCTGGCCGGCGCGGCCGCCTACACCCAGCTCGCGGTGGCGCCGCTGCCGCGCATGGACTTCCCCACCATCAACGTGAGCGCCGGCCTGCCCGGGGCCAGCCCGGAGACCATGGCCTCGGCCGTGGCCACCCCGCTGGAGCGCCGCTTCGGCCGGATCGCCGGGCTGGCGGAGATGACCTCGACGAGCACCCTGGGCCAGACCAACGTCACCCTGCAGTTCGCGCTGGACCGCGACGTGGACGCCTCGGCCCGCGACGTCCAGGCGGCCATCAACGCCGCCGCCGGCGACCTCCCCGCCAACCTCCCCAGCCGGCCCACCTACCGGAAGGTGAACCCCTCCGACGCCCCCATCCTCATCCTGGCCCTCTCCTCGGCCACCCTGCCGCTCTCCCAGGTCTTCGACCTGGCCAACACCGTGCTGGCCCAGAAGATCTCGCAGATCCCGGGGGTGGGGCAGGTGTTCGTGGGCGGCGCGCAGCAGCCGGCCGTGCGCGTCCAGGTGGACCCCGACGCCCTGGCCGGCGCCGGGCTGGGCCTGGAGGACGTCCGCACGGCGCTCTCCCAGGCCACCCTGGACCAGCCCAAGGGCGCCCTCTCCGGCCCGACCGTGACCCGGACCCTGGCCGCCAACGACCAGCTCACCACCGCGGCCGCCTACCGGCCGCTGGTCCTGGCCTACGTGAACGGCGCCCCGGTGCGGCTGGGCGACGTCGCCGAGGTGGTGGACGGGGTGGAGAACACCCACGCGGCCGGGTGGTTCGACGGGCGGCGCGCGGTGGTGATGCTGGTCCGCCGGCAGCCGGGGGCCAACATCATCGAGGTCATCGACCGGGTGAAGGCGCTGCTCCCGCAGCTCACCCGCGACATCTCCCCGGCCATCGACGTGCAGGTGGCCATCGACCGCAGCCAGGCCATCCGCGCCTCGGTGCGCGACGTGGAGCTGACCCTGGGCCTGGCGGTGCTGCTGGTGGTGGGGGTGGTGTTCGCCTTCCTGCGCAGCCCGCGGGCCACCGCCATCCCCAGCGTGGCCGTCCCGCTGGCCCTGGTGGCGACCTTCGCGGCCATGTACCTGCTCGGCTACAGCCTGGACAACCTCTCGCTCATGGCGCTCACCATCTCCACCGGCTTCGTGGTGGACGACGCCATCGTGGTCACCGAGAACGTGACCCGCCTCCTGGAGGCCGGCCTGGCGCCGCTCGCGGCGGCGCTGGCCGGCGCCCGGCAGATCGGCTTCACCATCGTCTCCATCACCGCCTCGCTGCTGGCGGTGTTCATCCCCATCCTGCTCATGGGCGGCATCGTGGGCCGGCTCTTCCGCGAGTTCGCCGTGACCCTGAGCGTGGCCATCGCCCTCTCGGCGGTGGTCTCGCTCACGGTGACGCCCATGATGGCCTCCCGCCTGCTGCGCGGCCCCGGC
>Ga0335071_10003371_pt1 | contig 16881 bp, 14 predicted proteins | sample Lox_Sample_15_FD_206724 | JGI IMG/M metagenome (GOLD analysis project Ga0335071, IMG submission 206724) | Soil microbial communities from Loxahatchee National Wildlife Refuge, Florida, United States - Lox_Sample_1.5 | ecosystem: Environmental > Terrestrial > Soil > Wetlands | place: USA... | reverse complement strand
AAGCGCAAAGCTCCACCCGCAAAACGCGCCGTCGAAAAGCACGCCGCCCCCCACGTGGCCTTGCAATACATCCCGTGGCATACCGTGCCGCTGGAAGATCTCAATCCGCTGCTGCAGCGCCAGTTCGTGGTGGGCCAGGAAATCATGCTGGCGCGCGTGCTCCTCAAGAAAGGATGCATCGTCCCACTTCACAGCCACCACAACGAGCAGCTCACGTACATCCTCGATGGAGCGCTGAAATTCTGGATCGACGGCAAAGAGATCGTCGTCAATGCCGGTGAAACGCTCTGCATCCCGGCCCACATGCCGCACAAGGCTGAAGCTTTGCAGGACACCATTGACCTCGACGTGTTCACCCCGCCCCGCGCCGACTGGATCAACAAAACCGACGAGTACCTGCGAGGACAAAAGTAATCCGGCCCATGGCTCCGCAAGCAACTTCGACGCAACACGTTCACACGGCTTTCCAGTTCCGCTGCATCGCCTGCGGCCGTGTCAGCGACAAGGCCAGTCAGGACTTCCGTTGCCGCGACTGCGCCGACCTGCTTGAAATCACTTACCCGCAGTGGAAGGATGCTGCCCCTAAGGCGCAGCAACTGAAATCCACATGGTGCCAGCGCAAGGCAACGCAATCCCCAGTGGACCTCAGCGGCGTCTGGCGTTTCCGCGATCTACTCCCTGCGCTCGAAAACGATGCACAAGCGGTCACGCTCCGTGAGGGCAACACGCCGCTCTACGAACTTCCCAGATGCGCGCGCATCACCGGCGTACCGCAGCTCTATGCCAAGCATCAGGGCATGAATCCCACCGGATCGTTCAAAGATACCGGCATGACCGTCGCCGCCACTTTCGCCAAGCGCGCCGGATTCCGTTGGGTGGCCTGCGCCTCCACTGGTAACACCTCGGCATCCATGGCCGCGTACGCCGCTCGTGGTGACATGCGCAGCCTCGTCCTCGTTCCCGAAGGAAAAATTTCCTGGAGCAAACTTTCGCAAGCCCTCGACTACGGTGCCGTTACGTGTCAGCTTCGCACCGACTTCGACGGCTGTCTGCGCCTCCTGCAGGAACTTGTCCTGCGCGCCCCGGTCTATCAACTCAACTCGATCAACCCATTCCGTCTCGAAGGGCAAAAAACACTCGCCTTCGAACTTCTCGAACAACTCGATTGGCACTCGCCCGATCACATCATCGTGCCCGGAGGAAATCTCGGAAACAGCTCTGCCATCGGCAAGGCGCTGCTCGAAATGCGCGAACTCGGCCTGATCACGCGCCTTCCGAAGCTTTCCGTAATTCAAGCCGAAGGCGCCAACGCGCTGGTTCGCACCATCCGCGAACAGGGCGGCCAAAAGCTGGTCAGCATGCAGCCGGAAACACGTGCCACCGCCATCCGCATCGGCAATCCCGCGTCGTGGAAAAAAGCGATTCATGTCATCGGCCAGACCGGCGGCGCCTGCGAACAAGTCAGCGAAGTCGAAATCGCCCAGGCGAAAGCCGAGATCGGCGCTGAAGGTATCGGATGCGAACCTGCGTCCGCCGTCACTCTCGCGGGTCTGAAGAAATTGTTGAAGCAGGGATTCGTGAAGCCCGACGAAAGCGTAGTGCTGGTCCTGACCGGAAATCTGTTGAAAGACCCCGACTACACCATCGAGTTCCACCGTGGCGAGCTATTCAAAGAAGAGAAAACGTTGCAGCCTCTGCGCCACCCTCCGATCGTCTTGGATGCCACCCTGGACGCAGTGATACGCACGCTAGACCAGGCGGAGAAGCATTAAGCGGGTGCCCCACAACTCGCGCGGTGTGGGCGCGAGATGTGGGGATTTTTGCATGAGAACTGATAAAAGGTAGATTGAAACGGTACTAATCCAAGTGGGATGCCCCATGTCTCGCTGTCGTTGCGAGACATGGGAAGACGTGGTTGTTAAGTCAAAATGCCAACTCGGAAAATAGCGAAGCCTCTCCATCTCTCTCTCCCCGCCACGTCCGCCAACCTGGGACCCGCCTTCGACGCCGCTGCTCTCGCCATGGATTTCTGCATCACAATTGACGCGTGTCCCGCCCCCGATTTCGCCATCACCGCCAAGGGCCGCGACGAAGCCATCTGCGGTGCAGTCGAAAACCATCTCATCCTCAACACCTACCGCGAAGTCCTCAACGGCCACTCGCGCAAAATCGCGCCCCTCTCCCTGAAGATCAGGAACGATATCCCCATCGGAAAAGGTTGCGGTTCTTCCGCCGCCGCCCGACTTGCCGGCATCGCGCTCGCCAATCATTTCGGACGCCTCAACTGGACTGACTCCCGGATCGTCGGCGAGGCTTCCCGCCGCGAGCACCATCCCGACAACGCCTCCGCCTGCTGGATGGGTGGCCTCACCGTCGCGCGCATGTCTTCGGAATCCGAAGCTCAGGTCGCCGTCATTCGCCCCAAGGGACTGTGGCCGCTCTTGTTAGCCATCCCCGATCAGCCGTTATCCACCGAAGAAGCTCGCCGCGTCCTCCCGGCCCAGTACTCCCGCGCCGACGCCGTCATCAATATCCAGAACTCCATGCTCCTCCTCGCAGGCTTCATGCAGGGCCGCCCCGACTTTCTCTCCGCTGCGCTGGATGACCGCATCCACCAGCCCTATCGTGCCGCGCTCTGTCCGCTGCTGCCGTGCCTGCAGGAATTAAGAGGGAAGCAGGGCGTCCTCGGTGCGGCGCTGAGCGGCGCTGGGCCATCAGTCCTTGTCTTCCTCGATCCTGAAGCGAACGTGCGCGCGGCGCGGAAACTCGTCGGTGCCCACATCGCAAGCAACAAACTGACCGCCGAGTTGATCACCACCTCCATCACCTCGCGCGGCGCTCGCTACTAATAGGCTGCTGGAAAAGCTAATAGCCGATTTCATTTGAATGGGGCGCAGTTCAGGATACTAAGGACTTCGAACGGCGACTGTAATTGAAAGGGCGCGGCTTCAGCCGCGCCGCAAGTGCCAGAAGATCGATTGCGGCTTTAGCCGCGTAGTGCTTTCCCCTTACCCGGAAGGTGCCATTTCCCCCCAGCCTTATCCGAAGTACTCTTCCACTTCCCCCGAAACTAATTGTTGAACGCAGTGTTCTTACGACACGGCAGCCCCGGGCGGAGACTCTTCCCCGCAAGCCTCAGGCCTGCCCGGTGCGCGATGAAGAGAAAAATCCGGAGGGATTCGTTGGGAGAGAATGCGATGTCAAACGAACAAGCCCGCTCCGAGATTGCGAGCTTTTTGCAGGCGGTGCAGTCTTACCCCGATCGCTTCGCGAAAAATCCGCGCGTCACCTTCGACCAGCACTGCTCCAGGCTCTTGCATGCCGCGAAGCAGGACCCTCGCCGCACCACCTGATCTACCGGCGGCTAGCCGGTGGAACAATTCCGTTCATTCGCAAATAGACCACCATCTGTCCATAGTGGTCGTATCCATGCCACGCAATACTCGACGCGAGCCCCATCCGCGTCACTTTCCCCTCGCCAAACGGGCTCTTTACCGTCCTCACTAGATTTTCGTCATTGATCGTTGCGATGGCCTTGTGCACATACGCGAATGAATCTTTCAGGTATTTCAGGATCTCCGCCTTGCTCTTCACGGACGCTGGCCCGGCCTCTTCGTTAATATCGACGGGAGGCTTTTCCTCCATGATCGCCGCCGCGATTTCGTAATTCACTGCAGCCACGTGTTTAATCTGCTGGCCAAACGTCCTCACTCCCTTGAATTCTCCGCCCGTTGGAGCGAAATCGAATTTGTCTTCCGGCATCGCGTCCGCCGCTGGTACGAATTCCTCTTCCAGATTGCTGACCGTCCGATCCAGCACCATCGTCGGCGTCCGACGTTCCTCCTTCGGCTTGCCAGCCTGTGCTGCCGCGCCCACGGCGCAAAGCAACAACACGCCCGCCATCATGACTCGGTTAATCCGCATAGTCCTCCCGAAGTGCCCACTCGCTCAAAAGATTATCTCTATGCTCCTCTATGTTCTCTGTGGCGAGCGACTGCGAATTTTTGAGCACTGAGCACTGAGTACTGACAACTGACAACTGCTGCTCTCAATCCCGCACCACCGCCGGAGCCATCTGCAGCTCTGCCCCGGTCAGCCGATGCCGCACAATCGTCATCAGCCCGACGATCATCGCCAACGCTGACCACGCCAGTGCCTCGGGAACGCCGCGCCGTGAAGCCAGCTCGCCCCACACCGCGCTGCCAATCGCCATGCCACCCTGCAACACCAGCAGATACATCGAGAGCGCTCGCGCCCGCATCCACCCCGGACACATCGTTTGCGCCACCACGTTGAAGCAGGCCAGGATCCCGATCCACGCCGTTCCCGCCGTAAACAATACCAGACACAGCCACTCAAAAACATGCACTTGTCCGGCCAGGAACGTCATCATCGCAAACAGGACAGTCGCCCCCGCGACCAGCCCATCCACCGAATACCGCACGCGCAACCGCGGCAGGACGGCTGCTCCCGAGAGCGCACCCAGCCCAAAACACGTAAGCAGGAAACCGTATCCCTGCGCGCCATGCGGTTGACAGATGAGCGGCAGCAACGCCAGCAGGGAAGCCGCGCCAATGCTGAACGCTCCCGTGCGAATCAGCACTGATCGCACCTGCGGCGCAGAACGCACGTACCGGAATCCTTCCAGAATCGCCTCATTCACTCCCCGAGTCGCCAGCGGTACATGCGGCGCACGTTTCCACTGGTACAGGAAATAAATCACGCCAAAGAATGACGCTGCATTCAGCAGAAACGACCAACCCGCTCCCGCCGCGGCCACCACCAGTCCGCCGAGAGCCGGACCCATCGCGCGTGCCACATTGAATCCCGCAGAATTCAGCGCCACCGCCGATGCATGCTTTAATGGAGAAACCACCTCCGGCGTAATCGCCTGCCATGCCGGATCGTTCATCACTGCGCCCAGTCCAAGCAGGAACGTGAAGACCAACAGCACCCAGGGATTCACTGCATCGAAGAGCGTCAATATACCCAACGCCGCCGACGCCACTACCATCCACCCCTGCGTGAACAACAGCAGCCGTCTCCGGTCCACTATGTCGGCCAAGGCACCTGCCGGAAGCACCACCAGAAACACCGGAATCGCCGCCGCGCCCTGCACCAGGCTCACCATCAGCGGAGAACTCGTCAGCTGCGTCATCAACCATCCGGCGCCCACGTTCTGCATCCACGAGCCGGTGTATGAAATCACGGCCGCGATCCACAACGAACGGAATACAGGCTCCCCCAGCGGAGCCCAAGCCGAATCGGCCCGCCGCAACCCCGTTCCGCTCACCGGAAGTGAAACCTGATCAGCCAATCATCCCTCGCGTCGTACTCTGTGTAACTCGGTGTCCTCTGTGGTGAGAGCTTTTCTCAGCGTTCTCGTTGGTACTCAGCGATCTCAGCGGTTCAAGCGTTGCTCGGCCCCGCCAAACGGCCACTCCGAATCCTTCCAAGCGCGAACCATATAAATGATGAGCCCAGTCAACAAAATCAGCGCCGCATACCGGATTTCCCGCGACCAATTTTCCCGATTGAACAGGATAAAGAGAAACCCGGCCGTCGCCAGTAACGCTGGTAACGGATACAGCCACATCTTGAAGGGCCGCGGCATCTCCGGCCGCCAGATCCGCAGCAGAATCACGCCCACCGCCTGCACTAAAAATTGCAAAATCAATCGGATCACAACAAGGGCCGCGATCGCATCTTTCAGCCGCAGAAAACAAAACGCCGCCGCCACCACTCCCAGCGCCAGCAGCGATACATGCGGGAACCGATGCACCGGATGCACCTTGGCAAATGCCTTGAAATAATTCCCGTCTCGCGCCGCCGCATACGGCACTCGCGAATACCCCAGCATGAGCGAAAACACCGATGCAAACGCCGTCGCCATCACCAGCCCCGTCACCAGTCGCCCCGCCCACGCTCCATACACGCGCTGCATAAACAAAGACACAACATACAGCCCGCTGTTATTCTGTCCCGACTTCAGCATCTCCTGCCACGGCACCACGGCCAGAATGCAAACGTTCATCATTAGATATAGACAGGCCACCAGCAGAATGGAAAGCAGCAACGCCCGCGGAATATTCTTTCCCGGGTCCTTAATCTCGTCTCCCAGGAAACAAACGTTGTAATAACCCCAATAATCGTAGGTCGCGATCAACATCGCCCCGCCCAGCCCTGTAAAGAATGGTCGCGAGAGCGTAAACGCGCCCGGTGGAAAATTGAACGCCTGCGCGGCGCTGAAGTGCGTCAGCCCGGCAAAAATGATCCACCCGATTGTTCCCATCACCCCGAACCACAGAATCTTCGACAGCCGTCCGATCGCCGCAATCCCGCGATACAGCAGCAACACGGTGAAGAAACAAATCACCACTGCGACCGCCGTGCCAGGCGTGACAATAAAGTCCGCCTTCAACACTCCCGCCCACGGAAGATGCAACGCTGCCTGATGATGTGCGACTACCGTATCCAACTCAGGCCGGTAGTACGCCGCGTACCCCGCCAGCCCGAGGCATCCCGTCGCAATCGACAACGGCGCAGAAAACGAAACTTGCCAGATGAAGAGAAACGAGAAGAGCCGCCCCCACTTGTTCGGCCCGTAAATCTCTCGCAGATACCGGTACGATCCCCCCGAAGCCGGCAGCGCCGCGCCCAGTTCCGCCGACACCAATCCGTCGCACACCGCCAGCAGCGCCCCCGCCACCCATCCCAGCAACGCCTGCGGCCCGCCCATCGCGGCCACCACCAGCGGCATCGTGATGAACGGCCCCACGCCGATCATGTCGATCATGTTCAGCGCAGTCGCACTCCACAACCCCATCCCCCGGATGAGCGTGGGTGACCCTGTATCCGTTTTTATCGGAGAATCCATCACCAAGGTTGGACGAATGATACAGATTACCGACAACAACTATAGATAACGACGACAGCGGTGGGGCTTGTGAAGTCCTCTGTGCCTCTCCGTGTCCTCTGTGGTAAAAGCTTTAACTGAATTCTGAGTACTGAGTACTGAGTACTGCCCACTACTTCGCCGCCAGCAAGTTCACAAACAGCCGCACCGCTCCCGGCACCCCAGCCGGCAACTGGCGGAAGAACGCATACCCCGTATAGATATAAGTCCCTTTCCCCAATTGCGCCCGCAACAACCCGCCCTTCTGCGGCTCTTCTCCCGGATCATGGCACGCCAGCAGCGGCTTGTAATGCTCATCCCACTTGTCCATGAAGTACAACCCGCGCTCCTGCACCCACCCATCAAAATCTTTCGCAGTAATTTCATTCGGCGAATGAAAAATCGGATCCTCCGGCGCCAGAATCTCCACCGGAGCCTCTTCCACCGAAACCCGCGCCCGGCTTAGTTCCGCCGAGTACGGTGCCAACTTCTTGCTATTGAAATCTCCCACTCCCGTGTCGTACTGCACCACCAACGTCCCGCCCGCCGACACAAAATCCAGCAACCGCTGATTGTTCGCCACAACGTCTTTTTGTGTGTCGTACGCGCGAATCCCCAGCACGATCGTCTGATACTTGCTCAGATCTTCCGATCCCAAACTCTCCGCCGGAATCATCGTCACGTTCATCCCCACCTGCTTCAGCACAGTCGGAATATCGTCGCCCGCCCCCATGATGTAGCCCACCTTCAAATCATGCGGAGCCTTTACATCGACGACACTCACCTTCTGCAGCGCGGGCTGATAGTAATAGAAACTGCCCAGGTCTTCGCGCGTGATCAGCGTATACCCCTCGCCGAACTTTTCATTCTCCGACTCCAGCACCGCCCGCACCGTCGCGCGTCCTTCCTGCAATCCGGCAGTAAAAACCTTGAACTGGAAATCCTGTTTCTCGTCGCGCTTTTTGAACGCCACCGCAAGCTGAGTCGGTTCAGACCGCCAGCCAGAAGGCAACTCCAATCGCAGCACGCCCCGCACCTCACGATTCAGGTTGCTCGTAACTCCGACCGTCATGGTGGAAGTTGATCCATTGTGCGTCGAAATCACCTGCGTGCCCGGCTCCAGCATCACCGAGAACGCTGGCACAATCGCCAGCGGCCGCAAACTGTCTTTGCCATCCTCGTTCTTAATATGTGAAACGACCGCCGTCGTGATCCCGTTCCGCGCTCCGTCCACCGTGTACTCCACACGTGCCCGCAACGCCGGTGGCGGGAAGGGAAGCGTCAAGTATTTCGGATTGTCGACCTGATTGACCGCCTCCGTATTCGGATCATCGCGGTGCCAATACGGTCGCGTGAATGCCGCATCCTTCGGCACGCGCATCCGGAAGTTCGCCTTTAAGTCTTCTCCGGGCTTCACTGTCTCCGGCTTGGTCTCGCCACTGATCGTGTTCCATCCCGCCGGAACTTCCAGCCGGATGTGATCGATCGTCAGCGCTTGTTTCGACCCGTTATGGAAGTCCACCGCGATCATGAACTCCTGCCCCGGCGACACCGTAGTGATCGTTGCTTGTGTCTTCGCTGGCCCCGATCCTTCCGTCACATTCGTTTCCAGCGTGACCGCCAGCGCCAGGTTCAACGCCGTCTCCGCTTGCTGCCGCTTCGTTTCCAGCGTTGTCAGCAGGTCCACCTTGGCCACATCGCTTACGCTGCTCGTCTCTACTTGCTTGATCACGCGATCGAGTCCAGCCACGACTTTCATCAAAGGTTCCGCAGCCGCCGAGCCATCCCTGCCTTTGGCGGCCTGCGTCGCACTCTGCACCGCCTGCGAAATCTGTGCCAGGCTCTGCCCTAAGCCAGGAAGCTTCTTCTGCTCGGCTCCCAATCGCCCAGCCAGCCCAGTCCACGTCGTATCGATTCCGTCGAAAAAGCTCTTTTCGTGGGCGGATTTATCCAGGTCCTTCGGCAGTACCGTATCGACCAGCTTGTAGAAGGTAAACCGGTCTCCCGGATCCACCGTCCAATTCGCCGCGCCCTGCGACAACTGATGCCGCAGTCCCTGCATGGAGAATTGTATGTACGACATTCCCAGCAGCGGATCTTCTGTGCCCGTGTTGAACTTCACCGTCCATTGCTCATCCGGACAAGTCATCGCCCCCCACGAACACACGTTCCCCCGATAAAACTTTTTCACCTGCCACGGCTCGAGTCCGGCTGCAATCTGCTCCGGAAACCGCTTCGGGTCCGCCGCTGCATGAAATGCCTCTTCCGCCAGCAAACTCGACGCCTGGTGATGTCCATGCCCATCGCGCGAGGTTCCCGAGAAGCGCGGGGCCAGCACATCTGGACGGAACGTCCGAATCACCCGCACCATGTCCGCCAGCGCGGTGTCGTGGCCGCCCCACTTGGCAAAAGTCTCTTCCGGGCTCTTCGAAAATCCAAAATCCGCGACGTGCGAAAACCGCTCCTGCACGCCGTAGTAGTTATCCGACGCCAGCAACTCCTCCGCCCGCAGCACGCCCAGCACATCCGCTAAATTACTGCCGATCTTGTTTTGACCGCCCTCGCCGCGATTCAGCGTCATCAGCAGCGTAGTGACTCCATGCCCGCGGGACTCGAGCGTCAGCATCCCTCCATCCTCGTCATCGGGATGCGCCACCACCTGCATCAACCGCGCAGTCGTCCCCAACCGCATCAATTCCAGCCGCAATCCAGCCAGCCCCTGATCCTGTGGCAAAGGCGCCGGCGTCCCTTGGTAGAGCAGTCCTGGCGGATCAACATTAATATGATGGGTTTCCTCGAACGAAAGCTTCTCAACGGCAGCGGGTGCCCCATTTCTCCGTGACTTTGGGAGAAGTGGGGATTTTTCTTTGGGTGCGGAGGGAGTCTGAGCCGCAACGAGCGCCGAAAGGAGGAAGAGGCAAGCAAATCCGACGCCGAAAGAACGCAAGCGCTGGAAGAGAAGAAAGAAACCGCGCCCCACAGGCGCAGGCTGTCTGGCAGGTCCGGAATGTCTCACGCTACAAGGATGGGGCCAACCCCCACTTTGACGCAAATTCTTTCAAAGGAGCCCGGACGCCCCGCGCCCAGCCCACAATAAACGCCCCTCCACATCAGGGGCGGAACGCTTGAATTCCTATGCGGTCACCACAAATCTGGGATGCCCCGTGTCTCGCCGTTTTTGCGAAACATGGGAACCAGCAGCCTACACATCACACAACTCCACAGCCTTCCGCAGCCCTTCCATCGGATCTCCGGCAGGCACGAACTCATGCGCCACATACCCACTAAACCCTGCATCCGCGATCGCCCGCATCACGCCATCCCACTGCACTTCCTGCGATCCGTTCAACTCATGCCTCCCGGGCACGCCGCCCGTGTGAAAATGCCCAATCCACTTAATATTCTCCCGGATTGTGGTGATCAGGTCTCCTTCCATGATCTGCATGTGGTAGATGTCGTACAGCAGTTTCACATTTGGCGAATTCACTTCCTGCACCACGCGGACGCTCCACCCGGTGTGATCGCACATGTAATCGTGATGATCGCGCTTGCTGTTCAGCAATTCCATGCAGATGGTCACGCCCTGATCTTCCGCAATCTTCTTCAAGCGATTCAATCCTGCAATCGTATTCCGTGCGCCCTCGTCATCCGCCATGCCCGCGCGATTCCCCGAAAAAGTAATCACGTTCGGCACGCCCGCCTTCGCAGCCAGGGGGATATTCTTTCGGAACGCTTCCTCGATCGCCGCATGATTCTCCATGCGGTTCAACGCCTTCCCGATTTCCCCGCCGCCCGCATAGCCCATCGTGCACACCAGTCCATATCGCCGCGGGACGTCATACTGCTCCGGCTGCAACAGATCGATCCCCCGCAGCCCAATCTGCGCGCCAAATTCTGCGAGCTTTTCCAGAGAAATATGCGGATAGCACCACTGGCAAACCGACTGCCGAACACGGCCTTTGCGAGCCGCAGAGGAAGCGATGGCAAAACGGGGAAGCCCAGCCGCAGCAAGCCCGGCAACGGATCCCTTCACCAACCCGCGCCGCGTAATCCTATTCATGCAAAGATTCTGAGAACTGAGAACTGAGAACCGAGAACTGAGAACTGACAACTGACAACTGAGAACTGAGAACTGACAACTGAGTACTGAGAACTGAGAACTGAGAACTGACAACTGAGAACTGAGAACTGACAACTGAGAACTGAGAACTGACAACTGAGAACTGAGAACTGAGAACTGCCCTACTGCCGTCCCTCTTTCAATACCGCCTGGCAATGGCTCGCGGCCGTCAGCACTTCATCGAACGCCGTTTCTTTCCGCAGGTCCTTTAATAATGGGTCATCCAGCAGCGCTGAATACGCGCAATAATTCTGCTGCACCGCGGCCTTCAATAACCGCAGAGCAGGCTCATTCTGTCCGCACGCCGTCATCACTTCGGCCACCCGGTACCACGCCTCCGGATCCTGCTCCATCATCACCGACGCCTCATTCTTCTTCACAATCTCCGCCAGGTCCGCAGGTTTCTGCGGCGCCGTACATGCCTCCATCAACTCGTGATGGTACGACGGAGCCTTGCCCATGGCCTTCGCCGCTTCGTGCGCCTGCGTGACGTCACCTTCCGCCAGGTAGATATAAGGTGTGATCCATGCCGCCCACTCCGATCCCGCGTCCAGATGCACAAAATCCATCGCGCGATCCGTCTTTCCCATTTCCATAAAAGTCATGGCGCAGGATCGGTAATTGAAATTTCCCGGATCCAGTTGCCGCGCCGCGTTGCACTCCTGCGCTGACTGATCGAGCATCCCGGCATAGCGCAACACATAGCTCAGCGCAAAATGCGCATCGGCGCTCTGCGGACGCCGCCTCACCAGGTCGGTCGCCGCATCATAAGCGCGCCCCAAATCTCCGCGCTCCACGCGGTTCGTAATCAAACTGCTCGCCGCCATCACGCGGTTCGGATCGAGCGAGATCGCCCGCTCATACGCCGCATTGGACTTCTGGAACATCTCTTCGCCGCCGCCGCCGTACTGTGAGTCGAAGTAATAGCGTTGCCCCAGCGCCTCCCACGCCGGCGCGTATCCCGGATCGATGCCCACTGCCCACTCCAGCATCTTGATCGCTTCCTTGTTGGGAACCGGATCATGCGGCTGCGCCACGCTGCGCAAATAGAAGTCATAGGCCTGCTGATTCTTCGGGCGCGACGCCGCTGCATCCACCGATCCCCCGCCTCCGCCCAGGATTGGCAACAACCCGTGCTGCACCTGCGTGGTCAACTGATCCTGCAGCGAAATCATGTCGTCGGCCTTGGCGGTCACGGTCGTTTGCCACAACAGGCGATCCGTCGGCACATCAATCGCCTCCAGAGTCACCAGCAATTGGTCGCCCTGCTTGCGGAACGATCCCGTCAGTATCCGCCCCACGCGCAGTTCCTGCCCGACTTTTTTCGGATCCAGATCCAGCGCCACAAATCGCCGCGTCACCGACGACGGACGCACCTCCAGCGACCTCGTATACGTCAGTACGCTCGTCAACTCGTCGGCCAGCGCAAACCGCAAGTAGTCGACGTTGAAATCCCCATTCATGTTTTGCAGCGGCAGCACCGCAATCGCATTCCGCTGCTCCGCCGTCGCCACCTCGCGATGCTTCCACCACCACGCCCCCACCGCTCCCAGCACCGTCAGCAGCAACGCCGCCATCGCAATCGTTAGCCAGGTCTGCAGACGCGAAGTCCGTCCAAACGTTCTCGTCCCCATCAACAGCTTTGCAGTGTGGGACGCGCTCTTGATCTGTCCCGACTCATGTTCCCGGCGTAGTAGCGCCAGGTCCGATTTCATCTCCGCCGCGCTCTGGTAGCGATGGCTCCGGTCCTTCTCCATCGCTTTCCCGATGATTCCTTCCAGCTCAATCGGAACCTTGGGATTGATGTCCCGCGGCGGCGTCGGCTTCGCATGCAGCACCGCATCCAGCGTGACCAGCGAATTCGCTCCCGTGAACGGCTTCTTCCCCGTCGACATCTCGTACAGCACCACGCCGAACGAAAACAGATCACTGCGCGCATCCACCGTCTCGCTGCGCGCCTGCTCCGGCGACATATACACCGCCGTCCCCGGAATCACTCCGATCGCCGTCAGCGACTGGTCTTCATCCTCGCCCACGTGGTGCATCAGCTTGGCCAGTCCGAAATCCAGCACCTTCACCTGGCCGCTCGGCGTCAGAAAAATATTCGCTGGCTTGATGTCGCGGTGCACAATGTTCTTCACGTGCGATGCCACCAGCGCGTCCGCCACCTGCACGCCCACATCCAGCACTTCGTCGACTTTCATCGGCTGCCCGGCAATGTGCTGCTTCAGGCTCTCGCCCTCCAGACGCTCCATCACGATGAACGGATGCCCATTATTGTCCTCAATGCCATGGATGGTGCAGATGTTCGGATGGTTCAACTGCGACGCCGCGCGCGCTTCCCGCGTAAAGCGCTCCATCGACTTCGGGTCGCCCGTCAGATTTTCGGGAATGAACTTCAGCGCAACGTGCCGGCCCAGCTTCAGGTCTTCTGCTTCATACACCACGCCCATACCACCGCCGCCAAGTTTTCCAAGGATGCGATAGTGGGATACCTGCTGGCCGATCATGCGGAGGCTCTGAACCCTGCTCGGCGGTAATGTTAGGCTGCCAACTGACTGTGGTCAATGGGTTTGATCCCGGGACAGTCTCGTCGATCCCTGCCGGCATCCTCTTGCCCGAAGGGCTTCCCCCTTGCAACCTCACGCCAACCTCTCGCATCTTCCCAAAGGTAGACTCAAACGCCTTTCATCACTCAAAGGGTAGCGGTGCGCCTCCAGAAATCGCCGTCGCCCGCTAGCATATTCACATTAAGGACACAATGTAAGCCCAACCGCTTCACGGTGCCGTGCAGTGACGATTTTCAGTCCACTTCCCATTCCGCAGCGTAAAAGACGCTTCACCATAGCCGTCCTCGCCGCAGGTCTGGCGGTCCTTCTCCGCTGGGTTCTCGACCCGCTGCTGGGGCACGTGGCTTTTTACGTAACGGTTTACATCGCCGTTGCTTACTGTGTTCTGGTGTGCGGCTGGGTTCCTGCGGTCTTGTCGAGCCTTCTGGGGTTTTTCGGAATTTTCTATTGGTTCGTCGATCCCCGCCATTCCCTCTCCCTTCGTGTCTCAGAACTGCATGGCACCATCGGATTCTTTCTCGTCTGCGCCGTGCTGACTGCCCTGGGGCACGCCAACCGGCGGAAGCAGATCGCACTGCAGTCCGCGCACGATTTGCTCGAGGAGCGGGTTGCGGATCGTACCCGGGAGCTTTCGCAGGCTATGTTGACCCTGGAATCGGAGATGAAGGTTCGAGCACAGGCAGAAGACCAGCTCCGCCACCTTTCCCTCCGCCTCATGACGCTGCAAGACGATGAGCGCCGCCAAATTGCCCGCGAGCTGCACGACACCGCCGGACAAACCCTCGCCGCCATGAAAATGTCCGTCGCTCTCATTCGGCAGTCCAAATCCTCGCCCGCGAACCTCGAACTCCTCGTCGATGATCTCAACGCTCTCGCCGACGAGGCCCTGCAGGAAGTCCGCACCGCCTCTTATCTCTTGCATCCGCCCCTGCTCGACGAGGCTGGCATCGCCTCCGCCACCCGATGGTTTCTGCAAGGCTTCGCCCAGCGCAGCGGCATTGAAATTCACTCCGATATCTCCGACGACATGGATCGCCCCTCGCGCCACTGCGAGCTCGTTCTCTTCCGCGTGCTGCAGGAAAGCCTGACCAACGTCCATCGCCACTCCCAAGCGACAGCCGCCACCATTCGTCTGCGCCAGAATGGTTCCCATCTTTTCCTGGAGATCGCCGATAACGGCCAGGGTATCCCTCCCGAACGTCTCTCAAGTCTGAATGGGAACATGAACTCGGCGGGCGTCGGACTGACCGGCATGCGCGAACGCGTCCGCGAACTGGGCGGAAAATTTGAAATTCATTCTGGAGAATCCGGCACGACGGTCCAGGTCGCGCTTCCGGTTCTTCAAGCGCAGGCGCAACCCATTCCCGCCACCGCTGCACCCTGAAACGTTCCCGCGCTTTCCTTCACGATCTATCGGTTGCTTTTCCCGCGGCACGCTCCTAGAATCCTTGCCGCTCCCGGCCCCAACCTCACGCTTCGGAGGACTTCATGGACCTCAACAAATCCATCCTCTTTGGACAGGCCGTCAACCAGGCCTACGCCATCGGCCCCAATGACCTGACCAACCGCGCCGGAACCGTCTTCTCCATCGGCGGCGCGAACTACGAGACCGTCACCTCGATCTACGCCAACGATCTCTCGACCGACATGAGTCCCGAGGCCGGCAAACAGCGCGTCTCCATCGGACTGATCTTGCAGGCCGCCGGTGCAGGCGACGTCGTCATCGCCATCCGCGGCACCGAGGGCTGGCTGGAATGGATCCACGACGCCCAATTCCTGCTCGTGCCTTGCACCTTCATGCCGTCCGCCGGCAACGCTGAAGATGGCTTCACCGACATGTACAACTCGCTCCGCACCGGAGTCGAAGCCTCCGCCCCCACCGTGACGCAGGCGCTGCAGAAGAATCCGTTCAAGCGCCCGGTCACCTCGCTCACCATCTGCGGACACAGCCTCGGCGGCGCGCTGGTCACACTGCTCGCACTCGACGTCTCGGTCAACACCAACTTCACGCCCAGCGTCTACACCTATGCCAGCCCGCGCACCGGAGATCCACAGTTCGTGCGCACCTACAACCACTGCGTGCCTGACACCACGCGCATCGCCAACCGCCTGGATGTGGTGCCGAACCTGCCCTTCCCACCGCTCTACGATCACGTCCTGGGAGAGTTTCCGCTCAATCCAGTCAAGGTGACGGTCATCCCGCCGAGCATCACGCCGCTGGTCAAACCGGAAATTCCATGCCTGCATTTCCTGACAACCTACCTGCACCTGCTGACGCAACTAACCGGAGGCGCCGTCACAGATTTGGACCCAAACTGCAAACCATAGGGAGGGAATCACAGAAATAGAGATGAGAATGAAGCCGATGAACGCCCCGTCGGTCCCCAGGTTTCCGCCATAGACGAACCTCAGTGTTTGATCGGTTTGCCAACGATCTCGGCACCCGGTTCGCAGTCGTTGCACGACGGCTTGGTTGGTGCCGCTGTGATTTTCACGAATGCCGGCAGCTGCATCTCGACTTTGGGGTTCTGCATGCTGCCTGTTTCGCTGCCCTGCAACTCATACACGAAAGTGGCCGTAAACGTTCCACTCGCTTCCGGCGGAAAGTGCCAGCTCCTGATGTTTTCGGTCGTCGCTTTCACCAGAAAGGGATGCCCTGTCCTCGCTTCCGCTGCAACGACCTCTCCACCCTTGATTGTGAACTCTGCCTCTATCTTGCCTGTGATTTTTGCCATGCGTGCAAGAGGGGGATACACAGGCGCATCAGCACGCAGAACGGGAAAACCTGGGGACAGAAAACCTGGGGACAGACGGGACGTTCACCGGTTTTCCGTAGCGCGCCGTAACATTAGTTGACGTCCCAACAAAACAAATCGGGCCGCCTCTCGGCGGCCCTCAATCACTGAGAACTGACAACTGAGAACTGGCAACTGCGAACTAGTCTCCCGCTACGGGCTCCGCCAGTTCCGGCTTGGTGGTTTCTGTCGCGTTGCCGTTGCTATTCCCGTTTGGCTTACCCAAGGCTCCCAACGGAATGAAGCCGTCCTGCGACTGTACTGGCTTCTCTTTCAGCACGACTTCGCGGTACAGGGAGGCCATGCGGGCGTTGTAGGCTTCGTCATTCTTCTGCGGGCCGCGGGCGTCGGCGGCTTTCGCGTCGCGCGCTCGCTTCTTTTCCTCGCGTGCATTCTTGGCGATGCCCAGGTTGTCGAGATCATGCTGCAACTCATTGGTGACCAGATCTTCGCGCAGCTTCAGATACTCGGTGGCCGTGGCAGGCTCGTCCATCTTCACTT
>Ga0335071_10003370_pt1 | contig 16884 bp, 15 predicted proteins | sample Lox_Sample_15_FD_206724 | JGI IMG/M metagenome (GOLD analysis project Ga0335071, IMG submission 206724) | Soil microbial communities from Loxahatchee National Wildlife Refuge, Florida, United States - Lox_Sample_1.5 | ecosystem: Environmental > Terrestrial > Soil > Wetlands | place: USA... | reverse complement strand
CGATTCTCCCAGCGTGATTTTCTTTTCCAATGCCATATCAAAGTTGCTCATCCCGGGCCCCAGGAAGAAACGCCGGGGAGCATTTCCGATCTGGCCCAGTGCAGGTATGGCGAAGCGCGAAGTATCGAATGCCGAACGACCATTGCGCGGATCCATATTGAGGTTAAGATTGCCACCAACATAGGTCGGCGTGTCGACTTCGTTATTGTTGATGCCGCTGGGCATGGAGCCGATCGGCGATGAGTCGTCATTGTTGATGAGCGTGACCTGCATTCCAGTGGTCAGTCGTGTAATCCCCGAGAGCGCCCAGCCCTGCGAGAGTGGCCGCGGTCCCGGCAGCAGCTTCTCGATTGGAAGCGACGCCATATAGCTGAGTTCGAGGTTATGACGCATATCGAATGCGGAGATCGCTTTGTTGATTCCGGGTTCAATCGGATTCACTTCCTCGGAGAGACTTGAGGAATTGTCGAGCGATTTGGAAATACGAGGTCTCTGATCCCTTTTTGTGAGAGTCGCGAACCAAATTGAAAAGCACAAAGAGCATAAATCCAACGCCAGCGACCATCAGCACGACGAGAATTGCGAATCCAAGCATTTCGACCGCGCGGACTTTGACGAACGCCCGCTCCCTGGACTTGACTCTATCGGACGTTGCATTACTGAGACATAAACAACCCATAAGCACTCCATAACAGGACGTTGAGTCTAGGTCAGCCGGGAATCGGGATCTAGAAGCGTTTCCGACGATCTGCCACTACAATGATTCTGATGTCGGTGGCCTTTTGGACGATCTGCAATACGGGGTCGATGCTCCGAAGATGGTCCCATGCACGAATCGTTGGACGGGCGGCAAGAATCTGCGTAACCTGATTCCGGTGCGCAAAATCCATGATCTGTTCCGCAACGTCATCGCCTTCCAGTATTCGAGTCTCGATGTGGAGATTGCGGGCAAAATTCAAGTGCTTCTCGACTGCTGCTTGCACTTTAACGGAATTTTCCGCCTTCTTGCGGCCTGAGACCCAGACAGCGAAGCAGTCCGCATCCAAGTAATCCGCCATCCTGCGGCCCCGCCGGATCAGCATTGCGGTCGATGGGCTGGACGTAAGAAAGATGAGAATTCGGTCGCGATGTTGACGTGTGCCTGCACGGGGGTGATCTTCAACCTTCCCGACTTGCTGTTCGCCGGCCCCTCTAGATTCCAATTCGTGAGCAGTCTGGCGGAGTGCAAGTTCGCGAAGAGCAGCAAGGGTTGATTCTTTAAAGAAATTCTCTAACGCCCTCTTCGCTTTGTCAGGAGCATAAATTACCCCGCGTCTAAGTCGATTCAACAGTGCACCCGTAGTGGCGTCTACCATGATCACTTCTGCTGCGCTCTTGACAAACCAGTCCGGAACGGTTTCGCGTACACGAACCCCTGTAATGCGGTAAACGTGGTCATTTAAGCTCTCAAGGTGCTGAATGTTCATATTCGTCATCACGTCGATTCCAGCATCCAAGAGGATTTGGACATCTTCCCATCGCTTCGACCGAGGGGAACCGGGGACATTTGTGTGTGCCAGTTCATCGACGACGCAGATTGCCGGGTTTCGTTTTAATATTCCATCGGCGTCCATTTCCTGAAAAACCGCGCTGCCATGAGTGCTTGATCGCGACGGAACCGTCTCCAGGTCGGTGGTCTTGGCAATCGTGTCTTTGCGTCCGTGAGATTCAAAGTAGCCGATAACAATGTCTTTTCCCTGCCGCTTGATCTGCTGAGCGTCTTCGAGCATACGATAAGTCTTGCCAACCCCGGCAGCATAGCCGAGGTACACATGAAGTCTGCCGCGTTTGCCAGTTTGCAGTTCCCGAGCCTTTGGCTCACCTGTGCGGATAAACGATGACATCGATTCCCTCCGCGGCTCTTATTAAGCGAACAGCAAGGTTTCCGTGCAGGCGCGCCCAGAAATCCGGAGGTCCCGCACTGCGACCAACGAAAATCTGCGTAATTCCCTTCTGCAGCGCGAATGCGAGAATCGACTCGACAGGATCGGTGTCTATCAATGTATCGGTCTCAGCGCCCAGTTCCCGAGCATAGCGCAGATTCTTCTCCAATTGCTCACGTTGGTCGGGGAGCAACGGTTCGCCGTCCTGAAAATGGAGAACGTAGAATTCTCCTTGGAAACGGTCAGCATTGCGACGTCCACTTTCTAGCATCTGCGCCGCATCGGAATTCCCTGTCACGCAAACCAGAATTCTCTCTTGGACACCCCAAATCTGATCGGTGCCTTGCGATTTCAGATAACTCTCCAGTTGTCGGTCGACTACTGAAGCAGCGACGAGGAGCGCCAGTTCTCGAAGGCGCGAAAGCTTGTGCTTTTCGGCGAGTCGAGCTGAGTTATCCTCGATTACGCCAAGTACGCTCTCCTCAGAAGGAGCGTCCACAACGGAGATCTCGTCCGCACTGTTGTTCAGGAATTCGCGCGGAATCACGTATGCGGCCCGGTTGCCGGTTACACGTTCAACTTCTTCCTGGAGATTCTCGAGATATTGAATGTTGACAGTTGTCAGAACGGAAATTCCCGAGCTTAGGAGTTGTTCAACGTCTTGCCATCTGTGACGATTCTTGCACTCTGGCGGGTTGTCATAGGCCAGTCCGTCGATTAACGCAACCCCGGGACGCCTGACTATCACTGCGGGAAGGTTGATGGCTTCGCCGCAATCGGTCACGATCGTTGGAATTACTTCCAGTTGCTCGACGATTGAGCGAACGTCGGATGGGTAATCGCTCTGTAACGCGCATACCAACACGTCTTCGCCTCGCATTTGACGTCGGCGACCTTCATCCAGCATCTGAAATGACTTACCTACTCCGCTGGCATAACCCAGGAATACCTTCAGCTTGCCACGTTGTCTCCGGCGTTCCTCCAATTCGATTTCGGCCAGCAATTCATCTGGAGTTCGGCGGCGCGTGTCATCAAGCATTTGTCCGTATTGTATCCGCGCTCCAAGTGTTAAAGCTTTTGCACTGCTTGGATTCTCTTTAGGGGTGACGGGCGACGATCATCCACCAGCTCCCGTGTTCCGGGTCATTGGCGATGAAATTGTCGCACCGGCTTTCAATCGCAAAGTCAGCCTGTCGCAGGTCTGCTTCCACTCGTTCGGACGCAATTTCGTGGCCATGGAAGTCCTCGTTCGACCCTTCGGCAGTTCGTGGTGTTCGATCTATGATCACGATCCTTCCCCCCGGGCGCAAGAACTGGCGAACATGCTCCAAGATGCTCTTCGGCGCAGTGAATTCATGATACGTATTTGAAATCAAGACCGCGTTGGCACTCGCTGGAGCTAGATGCGGATCCTCAACATCGCCAAGAAGGACGCTGACATTGTGTTTTCTCTTTCTCGCCGCTCGAACCCAGAGAAACGCCAAAGGGAGGCGGCGAATGTCTTCTGCAAGTACGTTGCCTTCTCGCCCAACAGGTTGCGACAGCTTTAGTGAGAAATACCCAGAGCCGCACCCCAGGTCGACCACGGAATCCCCATCCTTCAAATTGAGCGCCTGAATCACATCAGATGGCCGCTGCCATTCGTCGCGCGCGGCCTCAATCTGATCAAGCTCCGAGAGTGTATTTAGAATCGAATACGCGACATTCGAGCCGATCAGTGCAGCTACTGCGCACACGATGAATAGGGCAAGCCGGACCCAGTACTTTGGTCGCAACGGAACCTTTTCCTGGGTGTTGGTCACAATAACTCCTATTTACGGAGCGGATACTTTTGATCAATTGCGATGTTAAGCAAGAGGACATTCACTCGAGGTTCGCCTATGAAACCAAGAAACGGACGATCGGTCGCCTCCGCGATCAACGGATGGATTTGATCCGCCTCGACGCCTCGCGATTTTGCGATTCGGGTTGCTTGAATCTCGGCATTCGCCGGGCTGATTTGCGGATCGAGTCCGGATGCTGAACCGGTCACCGCATCCGACGGGATCCAAGTCTTTGGCGTGAAAACCAGAGGACTCTTCGCATCGTTGAATGCCTTAATCAATTTCACGTCGTCCAGATTGCCTTGGGCGTCCTTGAACTGGTCGAGCGGGACAGATGACGAGTATGGAATCCCATTCTCCACGCAATAGTGGACGATCCGGTCCTCGATACCGTCGAAGTCCACAACCTCATTCCCCTTGTCATCGGTCTTGGTGGTCCCGTGCAGCAGCTTTGCGCTGGTAGGACCAAGATTTGAACCGCTGCTTGCGGTCGCGTCGTATCCGGCCCCTGCCGATGAGGGTCGAGGGTGAAAGTACTCAGGTTTTAAGAATGACTGGCCAATAAGACTAGACCCGACGACCTTGCCATTCTCCATGACCATGCTCCCATTTGCTTGGTGCGGAAAGAGAACTCCCGATAGTGCAGTCATGATTGCTGGGTACAGGAGGCCCGTTAGCACCGTCAGAACGAGCATCATGCGCAATCCAGGTCCGAGTTCTTTGATCATGTCAGTTTCTCCTCTTCACGCAAAGTGAAGTGCTGCAAGGATCTTGTCGATTAGCCAAATACCCGGGAACGGTGCAACGATCCCTCCCAAACCGTAAATGAGGAGATTGCGCGTCAGCATCTGTCCAGCGCTCACTGGCTTATAACGAACACCTCGGAGAGCCAAGGGGACCAGGGCAATGATGATCAACGCGTTAAAGATCACGGCTGAGAGTACGGCGCTTTCCGGCGAGTGCAGCCCCATAATGTTCAGCTTGTTTAACTCGGGATAGATCGAAGCAAACATTGCGGGAATGATGGCGAAGTATTTCGCCACGTCGTTCGCAATGGAAAATGTCGTCAAAGATCCTCTCGTAATCAACAATTGCTTACCGATGGCGACGATCTCGATTAGTTTCGTGGGGTTGCTGTCAAGATCGACCATGTTTCCTGCTTCCTTCGCCGCCATTGTTCCGGTGTTCATCGCGACACCAACGTCGGCCTGAGCCAGTGCCGGAGCGTCGTTCGTTCCATCGCCGGTCATCGCCACGAGTCTGCCTTCGGCTTGCTCCTTGCGTATATATTCGAGCTTGTCCTTCGGCGTCGCTTGGGCAAGGAAGTCATCCACGCCCGCTTCCTGTGCGATCGCCGCTGCGGTAAGTGGATTGTCGCCAGTGATCATCACTGAGCGAATACCCATCGTTCTCAATGATGCAAGACGCTCCTTCATTCCCCCCTTGACGATGTCCTTCAGATGGATGATTCCAAGCACCTTCCTGCCGTCGGCCACGGCGAGTGGCGTTCCGCCGTTTCGCGAGATGCTGTCTGCTATTTCAGAAAGCGACTTAGGGACATTCCCACCAGCCTTGGTCACAAACTGAGCGATGGCCTCCGTTGCGCCCTTTCGCAAATGACGGCCATCCAAATCTACGCCGCTCATCCTTGTATATGCTGAAAATGGAATAAAGTGCGCCTCGTGCTCGGCGACTTCACGCCCACGCAGACCGTATTTCTCCTTGGCGAGAATCACAACAGAGCGACCTTCGGGCGTCTCGTCCGCAAGACTCGACAGCTGCGCAGCATCGGCAAGTTCGCTAGTTCCGACGGAGTCGACAGGAATAAACTCTACGGCCTGTCTGTTACCCAACGTGATCGTCCCGGTCTTATCGAGCAGTAGCGTATTCACGTCGCCGGAAGCTTCGACAGCCTTCCCGCTCATCGCGAGAACGTTATGTTGCATCACGCGATCCATTCCAGCGATGCCAATCGCTGAGAGCAGACCCCCAATGGTCGTTGGAATCAGACAGACCAATAACGACACGAGGACCGCGACGCTTGGCGCAGTTCCACTTCCGACTGCCGCAATCGAATAGTTGGCATATGGCGGCAACGTAGCCACGGCCATGAGGAAGATAAGAGTGAGTCCGGCGATCAGGATGTTGAGGGCGATCTCATTGGGAGTCTTTTGTCGGACCGCGCCTTCAACGAGGGCGATCATACGATCCAGAAACGTTTCACCCGGATTCGACGTGATGCGAACGGTGATGTGATCTGAGAGGACCTTCGTACCCCCTGTCACAGCGCTTCGGTCACCGCCTGATTCACGAATTACGGGCGCACTTTCTCCCGTGATGACGGACTCGTCCACACTCGCAATACCGTCAATTACCTCCCCGTCACCGGGAATCAGATAACCGGCCTCACAGTAGACGAAGTCCCCGGCGCGAAGACTGGATGCCGGAACCATCTCGAACTTATCGTTTGGCATAATCTTGTGGGCAATGGCATCGGTTTTGGTCTTGCGAAGTGCGTCTGCCTGCGCCTTTCCGCGCGCCTCTGCCATCGCCTCGGCGAAATTGGCAAATACGACAGTGAACCAAAGCCAAAGTGCGATCTGAACGCCGAAGAACACGTTGGGGGCGTTGGTGACTGCGTCCTTAATCACGTATACGGTTGTCAGAGCAGCGCCCACTTCGACGACGAACATCACCGGGTTCTTTGCCACGAGCCTTGGATTGAGTTTGAAGAACGATTCCTTCGTAGCTCTCTTGAGGATTTCAGGATCGAACAGAGGGCGCGCCCGGACTCCTCTGGAGATAAGCTCCGCGGGTGCCCGATGCTCAGTTTTCGATTCGTGAGGTGGTATGGTCACTGTAGGCATCTCGGCTCCTTGTCTCTAGTGCGAAGGGATCAGAAAAGCTTTCCGTTCCACATCTGGAAGTGCTCGACAATTGGACCGAGAGATAGCACTGGGAAGTAGGTAAGTGCGCCTACGATCACGACTGTCCCGATCAGGAGGACGACAAAGAGCGTGCCGTCTGTTGGAAGTGTCCCGTTGGTAACCGGGATAACCTTTTTGGAAGCAAGGCTTCCGGCGATAGCTAGCGCTGGGATGATAAAGAGGAATCTCCCAACCAGCATGTCAATCCCCAGTGTCAGGTTGTACCACGGGGTATTCGCGTTGATTCCAGCGAACGCACTGCCGTTGTTCCCTGCGCCGCTCGAATACGCGTAGAGAATCTCTGAGAGACCGTGCGCTCCGTTGTTGTTGGTGTTCGCGACCGCCGGTCCGGGTGCATTCCAATAGCCGTTCTTTGCAAATGGAGCAGCTGAGCTCAAGGCGGTGAAGACGAGAATACACAGAGAAGTGGCAAGCACTGCGATGATGGCCATTTTGACCTCCTTCTGTTCAATCTTCTTCCCGACGTATTCGGGTGTTCTTCCGACCATTAGCCCACCAATAAACACGGCGATGACCGCATAGAGCAGCATGCTGTAGAGGCCTGCTCCTACACCTCCGAAGATCACTTCATCTGTCTGAATATTGAAAAGCGGGACGAGCCCGCCAAGCGGCGTGAAGCTGTCATGCCAGCTATTGATGGCGCCGCAGCTGGCGTCCGTTGTCACTGTCGCGAACAATGTGGATTGCGCAATGCCAAACCGGACTTCCTTACCTTCCATGTTTCCGCCCGGCTGACCCGCAGCATAGGCCTGAGACACCCCCATTTTCGTCACCATAGGATTCCCGCTCTGCTCTGCCCAATAGCAAACGAAGACACCTACGAGAAAGAGAACGGACATTGCAGCAAAAACTGCCCATCCTTGTCGCGTATTCTTGACCGCTTTGCCGAACATGTAGGTCAGTCCGGCACCGAGGGAGAAGATCAATAGAATTTGCAGTAGATTCGAAGCGGGTGTCGGGTTCTCGTAGGGGTGCGAGGAATTGGCATTGAAGTAGCCGCCGCCGTTTGTTCCGAGCATCTTGATGGACAGCTGTGATGCGAGCGGCCCCTGTTCGATGATCTGTTGTGCTCCTTCAAGGGTTTGAACCGACACTGGACCCTTGAAGTTCTGGATGCATCCTTGCCAGACGAAGAAAAGTGTCGTCAGGACGCAAATTGGCAAGAGAATATAGAGTGTGCAACGGGTCACATCAGCCCAGAAGTTTCCGATTGTCTTCGCGGAATGGCGTGCAAAGCCGCGAATGAGCGCCACGGCAATCGCGATTCCAACAGCGGCTGAGACAAAATTCTGAACCGCAAGAGCCGCCATTTGCGTCAGGTAGCTCATGGTCGTATCCGGCGAGTACGACTGCCAATTTGTGTTCGTCATAAAACTGACGGCCGTGTTGAACGCCAGATCCGGTGTCATCGAGGTTGCGCTGGAAGGGGCTTGGGTTGTGGAAAAATGCATCGGATTCAGCGGCAGCATGCCTTGCAGGCGCTGAAACAAATAGACAAAGAGAAAACTGAAGATGCTGAGAGAGATCAAAGATGCCGAATATCGCACCCACGTCTGTTCTTGGTCTTCGTGAACACCTCCCAGGCGGTAAATCAGGCGTTCGAGCGGGAAGAGTATGGGGCGGAGAAACGTTTTTTGTCCCTCAAACACCTTGAACATGTAGACGCCAATCGGCTTGGTAATCGCAACGATGATCGCGAAGAAGGCCAAAATCTGGAGAATCCCCAATAGTGTCATGTCGAGACCTCAGAACTTTTCCGGATGCAGTAAGGCGTAGACCAAGTAGGCGAACAGGAACGAGGTGATGATCCCCGCGATAACGTATTCCATTAGCTCCTCCTAAAGTCGCTCTGAAGCCCTGGTAAAGCCCCAGAGAAGAACGAAAAACGCGATAGCGATTGCCACGTAAAACAAATCCAGCATGCTCACCTCGTTGAGTATTTCCTTCGATAAAACTTGAGCCATCGAGCGGAAAGGCCGTCCGCCCATGTTGTCCTAGGATCGATGAACGCGACGCTGTGGCCGGCTGCCTTCAACGCCCTTGCAAGCCGGCTCTCAGGAGTCGGCCAAAGATGCAAATACCCGCCGACAACCAAGACCGAATTCGGGCGAAGCACACTCAGCAGCGCGTCAAGGCGGTTTCTGCAGAGATAGATGTGCACAACATACTGATAGCCCGTTGACCCGAAAGTCAGAACCATGTCGGACAGCTGTCCTCTCAGGAATGGGACAGAGATGGGAGGTTGCGAAAGCGAGATCCTTTGAGGCACGCTCACCGCAGCGTGGAGTTGAATCATCGGCGCGATATCTCGTGCCAGTATTTCGGCTGCCTTCAAGGCACAGATAGTCGCCTCTATGCTTGTGTAGATGATGCCGATAGAAGACGGCCGTAAGTCCTCATTCAATTCCACTTCACTTGACGAACCGGTCGTCCGCTTGCTCACAGACACGTGGATCGAATCGTCGCTCATCGGCACGAGGCTTATGTTGTCGCCGACCGGGTAAACGGCGCATAAACGGGCCCTAATTCGGAAATAAACTGATGATCCGTACAGCCGTTGAGACCCGTTCGTGAACCACGTAGAACCACCTAGATGACGGCTTTATTGGGGAAGGTGAAATCGATATCCCGCCCAGGCGTCTGTGACAAGGAACAGAGGTTTCGATGGATCCGGCTCAATCTTCTTTCGCAGGCGATTAACAAATACGCGCAGGTATTCGAGCTCGCTGCCATAATCCGGCCCCCACACGGCTTGGAGCAATTCGCGGTGGGCGATAGTCTTGTTAGGTCGTGCCAGGAAATAGGTGAGTAAACCAAATTCCCTGGCGGTTAGGCGCGAGGTTCGTCCATTCACTGTCACTTCTCGAGAGGACAACTCGATGTTCACTCCTTGAGCTGCTAATGGCTGAAGATCAGATTGGCCAGGGAGCTGCGGTAGTCGCCTCAAGGTAGCCCGGATTCTAGCCAGCAGTTCAGGTGTACTGAATGGCTTGGTTATATAGTCGTCCGCCCCAGCATCCAGCGCGTCCACCATTTGTCGCTCAGAGTTGTTTACGGTAAGCATAATAATAGCGACTTCGGAGCTGGAACGGATCATTCTGCAGGCCTCCATCCCACCCATCCCTGGCATGTTCATATCGAGCAAAACCAAATCGTAGGTACTATTTCGGAGTTCCTGAAGCCCTTCTTCGCCCGATCGAGCATCATTGATCTGGTAGCCATGAGATGTCAGAGTCGAGCGCATTACCCTTCGAATCTGCGGATCGTCGTCGATAACCAGAACCCTGCCGGCGCTCATTGGGGCATACCTCCCGCCGCAACAGGCAACCCAAAAGAAAACTCTGAGCCGTTGCCAGGGGAACTGGATAAGGAGATGTCCTCTCCATGAGCCCGCAGAATCTCGCGCGCGATCGCAAGGCCCATACCAGTTCCCTTAAGGTGTCTTTCGTTCTTCCCTCGGTAAAACTTTTCGAAGATCTGCCCTTGCTCGTCCTCGCCGATTCCTTGACCCTTGTCAGCCAAATAAACGATGACCTTGTCCTCGCTGAGACGCGCGCCGATTGTTATGGGATTGGCAGGCGGAGAGTACTTGAGCGCATTATCGAGAAGATGAGTCAAGACAACCTGAATTAACTCGGAATCCACACGCACCGGAGGGAGGTCATCTGGGGCCAGAACTTCGATCTTCCGATCCTCCATCAAAGACTTCATCTGACGTAGCGCGCCATTCACCAAGGAACTCGGAAAATGCGTTCCGAGATTGAGGCGAAACGTTCCGCCTTCAATGCGAGCCAGCTGAATCGCGTCCGTGACGAGTTTTGAAAGGCGATCTGCAGATTCGTCCACAATACTGATCAGTTCCGGTTCCAGCTGCAGTTGCCTGCGAGGTCGGGCAAGCAGGTCTGAGGTTACAGCTTTAATCGAGGTCAGTGGCGTCTTGAATTCGTGAGCAATTACATCGAGCAAAGTCGATTTCAGTTCTTCGCTCTGCCGCGCAACTTCCGCACGAGTCACTGCGTTCTGCGAACTAGCGCGCTCCAATCCGATTGCAACAAGATTGAGCAGCGACTGAAGTGCAGCATCCGAAAACCTGCCTCCGCTGAACGCAAGGCTGCCGATTGGCTCGCCGCCAAGTCGAATAGGAGTAACGATCAGGCTCGTTCGTTCGTCCTCCACAACAACGGAGCGCATGGCGGACTCACGCAGTTTTGGTTCGATATCAAGATCCTCCGGTCCGGCGCGGTAAACCTCTCCGGTGCCGCGTACATAGAGAGCTACTGCCGGAAACTCACAGGTAAGAGCAATTTGATGAACGATCTGTTTCGCGATGGGTTGCGCAGAGTCGGTTAGCAGAAGAGCTCGGCTCAGTGCGTAAAGCCTTTCCACCTCTCCTCGGCGATCTTCGGCCTCACGAGCGCGTCTTTTTGCGTGCACTGAAAGCTGACTGGCCGTCAGAGACGTAGCGAGGAACGCAAACAGAGCAATCCAGTTCTGCGGATCCGCAATCGTGAGTGTTCCTACTGGCGGCAAGAAGAAGAAGTTGAAACACAGCATGGCTGCAACTGACGCGACCGTCGACTCCACGAGACCACCCTTGGTGGCGACGATCAAAATCGAGACGAGAAAGAGAAACCCTGCTGTGGTCGCGTTTACAGGAACCAGGCGATAGAGGACAAATGTTGTGCCAGAGATGAAAGCGAGCGCAGCAGAGATCCGGAGGATCAGCCGGGAATTCTTCTTATAAGAGAACAACGAGACCCGAGAGGCCTCCTTATGCCGCTCTTTGCTCGGCGCAGCGACGATAACGGAAGACATGGCTTGCCGAAATGAGAGCATGCTCGATCACGACCAGGACTCTGAATGTCCAAACACGCGGTCGTTTCCCATCTGACACGTCAAGGAACACACGGAATCCACTAGTCCTATCGTACTCGGAAATCTCCAAAGTCGACATAAACTGGCATTAGATAGCTCTCAGAAGCATCGAATCTGACCAACTCCGCTCCAAGGCCTACGCTGTCAACAGAAGGAAACGAATGGTCCAACGTACCAACGATGTTCAAGCGATTCGCAGCTCACTCTCCGTTTCGCCTATTGGTGCATTCAGGATCATGTCCGCCGCAAAATGACACCGCATCCCGAGAGACGTCAGTCGCATTCGGACCGAAGGTGCGCGAGAGCTTGACAGAGAAGCGCGCTCAACGATCCCCGACACTAAGATCGTCTCCGATTGAACGTCCAGGACCTCGAGATCAATCCCGTCAATCGCGGGCAAGCGTTCGAACAATCGAATCACTGCTGCTTCTGTATCCTCCATCAATTGCCGAAAGAACGCCCGCTCTTTGTCCTTGGCGGATAGGTCACGATCCCATGGGTGCACATCTCTCGCTCGCCAACGAATTTCCAACCGGCTGCACATACTGTCCAGCGCAAGCCCATCAGATCGAACTTCGTTTCGCTTTTGAAGAGCGAGCGCATCGTTGATTCTGTTTCTTACTTTGCGAAGTTCTCGCCTACTCTTCCAGGTTCTCATGATATTCCGCATTCATACTCTCCGCACACCTACGATATGCCGACGCGATCAGCACACTTTCGCGGCCTCTGGTTCGAGCACGATGCTGCCATCGTCATCTGCCATGCATCCATGCTGAATCGCCGGAGATCGCGCGCGACCCACCATACAACTCCCGAATCATGCAGGTTACTTTATGACGAGAGAAGTAAACAGCTCATAAACAGCTTCTAACCAGTGTCTGAACCAGCAATTTGCTCTTTCCTGGAAGACAACTCCTCCGAGAACTTTCGGATGTCAAGGATGTCTCGCCATCAGACCTAATGCGCACCGCGACCTTTCCCTGCAATCACTCGCGTATGAGTAGCTAGAGATAAACGCCGTATAAACACCGCATAAATGCGACATATACCAGTTCGGCGGTGTGCCCCGAAGACTCGGGCTTCTCACAGGAAAATCAAAGGAGAATAGCGATTGATTCCAATTCTTGATTTCTTCTTTATGGATGATCTGCGGTACTAGGGCCTATTCAGACGGGACACGTCACTGAGCGATTGCGAACTGAGTTCATGTCACTTTTGGGCCAAGCATCCTCCATAAAGGGTGAGGCCGCAGTAGGCGCATTCGTAGTTGCGATTCGGAGAATGCATCAAGGCATCAAGACGAGCGGCCATTTGATCGATCTAGGGTATGTGAGCTGTTGTTTCCGCTTTGTGCAACACCAGCATTCATTGGCAGCATTCCGCTATTCGATTTTGCGGCGGGAACTCTGGGCAGTAGGAGCGACTTTCAATCTTCTAGGAGAATGCTTATGGCAGATCAGAATGCACCCCAGATGAAGGCTACTCTTGGCCTCACAGGACTCACCAGCAATGCAATGGCTCTCATTGCGCCTGGAGCTTTCCTATGGCTGACGTTCTTCATTCAAGCGACCACGGGAGTTGCTGGTCAACCTTCCACAGCGCCAGCGATGTGGGCGGGCATCTTCGCTGCCCTGCTTCTTTGCTTGGCAACAGCTGTCGCATATGCCGAAATCTCTAAGCTCTATCCGGGTACAGGATCTAGCTACTACTACGCGGAACAGGCGTTTCTATCTAGAGACAAAGCCTTCAAATATGCCCGACTCGCAAAATTCATTGTAGGTTGGGGTTCGCATCTCTATTACTGGGTCTACCCGGGCGTCATGGTCGGAACAACTGGCATCTTCGTCGGCTACGTCGTCGGCTTCCTCTATCCCACTTTTATAAGCGGATCCAATCCTGGCCCGGTCTTTATGGCACTCGTGGCAATAGTGTTTTCATTCTTTGTTGCCTGGATTGCCACAAGAGGAGCGGGCGCCTCAACCGCGGTGAATATTGCAATCAATATCGTCCAGATCTCTGCCTTGGTTCTGTTCAGTGTCTTGGCTCTTGGATATCGCATCAATCACCCGGCGGGAGCCCCGGCGTTCAACTACGATTCTCAGACACTCTCAACATACACCTACCAGTTTGCGACAAGTCAAAAAGATGGTTCGACGCTCCGTGACGCTAGTGGAAATCCGCTCCCGCTCCTCGATAAGAGCGGCAAGCCGGTTCAATTCACGATCGATTACCCGGCGAAAGACGCGAGCGGGAACCTGCTGACACATCCGACAGCGGCTTCGGTAGTTGTGCCGCACAATCTCAACTGGATGTTCATCCAAGCCACCGTTGCGATTCTCATACTTGTCGGCTTTGAGTCCGTGACGTCTCTCGGCGGGGAGGCAAAGAATCCTTCCAAACATATTCCGATCGCGGTTATCGCATCTCTGCTGATTCAAGGGTTGATTTGCTATTTGTTTGAGTATTTTGCGGCGAACTACTTCCTCAATTCTGGATATTCAATGCAAAGTGCAACGGGGTCCGCCGCTCCAATTGGGGACATGATGATCATCGTTGGAGACGCATTGTTGGGACAGGGGCGGGGTAAGTACTTCATGCTTGCTGAAGCGGTCACGGTCTTTCTTGCTTTGATCGGAACGACGCTGAGCTGCATGAACACGGGTGCGCGAGTGACGTACGCGATGGGCGCTGACGAGGAAGTCCCGGAGCACTTTGGTTTCCTGCACTCCAAATCCTTGACACCACATCGTGCTCTTTGGACCTTGGCCGCGATCTCCGCGGTAATAGGAACAATTGCGGTGTCCCTGGTGTTCGCCGACGCGAGTGCACCGACCGATGCGACCATCGCTGCGCTGCCTCACGGGATCTTATCGAGCTTTGGATACTCCACGCACGACAAGATGGCCGCACTGCCAAATTCTCTTCTCGCCATCACGCTCACATCCAACTTCGGCACCTTCATCCTTTATGCCTTGAGCTGCTTCCTATGCATCGTGGCATATCACAAGAGGCCTGATCATAACTTCCTGATGCACACACTCATTCCAGGATTCGGCCTCCTGGCCAACCTGGTCTGCATGGGATTCTATGTTGCCGGCCCATTTTTTAATCTCGGTACAAAGGCCGAGCCACTGGCCGCTCTGGGGATCGCTGGAGTTTGGGGACTGTACGGAGCTATTTATTTCTTACGAACTTCGAAGATAAAAGGCAGGGCCATGCTCGTCACCTCGAAGAGTTAGCAGGACACCCCGATGCCTCAGTTTTAAGAGTTCTCTTGGAAACGTGGGTGGTTGCCAATCAGTCTTTGTTCAAAGGCGATCGGATTGCCACCCACATTTTTTGATTACCTGCGTGAATCGGTCGCGGTTACGAAACCCTGCAAATAGCTCGGGCTGTAGACGACCCGTCTTTCTCAAAAGAGATTTTGACCGCTGGTACCATGTGGCCAGCGCCCTGATTCAGTCCGGAACGAAAAAAGAGTAACGGCTTCACGAATTGTGGGCTGCGTTGTGGGTCGAAGACATTCAGTCACGTAGCAACCGGATGTAGCCGCGCCTTGCCTTGTCGGGCGCGAGAGTGTAACTCAGACCCCTGCCCTCTCCCAGCAGTGGCCCTTCAATAACCCAATATATTAGGTTATTTGTTTGCTTTTCGCAGAAACACCTAGTATATTAGGTTCATGTTGCCCCTATCCTCTATAGGCGAACAGATCGCCGCAAAGCGCAAGGAACTGGGTCTGACCCAGCCTGCGCTTGCCAAGAAAGCGCATGTCGGGCTCTCCACGCTCGATGCGCTGGAGAACGCGCGCTTGGGCGAACTCGGCTATTCCAAGATTACCAATATTCTTTCCGCCCTCGGGCTGGAGCTGAAGCTGCAGGAAGCGAGCGCGCGCCGTCCGACGCTCGACGAACTTATGGAAGAGGAACGCGATGATAAAGGTCTGGACCGACGCCGCTGAAGCGGGGCTGCTCGACCGTCACGAAACACGCGGCAGCAGCTTCGTCTATCTGCCCGACGTTGCGCGCGCGCGCGCCGTGTCCGTCACCATGCCGGTGCGCCTCCCCTCCTGGAACGTCCAGTTCGGACTTCCGCCCATCTTCGAGATGAACCTGCCCGAAGGCGTGCTTCGTGAAAGGCTGCGTCTTGCCTTTGCCAAGGCCACTGGCGCGTTTGACGAGTTTGACCTGCTGGGCATTGTCGGCCGTTCGCAGGTGGGGCGCATCCGCTATACCGGCCGGAAGGAACAGCTGCAGGAGGATGTGCCCTTTCAGTCGGTCGATGAAATTCTCGAAAAGCGCCGTGGTGGTGAACTCTACCGTTATCTTCTCGACAAGTTCGCCTCCTTCTCCGGCATTAGCGGCGTACAGCCCAAGGTACTGGTACGCGACGAAGGTGCGTCCGCCGCACTCAGCAAAGCCGACCATCGACTTTCCCAGAGCTACCGGGGCGCCACCCACATCGTGAAGTTCTGGGAGCAGAACGAATACCCCCAGCTCGCGGCCAATGAATTTTTCTGCCTCAGAGTGGCCGAAAAGTGCGGCCTCGATGTGCCGCCCTACCGGCTTGCCGAGGACGCGCTGGCGCTCGTCATTGACCGCTTCGATCTGCGCTCCGATGGCACCTATCGCGGATTTGAGGATTTCTGTGTCCTCAACGCGCGCCGCACCGATGAGAAATATCGCGGCAGCTACGAGACTTCGATCATGAAACGCTTTTCGGAGTTTGCGAACTCCCCTCATGTGGGCGAAGACCTGGAGCGGCTCTTCACCCTCATCGTCGTCAACTGCGCACTGCGCAACGGCGACGCGCATCTCAAAAACTTCGGGATCGTCTATGACGACGTTCAGGGCGAAGCCAGGCTCGCACCCGTCTACGATCTCGTGACGACTTCCGTCTACCTGCCCAAGGACAGCATGGCCCTCACGCTGAACGGTACGACCAAATGGGCGAGTGCGAAGGAACTGCGGCGGCTGGGCGAAACGCGCATGGGAGGCTCCCCTGCCCGCGTCCGCGACATACTCGAGCGCATCAGCGGCGCGATTGCTGACACCACGAAGGGACTTCGCGCCTACATCAAAGACCATCCGGACTTCGAGGACATTGGAAACCGCATGCTCCGTGAATGGGAGCAAGGCGTTGCGCTCTCGCTTAAGGCGGAGTGAGAAACCAGCTCTCTTCTTTGAACCTGCCACTCATCTTGATAGCTATCCGAAAGCTACCTGAACCCAATCTGGTATCAGAAAGCATAACGGGTAGCTATCTGCTCCAACTGCTCGATGAGGGCTCGCACGATGGCCACGATTACCTCTTTCGCGG
>Ga0335071_10003369_pt1 | contig 16885 bp, 15 predicted proteins | sample Lox_Sample_15_FD_206724 | JGI IMG/M metagenome (GOLD analysis project Ga0335071, IMG submission 206724) | Soil microbial communities from Loxahatchee National Wildlife Refuge, Florida, United States - Lox_Sample_1.5 | ecosystem: Environmental > Terrestrial > Soil > Wetlands | place: USA... | reverse complement strand
GGAGTTTCATGTCTTTCCGCACCGTGAGACGGAACACGCCGGTCAGATTGGTCTCAATCGCAGTGATGCAGACCTCGCCATCACCCTGTGCGGCGTGGCCGTCGCCCGCGGCAAACAGCGCCCCCGGCACCTGCACCGGCAGGTAGAGTTTCGTGCCGGCGACCAGCCATTTGTTGTCCATGTTGCCGCCGTTGTATGCGGGCGGTCCGCTGCTCAACCGCCCTTCCGGCGGTGCCACGCCCAGAACGCCAAAGAACGGGTGCACCGGGATGCGGATTCCCGGCGCGAATTCGGCAACTTTGTTGCGATCATCCAGGGGTACGAGTTTCGAGCGCAAGTACGGGAACTCTTCGGGCAGTGAACCGGCGCCGGGATCGATCTGCATCCAACCGTACGGCGAGCGCAGGCGGATTTCGAGAATTTCGATCTCGAGAACGTCGCCGGGCATGGCGCCCTGAATGGCCACGGGACCCGTGAGAACATGCGGGCCGGGCCCTTTGTCGGTAACCTTGGCTTCGATTTCCTTCAGCTCGCGGATCGGGTCATCGGGCGCCGCGCCCAGTTGCTCGAGCTGATCGATCGCGCAGATTGTATCCAGAGTGACGACGTCACCGGATTTGACCGTGAGCACAGGTTTACCATCGGCCGCGAAGTAACCCCATTGCACTGTGGCAGGCGTGACGTGCAGCGTGTTTTGCGCAGAAGCGGCGGCAATCAATAGAGCCGTGATCGAAAGAAGAAGAAAGGTCCGCATAGGCGGCAATGGTACAACGGTTTGCATTTGGCCGCACTACTGTGTCAGGGACAGCTTCGTCTGGCGCAGTGTGTTTTCGCGAAATCGGGCGAATTGACGCAACCGGTGAGCTGCCCGGAAGCCGTAGCTTATTGAAAAATATTGCCTTGTCAATGATGCCGAAGGCTGGTTGAACGCGTGCCCTGTTCTTAGTGGGTGAAGGAGGCCGACAATGGCACTGCCCGCTCGCAGAACCGGCCATGGGATTCCGGTGGCTGCACATTTCCATCACGTTCATGACTTCGCAACCGAATTAAGTGTTTGGGCACCGGTCTTGACGCTACTGGCGCTCACCGTGGTTGCCGGATGCATTTTGTGGTCGAAAGTTTGCGGATACTGAGGGACTCAACGGGTCAGGATTTGCAGCAGAATGTCTCGGTCCCAGGCGCCGTCATGGCGCACGCCGTTGAGAAACAAGCCCGGGGTCTTGTAGACCCCGTTTTGTACGCCTCGGCGAAAGTCCTCGCGGACGCGTTCCTCGTACACTCTTTTCTTTAACTCGCGGCTGAAGCGGTCGCGATCCAACTGTAAACCCTCGGCGTAAGCCAGCAGGTTCTTGCGGGCGAGCGCGTTTTGATTTTGGAATAACAGATCGTGCATCTCCCAAAAGTGGCCTTGTGCGCCGGCGGCCTCGGCAGCCTCCGCGGCTTCCTGCGCGGCGGGATGAATCCCACCCAGAGGATAGTGCCGGTATACAATCCTCAGCCGCTCGCCGAGAGACGCCTGGAGTTCGCGAATGATGCCAAAGAGCCTGCCGCACTCCGGGCACTCGTAGTCACCGTACTCGACGAGCGTATAAGACGCCGATTCGGTGCCGAACACATGGTCTTCGGCGTGGATGGGTAACAGGAGCTGCGTGGTATCCAGAGGTTCCAAGGGGTGTTGGATGCGCAATCGGGGGGCTTGGGTTCGCCAGATTTGCGGCTAATTTTGCTACTGGGTTGCCGGACGGATGTCGGAGATTTCGCCTTTCTGCAATGCGTCGGGATCGTTGGGCGGCTTGAAGTCGTTGGTATTCAAGATGCGCCACGGCCCATCCGGAGCTGAGACGGCGAGCACGAGGGCAACTGTAAATCGTGGCCCCTGGAAGTATTCGATTTTGATCTCATGAACACCGCGGGTCAGGGTCGCGCCCGCGCTGATGGCCCTCGCCCCGTGCACGCCATCATTGTCGATGACTACCTGATTGTCCAGGTACAGCTTGGCGCCGTCGTCGGCGAGCAGACTAAACCGGTAGAGCCCGGGGCTTTCAATCCAGATTTTGGCGGTATATTCGATGGCAAACCATTCGAACCGGTCCGTGACATTCGGGAAACCCTCGTCAAAATTCTGCGGCCACACGTTCAACTGCGTGGTGTAAACGGAACCTACGGGATGCATGCGCTCGAACTTTGGCAGCCCGTGGGCTCCGGGTTTCAGATGGTACACCCGGCCATGCAAGCCCGACAGATCAACAACCGTCGTACCGAACGTATATTCCGGCTTATCCTCGGCGAGGGCACCAAAAGCCAGCGCCGCCGCCAGTCCCACCGATGTGACTCTTCCAAGCCGCATATCGACCAATACGCATGGATCGGCGGTGAGAATGCAGTAATTCAACAAAGTGCCAAGGTTTTCCGTAGAAACGTGCTCGCATCCCGGCCTAGCAGCTAGTGATCGTAGAGCACGTGCTGAGCGTACGCACTCTCGATCGCCGGGTCCAGGGCAAAGTGCTCACGGAGAATCCAGATGCCGTCGCCATTGGCGAGGAAAACCAAGCCGCGCCGGTTGTCACGGCCCACCGCGGTTACATCGGCAAATTCTCGGGCGACCTTGGGATGCGACGTATCGGCCAGGTTCATGATACGGATGGTTTGGGGCGTTTCCTGGGATTGTGACGGCATCGCAGAGCCGACCAGCGCCACGGTTCCCGTCAGCGCGAGCAGATCAGGTTTCTGGTTCGAAGGATACATGACATTCGCCACCAGTGACGGTTGCTTGGCGTCGGTAATATCGATTACCGTTACGCTCCCGTCGGCTCGTTCCGCATAGAGGTAGTAGCGGCTATAGTGTTGGGTCGAAAGCAGGCGCTCGACTGCACTCCTGGCCCCAGGAAAATGGCCGACGACCTCAATACGGTCTTGCGGCTGATGTTCAATTGCCGAGTCCTTACCTTGCATGGAGCGGGTTGGGGCGATAATCCCAGCCAGCAGGATCAAGGAGGACAAGGAAACGAATGGTAATCGCATTTTGCACCTCCAGTCTCGAACTTATGCGAGGGACGGCGAGAGCTCCATCCCCCAGTTGAAGTAGATTTGGCGAATACATGCGTTAGTGATAGCCAACACATCGCCACAAGACGCCTATGGTAAGCTCAACATCTTTGCAGGCGGCTGCTGCCGCTCCGAGGGGGAAGACTACGTGAACCTGTTTGCCTGCCGTGCATGGTGCATTTTGGTTCTCATCGCGCTGGCGCCGCTCCGCGGCACTGCGGAGACGGCGCGGCACCCGCTGGATGCACTCACGTTCCAGGAGTACTGGACGGTTCTCGAAACTATGAGAGCATCCGGCAAGCTCGACGCGGAGAGCCGCTTCGCGGGGATCAATCTGCACGAGCCGCCGAAGACTGAAGTGCTGCGCTGGAAACCCGGAATGACTTTCCGGCGCGAGGCGCTGGCGATTGTGAAGCAGGGGCGGCGGACGTTTGAGGTGATGGTGGACGTTGGGGGGAAGAAGGTCATTTCCTGGAAGGAAATCCAGGGTGTTCAGCCGGCGCTGATCGTGGATGAAGTGGAAGGCGCGGTCGAACGCGTGAAGGCCGACCCGCAATGGCAGGCGGCGATGCGCAAACGCGGCATCACGGATTTTGACACCGTGGACTGCGACGGCGATTCGCCCGGGTACTTCGACACGCCGGAGGAAAAGGGCCGGCGGCTGCAACGCGTGCATTGCACGGAGGGCAAGGGCTTCGCCAATGGCGGCGGGCATCCCATTGAAGGCCTGATCGCGGTTTGGGATTCCGAGGAGCAGAAGATCATCCGGCTGATCGACGCGGGGCCGGTGCCGGTGCCCGGCGGAAACGCGGATTATGACGCCGCCACGATTCCGTCGCGCGAAGTTCCGGGACCGATTCAAATCACGCAGCCGGTTCACGGATTTCGCACCGAGGGCAATGAGGTGAGCTGGCAGAACTGGCATTTTCACTTCCGGATCGACCCGAAGATGGGCGTGGTAGTGACGAACGTTGGTTATCTGGACGGAGGCAAGGAGCGGCCCATCCTGTTTGAGGGATCGCTCGCGGAGATTTTCGTTCCGTACCAGGACCCGGCGGAAGGCTGGTATCACACCACGTTTATCGATATGGGCGAGGCCAACACCTGGGGCGGTGTGGCCAGCACGCTCGAGCCGGGAGCGGATTGTCCGGATAACGCCGAATATTTCGATTCGGTCATTCCCACTTCGCATGGAACGCCGCAGCGAAGGCTGCGCACGGCATGTATCTTCGAACGGGAGGCGGGTGATTTTGCTTGGCGACACAGCCCGGGGGGTTTGATGCCGGACAGCCGCCGGCAGCGAGACCTGGTGCTGCGCATGATCACGACATTTGGAAATTATGATTATGCGGTGGACTGGACGTTCGAGCAGAACGGAACAATAAAGATCGGCGTGGGCGCGACGGGATCGGTGGAAGTGAAAGCTGTGCGCAGCCGGAACGCAGCGGAAGATCGGGACCGGAAAGACGGGCGCGACGGGCACTATGGACACTTCGTGGCCGACAACACCGTGGCGGTGAATCACGATCATTTCTTCAACTTCCGGCTCGATTTGGACGTGGATGGGACTGACAACAGCTTCGTCAAAGAGGAACTGAAGACGGAGCGGTTGCCGGAGAGCAATCCGCGCAAGAGCGTGTGGGTGGCGGAACAAAAGGTGGCGAAGACGGAGAGCGATGCCCAGCTCACCATGATGATGGAGCATCCGGCGCTCTGGCGGGTGATCAATCCGAACGTGAAGGGGGCGCTGGGATACCCGGTGGGTTTTGAGATTGCGCCCGGCCACAACGCGGTCTCACTGATGGTGGATGACGACTGGCCGCAGAAGCGCGCGGGCTTCATCCGCCACAACCTGTGGGTGACGCCGTACCGCGAGGACGAGCGCTACCCGGCGGGGGATTATCCAACGCAAAGCCAAGGCGGCGACGGGCTGCCGGCGTGGACGAAGGCGAACCGGCCCATCGAGAACACGGACATCGTGGTCTGGTATACGCTGGGATTTCACCACGTGCCGCGGCCGGAAGACTGGCCGATTATGCCGACAGCATGGCACGAGTTTGAGCTGCGGCCGTTTGATTTCTTCGCGAGGAATCCAGCGGTGGATCTGCCGCGAGAGCATTGAGGTTGGACCATGTCGAATCCAGCAACGAAAAAAATGACGTTCGGGCTGATCGTGGGGAACCGCGGCTTCTTTCCCGGCCATCTGGCGGAGAGCGGGCGCAGGGAAATGATCGCGGCCATCGAAGGCGCGGGACACAGCGTAGTGGCACTCACACCGGAAGAAGCAAGGCACGGCGCGGTCGAGTCGCGCGAAGAGGCGCGGAAGTGCGCGGCGCGGTTTCGCGAGCATCGCGAGGCGATCGATGGCGTGGTCGTGACGCTGCCCAACTTCGGCGATGAGCGCGCGATCGCCGACACACTCCGCATGGCGGACCTGAACGTACCGGTGCTGGTGCAGGCGACGCCCGACACTCCAGGGCGCATGACCATCCGCGACCGGCGTGACAGCTTCTGCGGCAAGATGTCGGCTTGCAACAACCTTTCGCAATATGGCATCCGGTACTCATTGACGACGCGGCACACGGAGACGCCGGATTCGGCGTTCTTCAAACAGGATCTGGAGTGGTTCGCCGCAGGTTGCCGGGTGGTGAAAGGGCTTCGGCGGTTAAGGATCGGAGCGATCGGAGCGCGCCCGGCGGCGTTCAATACGGTCCGCTACAGCGAGAAGATCCTGGAAGCCAACGGGATTTCGATCGAAACGATCGACCTTTCCGAAATACTCGGACGCATCGAGCGCATGAAGGATGCGGACGATTCCGCGCAACAGAAACTGGCGGAGATTCGCCGCTATGTGCCGACGGGCGGCATCCCCGATTCCGCGCTGCTCAAGATGGCGAAACTGGGCGCGGTGGTGGATGGCTGGATGCGGCAGACCGAGGTTGCCATCAGCGCGGTGCAGTGCTGGACCTCAATGGAAGAATACTTCGGCGTGGTTCCGTGCACGGTGATGAGCATGATGAGCAACAACTTGATGTCGAGCGCGTGTGAGGTAGACATTTGCGGCGTCATCGGCATGCACGCCCTGCAACTGGCGTCGGGCACGCCGAGCGCGTTGCTCGATTGGAACAACAATTACGGCGACGACCCGGACAAAGCCGTGTGCTTCCATTGCAGCAACCTGCCGAAGCACTTCTTCGCCGACGTGAAGATGGATTTTCAGGAGATCATCGCGGGGACGGTAGGCAAGGAAAATACGTTTGGCACGTGTGTGGGGCGCGTGAAGGCGAGCCCCATGAGTTTCGCTCGCTTTTCCACCAACGATCGCGAAGGCACGATTCGCGGCTACGTGGGAGAGGGTGCCTTTACCAACGATTCGCTCGAAACTTTCGGCGGAGCGGGAGTCGTACAGATTCCGCACTTGCAGGGATTGCTGCGCTACATCTGCGAGCAGGGTTTTGAGCATCACGTGGCGGCCAATCTCGCGACTGTGGGCGCGGCCGTACATGAAGCCGCCACGCGATATCTGGGCTGGGGCATGTACTGGCACAAGGAATCGGGCTGCTAACGTGAGCATCGTAGCGGGAGTAGATTTCGGCACGCTGAGCGTTCGTGTGTCGATTTTCGATCATCAAATGGGACGGCTGGGGTCGGGAGTGGCGGAATATCCGCTGCTGCGAAAAAAGGAAGACCCGGACCATGCCACACAAAAGCACGCCGATCACATGGAAGCGCTCGTGGCGGCGATGCAAAAAGCGATCAGCGCGGCAGGGATTCGCGGGAGTGAGATCGCGGCAATCGCGCTCGATACTACCGGGTCAAGCGTGGTGCCGGTCGATCAAGCGCTGGAACCGCTGGATGATTACTATCTGTGGTGCGACCATCGCGCCTGGAAAGAGGCGGCGGCGATCACGACAACCGCGCACGAAACAAAACTGGAGGCGATTCGCTGGTCAGGCGGCGTCTACTCGTCGGAATGGGGATTCGCGAAGCTGCTGCACTGGCTGCGAAACAATCGGGCGAAACGTGCGACGATGGCGACGGCGCTGGAACATTGCGATATGGTGGCGGCGACGCTGTGCGGGATCACGGATGCGGCGTCGGTTCCGCGCAGCATTTGCGCCATGGGGCACAAGTGGATGTGGAACCGCTCGCTCGGCGGGTTTCCTCCGGATGAGTTCCTGACAAAGGTGGACCCGCTGCTGGGCGGAATCGGCACGAAACTCGGCGGCCGGTATGCAACTTCCGATCAGATTGCAGGGCGGTTGAGCGCAACATGGGCGACGCGCCTTGGGCTTTCGCCGGGCATCCCGATCCCCGTGGGTGCTTTCGATGCCCACTGGGACGCGATCGGGGCGGGAGTACGACTCGGTGATGTCGTCAACGTGATCGGCACATCCACCTGCATCATGGCAATTAGCGAGAAGCCAACGCTAGTGCCGGGCGTTTGCGGCGTGGTGCCGGGCTCGATTCATCCGCGCTACACCGGCATCGAGGCGGGGCTTTCGGCGACTGGCGATATTTTCGAAGCCGTCGCACGGCGCGCGAACTCATCGGTAAGCGCGCTTTCGCAGGGATTGGAACGATATGGCGCGGGCGAGACGGGACTCATGCGCCTCACCTGGGATAACGGCGACCGCACGGTGCTGGTGAATCCGGAACTGAGCGGCGTTACGCTCGGTTGGCGGCTCACGAACACGGCGCAGGACGAGTTGTTCGCGGCCATCGAAGGCACCGCGTTTCACACACGCGTGATTCTGGAGCGCATGGAGGAGCACGGCGTACCGGTCGCCCGTATCATCAACGGCGGCGGCATTCCGCAGAAGAATGAAACGCTGAATGCCGTATATGCCAACGTGATGAACAAACCGATTCTCGTTCCGCAAGGCGACGTGACCAGCCTGGGATCGGCCATCTTCGCGTTTCTCGCGGCTGGCACATTCAAAAGCGTGGAAGAGGCGCAGAGCGCGTTGTGCCCGAGTTACAAGACGGTACAGCCCGACGCCCGGAGCGCAGCCGTATATCAGGAACTATTTCCAATTTACCGGCGACTTTACTTTGCCATGGGCCAGAGGAATTCCGAAGCCATCGAACTAGGCGGAGTGCTGCCGGCGTTGCGGCGGATCGCAGCCGAGGCACGCGGGAACGGATGATGCTGGAATCGCTGCGCGCGGAAGTCTGCGAGGCCAACTTGGAAGTGGTGCGCCGCGGCTTGGTCCTCTACACGTTCGGGAACGCGAGCGGAATTTCGCGCGAGCAGGGTCTTGTGGCCATCAAGCCGAGCGGCGTTCCGTATGAGACGCTGCGGCCGGAGCATTTGGTGATCACCGATCTCGATGGCCACATCGTCGAAGGTGATCTAAAGCCATCGTCCGACTTGCCGACGCATCTGGCGCTCTATAGGGCGTTTCCCGCAATCGGCGGCGTGGTGCATACACACTCCCGATACGCCACCGCCTGGGCGCAAGCGCGGCGCGAGATCCCCTGCCTGGGCACGACGCATGCCGACTACTTCCATGGCCCGGTTCCAGTAACGGAAGCGATGCAACCGGAAGAGATTGAATCAGACTACGAGTGGAATACGGGACAGGTGATTCTGCGGCGCTTCGCGGGAATCGATCCGATGGTGAAGCCGGGCGTGCTGGTCGCGGGGCACGCGCCGTTCTGCTGGGGCAGAACTCCGGCCGAAGCCGTGGTGCTGGAGGAGATTGCGAGCCTGGCGTATCATGCGCTCACCATAAATCCGGAAGCGAGTGCCATTTCCGACGCGCTTCGCGATAAACATTTTTTGCGCAAGCATGGGCCCAAAGCGTACTACGGGCAGAAGTGAGGTGATTTTGTGCGCACGATAGTGGCAGCACTGATTTTCTTAACGACGATGCAGGCGGCGGGAATGAAAAAAAGCTCTTACGGCAAGACCAACGACGGCCAGGCGGTAGATCTCTACGTTCTGACGAACGCGAACGGGATGGAAGTTGCGATTGCGAACTATGGCGCAACCGTGGTTTCGGTGAAGGTTCCGGATCGCACTGGGAAGTTTGCCGACGTCGTACTGGGATTCGACGACTTCGACGGTTATCTCGGTAATGAGCCGTACTTCGGCGCCGTCGTCGGAAGGTATGGCAACCGCATCGCCGGAGGCCGGTTCACGCTCGACGGCCACGAATATCATTTGGCGCAAAACGACGGTAAGAACACGCTGCACGGCGGGTTGAAAGGTTTTGATAAACGGGTATGGAGTGCGAAGGATGCCTCGAAGGGCGACGCGCCGGCGATACGCCTCAGCTATCTCAGCAAAGACGGCGAGGAGGGATATCCAGGCAATCTATCGGCCACCGTTACCTACACACTGACCGCGAAAAACGAGCTGAGGATTGACTACGGCGCTACGACCGATAAGCCGACGGTGCACAACCTGACCAATCACTCTTACTTCAACCTGGCCGGCGAAGGAAACGGTGACATTCTTTCGCATCAGATGACCATCCACGCGGATCGTTTCACGCCTGTCGACGCCACGCTTATCCCGACCGGCGAATTGCAGAGCGTCGCCGGAACGCCGCTGGATTTCCGCGCGCCCGCCGCGATTGGCGCGCGCATCGATGCCGATAACGAACAGATCAAGCTTGGCCACGGCTACGATCACAATTTCGTGCTGAATCGGAAAGGCAGCGAACTGTTCCTGGCCGCTCGTGTCACGGAGCTGACCTCGGGCCGCGTGATGGAGGTTTTCACCACGCAGCCGGGCCTGCAATTCTACACGGGCAACTTTCTGGATGGGACCATCCACGGCAAAGGCGGCAAGGTTTACGGACGCCGGTCGGCCTTTTGCATGGAGACCCAGCACTTTCCCGATTCGCCGAACCAGCCAAAGTTCCCATCGGTAGTGTTGAAGCCGGGCGAACACTTCACGTCAACCACCGTCTTCCGCTTTTCGACGATGTAATAGCGGCAGGCCGGGAGAGCCCGGCCCCTACGAAGCGTGGTGTAAGGGCGAGGCATGCCTCGCCCGCTTAGTCGATGATCGCCTGCACGGCGAGCACGTGAAACAGATTGTCCAAGGTGAGGTCGCCGGTCGGGTGTAGCTGCGCCATGAAGACCGTAACCATCTGCTCCTTCGGGTCGATCATGAACGCCGTGTAGTAGAAGCCGCCCCAATTGTACTCGCCCGGAGAGCCGAGTTCGCCCAGCGGTGTTTTCACCCCGTCGATGCCGAAACCGAGCCCGAAGGCCTGATCCGGACCGATCTTGCCGAGCTGGTCGTGCGTCATCAGCTCCACAGTCTTGCGGCTGATCAATCGGGTGTTCCCCGCCCTGCCACCATCCAGCATCAACTGGCAGAAGCGCGCGTAATCCATAGCGGTTGAGCACAAACCGGCGCCTCCGGAGAAGAGTTTCTTCGGACCGCGCGCCGGATAGTCGGCGGAATACGAAAAGGTGTCTTCGGTGATCGGAGTTTCCGGGAAACGCGCCAGACCCTTATCCGCATACCAGGTGTAGGCGGTCGCCAGGCGGCTCAGCTTGTTCCCTGGAGGATAGAAATAAGTGTCCGTCATACCGAGCGGCTCGAAAATCCGCGACCGCATAAATTCATCGAGCGGCTTGCCGGAAACGACTTCAACCAGATAGCCGAGAACATCGACGCCCAGACTGTATTCAAAACGCTCTCCGGGATTGAACAGCAGCGGCAGGCCCGCCAAGCGCTTCACACTGTCGCCGATGGTTCCGTCGTATTGCAGCAGCCCGTGCGCCACATTGGCGTCTTTGTACATCTGGCCGAGGTCCGCATTCCATGGGTACGTAAGACCCGATGTGTGGGTCATCAGGTTGCGAATGGTGATTTCTTTCGTTGCCGGAATCGTGTAGGGCTTTCCGGACGCCGGCTTGACGAGTACTTTCGGGTTCTTGAACTCGGGAATGTAATTGGACACCGGGTCGTCGAGCAGAAACCGGCCATCCTCATAGAGCATCATCGCCGCAAGCGTAGTAATCGCCTTGGTCATGGAGCAGATGCGAAACATGGCGTCGGTCTGCATAGGCTTGCCCGCTTCCCGGTCCATCATCCCCTGCGCTTTCAGCCACGCCACATGTCCGCGGCGAGCCACCAGTGTGACCGCGCCGGCGATCCGCTTATCATCGATGCTACGCTGCACGGCCGCGCCAATGCGCTCCAGCCTTTCCGACGACAGCCCGACCGATTCAGGCTTGGCGGGAGACAGCTCTTGCGCAATGGCCGGGAAATTCGAGGCAAGCAGGACCGCCAGTGCATACACAGGAATGAGCCGGTGTACGCAGTGGCGTCCAGCAGAAATGGGCAACTTGGGAGACGTGAGTTTGAGAGTCCGCTGGTTCATCAGCGCTACTCTACCAGCACTAGGATCGCGCAGCAAATGCGCAACGACTAGTTGAGGATGGACTCTATTGCGGATCGCCGCCAGCCACAGTCGCGGCAAACCGGCTTGGCTACTTAAGCTGGGTTCCTACGCCGGTTTCCCGCCGTTCGCTCCTGGAATCGGCAGGCGCACGATGAAGCGTGTCTCACCGGGGCGGGATTTGAATGTGATTTCCCCATGATGGCTGCGCACGATGCGATACACCGAGTCCAAGCCCAACCCAAGCCCTTGGCCGACCCCTTTGGTGGTAAAGAACGGCTCGAAAATGCGCTTCTGCACCTCGGGCGGAATTCCCGGTCCGTTATCACCGATCTCCACGACAACGTGATGGGGATCCCTTGCCGTGCGGATGCGCAATTCGCCTTTGCCCTTCATGGCGTCGACCGCGTTGTCGATCAGGTTCGTCCACACTTGGTTGAGTTCACCAGGGTGGGCGCACACTTTGGGAAGAGTGCGATCGTAATCGCGCACGATGGAGACGCCCTGCTTGAGCTGGTGCCGGAGGACCACCAACGTGGTTTCCAAGCCGTTATGAACATCCACTTCCTGCTCGGGCATCTGGTCCATATGCGAATACTCTTTGATCGCGCGGACCAGGTCGGAAATGCGCGCGGTGCTGTGCTCAATTTCTTTCGCTAAACGCCCCACCAGAAGCGACGCGGAAACCCGCGTGAGCACATCCTCGATGACATCACTAGGAAACTGGGAGGAAATGTCTTCCAGGCACGCGTACTCGAAACCGGCGTCGATCAGGCTCGCCGCTACTTGCGCCGCATGCGCCACCGATCGCTTCTCCAGCCAACTGGTGATCTCGTCCTCACGATCGCCGCGGTCTAATGGATCGAGCACCGGCGAGCCCTGTTCGACGATCTCGCCTTCCAGCTTCGAGAGAAACAGGCGCTGCTCGGGCGAAAGCACACGTGCGTCCAGCCGGGTATTGGCCTCACGAAGAGCGTTGATCGCCTGCCCGAGGCTCTCCGCGGCCCGCCTCGCAGCCGACGCCGGGTTGTTCAGCTCGTGCGCCAGCCCCGCCGAGAGTTTCCCGAGTGCGGCCATTTTTTCCTGCTGCTGCTCAATCCTCGTGGTTTCGCGAATGCGATCCGCCAGCACGCCCACCAGTCGCTGCGCCAGTTGGGGCATACGCTGGAGCATTTCCGGAAATAGGTCTTTGTGGAGCGATGCGACCCGAGAGTGCACCACAGCTCGCGTGGTCAGCGGGAAGTGCGTGAGCCGGGAGTAAGGAAGCTGGCCGGTCACCTGCCCCGCTTTGGCGACATAGACGCGAGAATCGCTGCCGTCCTTCTCACGCGTGCCGCGCATTTCGCCCTCGAGAATCACGAATAGCCGGTCTGCCGGAGAATCTTCGCGCAGAAACACTTCACCGGGCTCTATAATCACGAGCTTCATCTGCTGCGTGAGCCATCGCAGATCGTCCTCGGGAAGGTCGGCGAAAATCGTCAGGCCGCGCAGATCGTCCACTGTCGGGGCGGAGGCCGCGACGGTTTCGGACGAAGTCATTTGCTCCACATCACACCTCGTTCAGATATTGATGCACAAATTGGACCGCGATCGAGCCTTCCCCTACTCCTGACGCGACGCGCTTCACGGATCCATGGCGCACGTCGCCCACTGCGAACACCCCCGGGACGCTGGTTTCGAGGAGACCGGGATCGCGATCGAGCGGCCAGCCCCGCGGCCGCTTTCCATCTTTAATCAGATCCGGGCCAGTGAGGATGAAGCCTCTGGCATCTCGTTCGATCAAGCCATCCAACCATTCGGTCCGGGGCTGCGCGCCGATGAAGATGAAAAGTGACGACGCGGCCACCGTCTCGACGCTTTTCGTGGCAGCGCATTCGATGGAGATAGTCTCCAATCGTTCTTTTCCATCCACCGCAGCCACGGTGGTGCCATATTGCACCTCTATGTTCGGTGTCTGCGCGATCTCATCGATCAGGTACTTCGACATGGAAACTGCCAGCGAATTTCCACGAACCAGCATGATCACGCGGCGCGCATATTTCGAGAAGTTCATCGCCGCCTGCCCGGCCGAGTTCGCGCCGCCAACCACGTAGACGTCTTCCGATTTGCAAGAGCTGGCTTCCGTGGAGCCTGCGCCGTAGTAGACGCCGGCTCCCGTCAAACGGTCCATGCCCGGAACGTCCAGTTTGCGCCACTGCACCCCCATGGAGAGTACCAACGCGCGAAACGACAATTCCGAGCCATCCGCCAGGCGCAGGGCGCGTGTGCCGCTCTCAATGCATACGCCGCTCGCCTCCTGCGGCGCAAGAATCTCTACACCAAAGCGGCGCGCCTGGGTGACGGCACGATAAGCCAGATCCGAGCCGCTCAAACCCGACGGGAAACCGAGATAATTCTCGATCCTGGCACTGAGCCCCGCTTGCCCGCCCGGCGCCTCGCGCTCTACGATCACCGATCGCAGGCCCTCCGAGGCTCCATATACGCCCGCGGCCAGTCCGGCCGGACCGCCGCCAACAATGGCCAGGTCAAAAATCTTCGTGTCCGACCTGCGGCGCAGTCCCACGTGATCCGCAATCTGTGCAGGGGTCGGCTCCTGCAACCGCTGCCCATCGGGGAAAAGAACCATGGGTAGCTGCAACTCTTGCGGCGACATCGTCGCGAGCAGCTGCCGCACTTCCGGGTCACGTTCGGCCGACTCGGCATCCATCCAACGGTATGGCACACGATTGCGCGTCAGGAACTCGCGCAGATCATACGAGCGCGGCGACCACCGGGTGCCCAGCACGCGAATCCCTTCAAACGGCGGCCGGTAATTCGACTGCCAGTCGTCCAGCAGATCGTCCAGCACCGGATACAGATTCTCCTCCGGCGGATCCCACGGCTTCAGCAGATAGTGATTGAGCTGAATGTCATTAATCGCACGAATCGCTGCGTCCGTATCCGCGTACGCCGTAAGCAGCACGCGTTTCGAACCGGGTGTGATCTTCCGCGCCTCGATCAAGAACTCAAGCCCGTTGGTTTGCGGCATGCGGTAATCCACCAGCAGCAGCGCCACTGCTTCATTCCGCTGTTCCACCCGGCGGAGCAGATCCAAGCCGGCTCGGGCCGAGTCGGCGGCAAGAACGCGGTACCGTTCACTGTATCGGCTCCGGAGGTCGCGCTCGATTGCGCGCAGCACATCCGGGTCGTCATCCACCGAGAGAATAGCTGGTTTCGCCATGGGAGGCCTTTATCAGATGATGAAACCACAGCGCCCCAGGATGCGCAATTCCTCCCAAAGATTTAGCCTTGCACAAGTGGTTTTGGTACAATTTTTTGGCTGGAATATGTCTCGATCCGCAGCTAGCGATCCGCAACAAGCCATCGGCCGGGCGCCCGAACGGCTGACGCTCGAGGAACGATTGGCGCTTACCGGGAAGTTCGTCGCGCTGGAGATTTACACGCCCGACGCATTGCCGTTGCGCCGGATAGAGGCGATCGGCGATTCGGTGGAACAGTGCCTGCAACAACTGATTCAGCGAAAACACGATCCGGCCCATTTCGAGTTTTCGCGGCTCGAGCCGCCGTACTGATGTCCGGCTGGTGTCGCATCACGTTCGAGTAACTCGTGCCGGAGAAACGCACCGAACCTCGCTTTCTATGCTCTGACCTGGTACTGTTGCGCTGGTCCGAGGGTGACCTCCGCGGACGGGAAGAGACCGTGGTGCTGGAAAACATTTCCGCATCCGGCGCCTGCGTGCAGGCGGAAGTTCCCGTCATCGAGAACTCCGGCGTCACGTTGTTATGCGGTAGTGCGGAATTTCACGGGTACGTGCGCTCCTGCTATTTGCGCGACGCCGGCTATTTCATCGGTATCGCGTTTGACGCCGATTCCAAGTGGTCAAAAGCCAAGTTTCAACCCGAGCACTTGCTCGATCCCCGCACTGTCAGGCCGCGAAAGCTCGCCGGCAAAATGATGATGTTCGCCGGAGTAGGCGAGGCATGCCTCGCCGTTACACTGAGCTGGCTGGTAGGGGCAGGCAGGCCCAGCCCGCGGCGCTACGCTAGCTCTTCCATCCCACCGCGTCCAACGCTTCTTTCGCGGCTTTCGCCGTGTTGCTGTGGATCGTGATGGTGTCATACAGATTGATCGCGTAGCCTCCGGCCAGAACAACCACGACAGCAGCGCCTTCCCGTAGAGCGGTTTCTATTACCAGCAGATCCCGCTTCTTGAGCCCGTCGATCGTTAAGTCGAGGCCGCCGAGCTGATCTTCGCGATACGGATCTGCACCCGCCACGTAGACTACCAGTTCGGGATGGAAACCATGGATGGGGAACCGGTAGGCCGCGCTCAGCCGTTCCAGGTATTCCTCATCGCCGACGCCGTCGGCAAGGTTGACGTCCACTGATGAGGGTGGCTTGTACGCCGGGTAATTGTTGAATTGGTGAATCGAAAGCGTAAACACCGTGGGGTCGCCCGCAAAAACGGCTGCCGTCCCGTTGCCGTGGTGATTGTCGCAGTCAACGACCATGGCGCGCCGGATCTTGCCTTCCTTCTGAAGCTTGCGGATGGCCACGCCGATGTCGTTAATCGCGCAAAAGCCCTCGCCGTGATCCGGGTAAGCGTGATGAAACCCGCCGCCGACGTTATAACTGACGCCCTGTTTCAGCGCGAAGTGCGCGGCCAGCGTGGTGCCGCCCGCTGCCAGCCAGAACGCACGCACCATCTCCGGGGAATACGGAATCTCCAGTTGGAGAATCTCCTCATAACTCAGGGTTCCGGTCTTGAGCCGCTCGACCCAGCCGCGCTGGTGAACCAGCATGAGGTCTTCATCGGGCGCCGGTTCGGGCTGCACAAAATCTTCGGGGGTTGCGAAGCGGTCGGCGAGCAGCCGGTCGTGGATCAGCCGGAATTTCTCCGACGGGAACACGTGATGGCCCAGGTTGAGGTGGTAGTGCTCGTGATAGACCAGGCGGAACGGCAGCATGTCAGACCTTAGATGGTGACATAGTGGAGGGTGCGTTGCCGCTCAATCGCCCAGGAACTTGCCGAATGGCCGCAAACCTTTGACGTTATCGCAAACCGCCTTGATCGCAGCGGTCAGCGGGATCGCCAGCAGCAACCCGGCGGCATCCCATAGGAATCCCCAGATCATGAGCGCTACAGTTACGGCGAGCGGATTCAAGTGCACTCGTGAGCCGACGATCTTCGGATAGAGCAGGTTCATAGCGATGAGGTGCAGCATCGCGATCACAAAAAGAATAATGAGGAAGCTGCTGAGCGGACTCGCCCCCGCAATGGCGACAATCGCCGGCGGCAGCAGCGCGAGCGGCAGCCCTACATAAGGCACGAGGCTCAGGAATCCGCTGACCGGGCCGGCCAGGAAGGGGTAAGGCAGGCGAATCAAGCGGAACGCGACCGAACTCAGCACCGCCAGCAGCACACCCAGCAGAAAATTCCCCACCACGAACCCGCGCACCATATCGCCGAT
>Ga0335071_10003368_pt1 | contig 16885 bp, 13 predicted proteins | sample Lox_Sample_15_FD_206724 | JGI IMG/M metagenome (GOLD analysis project Ga0335071, IMG submission 206724) | Soil microbial communities from Loxahatchee National Wildlife Refuge, Florida, United States - Lox_Sample_1.5 | ecosystem: Environmental > Terrestrial > Soil > Wetlands | place: USA... | reverse complement strand
GGTGCCCAGCAAATGGATATCTGTGCAGTATGTGGCGTTCGCATCACAAAAGTTCACTTGGCCTTGTTTGATGGTCGTCGCCCCTGCTGCAACGGATGCTGTCAGCGTAATCATCGTGCCGGCAGTTACGGATGTGACTGAATTGCTGCCTGATGTCAGCGAGAGTGATGTCGTGGTCGCAGTTTGTGCGAGAACAAATAGACTTGTCCCCGCGGTGATCCACAGGAGAAGCAAGCTCTTGAGAAGCTGGAGTCGCCGTTCCAAACTGACCGGAAGGTTCGTGGATTTCGGCTCCGCTACTGCAGCCATAAATTCACACCGGATTCCGAACTTAGCATTTGCGGGCATGCCGACTGAGGATTATTGATCAAGCTTGTATGGGGTCTCAGTGACGACCATCACTACTTCTGATTCAAACATTAAAACCGGAGACAGGCGACCGCACCCCGATTTTTTGCGCGCAAGGGTTCGTTCAAATTTCTCGACCATCGTCTTCTCACGCGCCCCTTTCTTGTACCGTGTAAATTCCGCCTGGCGTTTTGCACAGCGGCCGATGTGACGCATGTCCTTGCGTTCCACAGACCCGTTGCTCGATCATGGCGCGGGCCAAGAAATGAAGAGGCACGTTGCACGCTTTGCCCGCCGAACCAAGTCGTTAGTTGGCAGCATTTTACGTGTAAGTTCCTGCGCCTCAAGATTTTGCGGCGCAAGATGCAAGCTCCGGATCTCGTAAGCTGCTACAAACAAAGGTTTTGCTCGATGCGGCCCCACAAATTTTTCTTACCCCACTTGCAGTCCAGTCCGCACCTCTCCACAAGGTCGGACGTGACCGCCCGTGCAATGCCAAGGGGTTACGGCCAAGGAATCTTCCGGCTATAATCGGAAAGGAATGTTGAGCGATGCTGCAGCGGAATTCCAACTCGCGCCTTCCGTTCTCCAGTCCGGCCGAGTGCTGGCTGCATTGCCTGGTGTGTCCGCGCCGGTATCGCGCCAATCTGCCTTCGCGTCTGCGCCCCAGCCTCTTCGGTAGCGACTAGTTCCATCCTCCGCCTGATTCGCCCAGGGGAATTTTTTCGCCTTCCAACAAAGCGGATTCCCGGGGTCCGACTCACACTGGCTGCCAACTATCAGCCACTGACTACTGCACTCGGAGGATTCCATGACCGTAGAAACCGTGACCAGACCACACACCGCGATCGGCCCAAAGATTAAGACCGCTCTGCCCGGCCCCAACGCCAAGCGCGTGCTGGAGGGCGACGAACGCTACATCTCCCCGTCCTACACCCGCTCCTATCCGCTCGTGGCCAAGAGCGGACGCGGCATCGTCGTAACTGACGTCGACGGCAACGAGTTTTTTGACTTCTCGGCGGGCATCGCCGTCACCTCGACTGGCCATTGCCATCCCGATGTTGTCGCCGCCATCCAGAAACAGGCGGGCGAACTCATCCACATGTCGGGCACGGATTTTTATTACGAGAACATGGTGGATCTCGCCGCGCGACTCTCGAAGATCGCTCCCATGCGCGGCCCGCACAAGATCTACTACGGCAACTCAGGAGCCGAAGCCATCGAGTGCGCGCTCAAGCTGGCTCGCTATCACACCAAGCGCCAGAACGTGATTGCCTTCTACGGAGCGTTCCACGGACGCACCATGGGCGCGCTCTCCCTGACCGCGTCGAAACCGCAGCAGCGCCGCCGTTTCGCGCCGCTCGTTCCGGGCGTGACTCACGTCCGCTACCCCGATGTGTACCGCGGCTGCGTAGGCGGACAGCAGGAAGCTGACGCGTTCGCTCTCGGCTGCGCCCGCTTCATCGAAGAGAAACTCTTCAAGACCACACTGGCTCCGGAAGAAGTGGCGGCCATTTTCGTCGAGCCGATCCAGGGCGAAGGCGGATACGTGGTCGCGCCGACGGTCTTCATGCAGGAACTGCGCCGCATCTGCGATCGTCACGGCATTATGCTGGTTGTCGACGAAGTGCAGAGCGGCATTGGCCGCACCGGCAAGTGGTTCGCGGTGGAGCACACCGGCGTCGAGCCCGACATGGTCTGCATGGCGAAGGGCATCGCGTCCGGCATGCCCCTGGGCGTCACCATGACCCGCGCCGATGTCATGGACTGGGTGCCGGGATCGCATGCCTCCACGTTCGGCGGCAATCCGGTCGCAATCGCCGCTGCGCTAGCCACGCTCGATGTAATCGAGAAAGAGCACCTGCTCAAGAATTCAGCCGAAGTCGGCGATCACATCCTGAAGCGCACCGCGGACTGGCCATCGAAGCTGAAACTGGTCGGCGACGTGCGCGGACGCGGCCTGATGCTCGGCGTCGAGATCGTCAAGGATAAAACCACCAAGGAATACGGCAACGCCGAGCGCGACAAGATCGTCGAGCGCGCCTTCGAGCACGGCATCCTGTTCCTCGGCTGCGGGCCAAGCACAGTCCGCCTGTGCCCCCCGCTGGTGGTCACCAAAGAGCAGGCCGACGTCGCCATCGACGTGCTAGAACGGTGCATCCGCGAAGTAGGTGCGTGAGCATCGGTCTTCGGTCGTCCGTTGCCGGCGACGAGTGCCGACGGACGACGACCGACGACGCTTTCCCCTTTTCGCTCTGTTGTTTTATAACTGAAGAGCAAGGGGCGCTCGATCTGTTCACGAATTCGGGTGCCCCACTTCTCGCGTGATGTCTGGGTGAGAAGTGGGGTGTTTCCGAAGTCCAGGACGACCGCTACTGTTCCCATGGACTGGAACTCACGACGCATCACCGCCATCCTGGAAAATGCTCTTATCGAAGACCGCGCCACGCGCGACGCTACCAGCTATGCCTGCGTGGATGCCAGCCAGCGCGCCTCGGCCACCATCATGGCCAAGCAGGATTGCATTCTCGCGGGCATCGGCTGCATCGCCCGCATTCTTGACGTTTTCGCCGCGCTCGATGGCGCTGTGACCTCCCATTATGAAGTGACCACGCATCCCGAGATCTTCGACGGCATCCGCCTGCGCGACCGTCAGTCCGTGGCCGTGATTCGTCACAATGCCCGTGTCTTGCTCTCGTGCGAACGCGTCATCCTCAATTTCCTGCAGCGCATGAGCGGCATCGCCACGCTGACCCGCAAGTTCGTGGAGGCGGTCAGCGGTACGCGGGCCCGCATTCTCGATACGCGCAAAACCGCGCCCGGCCTGCGCGTGATCGATAAGTACGCCGTGCGCTGCGGTGGCGGCCAGAATCATCGTCTCGATCTCTCAGATGGCGTGCTCATCAAGAACAATCACATCGCGCTGGCGGGCGGGATCGCGCAAGCGCTCGAACGCGCGCATCGCAACCGCCGCGGTGAGCAGATCATCGAGGTCGAAGTGCGCAGCCTCGACGAACTTGAGCAGGCCCTGGCCAACGGCGCGGAAGCCGTGCTGCTCGACAACATGTCATCCGAGGACGTGAAGCGTGCCGTCGAGCGCTGCTCCCAGGCGCGCCAGGGCGAGACTCGCATTCCGATTGAGTGCTCCGGCGGGATTCGCCTAGACAATGTTCGCGCCTACGCCGAGACCGGCGTCGACTTCATTTCGGTCGGAATCCTGACGCACTCCGCCCCGGCAGCCGACATCAGCCTGCGCATCGTTCCGGCCTAAGCTCGTGATGATCGCGGCTGCTCGTTGCACTGTTGCGTCATCCTGAGCGCAGCCGTCTTTCAGGCGGACCGAAGGATCTCCAAGCACAGCTTCGGACGCAGCGAGATCCCTCGGCGCGCTGGTGAAAGCGCGCGCTTTCGGGACGACGCCAGCGAGGATGAGCCGGGCCAGGCATGACTGCAGCAATTGTTGTTTGACGCGGATTCGCGCATAATCTCCGCATCAGCAAGACCGGGAAAACTCGCTCGTCTCCGGCCAGGACCAAGGCTGGCGCCAAGGGAAGCGCAGGGCCGCAACCGCCCACCGACGTCCGCCTGGGACGCATCGTTCGTCTCCTGACGGAGCACGCAACGGTCGTCGTCAGCGGCACCAAGATCGCCCAGGAGATTTCGACCAGCCGCTCAGAAGTCTGGCGGCTCATCCAGCAGTTGCGCAGCCTGGGCGTCGATGTAGCCGGCCATCCCGCGACCGGCTATCAACTGCGAGCTGTTCCCGACCTTCTGCTGCCCGAGATTCTCGAACCGCTGCTGCGGGGCACGATGTTCAAAGGCCACGTCCATCACTTCTACAAGATCGGCTCGACCAACACGGCCGCGATGGCCGCAGCCGTCGAAGGTGCCCCGGGAGGAAGCGTCTTCCTCGCGGAGGAGCAGACCGCGGGCCGCGGGCGCGGATCGAACTCGTGGCAGTCACCGCGGTCTACCGGCGTCTACTGCTCGGTCGTCCTGCGGCCGCTGCTGCCGCCCTCCGACGTTCTTGCCCTTTCGCTGGCGGCTGGATTGGCTGTGCATGGCGCGATCCAAAACGTCGATGCCCGCGTCGCGCCCGATCTGAAGTGGCCAAACGACGTGCTGATCGACGGCAAAAAGGTTTGCGGCATTCTCACCGAGATGAATGCTGAAGCGACGCGGGTACGGTTCATCGTGGTGGGAATCGGCATCAACGTGAACCAGGCTTCGTTTCCGGATGAACTGGGCGCGACGTCTTTGCGGCTGGCCACGGGCAGCGAGTGGTCGCGAGTGGAACTGGTTGCGGCTTTGCTAAAATCGCTCGAACGCGAGTACCGCGCGCTGGTCAGCGATGCTCACGCGCGGGAACTGATCCTGCGCCGCTTTGCTGAGAATTCCTCCTGGGTGCGCGGGAAGAATGTCCGCATCGAGGAGAATGGCGGAGCCTTCGAGGGAATCACCGAGGGGCTGGACTCGCGAGGGTTTCTGCAGGTGCGCACGGCCAAGGGACTGCAGACCGTGTTGAGTGGAACGGTGCGGGAAGTGAGAAGTGAGTTGTAACGCCGCCGTGGAAACTCCATGCGAGGCCGCCGGTGCCGTCGAGTTGCGAGGGATCCTTCGCTTTCGCTCAATATGACAAACGGAAATTTGTGGTGAGCCGCATGCTTTTTGTCCTTGACGTCGGCAACACGAACACGGTGCTTGGAGTTTTTGCCGGGGCAGGAAAGTTGCCGTCGGGAGCCGAGAGCGAAGCTCCGCGCTACGATCGGTTGCTGGCCCACTGGCGGGTGGCCACGTCGCGGACCAGCACCGTGGACGAATACGGTGTTCTGTTCCGCAACCTGTTTTCCATGGCTGGGCTGGAGGCGCGCGGGATTCATGGGATTGTTATTTCGTCGGTCGTGCCTCCCCTCGATCCGGTCTTGCGACAAGTTTGCGAGCGTTATTTCGAGTTGCGCCCTCTATTCATCGAGCCGGGCGTCAAGACCGGAATGCCGGTGCACTACGACAATCCCGCTGAAGTAGGAGCGGATCGCATCGTTAACGGCGTTGCAGCATTCGAGAAATATGGCGGCCCATGCATCATCGTCGACTTCGGCACGGCTACGACGTTTGATTGCGTGTCGGCGAAAGGGGAATATCTCGGTGGCGTGATCTGCCCCGGAATCGGAATTTCTGCCGACGCTTTATTTGAGCGCACAGCCCGCCTGCCGCGCGTGGAGATTCGCAAACCCGCTCGCGTGATCGGCACCAACACAGTCGGAAGCTTGCAATCCGGGCTGTATTACGGATATCTCGGCTTGGTGGACGGCATCCTCGAGCGCTTACTTGCCGAACTAGGCCCGGACACAAAAGTACTCGCAACGGGCGGCCTTGGTCCGATGATCGGTAAAAGTTCCAAGTACATCAAGCAGGTGGACGACCTGCTCACGCTGGAAGGGCTGCGGATCATCTGGGAGCGGAACGAGCGCCGCGAGTCTGGTGGAAAAGCGACCGGAAGCGCGATCGAGCACGCTGCCAAGCCGGACCCCAAGAACGGACGGCGCACGAACTAGCCCTGGTGAATTTCCTTACTGCATGGGCTGTCCCGGCGCGAGCACGCCCTTCGCAGTCATCCATGGATGCATTTCCGCCTGCAGCAGTCCGGCCTTGAGGATGGGATCATCCTGTGCAATCTTGGCCGCTTCCTCCGGGGCGACCGTAAAGACGGTGATTCCTCGTAACTCGCCCGGTTCGCTGAAGGGAAACGGGCCTGCCACCGCGATCTTCCTCTCCTCTATCAGTCGTTGCACGAAGGCATGGTGCTGTTTCATCACATCCATGAACCCCGCCGCATTAGGATCCCATTTTGCACCGCTCTTCAGCAGCACGAGCGTGTACTGCTCCATGGTCTGAGGCGTTTGGGTTTCGTGAATGGCGCTGGGTTCGATTTGCCAGGGGCCGTGCACTTCCGCAGCAAGTCGTCCAGCCTTGACCGCGGGATCGCTACCAGCCCAACCTTCTGCCTGCTCCTTCGATTCCGCCTTCATTACGAAGATGCCGCGCAAGGATGTGTCGTCGAGGAAAGGGCCTGCGACCACCAACTTATGCTCAGAATGCAGTTTGCGGATATTCGCCATGTGCTCCTCTTGCAGCTTTTCACCGGCCTCCTTGCTCAATTGCGGAGCATTGGCAGGGCGCTTCAGGAGCACGAAAAAGAAGTTCGCGGTCTGCGGCTCGGACTGGGCAGCCGCGAAACTTGCTATCAAAAGAGAAAAGGCAAGCAATACGTTGCGCTGGATCTTCATGAAATCGCCTCGATGTATGCCACTACACGGCACTGGATTTTATCAGCCGATCGAAAGCTGGTTTACAGCACGGCCAGCGCAGAGAATTCCTACCAGAACGCACTCGATTGATTCGCCGCTGTCCGCTAACATGCAACAAGATGGACGATCCTAGCCGCCAAACGTCATACTTCAACTACTTCACGGAAATCGAAGAACAGTACCTGCGCCGCCGGGGCGGGGGGCTTTTGCTGTCTACGCTGGACTGGGCTTTGATCGAAACGTGGAAAGATGCCGGCATCCCGCTCGAAGCCGTGCTGCGCGGCATTGACGCCGCATTCGATCGTTACGATCAGCGCCCGTCGAAAACGAAGAAGGTGAACAGCCTGGCCTATTGTTCCCAGGAGGTGCTCGCCGCCGCGGAGGAGATGAAGGAAGCCGTCGTGGGAGTATCGAGCGGCGAAGCCGAATCGTCGCCATCGCGCGCCAACGAGGGATTTGATCCCCCCACGGTATCCGCGTTCCTGCGCCGGAACGCCTCGTTGCTTGATTCGGCGAAATTGCCCGAGGGCCGCGGCATCTCCGTGCAGACAGTCGCTCAAGACGTTGCTCGTACGTTGAACGGTCTGGCTACCGATGCGGAAAGCGGCAAAGCGCGACTGGAGGACCTGGAGCGACGGCTGACGGTGCTCGAAGAGAAAATCATGGCAGCGCTCCTGACGGCAACTCCCGACGAAGCGCTGGTGGCGGTACGGGCTGAGGCGGATCGAGACCTCATGCCATACCGCAGCAAGATGTCCGGCCCGCAGATTGAGCAACTGCACAAGCAGTACGTGCACAAGCGGCTGCTGGAGAAGTATGGCCTGCCTCGTCTCAGCCTGTTTTACATGTGACTGCCAGTGACCCGTACCTTTGACGCGTTGATCCTTGGCGGGGGCGCCGCCGGACTGATGTGCGCCATCGAAGCCGGCAAACGCGGCCGCCGCGTGGCGGTGCTCGAGCATGCCGATCGTCTGGGCAAGAAAATCCTGATTTCCGGCGGGGGCCGCTGCAACTTCACCAACATTCATTGCACGCCGGAAAACTTTCTTTCTTCCAATCCTCATTTCGCAAAATCCGCTCTCGCCCGGTATACGCCGGAGGATTTTGTTGCCCTGGTCGAGAAACATCGCATCCGTTATCACGAGAAGACGTTGGGCCAGCTCTTTTGCGATGGCTCGGCGCGCGAGATCGTGAATATGCTGGAAGAAGAATGCCGCGCTGCCAAAGTCGAGATCTTTCTCAACACCAAGATCCAGGTAGTGACGCGAACGGCTGAGTTCGTGGTCCGAACGTCACAAGATGGGTTCCGCGCACCGGTGCTGGTGGTGGCAACGGGAGGGCTTTCAATCCCGAAAATCGGCGCGACTTCCTTTGGATATGATTTGGCTCGGCAGTTTGGGATGAAAATCCGCAATCCGTGGCCCGGACTTGTGCCGCTGCTATTCGATTCAGAGGATCGCTCGCGTTATAGCGATCTGGCGGGAGTTGCCACGGACGTGATCACATCGTGCGATGGGCAGGAATTCCACGAGAAGATGCTGATCACGCATCGCGGCCTCAGTGGTCCTGCGATTCTGCAGATTTCCTCCTATTGGAAGAGCGGAGGCTCAATCGCGATAGACCTTGCGCCCGGAATGCGCGTGACAGACTTTTTTGAGAACTCCCATGTCTCGCGCAACGTGCAATCCTTGCGGGCGCAGATGCGGAATGTACTCCCCAATCGTTTCGCAGATCGATGGCTCGATGTAAATGCGCCAGGCGTATGGACGAATACGGCGCTTGCTGAATTCGAAAGCCGCGTTCACCGCTGGGTGGTTGTCCCCGCCGGAACGGAGGGCTTTGAAAAAGCTGAGGTGACGGCGGGCGGCGTAGACACAGATGAGCTCTCGGCGAAGACCATGGAATCCCGCCAGGTGCCGGGCCTGTTTTTTGTCGGCGAAGTGGTGGATGTGACCGGACAGCTGGGCGGGTTCAATTTCCAATGGGCCTGGGCCTCAGGAGCGGCCGCTGGCCGCGCATTGTAGATGAGGCTCGAGGCGCACCAGCGCCATTTTGAAATGACGCTCGATGAGTTACACCGGCGCAGGCGTCCCGCCCGGCGGTAGGGCCGAGGCAGTTCCGTATAGCGCCATATTCAATCTCGGATAGCGTCCCGCAAAGAAGTAAATCGAGTACGCGGGAAAGAACACAATCGCAGGCACATAGATCATCGACACCAGGTACAGGAAGATTGCCAACAGGATGCACCCAATCACGATGGCGAGCGTGATCGTCTCCACATTCCAGGTGAGCCCCGCCCTTTTTCCAGAGATCACGGCAACGAGTCCCAGCAGGAGACTCGGGACCGCGAACATCAATCCCACGATGAGCGTTGCGATCGCCATGATGATCGACGTTACGATGGCCAAGACAATCTTCATGATGATGTAGACGAAGTAAGCGCCCGCCTCAGCCTGCATCATCCGCAACAAACGGCGCCAGCCTTCCATGGCGCCGATGTTCTCGAGAGCCATCTGCGGAATGACGAAATCTTTCGTCAGCACAAAAACTACGGCCGTGACGACGAAAAACAGGAACAATACGAAACCCAGAATCAGACCGCCGGTGATCAGGGCGGGCAAATGTTCTTTCGGCGCGTGGAACCATCCTCGTCCCAAGGCCAACAACGCCGGAATACCCACAATCACTGCGATTGCCGAGACGCTCAGGATTGAGTACACCAAAGTGAATAGAAAGAAGCGCCATCCCGGACCCATTCTGCGATTCCACCCCATCCGGATGTGGCATTCGCGCGTCAGGACGCTGTCGAACAGGATGAAGCGCATGACACTGCTCACGTACATGAGGATCAGGCCAAGGGCTAGCCCGCCTACGATCGCGGCGGTGATAAACGCTGCGATGAGCGCCGGGTCGATTCCGGGCAGGTGGGGTCCGCCTGGGTGCCCCGGCATGGTGAAGTTGGATCGGCTGCAGCCGTTGGACCCGAGCTCTCCCGCCAGCAGTCCCACGAAGGCGAGCCTCGTCCACTGGCCGATGCTGAAGCGGCGAAACAGTTGTTCCTTTGTGTGTTCCAGGGCGGGAGTGATCGAATCCACCGCGCTAATCGGCAAGCTACACCTCGGGTGCAAATGCTCTGAGGGTTCGCGCATAGCCGTGGCTGAAAATGCGTGAGCGAACCCATACCGGACGACGGTCTTCGTCGTCCGAGGAGTGATTCTCAGCGGCCTATCAAGGTACTAAGAATTGTCCTAACAAGCAAACAGCCTCACTCTTTACTGTTACGCACTCCCCAAAAATAAAGTTCCCGGGCGTGAGGCGATTTGGTCCGATTTTCCGCCTTTACCAGTAGCGGAAGCTTGTTCTGGTCCCGGAGCTATTCCGGGCCGATCCCCGACGGCTTTCTTATGGGGCAAGGAGGCCTCCTTTATGCGTATTCCGAAACCTATGCTGCAAGCCGCCATCGTGGACGCTGGGGCATCGCTGCAGAACCCGCTGCGTTCGCGTCTCGAGGAGGGGTTCGGCAAGAGCCTGCGTCACATTCGCATCCACCGTACGGAAGAAAGCGCCGCCGCCAACCGACTGCTCGGTTCCATGGCATTCACGGTGGGGAATCACATTTGCCTGTCTTCAGCACTGGCAAGGGGCGGTATTGAGTTCTTCCCGCAAGTCATGGCTCACGAAGTAGCGCATGTTGTACAGAAGGAACTCGGATCCGCCGGCGGGCATGCTGCCGTTCCGGTTCATCTGAGCGCCTTGGAGCGCGAAGCCGATGCGGCCGCACGCGCCGTGATTGGTGGCGGCAAGGTTTCTGGCCTTACTCCCGATCCTTCTGTTGAGCCTCGCTGCTGGGGCCCGGCTGGGCACTACTACACGGTTTTTCTTGCTTCCGTGCAGGCCGGGCTTCCACTCGACGACTGCAAGGCGAACGCTTTCTATGCTCAGATGCCGGATCAGGTCACTGAGCTTGATGCCATCCCCGCTGGCACCGACTGGGGCAAGAGGCTCGTGATACATGGCCCAAGCAACGCCAACACGGACTTGATGCTGACCGATTGGCAGGTGCAGATCGGATTGCATTCACTGAGCGGATGGGCTGCTTCTGCGGAAACCAGCTATCGCAAGAAAATTCTCGATACTCTCGAACCCGGGAGCTTCGAGTTCGGGCTGGCTCTGCACTGTTATGGGGACAGTTACGCGCATCGCGTTTTCAATGGCGGCGGCAGAATGTACAAGGCTCCGATGGGACACGCAGTGGAAGTGCTGAACGGAAATAACCCGCATTGCCCCGATCACATGGAAATGCGTCCCGATCTCTATCGAGAATACGGTCTCTCTCTGTTCGACATGTTCGTGGAGCGCTGGCAAACCAAGACTGACGCGGCGACTCACGAATCGAACCGGCGGCGGTTCAGCGCGTCCCTGGATGCGATCTCCGGCCAGGCCGACGAGACCAGCCAGATCGCTCAGATCGGCAAGATCAAGAGCTTCGATTCGGACATGGAGATGCGCGTTCTCAACTCTTACTATCCGGAGATGGATGAAGAGGTCAACTGGAATCAGTTTTATCTGCGAAACAAGTTGAACGGGCAGGGGATCGATCCCGGGTTGCTGTATCGGGCGCTGGAATTAGCTGAAACCTGGACGCGCGGGATTGCTCTCGACTGAAGCGAAATCTGACTGGCGGGGACGACTAGCCCGAATCGGCGCGGCAATCAGTCCGCAGCCACGTCCGGCTTGGGTGTCTCTGCTTCGGCACGTTTGGCCGCGCGGTTCGACGGCAGGCCTGCGTCGCGGATCTTGTAGAGTAGCGCGCGATAGCTGATGCTCAAGGTGCGCGCCGCCTGTTTGCGGTTCCAGTGATGGTTCTGCAGGACTTTCAGGATGATCTTGCGTTCCAGTTCACGCACTGCCTGGCGGGTCAGTTTCTTCAGTGAGATTGGCCCATCGAGCGGGATCTCGGTGTTGAAAAAGTCCGGACTGCGCGGCGCCAGATCCGAGGAGATGACCTCTTCGTTGCCAAGAATCACGTAGCGCTTAACCAGGTTCTCCAGTTCGCGGACATTTCCCGGCCAGTGATACTTGCCCAGTACCGTCATCATTTCGTTCGAGAGCGGTTTGGCGCGGCAGTTGTACTTGCGGTTGTAATGTTCGAGGAAATACGCGACCAGATCGGGAATGTCGACGGCGCGCTCGCGCAACGGCGGCAGATACAGATTCACGACGTTAATGCGGTAAAACAGGTCAGAGCGGAAGGCGCCGTTCTCGATCTCTTGCTCGAGCTTGCGGTTGGTGGCGCAGACTACGCGCACTTCCACTTTCTTATCTTCCTGCGCTCCGATGCGGCAGAATTGACCATCCTGCAGAAGTTGCAGCAGCTTGGATTGCAGCCCGAGATCGAGTTCCGAGATCTCATCGAGAAACAGCGTGCCGCGGTGGGCCATCTCGACGCGGCCCGGTTTTACGCCGTACGCGCCGGTAAATGCGCCTTTCTCGTAGCCAAACAGTTCGCTTTCCAGCAGCGTACCCGGGATTGCGGGGCAATTCACTTTCACCCAGGGACCATTTTTCCAGGGGGAAGCCGCGTGGATCATGCGCGCGATGATGTCTTTGCCTGTGCCGCTTTCGCCCTGGATCAGTACGGGGACATTCGCTCCGGCCAGCTTTGCTAAACGCTCGCGCACGGCGCGCATCGCCTCGGTCCGCCCGAAAACGATAGACTCGGGCGGCATCTCCCCCAAAGGCTGAACAAACGAATTCACGCTGTTGGATGTCATGTAGGGTTTCCGCTATTCGGGGGGAGAACCTTTTCCATGCATGCGAAAAGCCAAAGCTCGGGCACTTGGAAAAATCCACCCGAGTCTAGCTTATGTAATTGAAAGGTAGCAACTTACGAAAGAGCCAGAGAGGACTGCAGAGGTAATGCCCGAAGAGTCACAAGGGTAACCGGATGCTGAGAATCATGGGAAAAGAAGTTCACTCGAGGGAAGCAATTTTCCTTTTTTGGGGGCGGTTTCGAACCGCGGGCCGCAGCAGCGGACGCAAGAACTTCAATCCCAGAAGGTAATAGCCCTGCGCAGGCGTGGTGCGAAGAGCCTTTGCCTTCAGATCGCGCGAGGTGTGCGGAAGCAGGGCCAGAGCCGCCGTAGGCGCACTGGGAATCTCCAACCGAATCTGGGCAACCGGCGGCAGCGCTTTACGGACCGCCACCAGCATCCCTCCGGCGCTGACGTTGAGAGCAGTGGCAAATTCGAGGCACTCATTGCCCTCCTGGTCCCGGCAGCGCACAAAGACGGGAATCGGCAGTGGCAATCGTGCCCACTTGCGCCGTTCGGATCCTGCTCGTGGAACGATCATGGGGGACTTTGTCGGAGAGCGCACACAGGCTTTCAAGCACAATTTGGGCCAAAAGCGGGTGAAACCCGGGCGGAACCATACCAACATCGGCTGATACGCCCCCCGGGGCACCCCGAAACCCGCAACAGAATAGGAAAATCCCTGAACTGGATTCGCTTTTTATACGCTAAAGAGCGAAACGCGCTCCCGCCGGGCTAAGCTTCAAAAGTGCAGAGTTTTGCTACACTTGGGTAATTTGGTTGTCCTTTTTCGTTGACAGGCAGTGCAGGCTGAACTACGATTTTGCTGCCAGCGCTCTCGTCAGAACTGGGTGCAGCCTCCTCCCCGTAGATCTGTGGAATTCTCATGGCAACTGGTCATAAGCCTACGTGTGCGCCAGAGGCGCCCCGAGCGATGCTTCCGTCTTCCCAATCGGCTACCGCGACGGCAGATGGTGATCTGCCCAGTCCGGAAAATCTACTGAACGAGTACAAAGAGCTGCGCGAGCGGTTCTTTCGGACCACGAATGCTTTAGGGTCCGCTGCGCACGACCTCAAGACTCCGCTTTCCATCCTGAACGGCTACGTTGAGTTGCTGCAGAGCGAGAAGCTCGGCCCGTTGAGCGATCGCCAGCGCGGTGTGCTTCGCGACATGCAAGCCAGCGGAAAGCGATTGCAGCAGTTCATCCAGGACTTCCTTACCTACAGCGCGCTTGAGACGGGCGGACTGCGCATGCACTTCGAGATGGGCAATCTGAATGACTGCCTTGGCGGAGTGTGCCAGCTCTGGTCCAACCGCTTCCAGGAGAAAGGACTCGCGCTGTATTTTCTGGGGAACGATCAGCTGCCAACGTTTCCCTTCGATGCTCCCAAGCTGGAGCGCGTGATTTCGAACCTGCTGGAGAATGCTTTCAAGTTCACTCCAACCGGAGGCACGGTGTGGCTGCACGCCGAACCTCACATGTGGGACCGTCGCGCGGCCGCGCTGGCACCAACTTCAGAGCGCCGGCGGCAGAATTTGAGTCATCCGAACGCGGTTCGTGTGAGTGTTGCCGATACGGGCCCGGGGATTCCGGCGGAGTTTCACCTGGAAGTGTTCGATGATTTCTTCCGGCTGCCCACGAACGAAAAGCAGGAAGGGATGGGCCTGGGCCTGTCGATCGTGCGCCGGCTGGTGCAAGGAATGGGCGGAAAGATCTGGGTGGAAAGCGATCCTGGCGGCGGATGCAAGTTCTGCTTCCTCATACCCTATAAACCGACGGCTGCCCCGGCCGCAAAAGGAAAAGCGCGATGAAGCCAAGCGCCAAGATTCTGCTGGTCGACGACGAACCGGGCATGCTTCGCTACATCAAGACCCTGCTTGAAGTCGACGATTACAAGGTGGAAACCGCCACGACCGGCGAGGAAGCGCTGCAGCGCGTCGAGAAGGGACTGCAGCCTGACCTGGTCCTGCTCGATGTGCTGATGCCGGGCATCGATGGTTTGCAGACGCTCGAACAATTGCGACAGATCCAGCCCGGCGCCAAGGTCGTCATGCTTTCGTGCGTGAATGACACGCGCAAGGTTGTGCAGGCGATGAAGCTGGGCGCACAGGATTACCTCACAAAGCCCTTCCAGAAAGCGGAACTCGACGCGGTCATCGATCTCAGCCTGGGACGCGGCAAGACCAGCTATAGCGGCGAAGTCGAAGAATTGGCGGATGACGTTTTCTTCATCGCCGCCAGCCCGGCGATGCGGAAAATCCGCTCGCAGGCTGCGCTCGTCGCCAATGTCGATATCCCCGTACTGCTGCTTGGGGAGAGTGGCACGGGAAAAGAAGTCCTGGCGCGCCTGATCCACAAGCTCTCGCCGCGGGCGCATCGCACTTTTCTGAAAGTAAATTGCGCGGCCGTCCCCGCCGATCTTCTGGAAAGCGAACTCTTCGGGTACGAGCCCGGCGCGTTTACCGGCGCCACTCACGCAAAGCCGGGCAAGTTCGAGCTGTGCAACAAAGGCACGATCCTGCTCGACGAAATTGGCGAAATGCCCCCGCTGCTGCAGGCGAAGCTATTGCATGTCTTGCAGGACCAGCAGTTTTCGCGGCTGGGCAGCCGCTCGGTGATCAAAGTAGACGTGCGCATTCTGGCGGCGACGAATATTAATATCCCCGAAGCGCTTGCCACCAAGCGCCTCAGGGAAGACCTCTACTACCGCCTGAACGCGTTCACACTGCACCTGCCGCCCTTACGCGATCGTAAGGAAGAGATTCCGGTTCTGCTCAAGCACTCCATGACACGGATGGCCGAGCGTTATGCACGGTCGCCATTGCCGCTCTCGCCCGCCTTGCTGCAGGCCTGCCAGGATCACGCATGGCCCGGCAACCTGCGCGAGCTGAACAATTTCCTGAAGCGCTACCTGATCCTTGGGGACGAAAGCCTGGCTGTCGCCGAGCTATTGCCCAAGAACGGCGGTCATGGCGGAGAACATGGCGAGGCGGCGGCGCACGCGGGCGAATCGGGAGGGCTGAAATCGCTGGCGCGCAGTGCGAAGGACGAAGCCGAAGCGCAGGCCATTACCCGCGCGCTCGAACAGACCAACTGGAATCGCAAGCAGGCGGCAGCCATTTTGCAGATCAGCTACAAGGCTCTGCTCTACAAGATTCGCCAGTACGGCATCGCCGAACAGAAGAGCCACCACAAGCTCTCCGCCGGGGCATAAACCTTTTCATCCTTCGAGATTTCAGGCGTCCCTCCGGGACGCCATTGTTTTTGCCGCATGGAAAACCCGGCGTTGAAACGCCGGGCTATTGTCATCGGTCCCTTCGGGACCGTCTGCAGATTAGATAACTCGGGCGCCACGGGTTGGAAGTCCGGACGCTTTATGGTTGGCGCGTGAACAAGACGGTTCTTACGGAACCGTCAACTGGATCACCTGGCTCTTGGTATCGGTGCCGGATGTGGCAGTCACCGTGATGGGCCATGTTCCCGGCGGTGTTCCTCCCGAAGGCGGTGTTGTCGTCGTTTTCCCGCAACCGGGCAGCGGGATCAGTTGCAGCAGAACCAGGCACAGCAGCATGAGGCCCAGAATGCGTTTGCCGCGCTTGCCCGAGCTTCCCGCTGCGACCAATCCCAGGAACGGCACTCCGAGCCAAGCCGCGTAGAATCCACCAAACCTCGACCGTACGCTACCCGTTGTGATCGGCCGGGCAGTCGTTGAGATGGTCAGTGCAGCGGTCGTAGGGCTGCTGCCCTGGAGGGTGACAGTGCTCGGGCTGAACGCGCATGCGGAACCTGAGGGCGTGCCGGTACATCCCAGCGTGATGGTGGTTGCGTAGACCGGATTCGGGGTAAGCGCGACCTGGAATCCCGCGCTTTTCCCTGCCTCAGTCACGCTCGAGTTCGGGGGATTTACCTTGATTGCGAAATCCGACATCTGCGCCGAAACGGAAGTCGTGGCCAGAACAATGTTGTTGGGACCGAGCACCTGCACCGTTCCCCCGTTGAATTCCGCGGAACCGCCGCCTGAGCTGGCGACGGGCGTCACAACAATCGTGACCGTAGCTGTTGAACCGGCCTGCAATGATCCGATGGTGCAACTCACGGTGGAATTGGTCGACAAGCCGCCGCACGATCCGGCGCTGGCGCTGGCCGAACCGAAGGTGAGCGTAACCGGGGAAGAACTCAAGTTGTCTGACACGGTGATCCCGGTCGCCAAATCGGGGCCGTCGTTGGTCAAGGTGTAGGTGAAGGTAGCGGGGTTGCCGGCGCTGAAATACTGCTGATTGGTTCCGAGCGTAGGTACTCCCACGATGCGAACGCTAGCCGCCAGCTTCAATTCGCCAACAAAGGCATCGAATCCGCCGTTGTAATTCCCTCCCTCATTGGCCGGGAGCGGGCTGGCCTGTTGCAGATTCGCGCT
>Ga0335071_10003367_pt1 | contig 16890 bp, 13 predicted proteins | sample Lox_Sample_15_FD_206724 | JGI IMG/M metagenome (GOLD analysis project Ga0335071, IMG submission 206724) | Soil microbial communities from Loxahatchee National Wildlife Refuge, Florida, United States - Lox_Sample_1.5 | ecosystem: Environmental > Terrestrial > Soil > Wetlands | place: USA... | reverse complement strand
ATTGAAGCGCTCGAATTCACGTTCTGTAAGGGGGGTTAAGTCGTAACAAGGTAGCCGTAGGGGAATCTGCGGCTGGATCACCTCCTAACGATATTTCACGACGGAGCATGGACCGGAGCGATCCGGTCCAAAACTCACGTAAGTAAAAAACAATAATCTTAGCCTGCCACGCTGGCCGGGAAAACTCGTAAGACGACCAATCAAACCATAATACAAACGGACAGGCATGCCTGCCTTCAGAGGGGCTTGTAGATCAGCTGGAAGATCGCCGCCTTTGCAAGGCGGAGGCCCTGGGTTCAAATCCCAGCAAGTCCACTACCCCGAACAAGTCCTTACAGGGACTCGTACGGGTTTAACTCTCATCATATCACAGATGAGCCTCGAAAGAGGTACATGGCGTGCTTCGGCACGTAAAAGAAAAAACGAAACGTTACGTTGAATATCATAGTGCTCGGTGCACCTACCCAGCTTGTTGGGTGGGGAAGGGGTTGATGCAGGACGGAGACACGACAGCACGTCTCAGAAGTTCCTACGGGAACAGCGATGACGTGTACCACTTCACGTTGGTCGTGGTTGGCCCGTTTTGCGCGTGATGCTGTGTATACGTGTGTCTTTGGACGCTGAATTGGATTGTAATGGAAGCAATCCCGCAAGGGGTTGCTCAATTACCAACTGATTCGCATATAAAGAATAGTAGGTAAATGTCACAGTGGCCAAATTAATCCTGACACGTTCCTCCGAGAGGAGGAGTGTGAAGGGGTGTGCTAACGCTGCTTGGACCGAGAGGTTTGAGCGGCAGACTAGTAAAAATTTTGGTGTTGCTGTGCCGTCCGGTGGATGGCTTGGCTCGAGGACCGAAGAAGGACGTGCCAAGCTGCGATAAGCCCGGGGGAGGCGCATGGAGCCTTTGAGCCCGGGATCTCCTAATGAGAATTCTCTGTAGACCCGTCATGGGTTGGGAACGCCCTGAGTTGAAACATCTGCGTAGGGGCTGGAAAAGAAATCAAGCCGAGATGCTGCTAGTAACGGCGAGTGAACACAGCAGAGCCTAAACCGAATCCCCCCCGAGAGGGAGGGGAGATGTGGTGTTGTAAGACCGCCTTTTAACCCTACTCCCGCGAGCGTAACTCCCCTGGAACGGGGGATCATAGAGGGTGATAATCCCGTGCGCGAAACAGGAGAGGGCGTGGCGAGCTCTTGAGTACCGTGGGTCGGATATCTCGCGGGAATCCGGGGGACACATTCCTCCAAGGCTAAACATATCTCGAGACCGATAGCGCAATAGTAGAGTGATCGAAAGCTGAAAAGCACCCTGAATAGGGAGGTTAAAAGAGCCTGAAATCGGACGGCGATGGAGCGACAGGGCATGAAAGGATCTTCCATCCGAAAGAAGCAGCCGCGAGGCTGTTGTATGAGGACGGATGCCAGTGTCCTGTCGTACGTTTTGAAGAACGGGCCAAGGAGTGGGGTCCAATGGCAAGGCTAACCACACATGGGAAGCCGCAGCGAAAGCAACAAGCCCGCAGCTTCGGCGAGGGGCGGCGTGGGTTCGCGCGGAGTCATTGGGCCACGACCCGGAACCAGGTGATCTAGGCGTGGGCAGATCGAAGCGTAACGAAAGTTACGTGGAGGATCGTTAGCGGTATTGATATGCAAATCGTTCGCGTGACCTGTGTCTAGGGGTGAAAGTCCAATCGAACTTGGAAACAGCTGGTTCCTCCCGAAACATATCGAAGTATGACCTCACCGGAGACTGTGAGCGAGGTAGAGCACCGATTAGGGGAGCCGGGCGGGAAACTGCTCGTCCCCTTGTCGAACTCCAAAGTCGCCCTCGTTGTAGATGGTGGGAAGTCCGGGCTGGGGGGTAAGCTTCTAGTCCGTAAGGGAGACAACCCAGACCAGGGTTAAGGTCCTTAATTGTCGACTAAGTGTAAACACTGAAAGGCGTCCCAAGCCCTAGACAACTGGGAGGTGAGCTTAGAAGCAGCTACCCTTTAAAAATAGCGTAACAGCTTACCAGTCGAGGTTTGGGGCCCTGAAAATGGACGGGGCTCAAGTCGACAACCGAGACCCTGGAACACCGCGAGGTGATTTCGTAGGGAGGCAATCCGCGGGCGTGGAAGCAGGGCTGTAAGGTCCTGTGGAGCGCGCGGGTAAGAAAATCTTGGCATTAGTAGCAGCATAGCACGGTGAGAATCCGTGCCGCCGAAAGGGCTAGGTTTCCTCGGCCATGATCGTCAGCCGAGGGTTAGTCGGTCCTAAGACGGACCTCAACCGGAGTCCGTCAAAAGGGAAACAGGTTAATATTCCTGTACTCTTCTATGCTAAAACCGACGTTTCCCGCTAACACCGGCAGCCTCGTCTGGCTGCTCAAGCTAATAGCCCCCCGGAGAACCGTAATGGTGAGAAAGGGGGTAACATGTGATGACGCAAGCGGTGCCACGCGGGGAACCCGTGAAAAGGGAATAGAAGACCCGTACCAAGATCCGACACAGGTGCCCCTAGTTAAGAAGACTAAGGCGTGTCGGCACACCCTGGCCAAGGGAATTCGGCAAATCAGCCCCGTAACTTCGGGATAAGGGGTGCCTGCTCCGAGGGGAGCAGGTCGCAGTGACGAGGGAGCGCTGACTGTCTAATAACAACATAGCTGATCGCCAAATCGTAAGATCTAGTACGATCAGTGAATCCTGCCCAGTGCGGGTACCTGAAAACCTCGTACAAGGGGAAGAAGGGCCCGTCAACGGCGGGGGTAACTATAACCCTCTTAAGGTAGCGTAGTACCTTGCCGCTTAATTGGCGGCTTGCATGAATGGATCAACGAGCGCTCTACTGTCCCTGGCCAGGCGCCGGTGAACATTACATCCTAGTGCAGAGTCTAGGGACCCCTAATGGGAAGTGAAGACCCCGTGGAGCTTTACTGCAACCTGTCGTTGGGTTGCGGCCACCAGTGTGCAGCGTAGATAGGACCCGTTTGAAGCCCCGGCGCCAGCCGGGGTGGAGGGATCAATGAGACACTATCCTCCGGTGACTGCGACCCTAACCTCGCTTGGGACATCGATAGGCGGGCAGTTTGGCTGGGGCGGCACGCCCTCGAAAAGGTATCGATGGCGCCCTAAGGTCAACTCAACCGAGTCAGAAACTCGGTGAAGAGTGTAAAGGCATAAGTTGGCTTGACACGCAACCGCACAACAAGGTTTCGTGAGACGAAAGTCGGGCTTAACGAACCAATGCTCCCCCAATGTGGGGGACATTGATGTCAGAAAAGCTACCCCGGGGATAACAGAGTCGTCGCCGGCAAGAGTACATATCGACCCGGCGGCTTGCTACCTCGATGTCGGTTCTTTCCATCCTGGCCGTGCAGCAGCGGCCAAGGGTGAGGTTGTTCGCCTATTAAAGGAGATCGTGAGCTGGGTTTAGACCGTCGTGAGACAGGTCGGTTACTATCTGTTAGGGGTGCAAAGTAGTCTGAGGGAAAGTTGCTTTTAGTACGAGAGGAACAAGGCAACGGCGCCGCTAGTCAACCAGTCGTCTGACAAGGCGGGCTGGGCAGCCACGCGCTAAGTTGTAAGGGCTGAAAGCATCTAAGCCCGAAAAACACCCTGAAACGAGACTACCACTGAGAGCCCGTAAAAGACGGGTTTGATAGAGTTGGGGCGTACGCACCAAGGCAACGAGGTGCTCAACCCGCAACCACTAAACTCTCAACCCACCAAAACACTCTAGAAGCACAATTGGCAACACCAATTACAATCCAAAGCGAAATCCAAACGACACACAAACAAGAACACACACGCAGCAATACGCAGACATACACGCAGACATACACGCAGACATACACGCAGACATACACGCAGACATATACGCAGACATATACGCAGCACAGATCAACCCAAAGAGCCACTACTAACACACAGTCATCGGTGGTGGTTTTGGCGGCCAAAGCGGCGGGGCACACCCGGTCCCATACCGAACCCGGAAGTTAAGCCCGCCCACGTTCCAGCCAGTACTGAGGTACGCGAGTCCCCGGGAAAACCGGAACGCCGCCAACCACCCACCAAGACACACGCCAATTTAACACTCTTCTAATAACATTTTACTTTACGATCATAACTGGCATATCCGCTCTTTCTATAACCACTGCGATGCTAATAACATAAAAAATAAGCTTTATATTTTTATTCACGGCGTTTAACATATAAATTAACGGATTATATTCCAAACAAATACTAGTATAGCATAATCCGGTTAAATATTTGGGTGATATATTGTGAATCGAATTATAGGCATATGCTTATGCGTCGCATTAATGCTCATTTTTACCTTGTGGCCGGCCGTCCTGCCGGCTTTATCTGCGGCAAGCGATGGCTGCGTCATCACCGGCACCGTTTCGATCAACGGCGTGGGGTCAGCCAATATAACTGTGTCTGATGCGTACACGGGCAAGAGCACGACCTCGACGGCTAACGGCTTTTACTACCTCCTGGTGCCCGCCGGCATCACCACGCATGTCACCGCCTCGTATCACGGCTATTCGAAATCGTCGGATTCCTTTGATACGAGCTATGGCATGACGACAATCAACCTCGATATCACAATGCCGGTCGCTACGGCCACGCCTACACCCACTCCAACTCCCACCCCCACGGCTTCGCCGACTGTCACGCCCTCTCCGACGGCTTCGCCGACGCCTACTGCATCGCCTACTGCATCGCCTACTGCATCGCCTACTGCATCGCCGACAGTAACGCCCACGGTGGCGCCGACCGCAAAACCAGCCTCCTCCGGCCAGGGCACTGCAGCTACCCTCATAGCGACGCCTGCGCCCACCCTGGCTGCGACGCCGATCCCGTCTCCGACAGCCGGGAGCACTATCAATTATTCCAGGTATGTCATGGATACGCCCACGCCCACTCCGCCCGCGGGCCCCACGCCCGCCGGGACGATGACCAGGCTGCCCGGGTTCGCCCTGCCCCTCGCCCTCGCCTCGGTAATAATAGCCGCGATGCTTGTCCGAAGGAAGGGCCGGTAAACCCTTTTGCCGGGCCATGGGCCCGGCACTCTTTTAATCGCAAACTTCTTATCGAATCCTCTTGATTATGTTCATAGGCTATGGATCTTAACGATATTACCAAAGAGCTCGATAAGGCCGTCGTGCCGGGACGATTACCGGAGCGTAAGCCCGACTTAGGCGTCAGGCGGGGCCATATGAAGGCCTATTCACTGAAGCTCATCGCGTTCGCGCTGCTCGCCATCGTCGCCGGGTTTGGCTTTCTGGTCATCTCGCATTATAGGTCCCTTCTCATGATGCTCATCGTCCTGGCGTACTTCGGCCTGGGCGTTTACCTGGCCTTAAAGCTCTTTACCCTGACGTATAATGGCTGGCTCTATACGCTCCTGCTCTCGGCGGCCGGCGTGTTCATGCCGGCCCTGGCCCTTATCAGCCGGGGCTTTTCGAACTCGACGTTTACGCTGGGCGCGCTGGCCATAATCGCCATATCGCTGCTCTCGGCAATTATACTGTTGTGGGCAAAGGACCTGTTCGGGATAAAAAGCTACAGGGAAATCTTCGTCCCGTACAAATAAAAAAGAGAGAGCCTATTTCTTAAGCTCCACCTGTATCTCTTCCCGAAGAATTTTACTGATGAGCTTGCCATCCGCTTTGCCCCGGAGCTTTGCCATGACGGGGCCCATGAGGCCGCCCTGGGATGCCTCGCCTTTTTCCTTGACGAAGTCTTTTCTTGATTGGACTATTTCCTTGATTGTCCTGCGGATGTCTTCCTCGCCGACGCCGCCCAGCCCCAGCCTTCCCAGGGCCTCGTCGATGCTCACGCCGCGGGCCATTTCGGCGAGCACCTGCGGTATGGCCTCCTTGGCGATACGTCCCTCGGATACGTACCTGAAGAGCTGCATGTAATGGTCTTCAGTGAGGTTTTCAACGGGTACGCCATCGCGCCTGAGCTCCACAGTCGTGCCCAGCATGGTGCGGGCCACGAGCGTCGGGTTGCCGCACGCCTTTGCGACGTCCTCGAACCCGTAGCCCTGGGCCGAATAGGCGATGCCGCCGGCCAGCTCATCGTTGAGGCCGTAATCCTTAATGAGCCGGGCCTTCTTTTCCGGCAGCGTCTCGGGCAGCTCATTCCCGAGCTTCTCGATGTGGTAGGGAGTGACATCTACCGGGGGCACGTCCGTCTCCGGGTACATGCGGGCCCTGCCTGGGAGCGGCCTCATGTATTCCGTGCTTCCGGTAGGCAGGGCTCCCCTGGTCTCCTCAGGTATGCCCTTCAGCGCCTCCGAGGCCCTAATCTTAACGGCGTCCATGGCGCGCATCGACTTCTCCTTCGTGTCGGCCACCATGACGAAAGCGTCCTGCGGGCCAAGCGAGAGCTTTCGGGCGATGGCGTCTGTTTCGGCCTGCGTTATGCCGTAGTTCGGGAGCTCGTCGATGTGGAAGATGCCTCCCACGCCGGCGGCCCTCTTGGCGCGGTCCGAGAGCTCCGACCCGAGGCGGCGGCCTGGCTGTATCTCCCTGCCGACCAGGCCACGGAATCCAGAAAGCCTGACGGCAAGAGCGATCCCTCCAGAGGACAGCGCCTTCTTAACGACCTTCGAGGCCGTGTCCGCCAGGGCGTCGGTGATGTCGAATATTTCACCGTCGACGCTGGCTTCGCGGGCGAGCAGCTCGTCCCTGATATCGAGCAGGCTGACCTGCCTCAGCGCCTCGCTTTCGACGGCCTGCTCTACCAGATCTAGTGTTTGAACGCCCTTGATCTCGACCCTGGCGCCTCTTGCGATGGAGACGTTCACGTCCTGCCGTATGGTGCCCAGGCCCCGCTTGACCTCGGGCAGCGACCTCAGCAACGTGCCGATGTACAGGGCCACTTCCCGGGCCTGCGCCGGCGTGTGAATATCCGGGGCCGTAGCGATCTCGACGAGCGGTATGCCCAGCCTGTCCAGCGAATAGGTAATGGTATCGGCCTTCGCCTCCACTTTCGAGGCGGCGTCCTCCTCCAGGCAGAGCGTGTCTACCCCGACCCGGCCCGAGGCGGTCTCCAGGTACCCGCCCGAGGCCACGAAGCACGTCCTCTGGAAGCCGGTCGTGTTCGAGCCGTCCACCACGATCTTTCGCATGGTGAAGACCTCGTCCACGGGCCTCATGTTCAGCATCAGCGAGGCCTTGAGGGCAACGTCCAGCGCCTCCTTGTTCAGCGGCCGGGGCGGCTCCTCGTCGTTCTCGATGAGGCACGTGGTATCGTAGGCCTTATACAGGAACTTTTTCCGGGCCATGGCCTGCTCCGCGGCTGCCCGGTCAACCTCGCCCAGCTCGCTCTCTCTCGCCCTCAGGTACCTGAAAAACTCGAAGTTCGACTCCTTCACGTCCCTGTCCATGGGGGGGCAGCAACAATACAGCTTATGCGCGGTGGCCAGTTGCTGGTGAATCTCCAGGCCGGCCTTCAGGCCCAGCTTTGCATAGTCGAGGCTCATAAGGTGGACCTCCAGTGGATCTCGCCCGCATAGTCCTTATGCATGATATCTTTCAATTCATCGGCATCCTTCGCCCTGCCCAGGGCCCACATGAGCTTCACCAGCACCGTTTCGGGCAGCATGTCCTCGCCCTCGATGACGCCCGCGTTCAGCAGGTCGATGCCCGTGGAGTAGACTCGGTCGCAGATACGGCCGTTGATGCACTGGGACGTCATCACGACGGCCATGCCCGCATCTATAGCCTTTTTGAGGGTCGAAATCCAGGCAGTGCTCACGTGGCCGAGCCCGGTGCCTTCCAGAACGATGCCCCGGTATCCCTTCTCACGATAATAGTCGATAATCTCCGGGGACATGCCCGGGTAGAACTTGACGAGGGCGCACTTCGTCTCCATTTTATCCATTAGCGCAAGTTCCTGCTCGCCGCGCTTCGGGTAGCCCGTTATGGGCGTGATATTCCTGGTGGCGTAGTCCACTCTTGCGATGGGCGGCACGTTCACGCTCTGGAACGCCGTCCTCATGGACGTATGGAGCTTCCGGACCTTGGTGCCCCGGTGAACATAGCAAAAGTCGTCCGACGTCTCGCCGTGCATGACGACCGTCACCCCGGCAATGTCGGACGTGGCTACCGCCGCGGCGCAGATCATGTTCATTGCGTTGTCGCTCGAGGGCCGGTCCGAGGACCGCTGTGCTCCGACGAGCACGATGGGGACGGGCGACCGGACCATGAACGAGAGGGCCGCGGCCGTGTAGCTCAGCGTGTCCGTCCCGTGCGTGACTATTATCCCATCCGCGCCGTTCCTTATTTCCTCGTGGCAGGCCCGGGCGAGGTTCTGCCATACTGGGGCGTCCATGTCCTCGCTGAAGATCATGCTCAGCACGTGGCCGTTGAAGTTCGCCATGTCCGTGAGCTCGGGTATGGCGTCTAATATATCGTCCGCCGTGAACTGGCTCGACACGGCGCCCGTGCGATAATCGACACGGCTGGCGATGGTGCCGCCCGTGGATAAGATGGATATGTTAGGCAGCCCCGGGTTGCGGGGATGCGTTTTCCTCGCGGGCTTCGGTGGCTGCTGGGAGCGTTCCGCGAGGGTCACGTCGGCCCCGTCCAGGGACAGGCCCACGTTGTAGCCGCTCTTCAGCTTCAGCACGATCTTGTCGCTACGAGAGGGCATTACGATGCCGTTGTATTCTCTTCCGTCCTTGACGACCTTTACGAGGTCGCCCTCTGCGTATTCAGCCATGATATTACCCCTTAATGATCGCTTCCACGGCTTTCGCCAGCTCGCCCTGAGCCTTCTCCTGCTTTTTACCCAGGTCCGAAGCCGCCTTTTCGTCTGTCTTCAGGCGCTCTTTTTCCGCGGCGATCTTTTTAGTGACGGTCTCCTTCGCAGGGCCCCCGAGGACGCTGCGGCGCTGCACGTTCTTCATGGGGTCCTTTGCCTCTTCAAGCGCTTTCTCGGTCAGCCCCATCGTGCTCAGCTTCTTCCCGATCATGTCCATCGAGGCCTGGTCGACGTCCTGCAGGGATGGGTTACCGTCGCCGCGGGCCAGCCGGCCTACGATGCCGTGGGCCGTCCTGAACGGCAGCCCCGTGGAGCGCACGATAGTGTCGGCGATCTCCGTCGCCGTAGTAAAGCCCATTGTGCTCTTCCGGGCCATCTCTTTCTTATTAATTTTAAGCGTGCTCACCGCTCCGGCCATGATGCGCACGGAGGAGCGGCTGATCTCGAATGAGCGTAATAGCTGCGGGGTGACTTCCTGCAGGTCGCTATTATAGCTGTATGGCAGCCCCTTTACGATGGTGAACGCCGCGACCATGTGGCCGATGACCGTGCCCGTGCGGCCCCTTATTAATTCGAGGATGTCCGGGTTCTTCTTCTGGGGCATGATGCTGCTCGTGGAGGCGTACGCGTCATCCAGCTCCACGAACCCGAACTCGGGGGTGCCCCACAGGACAAGCTCGTCCGCCAGCCGGCTTAGATCCGTCTCTAAAATGGCGATGGCGCTGATCGTGGTTAGAATGAAGTCCCTTGAGGAAACGCCGTCCATGGAGTTATCCATTGGCCGGTCGAAGCCGAGCAGCTTTGTCGTGTATTCCCTGTCCAGCGGGTAGCCCGTGGAGGCGAACGCGGCGCTGCCCAGGGGGTTGATGTTGATGAACCTATACGCGTCGATAAGCCTTTCGAAGTCCCTGTCGAAGGCGGAGGCATGTGCCATTAGTTGATGCGCCAGCGTGGTCGGCTGCGCATGCTGGAGGTGCGTGAAGCCCGGCATGACCGTGGCTACGTTGCCGGTGGCCAGCGAAACGAGGGCCTTTCGTAACTCTAAAAGATCGGCCATGAGGCCCAGGAGCTCTTTTCGCGCGGATATGCGGACGCAGGTGATGACCTCGTCGTTCCGGGAGCGCCCGGAGTGCATGCGCCCGCCGACGTCCTCGCCGGCGGACCTGATGAGGTTCGACTCGATGGCCATGTGGACGTCCTCGAACGCCTGAATATCAATAGCGTCGACCCCCGCCTTCTCGATCTTGCCCAGCGCCTTCAGTATGGCGGCGGCATCCTTTTTGACGATGACCCCCTGCTTCGCAAGCATGGCCGTGTGGGCCTCATCGACCATGATGTCCGAGGGGAATATCCACCGGTCCGCCTGGAGGGACGAAGTGAACGCGTTGATCTCCTCGCTCTTGGCGGCAGAAAGCCTGCCCCTGCGCAGTATGTCCTCATTGTTCTTCATCCGATACGCCTCTGCGACGCAAATACTTCTAACGTCATCCTATATCATTGTTTATGCGAGAAAATGTTTTTCTGTCTTGAGGCCGCATGGTCTATCGATGGCGGTCTTTTCAGAGGTCTACGACGAGGACAACGATAAGGTGTTCGTGATACGCGGCACCATCGAAGTGCGTATCCCTAAAAATTTTTACTCTCAGCTAAAAAGAAAATACTCGGACGAAGAGATCGTGTCCATGCAGGAGCCTAAAATCTTAAGGCACCACCACACGAAGCGGGAGCTCGTCTATGTGACGAAGGAATCGGGATTACCATTAATCGGCCACACGGCTTTCGGTTTGATCGACCGGGGCACGAACCTGATACAGGTCCGGCCCGTGTCCGGCTGCAACCTGAACTGTATCTTCTGCAGCGTCGACGAGGGCGTGAGCAAGAGCCGGAAGGCCGATTTCATCGTCGATACGGACTACCTGGTGGAGGAGTTCGCGAAGCTGGCCGCGCTCAAAGGCGATGACGTGGAGGCGCACATCGACGGCCAGGGCGAGCCGTTCATATACCCGTACATGACGGAGCTGCTGGAAAAGCTGCGGAAGGTGCCGCAGGTGAAGGTCATATCGGCGCAGACAAACGGCATGCTCCTCGGCGCGGAAAAAATAACGGAGTGGGAGGGACTGCTCGACCGCATTAACCTGTCAATATCGTCGCTGGACAGCCGCCGGTCTCGCGTGCTGGCCGGCACCAATTTATACGACGTGGAGCACGTCAAGGACGTCGCAAGGGCTATCGCAGCCAGCCAGATCGACCTGCTCCTGGCGCCGGTGTGGGTGCCGGGATTCAACGACGAGGACATTCCTAAATTAATCGAGTTCGGCCTGGAGATCGGCGCCGGCAAGCGATGGCCGGGCTTCGGCATCCAGAACTACGTCCGGTACCAGTTCGGCAAAAAGGTCAAAGGCAAGCCCATGAAGTTCGCGGAATTCTTCAGGCGCCTCGAGGAATACGAAAGCCAGTACGGACTGCGGCTTAAGCTGACGCCCGCCGACTTCAACATCCACAAGGCCCCCGCGCTTCCGAAGGCCTTCAAGAAGGGAGAGCGTCTCAGGCTTGAGCTCGTGGCTCCGGGCCGGGTGTTCGGCGAGATGCTCGCCGTCGACCGGGGCTGCGTCATCGGCGTCCTGACGGACAGGCCAGTCGGCTCGACGGTATTCGCCGAGGTCACGCGGACCACCGATAACGTATATGTGGCCGTGACCTCCGAGTCTAGGCGGTAATGTTCTGCTTCAGCTTTTTTATCCTGTCCTCGCTCAGTTCCAGGTCGCTCTTGTAGAGCGCCATGTCGATCATGCCCGCCGCCCTTTCGAGGTCGGATGCCGAGTAGTACTGCCTCGCCCGGGCCAGCACCGCTTCCGCCGGCGCCCGGTCCGCTAAAGCGCAGAGCAGGCACGCCAGGTCGAAGGCCGCGGCCTCTTCCGCGCCGCTGCGGTCGATCTTGAGGCAGTCGAACACGTAGACCGCGCTGCCCGAGAGCATGAAGTTATCCATCTTCACGTCCCCGTGGAAGATGCCGTTCTCCCGCATCTTCCTTAGAATAATGAACAGCCGGTCCATGATCTCGTCGTTAATGGTGACTTTCGAGAGCGGCGTCCCCTCGATGAACTGCATGACGAGCATGTAATCATCGGCGCCCAGATTGTGCAAGCCGTAGACCTTCGGGGCGTTCACGGAAGCATCTCTCAGCCTTTCCAGGCAGCGCTTCTCGTACTCGCCCATCTCCCGGCCGCAGTGGTACTCGTCGAACCGGAGGTCCACGCCCTCGGCGATGACGCCCATCTTCCGCATCAGCGTCATGTACCGGTGCTTGACGGCGCTACGCTCGTTCATGATCTTCGCCAGGTACTTGACTTCGGTATGCGTTTTCTTGTCGATGCCCCGGACGATGCAGGGTATGGAGAGCCAGTACGAGCCTCCGGCCAGCTTTATTTTCAGCTTTTTCATGCCGTACTCCTTCTTGAAAACGTGCCGCATCCGGGCCTTCCGAATGAAGTTCAGCCGGTCCCGGGAGACTGCATGCATCATCCCGACGAACGTCCGGCGGAGCCGGGTGCCCAGGACGTGGTCGACGCCGCTCGCGCCGATGTAGAAGAGCGTGATGAGGAGCACCAGCACGGCTTCCACGACGAAGTTATTCAGCAGGGCACGGGCCGCCCTCTCCAGGATGCCCGGCGCCCGGTAGTATCGATATTCTGCCCGTCCGGCGCTCATGGTCATCTCACCGGGCATATACCATAATCCATGTACCCGCCCTCCATGGCCGATGTGGCCAGCCGCGTATAAAGCCCCAGGACCCCACCATACTTCTCCGGCGGCTTCTTCCACTTCGACAGCCTTTCCTTGATGACCGCATCCATCGCTTCCGCGCCCTCTTTTTTGCCCCTTGTTCCCACCAGGTCGAGCCTCCTGCCCGGGATGTCGATCTCGATGAGGTCGTCTTTTTCCACGACCGCGATGGGCCCGCCTTCCATGGCTTCCGGGGACACGTAGCCGATGCACGGGCCGCGGCTCGCGCCGGAAAAGCGCCCGTCCGTCACGAGCGCCGTAGTGCGGCTCAGCTCCGGGCTCGACGCCAGCGCCTCCGTGGGATAGAACATCTCGGGCATGCCACAGCCTTTAGGGCCCACGTACCGGATCACGATCACCGAGCCCTTCTCTATCTTACCGCCCACGATGTCGTCGAACGTGTCCCGGTCATTATCATACACCAAGGCGGGGCCCATGTGCCTGAACATCTCCTTGGGCACGGCCGAATACTTGACGACGGCGTGCCCGGGCGCCAGGTTGCCGCTCAGGATGGCCAGCGCCCCCTCGCCCCTCGGCTTCGAGGCCGGCGCGATGATGTCCTCCGCGTCCATGCGATAGTTGATCAGGTATTGTCTTACCCGGTCGAAGTAGCCCCGCCTCTCCAGCTCTTTCAGGTTATCGCCGAGCGTCCGGCCCGTGACGGTCATGGCGTCCAGATGCAGATGGTCCCTGATCTCCCGGATGACGCCCTGCACTCCTCCTGCGTACCAGTAAAAGATCGCGGGGTAGGTGCCGCTGGGCCTGACGTTCAGCAGGAACGGGATGCCCCGGTTCAGCTCGTCCCAGAGCTCTGGCTTCATTTTTATGCCCGCCTCCCGGGCTATCGTCGGCATGTGCAGGAGCGCGTTCAGGGAGCCGCCCAGGGCCGCGTGCACCATGATGGCGTTCTCGAAGGCCTCGGGCTTGAGGATGTCCCGGGTCGTGAGGCCCTCGTCCAGCATCTTTACGGCCCGCCGCCCGCAGGCCTCGGCATTCTGCCGGATATCGTTCATGAAGGCGGGCATGGAAGCCGACGTGGGCATGGCCAGGCCCAGCGTCTCGGACATGGCCTGCATGGTGTTGGCCGTGCCCATGAACGAGCAGCACCCCACCGTCGGGCAGGCACTCCGCTGGAGGAACTGGTAGTCGTCCTTCGATATCTCGTTCTTCCGCAGCTCCGCATAGATGGTGCCAACCCTCTCGAGGGTGAACATCCGCGGGCCCTCCATCATGGTGCCTCCCGGCACGTGTATGGCCGGGACATCGTGCAGCCTGGCCATGGCCTTGAGCTGCGCGGGGACGCCCTTGTCGCAGCTCGATAAAAGAACGATCGCGTCCAGGGGCTGGGTCTTCCAGTGGATCTCGATCATGTCGCAAATGATTTCCCGCGATAGCAGCGAGTAGTCCATGCCCTCGGTGCCCTGGGCGATGCCGTCGCACATGTCGGTGACGTGGAAGTTCGACGGCTTGCCGCCCGCGGCGTATACGCCCCGGCAGACCATTTCCGATAAGCGTAAAAGATGATAGCTGCCCGGCAGGGCGTCGCCCCAGACGTCGTCGACCATGACCTGCGGTTTTTCTAAATCCTCCATGGTCCAGTCCATGGAGATCTTCAGGGGGTCGATTTCCGGCCCCAGTTTTCGTAGTTGCTGGCTTCTCCTCGTACCCATGAACAAATTTATAAAATAACAATTATTTTAATTCTGCCTGCTTTTACGTTATTTTCACATTTATTGAACTTAAGGACAAGGTTTTTAAACCATGTCCAGGATATTGCTGTTGCTATCTTAGCACTTTGTGGGTGGAAATGATGACCAAAATAACGTCTGAAGTCCTTCACGAGCTCGTTCTGCTCAAAAAGTCCGACTACGAGAAATTTCTCCAGCGCATCGAGGAACTGGCGCTCGGCTCCATGGACATTCTCCTGACTTATAAAAAGTTTAAAGAATACCCTGCCAACATATAAGCCCCTCATGGTAGATGTGGCAGTCATCCTCGGGTCCGCCTCGGACCGCGCCATCGCCGATAAGGCGATCGAGGTATTAACAAAGAACAATGTCTCTTTTGAGCTCCAGGTCTTATCCGCTCACCGTAACCCGGACGAGCTGGATACGTTCGTAAAAAAGACGGATGCCAGAGTCTTTATCGCCATCGCCGGCCTCGCGGCCGCGCTCCCGGGCGTCATCGCGTCGAAGACGAGCAGGCCGGTCATCGGCGTCCCCGTTTCAGCCAAGCTCGGGGGCCTGGACGCGTTACTGTCTATCGTGCAGATGCCCAAGGGCGTTCCCGTGGCCTGCGTGGGCATCGATAACGGCGACAACGCCGCGCACCTGGCCGTGCGTATCCTGAAGGTGGGACAATGAAGGCGCAGGACGCAAAGGTCGCCTATATCGCGCTGGCCTTTTTGATAGCGCTGTGCGCCATCGCGGCCTCGTACCTTCACCAGTACTATATCGCCCTCGGCCTCATCGTGCTGGCCTCGGCCATAATACTGGGAGGGGCGATCCTCGTCTCCTACATGTATAAGATGGAAAAAGCGGAAGAGCTAAAAAAGCTCTGATCTTTTATATGTCGTCCTCGTCGGCGTCCGACGACCCGCCGTCGCTGCTCGCGGCGTGTTCCTCTTCCTCGAACTCGCCCGCGACTCTCTCTTCCTCGAGCTCTTCCGGCGTCGCCACGATCTCGTCCGTCACCAGCGGCGTCATCTTTTGCTTTTTCGCCAGGCAGAAGTACCTTGAGAACGTATCCATGCTGTCAATGACGACGAGCTCATTCTTGTGTATCGCGATCGGTGTGTACAAATTGGGTCCTCCACAGCGACTTTCACGATTCTTTGGAACCATCTCATATATAACATTATCGCGATGAAACGGCGGCCGCACAATAAGCCCTTGCTGTAGTGAAAAAGCGCATCCGGGACATACCAAACTTTAATTTTTGAATAGCCTTCTTACCTGCTGATGAAAAAGGTCCTGGACAATTTCGTTCACCGGCGCGGCATGCACTGCGACACCACGGCCCTGAGGGACGTGTTCGGATACTCGGGCCACGCGCTCCCGGAGTCCGCGTTCTTCGGCATCGGCGAAGGTCTGGGCTTTTATTACTGGAAGGGCCGCAACATTCGGCACCCGGTCGTCGGCGGGCGGATCAAGCCTCTCGAGCTGGACCGGCGGGCCTGCCGGAACCTGGGCGTCGGCTTAAAAATTAACACCTCGACCAGCCCGAAGCGGGCTTACAACGTCATGAAGGCGATGCTCGACGACTATAAGCCGGTAATGATGAGGGCGGACATCTACTACCTCGAGTACCGGCGCTCCCGCCATCACTGCGGCGCGTACAACATCGTGGTCGCCGGCCTGGACGAGGCGTCCGACACCGTCTACGTGGCGGATCACGTCGCGGACGGGCTCATCGAGCTGCCGGTCTCGCGGTTGATCGACGCGAGGGCGTCGCTCCACAAGCCGTTCCCCCCGAAGAATCTCTGGTTCGACTTCACGTTCCCTGAGAGCCTTTCTCTGGACGGCGACCGTGTAATGGGCGCCATAGGGATGAACGCCGTGGAGATGCTCAACTCCGACGCGCGGAACGTGGGCATCGGTGGCATCTATTTTCTGGCGAGCTGCATCCACCAGTGGAAGACCGACCTGAATAAGCGGGACCTGGAGATCGCCTGCAACGCCGCCTACAGCTCCATCGAGGCGAACGGCACGGGCGGCGGCCTCTACCGCCACATGTACGCCGAGTTCCTGGAGTACGCCCGGGGCCTGACGGGCGTAAAAGAGCTTGAAGGCATCGCAGGCGGCTACCACAGTGCCGGGCGCATGTGGTCCCAGGCGGCGAAGATCCTCAGGGACGTGCCCTGCGGCTGCGCCTCCATCACCGAGGCCGCCACGGTGGTCGAAGAGATCGCCGTGAAGGAGCACGAGCTGCTCACGGAACTGTTATGCGTGGCCAACCTGTGCTGCAAGAATAACCGGAAAGCCAGCCCTGCCAAGGCCCTCGAAAAGGGATAAGACTGCTCTAAGACTGTTTCTGCCACGAAGTTCTCAAAGTTATCTTTATAGGCCTGCGAAGACGGTTCGAGGCGCTTTATAAAACCCAGTGGTTCCGTGTTTGTTTAGTGGTCCTCTGCCCTGTTTTCCACTTTCGTACTGCCCGTCGGTTTTTCAACACGAAAGCACGAATTATTTTTATATCCCACGTAAGGGCACTAAAATCACTAAGGTCCATGCCTGGCGCTTAAAACACGAAACAACCTCCCGAATGGCACTAAAACACTAAAGGATTGAAACACGAGGACGGCATGAAATTAATGCTTTCTCTAGTGTTTCAAGTTAATTTT
>Ga0335071_10003366_pt1 | contig 16891 bp, 22 predicted proteins | sample Lox_Sample_15_FD_206724 | JGI IMG/M metagenome (GOLD analysis project Ga0335071, IMG submission 206724) | Soil microbial communities from Loxahatchee National Wildlife Refuge, Florida, United States - Lox_Sample_1.5 | ecosystem: Environmental > Terrestrial > Soil > Wetlands | place: USA... | reverse complement strand
CGTCGAGGTGACGACGGTGGATCCGGTGTCGGTTGAGGCGCGGCTGCGGGATATCCAGTCGATTACTGATGCGGCGCTGTCCCGGCTGGATGATCGTGATCTGCTGACCGAGTTGCTGGACCGGACGCGGGAGGTGCTGCGGGCTGATACGGCGGCGGTGCTGCTGCTGGATTTCTCGTCCGGGCAGCTGGTGGCGACGGCGGCGGCGGGGCTGGAGGAGGAGGTCCGGCAGGGGGTGCGGATCCCGGTGGGTCACGGGTTCGCCGGGCGGATCGCGGCGGGGCGCCGGCCGGTGGTGCTGGACCGGGTCGATCACACCACGGTGCTGAACCCGATCTTGTGGGCGAAGGGGATCCGGTCGATGGCGGGGGTGCCGATGGTGGCCGGCGGCCGGGTGATCGGGGTGCTGCATGTGGGGTCGCTGACGCCGCGGCGGTTCACCGCGGGGGATGTGGAACTGCTGCAGCTGGCGGCGGACCGGGCCGCCGCGGCGGTGCAGTCGATGGCGACTGCCGCGGACCGGGTCGCGGTGGATGCGCTGCAGCGCAGCCTGGTGCCGTCGGCGCTGCCGGCGGTGCCGGGGTGGGAGATGGCGGCCCGGTACGTGCCGGGCAGCGGCGCGGTGGGCGGCGACTGGTACGACGTGTTCGGGTTGCCGGGCGGGCAGGTGTGCGTGACGGTGGGGGATGTGGCCGGGTCGGGGCTGGCCGCGGCGGTGATCATGGGACGGATGCGCAGCACGCTGCGCGCGTACGCGCTGGACAGCGCCGATCCGGCCGAGGTGCTGGGCCGGCTAGACCGCAAGATGCAGCACTTCGAGCCGGACGCGGTGGCTACCGTGGTGTACGCGGTGATCGGCCCGGGGCCGGGCCGGATGCAGGTGGCGCTGGCCGGGCATTTCCCGCCGGTGATCGCGGTCCCGGGGCGGCCCGCGGTGCTGGCCGATGTCCGGGGCGGGGCGCTGATCGGCCTGGCCGGCGGGGCGCGGCGGCCGGTGAGCACGGTGCCGGTGCCGCCGGGCGCGCTGGTGTGCTTTTTCACCGACGGGCTGGTGGAGCGGCCGGGCGAGCTGATCGATGACGGGCTGGGCCGGCTGTGCCGGGCGGTGAGGGCGCAGCCCCCGGAGGCGGCCTGCGCCGCGGTGATGGGGGCCCTGGTCGGCAGCGAGCCGGCCCGCGACGACATCGCCCTGCTGATGATCCGCCGGCACCCCGGAAAGGAGACAGACACCGATGCCTGACGCCAGCTTCCCGGTCGAGATGGCCGGCGGCGTGCCCGTGGTGGTGGCGCCCGAAGAGATCGATATCACCAACGCCGCCGGGTTGCGGGCGGCGCTGGGCGAGGCGGCCGGGCGCGGGCCCGGGGGATTCGTGGTCGACATGAGCCGGACTCAGTTCTGTGACACGGCCGGCATTCACGCGCTGGTGCTGGCGCACAAGCGAGCCGGCGCTGAGAGCCGGGAAATACGGCTGGTCATCACCGGCGCGGCGGTCCTGCGGATCTTCGCGATTACCGGCCTGGACAACGTGATCCCGCTCTTTGCCAGCCTGGAAGAAGCACTCGCGGCGAGCAAGGCACCGCGGGAACAGTGAGCCGAGGCGAGAAACCTGGCCCGTTCGGCCCCAAGGTCTTGGCATGCCGAAACCACGGAACGGTTTACCGGTCGGCCCGCCTGGTAGAGAGCGAGTGTCGGCCACGCCGCCTGGGCTGGGTCGATGACGCGAATCCGAGCAGCGGGCTAGGTGCGAAACAGGCTCGGGGATACTGGTGCTATCGCGCCGGAGAGGCGGTTACCACGCCCGACGAATCGGCCGGTCGTGACGGCCGGGCTCATCCGGGATGGCCGGGACCGGCACGCGCCGACGGCGCGCTACTTGTCCTTGACCTGGGGTTCGATTCGAGCACGCTGCAAACGGCGCGGGCAGAGGTGCGGGCCTGCGTCGGTCACGCGAGGTTTCCCGGGGGCCAGGTCGAGGACGTGGTTCTAGCCGTGCACGAACTGGCGGCGAACGCCGTCTGCCATGGTGGCGGAGCGGGACGGCTGCGGGTCTGGAACCTGGCAGAAGCGTTGTATTGCCAGGTTGACGACGGTGACTTGATGGCATCCGCCACGCCGGAGGGCGCCTTGGACCAGGCTTCGCTGAACTCGCTGCCCTCCGAGCCCGGTCACGGCTTGTGGGTGGTACGGCGCCTAGCCGATCAGATGCAATCGCAGTCCGGCCCGGGCGGAACCAGCGTCTTGATCAGGTTCGACGGTGGCGCCGCACGGTATTTCGCCTAGCGAGCGCGGCGTCATTCGCGAGGCAGAAGCGGGCCAAGCGGCCCTAGGTCCAGGTTGAGGTCTTCGACGGTGAGCCCGAAGTGATCCCGCAGTTCGGCCATCCGGGCTTCGAGGGCCATCAGGGTGGATCCGACTTTCTCGACCTGCTCGTCGCTGAGCGACCCCTGGTCCATCCGGCGCAGGGCCTGACGCTCCATCAGCTGGCGCAACAGCTCGACGAGGGTGAGGACCAGGGTCACCAGGCCCTTCTCCACCGACTCCGGGTCGGCGTCGATCCTGAGCCGATCTACCGCCTTGCGTCGATCCGTGGCGACCATGTCATCCCGGCCATCTGCCATCAGCGTTCTCCCGCGAATCGTCCGTGCCTTCCACCAGGGCGCTGACTGACGTCACCAGCGCGCGCAATGAGACGGTGACCAGATCCACGTCCGCGATGGAAAGCGTCACGTCGCCGACAATGACCACACCGCCGGCCAGCACCCGGTCCAGCAGGTCAACCAACGCGACGCGTTCTTCCCTGATCGCCGGGTGGTAGGACGCAGTGGCGGTTGGCGGCTCGCTCACTGGGCGTCCTCCGTTCCGTCCTGGCCGACAAAGGAATATGCGGGCCACGGCCCGGTCAGAGTGAGCTGGAGCGTCCCGTGCCGGGCAGCAAGCCCCGTTACCGCGGCTCCGAACTCCTCGGCCCGGTCGTCCGCCACCAGGTACGCGGCATTGAGGACCATCGAGCCACAATGACCAGCTATCTCCGCTGACTGAGGAGGGTAAAGCCGGGCCGACGCCGAGAGCCGATCCAAGTCCACGTGCACGGCCTGGGCACTGGCCACGGCGTCCTGGCGAGCGTCCCGATGTGCCGCCAGCTGATCGCGGCGCCGCCTCAGGTACGCCGCCCCCGGCCCGGTGGACGGCTCGCCGACCTCGGGCTGCGGCCCGTCAGCGCCATCGTCCGGTATGGCTAGGTAGGCCTTGACCCCCCACTCGCTGCGCCCGGCGAGCCTGGTCAGGGCCTGGCGAAGGTCAGCGGCTCGCTCCAGCAGCATCCTGGCCGCGGTCTCGTCAGAGCTGTATACGGTGGCCAGTCGCATGGGAACCACCGGCCGTTCCTTGGCGACGGTCTCGATGACCTCATGGTGCGCCCGTGCCGTTCGCTCCAGCCAGTCCAGGTCCTCCAGGTTCTGGCGCAACGCGGCTTCACCGAACTCGGACTCGGCCACGCTGCCGACGAGAGCCGTCAGCCCGGCCGCACTGAGCGGACGCACCGCGCCCCCGCCCACGCCGATCAGTCCGCCGGTCAACGCAGATGCGGCATCGTCCGCTACCGCGTAGATCCACACGCATGAACTTTCAGTCACCACGGCTCCCGCCGTTGCGCTCGCCCGATTCCAGCGCCTCGATCCGGTTGCGCAACTGGCGGTTCTCCTCTTCGAGCTCCTGCTGGTCGTGAGACTTTTCGGCAGCCCGGTCCGCGGCCTGGGCGTTGAGCCATGGGTCGCTCTCCCACCAGTTGATGCCGACTTGCCTGGCCGTGTCGAGGGATGCGATCACCAGGCGCAGCTTGATGGTCAGCAACTCGATATCGAGCAGGTTAACCCGGATGTCGCCGGCGATCACCAGGCCCTTGTCCAGCACCCGCTCCAGGATGTCAGCCAGGTTGGCAGTCTGAGGGCCGCCGGCCACGCCGGAGCGGCGTACGGTCCCCGACGATGGGGTGGCCACGTTTCCATAGGTCATGTCATTGATCCCTAACTGCTATCACCGCGGCCGCGTGAATACCTCCTGACCCTGCGGTACGAAATCAGTTCCCCATCCTCGTCGATCCTGGTCTCGTAGGTCGCGAGGATGTCGGCCGAGGAGGGAATGCGGCGATCTTCGACAACCTCGATGCTGACCGTCCAGCCGTCCTCTCCGCGTTCCACGCCAGTGATGCTCTCCGCTTGCTTGTCCGTCAGCTCTATGATCTGGCGCAACGCCGCCCTGGCTGCCTGCCTGGCGGTGAACGATGAGCCGTGGCGCGATGCTTGGTGTCCGCTCCCGTTCTCTCTGCGGCGGACAGAGGATCTGTGGCGGTCAACCGTCTCGGGTCCGTCGTCTTCGATGGGTCCCGGCTCGTCCGGGCTCGCGGGCTCGGCCATGTCCTCATCGAGGACTTCCTGCTCGTCCTGGTCGGCAGGCCGTCGCGTCCGAGACCGGGTCGTCGGCCGGGCAGCGGTTCTCCGTCTCTCCGCCATGTCAGGCCTCATCACCGTCGGGGGCCGCCGCCCCGATCACCCGGATCTGGGTGAGCCGGGCGACGACCTCGTTCTGCAGCTGCGCCGCGTCCTCTTCCGATATCTCACCAGCCGCCCGGGCCCGCTCGATCTCCGCCAGCTCGCGCCGGATCGTGGCCGGGTCATAGTAGGTCCGCTCCGCCTCTTCCTGGATGATCTCCGCTAGGCGCACAACGGCCTGCATCGGAAGGAACGGCAGCCGGAAGGGAAGCGTCAGCAGGCTCATGTCAGCCCTGGTCTTCCTGGGTGGAACCGACGAAGTCGTACGGTGCCATCGGGCCGAGGACACGCAACTCCACTCGCCCGTCCCAGTCGGCGCTCAGGTCGTCGATCTGGAGTTCCAGTTCGTCGGCCTTGTCGTCCTCGACGAGGAAGGCGACGTTCACCGCTTCGAGTTCGTCCGTCGGATCCCGGACGACGCTGGCCGCGGCGTGGCCTTCCAGGGCGGACAGAAGCTGCTGCGTGTCCTCTTCCCGCTTCTCCGCGACCGCGCTGCTGATGATCTCCCCGAGCCTGATCCTTTCCTCCCGGGTGGCGTCGGCGTCCTGGCCGTGTATCTGCTCCCGCAGATCAGCTGCCTCGGAGTCCTGCGACAAGATCTCCTCCAGGATGGCCGATTCGACGTACTGGCCCTTGACCACGTACTCGGTCCGTCCCTCGAGTTCTTCTAGCGCCGCGGCGAACTCATCGCGGTTGGGCTCGAGAAGTTCGGAGACGACAGCGTCCTCACTGGTCACGACGGCCCCGAAGCGCAGCGGCAGGACGGGCGCGCCGACGGCGACCGAGTCCAGGATCTCCTTGTGCGCCTCGAGATCTTCCGTCGTGCCCAGTGGCCCGAGGAGATCGACCTCGCTCACCAGGGCAGCCAGCTCGCCGTCGCGTACCAGCGTTACCTCACGATCCCCGATCCCCTTTATTTTCTCGGTCAACTCCACGTCTCCGGGCAGGATCCCGTACACGTAGCAACCGGTCTGCTGGCCAGCACTGGTGCTGGGCTCCGCTTCCGGTGGCGCTGATGACATATCAGTCCTCTCCGCGGCGGCCCCGGCGTGCGGGCTGCCGCTCCTCCTCGTCGCCGCCGCCGACGAGATCACGAATTTTCTGCCCGGCGCCTTCCAGCGCGCCCTTGGTCTTGCCGCGGGCGCCGCTCTCCGTCAGATCGCCTACCAGTTCAGGCAGGCCCGCCTTGTCATCCGAGATGTCCAGCCGGTTGACCGCTTCCGCGAAGCGGAGATACGTGTCAACGCTCGCTATAACGACACGCGCGTCGATGGTGAGTAGCTCGATGCCGACCAGCGACACCCGCACGTAAGCATCGATCACCAGGCCCTTGTCCAGGATCGTGTCGATGACGTCGACCAGGCCAGAGGGTTGCGGCCTTGTCGACGCGCCGCCGCCGGGCTGCGTTGAGATGCTCATTTGCTTCCTCCTCGCCGGGCCGCAGCACCGGCCCGCTGCCGCCGCCCGTTACCGCCGCCAGCGTTGCCGGCCGACCTCGTGCCAGATGAGCGGCTGCGGCTCGAGCTGCCAGCCCGGCGCCGGGCGGCCGTGGCCCGGCCGTTGCTGGCTTCCTCGCCTTCGCCCTCGTCTTCGTCCGCCGTGTCCCGGGCGGCACGGCGCCGGGGCCTGCGCTCCTCGTCGCGACCGCTGGCTTCGCCGTCGGCCTCGCCACGGGTCTCGTCGTCGGCCTCACCACGGGTCTCGTCGTCGGCCTCACCACGGGTCTCCTCGTCGGGACCGCTGGCTTCGTCGTCGGCCTCGCCACGGGTCTCGTCGTCGACCTGGCCGTTCCCGGCCTGACGGGAGTCGTCCTGTTCGGGGCTTTCCTGCTGTTCCCGCTCGAGCGCGTCTTCATGGCTCTCGACCACCTCACTGTCGTGGATGGTGCCGCGCCAGCCCTCGATGTCGTCGGGGTGAAGCACGCCCTGCGTCATCATGTGCCGCCGGAAATGCTTGAGTTCCAGGCGAGCTCGCCTGCCCTGCGCGCGCCAGAGGTTCCCGGTGCGCTCGAACATACCCTGCGGGTGGTACTCGAGGACCAGCAGGATGCGGGTCAGGTTGGGGCCGAGCTCGTGGAAGGTCACCGCACCGTCGACGTGGCCCTTCTGGCCCTTGGAGCGCCAGATGATCCGCTCGTCCGGCACCTGCTCGATGACCGTGGCTTCCCAGGTGCGGTGCGACCAGAAGACCTGCGCCTTCCAGTTGATCTTCTGCTCTTCGTCTTCGTTCCCGTTCTTGTCGGCGCTCTCGACCTTCTTGGTGAACTTGGGGAAGTCGTTGTACTGCGTCCACTGGTTGTAGGCGAGCGTGACGGGAACCCCCACGTCGATCGACTCGACGATGTTGGTCAGCTTGAGCTTCTTGCCCCCGCCGCCCTTACCGCCCCTCCGGAACAGGCCGGAGACCTTCTCCTTGATGCCTGCCATCCCGGCACCGAGCATGGACCGGCCCGGAGACTTGCCTTCGGCTATGCCTTTCGCCCCGGTGACGGCGGCCATGAGACCTGGACCAGCTCCGCCTTCGACGTACTTGTTCAGGCGGCCGCTCGTACCCTGGACCCGGTCGAGCAGAGACGTCACGGCCCGGTTGCTGAGCGCGCCGGCCAGTTCGCCGACTTCGCCCTTGAGCCGACCCATGGGCCCGTCGCGGTTCTCCGATTCTTCTCGCGCCATACCGGTTACCTCCTCCGGACGACAGGCGAACGAGTGCTCCTGCGACGCCGCGGCGTGGGCTCCTCGTCCTCGGGTTCGTCGACTTCATCGGCCGGCCCCTCGTCGAGGTCCTCGTCCTCGTCCTCGTACTCGTCGGCAGGCTCGTCGTACTCCTCCGGCTCCTCGCTGGCCCGGGACCTCCCACGCCGGACTCGCCCGTTGCGTCGCTCTTCCTCGTCGCGCTCGGGCTCGCCCTCGTCTTCGATGTCGGCGGCCCGGCCACGACGCCGCAGCCCTCCGGCCTTCCCGCCAGCCCGGCGCACAGACTCACCCGCGCGGCCCACGGTCTCGCCGGCGGCCTCGCCGGCCTTGCCCACGGCGGCTTCGGGGTTCCTCAGCGTTTCGGCCCGCTCATGCAGGTTGTCGCTCAGCGAGTCGATCCGGCTCGTCACCGCCGCGGTGGCGGCGCCCCTGGCCGCGTCGAGCAGTTCCCCGCGCACGGTATTGACGATCTCGGTTACCTGGGGCCCGAGCGCGCCGGCGATATCGGTCTTACCGAGGTACTTGCTTCCCTGCTTCAGCGCGGTGGGCCCCAGCTTGGCCGCGGCTCCAGTTGCCGCCCCAACGGCCAGCATGGTGGCCAGGCGCATCTTGCGCCGTCGGCCGAGGATGTAGCCCACGCCGATCGCTAGTGCGGTCTGTGCGCTGCATTTCATCACGCAACCCCTTCCTGCGGGTCGATTTGTTCCCCTACAAGCTCGAACGTTCGCGTTGTTGCTCCGCGAACCGGAAGCCATCGACTACCCCTGCTCAGCCCGGCCAAAACAAAAGTCAGGGGCAATGACGTCGGCGATCGTGGGTCGCCTCGCCCGCGGCCCGTATCCGGCGGCGTAGTGCCAGGTCAGCGCACCGCAGGCCAGGTGGCTTTTCGTCAGAAAATCCCTCCACCGTCCTAGTCCGGCGGGCCTGACGGCGAGGGCCAGGCATCAGAGGGCCCGATCGGTATACTGCCGGCAAGTATGCGGCTGCTGTGTGCGGGGCCGGGTGTCACGGATCCAACCGTGATCTGTGCACTGACTCAGCGGGTCACCCGTGGTGGGGGAGACATGCAGTAACGACCCACCGCCGGGAGGCGAGAGAGGATGGCCGACAGGTACCGCGCTTCTCCGCCGAGTGTCAGCCTCTCGCAGGAGGATCGTGAGTGGCTCGCCAGGATTGCACGGGATGAAGACGTCAGCATCCATGCATTGGTTATCCGCGCGGTGCAGTATTTCCGCTACTGGCAAGAGGAAGGAGAGAAAGCACTCAACGAGGCTCTGGAGATCTTCGAAGCTGAGCGCCGCGGCCACGAAGATGAACGGCGGCTGCGGCTTTACTACCAGCGGGACTATGAATTGCAGTCGCGGCGCTTGCATAACATGCTGCGTGACGAGCGCCACCGCCGGTGGGAGCAGGAAAAGCAGCTGGCGCTCCGCTCCGAGTCAGATGCCGAGGCAATGGCAGCCGTCGTGAAGGCACGAACTCTTCATCGCCAGAAGCAGCACCCCAGATCTGACATGCGCTAATGCCGCGCCAACTTGCCCTTGCGCCGCCGGGGCAAGCGCCCCGTCCCGTTCGGCCCTTTCTATACCCCCGAACGGCCCTGGTGGCTGTCACCGTATCCGCCGCTGCCGTGCGGGGCGGATGCCACGGGCCGCCTCTTAGTCCGCGGGCAGTTTGCGGGTGTCGCGCAATTCGGTGAACGGTTCGGCGTCGGGCGGGTGTCCGCCGGCAATGGCGCGGCCCCGCTCGAGCTCGGCGTTGAACTCCGCGCCGATCAGCACCGCGGTGTTGGAGATCCACATCCAGATCAGGAAGATGATCACTGCGGCGAGGCTGCCGTACACCTTGTTGTAGTGCCCGAAGTTGGCCACGTAGAGCGCGAACAGTCCCGAGGCGATCAGCCACAGCACCACGGCCAGCACGCTGCCCGGGCTCACCAGCCGGAACCCTTGCTTCGCGTTCGGGCTGGCCCAGTACAAGATGGCGAACATGACGCTGACGATGATCAGCAGCACCGGCCACTTGGCGATGTTCCAGGCGGTGACAGCGGCCGACCCGATGCCCAGCGCATGTCCCACCTTGGTCGCGAGCGTGCCGGTCACGACCACGATCAGGGCGGAAGCGACCAGCAGAACCATCATGACCAGGGTGACGCCCAGCCGTATCGGCGTGGTCTTCCACAGCGGCCTGCCCTCGGGAACGTCATAGATGACATTGGATGCGCGCATGAACCCGGCGACATAACCGGATGCCGACCACAGGCCGACCACGATGCCGACTGCCGCCAGGATCCCGGCCGCCGCGTGGCTGTGCTGCAGGTGGACCATCGCGCTGAGGACGATCTGGCGGACTGAGCCGGGCGCCGCCTTGGTCAGGCCGGTAATGACCGGCTGGGTAGCGGACCGGCCCAGCAAGCCGAGGAAGGAGACCAGGACGAGCAGGCCGGGAAAGATCGACAGGATTCCGTAGTAGGTCAGCGCGGCCGCCCAGTCCTGCAGATTGTCTTGCTTGAATTCCTTCATCGAACGCTTGGCCGCCGCCGCCCACCCGCCCGCGCCGAGCCTGGCCGGAGCGTCGGGGGAATCAGGGCGCTGTGAAGTGCGCGGGTCGGCTATGGCGTCTGTTGTCCTGTCGTTCACGGGCTGAACCGCCTTTCGCTGAAGGCCATGCTCTACCCGCGCGACGTGGGCCCTAACGTGATTGACCCGCGCGCTGCCGGGGAGGAGCAATCGCCATGCAGGTTGTCTACGTGCTCCAGATCAGCGACGACATCGACAAGCCCGTGGCGTTCGCCACCGAGCTGCACGCCAAGGACGGGGCGGCCATCGCCGCACACGACCGGGGCGTCACGCTTGATCCGTGGGTAACCGGCGACGACGACAGCTTCATGCGGGCCGAGTCGGCCAGCGCGCTGTTCACCATCTACCGCTGTCCGGTACGCGAATCCTGACCCGCCATCGGCAGGCTGGCGTCAGCTTTCCGGTTGCGCGGTCTCGGTGAAGTCGGAGGCGGCCACCGGCCCGGCCCTCAAGCTGATCGAGAGCGGCCGTGAGCTCTCTTCCGCGGCCTGCCCGCGCGCTGCTGGCGACGCCGCTTGGCGCTGACCTTGCGCGCTTTCGCCATGTACTTGGCGGCAACCCGGCCGAGGGCGTCACCGTCTTTCCGGCAGAGATCAATCTCGTATGCCTTGCCATCGAGCCCGAACGTCCTGGTCTTGACGTCGCTCGTACCGCCGCATGCGTCACAGGTGAGTTCTACCTGAGTGACAGCCGCCATCGTCCTATTCCCAACCGGTCGGTCAGTGTCGTGGTCATCCGGCTACCCGTCCCGACCGCGAACATGCCTCTAGCCGGGCTCGACCATGCGCCACCGCGCCTCGCACCAGGAGTACAACCCGAAGATCACCAAGCCGAGCGCGATGGCGACGAGCAGCCACGGACCCAGCGGGGTGGCCGCGGTCTCGCGCAACGAGCCGTCAAGACCCTGCGCCTTTTGCGGGTCGAAACTGACCGCCGCATCGATCAGGAACCCGCCGGCGATGCAGAACACCACCCCGCGCGTCAGGTAACCGGCGACGCCGAGCCCCTCGACCACCTGGCTGGTAGCGGCGCTCATCTGCGCCGTGCGCAGGTAGCTGGCGAACTTCCGGCGGAGCCCGTAGATGCCCATGCCCACGCCCGCGGCGGCAACCGCCACGCCGATACCCGCGACCAGCACCTGGCCGCCGCCATGCGCGAGGAGCCGGGCGGTAAAGCTCTTCGATTCGGTGTCGCTGGACGTGCCGCCCACGCCGAGGATGAAATTGACCACGACGCCGCAGGTGCCGCCGTAGAGCACGGCCAGCGCCAGCGACGCCAGCCGTTTGGGCACTTCCTGGCCGCCCGGCCCGGCCTGCCCGTAGAGGGTCTCGGCGAACCGCCACAGGGCCAGCCCGGCAAACCCCGCCGCCAGCAGCCACAGCACGACGATTCCGCCCGGGTGCCCGGCGACGGCGCGCAGCGCGCCGGTGGTGTCGGCCTGCTGGCGGCGGGAGCCGAGTGCGATCTGCACGGCCAGCGACCCGATGAGCAGGTAGTTCGCTCCCCGCGCCAGTAGGCCCGCCCGGGCCAGCCCTCGCACCCACCGGCTGGACGCGACTTCGCGGCCGGTCGAAGCCACCTCGCGTCCTGCCCGCTCGGCCGGGCCGGCGGCATCCGCTCCGCGCGGGGTAGGACGATCGCCGTCGTGGTCGGCTTGCTGCCGCAGCTCCTCGTAGCGCATGAGCCCCGTACTGCCCCGTCGCGGTGGCATCATGCCTGCCCGGGATCGGCCGGCGGCCGGAAATCGGCGGCGGCTATCCGTCCCTGGACGAGCGCGGCGGAAATCTTCCTGACGCGCTGGTTGGTGTTCTGGGAGTAGCGGCTGAGCAGATGGAAGGCATCCCCGGGCGTGACCCCGAGCTCGGCGTGCAACATGCCCTTCGCCTGCTCGATCACGGCCCTGGATTCGAGTCCCGTGTGCAGGCTTTCGACCATCCGGCGGCAGGTCCGGTACAGGGTCGCGTTGTGCACGGCGGTGCCGCCTTGCGCCGCGACAAGCAGCGCGATGTCATGCGCGGCGCCGCGGAACGCGTTCGGCTCTGACCCGTAGAGCGCCACCGCGCCGGCTGGCTGCCGGTCGGTGCGCAGCGGCAGCACCAGGCAGCTGGCGAATCCGGCCTCGGCGGCCGCCTGGCAGAACCCCGTCCAGCGGCATTCGGCCGTCATGTCATCCACCCGCCGCGGCTCGTTGTGCCGCAGGGACTCCACGACCGGCCCGCCGCCGTCGACCTGAACCCGGTGGAGTTCCTCAAGCCGACGGTCCGACGCCGCGAAGATCAGCGCCCCGCTGGCCATGGCGATCGTCACCGCCGCCGCGGTGCCGCCGGGGACCAGTTCGGCCGCTAGCGCGGTCAGCCGGTGCAGCGCCTCGTCCGGGATTTCGTCCCCCTCGAGCAGCTGGGCAACATCGGCGACGCGATCGGCGAACTCCCGGGTCACGGTGATCATGCCAACCTGTGCTACCCGGCCGCGCGGAACTCATGTGCGAGGTATTCGTATGCGAGTTTCGGCCGCCTCGGTCCGGGTAGCTGACCGCACTGGTATCGCGATGCCCGGGTCTGGCGCTGCAAGAAAGCCGGGGCCGACCCGAACCAGCGAGCTCCTCCCCGTCGCGAGCCGACTTCAGTCCTGGACTGCGGCCCGGGGAAAACTCCCGGGGTCGACGCACTCAAGTGACGAATTGCTTGTGTGTCGGTACGACGCCGACCAGGAATGGGGCCCGCAATGACCGGACCGGCAGGTCGGCACGCCGACATCGTCGAGCTGATCCTGGCCGATCACCGCCGGATCGGCCGCCTCTGCCAGGCGCTGTACGATACCGCCCGCTATGACGACGGCCCCCCGAGACCTGACTGGATGCTCGGCCATGTCTGGCAACGGCTCGCGGACCTGCTGGTAGCGCACACCCAGGCGGAGGAGAAACTCTGCTATCTGCCCCTGTCCGGCACGGGGGCGCAGGCCACCGAACGGTTGCGAGATTCGATCGCCGACCATGATGACATCCGCGGGACCATCGGTGAAGCAGCCGGGCAACCCGTCGGATCGGCAGCGTGGTGGCGTACGGTCAGGACCGTCATGGCGGTCAGCGCTGAGCATCTCGAGCATGAGGAGCGCGATGTCCTGCCCGCCTGGGTGCCCGGATTGAGCATGAGCCGGCGGAAGGAACTCGGCCGGCAGTGGTGCGCGTTCATGGCGGCGTGGCGGCCGGACACCACGCACGCGCCGCCGCCCCGGCGGGGCTCGAGCGGCAATGATCTTTGTCGGTGACCGGAAGGGGCGCGGTCAGGGTGAGCCGATGGGCAGGTCGGTGAACTGGGGTTGCATGTCGCATGTCGTGCCAGGGTCATCGTGGTTGCTGGCCCAGGACACGAGCATCTGGCCGGCCGGAGCGGGGCTGGCTGGATGGGTCTGGGCCGAGTAGGTCCATCCGCATCCGGGCGCGGGCCTGGCCTGCCACTGCTGGGTAGCGACGCGCCAGGGCCCGGTGACGTGCCAGGAGTTAAGCCGCTCCAGGACGCTGCCGGTGATGTCGTCGCGCTTGGTGTAGGCGACCCAGCCGTGGCCGGTGACGTGGCTCATGCTCACGACCGTTCCCAGGTCGTAACCTTCGCCAGAGGGCAGCAGGCCGAGCCGGACGTGCCAGGCTGAGGGATGCGTCATGGCGGTGAACGGGACATAAGCGAGGTCCATGGTCTTGCAGTCCGCGACGCAGCTGATACCGCCGGTGTTGCGAGTGCCGGTCAGCCACCACCCGCGGCCGTGGGGGTCGGCCGTGGCTGACCCCCACTGGGAATCGCCAGCCGGTCCGGTGAGCGCGGTGATGCCCTGGTAGGTGAGGACGTCGCCGGCGCCGACAGTGAATCGAGCCGCGTACTCGCCTTCAACCGCGCCGGCCGGCTGGCTTATGCGCTCCCCGATGACGTACAGGCTGTGGCCTGTCACCGCGGGCGCGGCCATCCAGAAGTAGCTGCCGTCCGGCCAGTTCGGCACCCACTGCCATCCGTAGGGGCATCCGGCGGCGGCGCACGACTGCATTCGGAAGGTGGCCGTGCCGGGCCGCTCGATTGCCATCGAGTCGTGCGGATAGCCGTGCGGGCAGCGGGACGGGCTGCAGATGACCTGGCCGTTGACCGCGAGGGTGTCGCCGAAGACGTAGACCTGGCCGCCGTCGGGGAGCCGGACGCTCGCGGCGAGATCAGACCTGACCGCTGCCGCGACGCCCAGGTCGTACGCGGCCAGGTCCGGCTCTTGCCCGCCCTGGGCGGAAGCCGGGCCGGCCCCGGCATGGCCGGACAGGATGGCCGCGGCCGCGGCGACGGCTGCGATCAGCACCCGGCAGCTCACTGGCGAACCCTCCGATCAAGGCACTGGCAGCGCGGGCGGACCGCCCGGTTGACAGCAGCCGCGCGGCATCGCGAGCGCACCGCAACTGGTGAAAAGGGAGATCTGGGCGGGCTGGCGCAGCCCCTGCTAGCGGGCCCTAAGGCGCGCAGAAGCGGCGGGCCGTCCCTGAGCGCGGTCATCACCCGGTTCGGCCGCGAGGACTAACGGTCCGCCTCGACGGCCGGCATCGCTCAGCGGCCGTGGTGGCCGGCGCGGGCGCCGCTCATCTGGTCCGCACCATCGCTGGCGTCCTGGAGTTGCTCTCCTGCTACTTAGCTCAACGGCCCGATCTGTCGGACGATGACCTGGTCGTCATCGCCAGCGGCACCGTCGTGATCATGCCGTTCCCGCTCATGTCCGCGGTCCGCGACTGCCGGTCTCCCGCGCGGGCGGATCCGGCCCCGCACCCGCGTCTCTACGATCGCGACCACACGGTCATGCATCTGCGCCTCCAGCCGATCGCCCTGACCTGCATTCCATGGTGGTCAGCGCCTCGGCCGGTGTCGTCAGCCTGGCGAACCGGGTTTCCGTCCAGCCTGCGCGTCAGCGGCTGCGGCAGGCTGCGACCGGGGATGTACGCCCCCGGCCGGACGCGACCAGCCGCGCAGACGAGCAGATCCCCGCACCCCCAGTACCGACTTAGCCTGCTGACTGCTGTCCTTAAGCGCGCCCCAGCCGGTTCCGGCCCTCGTCCATGTTCACCAGTACCCGCCCGTCGTCCCATAGGTACCAGGTGGCCGTGGATACTGGCTGGCCGTCCCGCCGCATAGTGGTGATGACTGCCGGGTTGTACCGTAGCGGCCCTTCTCTATCCCTGGTATGAGGCCAGTTCTACCCGGCGGCTGATGCGCGGACGTCCCGGCATCCCGACGATTGGGGTATGTCAGTATCCCCGGTGTCAGCGGAGGCGGACGAGATGATTGACCAGCAGAAGACGCGAGCCTCGGACCGCGACCGGCAGCAGGTGGTAAACCAGCTGCGCAGCGCGCTGGAGGACGGCCGCCTGACGATCGACGAGTTCGTAGACCGGATGGAGGTTGCGTGCCAGGCGGCGACCTATGGTGACCTGGCCCCGCTGTGCGCGGACCTGCCGCTATCGAACCCGGTGTCCGTCAGGCCGGCGACGGCTGCGACTGCCACGGCGCCGCCGGCCGTTTTCCCCCGCGTCGGCTACCTGGCCGGCCTGCCGACGGTGCTCAAGGTTCTGTGGACCATATGGTTGGTCGTCGTGTCCATCAACCTGGTCATCTGGGCCCTGGTCAGCGGTACGGGTGGTCACCTGGTCTACCCCTGGCCGGTCTGGGTGGCCGGCCCGTACGGGGCGGTGCTGTTCGCCGTGTCAGCTGGCGTCACGCTGTTCCGCAGCGGCCCGGAAGCCACCACGGAGCCGGCGGGCCGTTTGGCATGAGTGACCTGATCACCGCGTACTCGCGTGGCTAGATGATCGGTGGGCTTCACTCCGCGCCAGGGCCGCTTACGCTGTCGGTGTGCACGCTATGTTCCGCCCGGTATCACCAATGGCCGCCGACATGGGCCGCCTGGCAGCTACCGGATAAGGCTCAGCGGTCGTGGCCCAGCCTGCATGTGTATCCACTGCCCGCCGACCATCCGAAGGCCGCTTCCAGGGCACGCACCGTGTCGGCAGAAGGTCCCCGTATCCGTGGAACGCGTTGTGCACATTTTCACCGCGGGGCGTCTCCGCGGAAACGCGTCGACACGTCGCAGCGTTCGGTCTCGTCATGCACATCCATCGCAGGCAGGATTGGGGTTACCGCATGCGCGTCATACGCATCATGGCCGATCTTCGAGTGGCTGACGTCGAGGCAGCGAAGAGCTTCTACACCGACTACCTCGGGCTGAGTACCGAGGAGTTCAACATGGGATGGGTTGCTCGCTACACCTCTCCCGACGCCAGGACGAGAGTCCAGCTCATCACGCGCGACGCAACCGCACCCGAAGACCCGGTCATTTCCGTCCACACGCCTGACATTGAAGGTGCTTATGAAGAAGCTCAGGAACTCGGATACGAGATCGTGCACCCGATAACTACCGAGCCGTGGGGTGTGCGCCGGTTCTTCGTCCGGGCACCGGACGGCAATGTATTCAACATCGTAAGCCACCCGGATTGAAACAGCAGCGTGGCGCGCTATTAACACTGCCAATCAGCATTCTCGGATTCCAGCTGCTATTTCATCGCCGTCGCTGCCTGGATGATGACGGCGTACAGGCGATGCCAACGCGGTGAGCGCAATCCGGCCGCCGTCAGCAGACGGGCTGCCCGCGGTCTGGTGCGTGCCTTGTCCCGCCGTCCGGCCAGCAGGGTCGGCAGCAGCAGCGCTGAGAACAGGTCGGCCAGGACCAGGCAGCCGCCAGGCGCCAGCACCCGGGCGCACTCAGCCAGCCCGGCCTGCTGGTCCGCCCAGTGATCGAACGAGGTCGTGCTCACCACCAGGTCGAAGGATGCCGCGGGCCAGGGCAGCCGCTCGGCGGTGCCCACCAGAAAATGCAGCCGGTCATCAGCAGCACCGGCCCTGGCCACCTCGATCATGGCTGGCGCCGCATCGATCCCGGCTAGGACTTCGGCCTGGGGGGCGCGGGCAGCAAGCCGACTCAGCAGGTAGCCGGTCCCGCATCCGACGTCGAGTATCCGCTTCGGGGCTGACATGCAGGTCAGGGCCAGGTCCGCGG
>Ga0335071_10003365_pt1 | contig 16892 bp, 15 predicted proteins | sample Lox_Sample_15_FD_206724 | JGI IMG/M metagenome (GOLD analysis project Ga0335071, IMG submission 206724) | Soil microbial communities from Loxahatchee National Wildlife Refuge, Florida, United States - Lox_Sample_1.5 | ecosystem: Environmental > Terrestrial > Soil > Wetlands | place: USA... | reverse complement strand
AACTCGTCATGAACATGCCATTATCGGTATTGCAGGGCGGTGGCGCAGGTGGGGGATCGTTTGGCGGGATGGTTCTGTTCCTGCCACTGCTGCTGCTGATCGTGTACATGTTTTATTCGCAGCAGCGAAAGCAGAAGAAGTGGCAGGGCATGCTGGAGCAGCTGAAAGCGGGAGACAAGGTAACCACCAGCGGCGGCCTGCGCGGCACGGTGATGTCGATCAAGGAAGACGCGGTTCAGCTCCGCGTTCCCCCGAACAATGTCGTGCTGGAAGTAACCAAGGGCTCGGTTGTGCAGGTGAGCACCACCGAGGAAGAGCCGAAAGCGAAATAGTCGTTGGTCGTTGGTCGTTGGTCCTCGGTCGTCGGCCAATGACGGACACGGCTTGCCCTGGGAGCCGACGACCGAAGGCTGACGACGGATTTTTATGAACAACAATCTTCTCTGGAAAAGCGTCTTCATTGTTGCTGTAGTGCTCTTCTTCCTGTTCGGCATCTTCGGAATTCCGAAGAGCTTGAGCGGTGGCGGGCTGGCGACTGCTCTCACGGATCACATCCACCTCGGCCTCGACCTGAAGGGTGGAACTCACCTCATTCTGCAGGTTCACGTGAATGATGCGGTGAACGTGGACGCGCAGAACGCCATGGAGGTTCTAAAGCAGCAGCTGAAGAGCCGTAAGGTCGACTACACGGACATTTCGCAGCCCGATCCGCAAAACAATCCCGACCATATCGTGATCAAGGGCGTTCCGCCGGGCTCGCGTAATGACTTGTTGAGCGTCGTGCGGGAGCGCCTGCCGGAGTACGACGTCAACGGCGGCGCGCAGGATACGTGGAATCTCTCGATGAAGCCATCGAACCTCACCGACATGAAGAACCGGGCGGTGACGCAGGCCATTGAGACGATCCGAAACCGCATTGACGCGCTAGGCGTGAGCGAGCCGACGATCCAGGAACATGGACTCGGGCAGTACCAGATTCTGGTGCAGTTGCCGGGCGTGGACGATCCTGGCCGCGTGAAGGACATCATGCAGTCCACGGCCATGCTGGAGATTAAGCAGATGATGGGCGGCCCTTATCCCAGCGAGCAGGAAGCGCTGCAGTCGAAGGGCGGGATCATCCCGGCCGACCAGATTCTTCTGCCCGGGCAATGCGCGAACGGTGCGGAGCAGACTTGGTGCTTCGTGTCGCGAGTTTCGGCCGTGAGTGGTAAGGACCTGCGAAGCGCGGATCCCAGCACGGACCAGAATGGTCAGCCCGCTGTGCACTTCAACCTGACGAACGAAGGCGGACAGCGTTTCTACAACTTCACGTCAGCACACGTTGGCGACAGCTTGGCCGTAGTGCTGGACAACAAGGTGCAGGAAGTCGCGAATATCCGGGAGCCGATCCGGGATTCAGGCGAAATCAGCGGCGGACGCATGACCGATCAGCAGGCCAAGGACTTGGCCATGGTGCTGCGTTCGGGCGCGCTGCCGGCCAGCATTTCGTACCTGGAAGAGCGGACGGTCGGGCCTTCGCTGGGCGCAGACTCGATCCGGTCGGGCGTAACTGCGGCGATCATCGGCATGGTGGCGGTCCTGGTTTTCATGCTGATTTACTACCGCGGCGCGGGCATCAATGCCGACGTGGCGCTCATTATGAACCTGATCATTCTGCTCGGGTTCCTTGGGTGGTCGACCATGGCGGGGGTGAACGTCGCGCTAACCTTGCCGGGCATTGCGGGAGTGATCCTGACGGTCGGTATGGGCGTGGACTCGAATGTACTGATCTTTGAGCGCATCCGCGAAGAGTTGAGGAATGGGAAAACGCCGCCCTCGGCGGTGGATCAGGGATTCAGTCATGCCTGGATCACGATCGTGGATACGCACGTGACGACGATTGTGTCGGCAGCGATCTTGTTCATCTTCGGCACAGGGCCGGTGAAAGGATTCGCCACGACTCTCACGTTTGGTCTGCTGGCGAACCTGTTCACGGCGGTTTTCGTTTCGCGCGTGATTTTTGAGTGGGTGCTCAGCAGGAAGCAGCGCGGAGAAGCGCTGAGCATCTAGGAATTCAGTCATTGAGTCATCGGGTCATTGAGTGATTGAAGAGCCTGTTATTCGCGGGGTTTTCAATCGCTCAATCACACAATCGCCCGATCGCTCAATGTTGAGATAAGGGGCAACGACAGGTGGAGTTCTTTCATAACGTCAACATCGATTTTCTTGGGAAGAAGTGGTACTTCCTGGCCTTTTCGCTGATCTTCAGCGTCGCGGGAGTGCTTTCCATGCTGTTCTGGCACCACGTTCCCTGGGGCGTGGATTTCCGGGGCGGTACGCTGGTGTACGTGAAGTTCGCGCACAAGCCTGACGTGCAGGCCATTCGCTCGGCCTTGGATCGCGCCGGCTTGAAGGATCCGAAGATTCAGCCCTACGACCCACCATCCCCCCAAGTGCTGATCGATTTGGGTTTGCGAGAGACCAGCGAGGCTGCCCTGGATGTCGGTAAGACCAAAATCATCAGCGCTCTTGAGACTAACGCCCCGCCCGGGAAGCAGGATCTGAACAATGCGCCGGTGTTAAGCGTCAAGAACTTCTTGATGGATAAGGATCCAATGCATCTGGGGACCGATGCCGACCAAAAGTACACCGCGCAGGCGCAGGCCATCGCGGATTTCCGCGACAAAGTGCACGGGGGCGTGCTCAATTCACTCGACCAGTTGAAGGGAGCGTCGGGGGTGGATCCCTCGGTGGCGGCGGTGATCCCGGACGGCTTCTATCTGTCGGATTTCCATGTTCAGAACGTGGAGATCGTCGGACCCCAAGTAGGCGGACAGTTGCGGAAACAGGCCGGATTGGCGACCTTGTACTCCCTGATGGGAATGCTGGTTTACCTGGGATTCCGCTTCGAGTGGATCTACGGGGTGGCGGCGGTTGTTACGGTTTTTCACGATACATTGATCACAGTAGGCGCGTTTTCGTTGACGAATACAGACATCTCGCTGACGGTGATCGCGGCCATTTTGACCCTGATTGGTTACTCTAATAACGACACGATCGTGGTATTTGACCGGATCCGGGAAAACATTAAACTCATGCGGCGTGAGAAGCTCTCGGAGATCGTTAACCGGAGCATAAATCAGACGCTTTCGAGAACCATCTTGACAGCGGGGTTAACCTTCCTTACTGTACTTGCTCTCTTCTTGTTCGGCGGCGAAGTGCTACGTGGATTCAGCCTCGCCCTTGTCATTGGCATCTTAATCGGGACGTATTCGTCGATTGCGATTGCGGCGCCTATATTGGTGGCGTACCAGGATTGGCGGATCGAAAAGGGCAGGCGCCCCACTGCGGGCATGCCGGTAGCCAAAGCTAGGTAAGTTACCGGATGGCTTCTTTGTAATCATTGATTTACGCCTTCTTAAGCAAGTGATGGAAGGTTTGCTCGAAGAGCCCCTCGGTTGGAATCCAGACCCCCGGGGTGGAATGCAGATTCTGGGAGCAAAGGAGAAGCAGTCGGTGTCTAAGTATCCGTAGGGGTCTGACAAAGTTTGGGGAGATTTCCATGTTTGAAGACAGCCTTATCGAGTCAGGCGGCAAGCTGAAGACGAAGCGCGGATGGACCTCGTTAGTTTCATTCGCGATTCAGGTGGGAATCGTGGGAGTTATGGTGCTGATTCCACTGATCTTTACCGAAGCTTTGCCGAAGACGCAGCTCATGACATTCCTGGTGGCGCCACCGCCACCGCCGCCGCCACCACCGCCAGCCGCAGCTCCGGTCAAGATCGTAAAGCAGATCCAGACCGACATCGTGAACGGGGAGCTGCGCACGCCAACCAAGATTCCACAAAAAGTTCAGATGATTAAGGAAGAAGAGGCGCCTCCGCCGGTCATGGCGACCACGGGAGTCGTGGGCGGCGTACCGGGTGGAGTGCCGGGCGGATCGATGGGCGGCGTGCTGGGCTCGATCGCCAGCGCGGGCATGAACACAGCCGCTCTGCCGAAGATTGCCACACCGCAACGTGTACGCGTCTCGTCAGGCGTACAATCCGGATTGTTGGTTCGGAAGGTGCAGCCGAGCTATCCGCCGCTCGCCCGCCAGGCCCGCATACAGGGCACGGTGGTGCTGCAGGCACAGATCAGCAAGACCGGCGATATCGAGAATCTGCAACTGGTCAGCGGACACCCAATGCTGGCTCCGTCTGCAATCGAAGCAGTCAAGCAGTGGAAGTACAAGCCTTACCTGCTGAACGGTGAGCCTGTTGAGGTGGAGACCACGATACAGGTGAACTTCTCGCTGGCCGGAGGCTAGACTTAAAGGCTCGCGATTTTTGAAAACTGCAGAACAAGTGTGCGTTGGCCCTCCCTATCCCACCCGAAGAGGTGGCTGGGAGGGCTTTTCAGAGCCGGATTTCGCCCAGCACTTCATCGCCGCGAATTCCGAGCTTGCGCGGCCCGCAGCGCGCGTCCGCCGGCGTGAGAACCCAGCCAGCGGTTGGAACTATAAGTCGCATCAAAGGGTCCAATAGAGTAGGAAGTTTCCGAGGAGGAAAAGCAACTCATGCTAGCAATTCACGTTGGAGCAGTTCTCAATCACATACCCGCCGCAGCGACCTGGATCGCTCAGGAAGGCGGAACACTGGCTACCGATCCGCTCGGTCTGTGGAGATCCATGGGCTGGGTGGCGCGCACCGTGGTCATCATCCTGTTCATCATGTCAGGGTGGTCGATTGGTGTGATGATCGATCGTTGGCTGGCCTATAGCGCGGCCCGCAAGCAGTCACGCGCGTTTGCCCCCGCCGTCGCGGGAGCACTGCGCGATGGCCGCATTGATGAGGCCATCAAAGTTGCCGAGCGCAACAAGAAGAGCCACCTGGCGAAGGTTGTGACCGCCGGCCTGATGGAGTTCAAAGCTCACCAGGACAGCCCGGGCGCAATCCCTGGCGAAACCATTGAAGCGTCCAAGCGCGCACTGGAGCGCACCGAAGCCATCGTCCACGCGGAACTGAAGCGCGGACTGGGTGGTCTGGCGACGATCGGCTCGACGGCTCCCTTCGTCGGACTGTTCGGCACGGTGATGGGCATTCTGAACGCGTTCGTCGGCATCAACAACCAGAAGGCAACCGGTCTGGCGGCGGTCGCCGGCGGTATCGCCGAAGCTCTGGTTACAACCGCGATCGGACTGCTGGTCGCGATTCCGGCCGTGATGATGTTCAACTATCTGACGGGCCGTGTGGAAGCGTTCGACGTGGAGATGGATAACTCGTCGAGCGAACTGATCGACTACTTCCTCAAGAAGCGCGGCGACGTAAGACGGTAACGCTCGGTTTGACTTCCGCAGTGAGTTGCTTGTCCGGCGCTGGAGGCATCCGGCGCCGGATCTTCCCAACTTGATCGCGGCGTCTGACGTTCGCGGCGGAAGTACGGGAGATTTGAAACTATGGCGTTAGCAAAGAGAAACGAAGGAGCCAAGGTCAGTTCAGAGATCAACGTCACGCCGATGGTGGACGTGATGCTGGTGCTGCTGATCATCTTCATGGTGGTCACGCCCATGTTGCAGAAAGGCATCAGCGTGGACATGGCCAAAGTGAACAACCCGGAGCAGATGCCGGACGCGGATAAAGAAGACGCACTACTGGTTTCCATCACACGCGACGGCAAGGTCTACTTCGGCAGCGAGCAGATGCTGGTGGACAATCTCACTGGCAAGGTAAAGGATCGTCTGGCCAATAAGGCCGACAAGCGCGTTTACGTGAAGGCCGACATGCGCGCCCGCTTTGGCAACGTCGTGCAGGTGGTAGATGCCGTCCGAGCCGCAGGAGTGGACGATCTTGGATTGCTGACCGATCAGAGAAAGACCGCAACTCCAAATCCGCCGCCCGCTAATTCGCAGACCGGGCAGGCTGGGCAGTAGAGGAGAGTTTCTATGGGAATGAATGTTGGCTCGGGCGGCGGGCAGAGTGCGAACATCAACGTGACTCCGCTCATCGACGTGTTGCTGGTGCTGCTGATCATCTTCATGGTGATCTCGCCGGTAACGCCGAAGGGACTGGATGCGCTGGTGCCGCAGCCGCCACCGCCGAACGCCCCGAAGAACAACACGCCTGACCGCACCATCGTGGTGCAGTTGATCGATCGCGGCCCCGGCCAGGACCCCGGCGTGAAGATCAACAACGAAGACGCCACCTGGGACAATCTGCAGGGTCGGCTGAAAGACATTTACTCACAACGCGCCGAAAAAGTGATGTTCGTGAAGGGTGACGATTCCATTCCTTTCGTCAACGTCGCGAACGTGATTGATATCGCCCACGCGGCCGGTGTGGACAAGGTCGGACTGATCACCGCCAAGATCGAAGCGGGCGGCTAAACCGTCCGCCAGTACGGCCCGGAGTTGCACGATTCTTACTCGGCCCACGGCACGGAAGCCTTCCGCTTCCGTGCTGCAAGGGTGCCGCTTGTCAAACCGCTGTCTCTGGGCCTACGATGCTGTGGCGAGGGAGACTTATACCGCAATGAATAAATACTTGAAACTGCTGTCGCTGGCGGCAGTAACGCTGGCGCTCCTTTCTTCCGTCGGATGCGACAAGCTGAAGGCCCGCGACCAACTGAACAAGGGCGTCAAGGCCTACAAAGATAATCACTACGAGCAGGCGATCGATCACTTCCAGCAGGCGGTCCAGCTCGATCCTGCATTAATCAACGCGCGCATGTACCTGGCAACAGCGTACGTGTCGCAATACGTTCCGGGCATCGATACACCGGACAACCTGAGGACAGCACAGCAGGCCATCGACGAGTATCAGAAGGTCATCGATGCCAATCCCTCGCGCGAACAGAAGGTGAATAGCGCGAAGGGCATCGCTTACCTGTACCTCAATGAGAAGAAGTGGGACGATGCCAAGAAGTACTACAACATGGCGGCGCAGCTTGATCCTAACGATCCCGAGCCCCACTACTCGGTGGGAGTGATTGACTGGTCCGCCTGCTACCAGCCACGCATGGAAGAGCGCGCCAAGCTGGGAATGAAGTCGGAGGAGCACCTCAGCGCCAAGAACAAAGAGCAGAAGAAGCTCTGCGAAGATCTGAAGGTGAAGAACACGCCGGCTATCCAGGAAGGTATCGACGAACTGGACAAAGCCATCAAGTTGCGTCCCGATTACGACGACGCCATGGCGTACCTGAACCTGATGTATCGTGAACGGGCCGACATCGAATGCGATAACGAAGCCGCCCGTGCCGAAGATCTTAAGACAGCCGCTCAGTGGGTGGACAAAGCCATGGAAGCAAAACAGGCGAGAGCGGCCAAAGCCGCTGCGGCGCAAGGTGGACAAATCACCATGGATCAGCCGAAGTAGTTCTTTGCGTTCGAGTTCATGCCTCCCGAATCGGCGGGAGGCATTTTCTTTTGGGCGGAATTGCAGATTTCAGATTGAAGATTTTAGATTGCAGATTTCAGGTTGGACTCATTGCAACGCGTGAGGTTTTCAATCTGAAATCTGCAATCTCCAATCTGGTGCAGATCTCATTCCTTGCTGTAGAGCAAGACTTCCACCTTGGGAAATTGTCGGCTCTGCACGTGCAGGTAATACTGCGGAAGAGTCTGTTTCAGCAGGACGGCGGTCGGATCCGGAAGCTTCGGCCCGTTGTACATCAACACGACCCAAATGCGTGGGCGTGCGGCGATGATCGACCGCAAAAGGTCCGGCGAGAGCTTGCTCTTGAGGTCGAGGTATTCCAGCTGCGGGCCGTGGCGCGGGTAGAGGATGTCGGGCCCGAATCCCTCAGTGCCGCACGGTCTGCCGGCGCGCAAGGAGCAGAAGAATTGGTACGGCACACGCGCTTGCGGAATATGGAAGATGATGCCATCTGCCGGCCGGGCGTGATCGAGGATGAAATTTGTGGCGGTACCCGCGCCATCGCGCTCGTCTTCGAAATCGTGCGCGTAAACAAACGGCATCGTCCGAAGCGTGAGAACCAGCACGACGATAACTGCCGCCGCGGAAAGCCATCGCGACGGCAGACTGGCCAAGCCCGCGGCAAGCAGGATCAGGAATGCGGGCAGGCAGAAGATCATGTATCGCGGATAGAAGACGGGACGCGCGAACGACAGCAGAATTGTGAGGAGGATCGGAAACAGGAACCAAATGGCAAGGAACTGAACACGCCAGGTGTTCCAATCTTGATCTCGGGCCCACAATCGCCTGCCGGAGCCAACTGCGAGCAGCAGTAAAGCGAGAATTCCGAGCAGTGGCACGCCGCCGCTGAAGTACTTCCAGAAGTTCCACAGATCAGCAAGGCTGGGCCGCTGGATCCACCGGATCGGCCCGCCTCCGGTTTTGGCTACAAACACAATCAGAGGAAAGACGGCGATCCCGATGGTGATCCAGGCTCGGCGCAGACCGGATGCGACCGCGGACCGGGACTCCTCAGCGACGGGGATTCCCGCGCGCCGCAGGACGAGCCATTGCGCCGCCAGCAGTAATAAAGCATAAAGATGAGCGTAGACGGCGAGACTACTGGCGAGAACATACGCAGCGCGCCAGCGCTTCTGCGGATGCCGGAGAAACAGGATGAGGAACAGAGAGGAGAGCGTTGCCAGCAAAAGCAACAGAGCGTAACTCCGAGCTTCTTGCGAGTAACGCAGGTCGAAATCGTTCCAGATGAAAAGAGCAGCCGCAACCAGAGCGACGCTGCGGTTGAACATGATTCTTGCCAGCGCATAGATAGCGGGAACGGTGGCGGCGGCGAAAACAACCGAAAGACTGCGTATGAAGAACGGGGTCGTGCCAAAATGCAACCAGAGCCGCAGCAAGGCGTAGTACAACGACATGTTGGCTTCGCGCCACCACATCACATGCAGGAAATTGCGCCAGTCCATCCTGGCAAGTTCCACGCTGAAGCATTCGTCAAACCAGAAAGGTTTCGAGGCGAGACAGAACAGACGCACGACCGTGCCCGCTATCACCAGCAGGAGAAGCGTCATCCAGTACGGCCGGTCGGGTGACTGCGACTGTGATGTGGCTTCGCTTTGATTCGCCGCAATAGCCTGCATGCCTGGAATATTCGCTTCCGATCATATTACTTGGATAGGACCCGCCTCGGTACAGTCAAAAGCTTGAAGTGCGAACTTGATCATGAGCGGGCGCGCTCACAAACGGGCATGCGGGGCGTCCTAAAGCGGAACAGAGAGGTCACGAAGAATTACGTCGTTTTCCGGAACTTCGTGTTAGTGAATGAAAGTGCGCGCGCGTGGCGAACCTTAGGCCGGCTGCGCTTCCATCTCAGCGACCGCAGCATCGAGGTGAGCCAACGTTTCTTCTACTGTCAGCGAGTACATCTCCCGCCCCAACCCCTCGCCTGACTCCAGCGCCATCTTCAGATAATGTCCGGCGATCTCTACGGCCAGCGAGTCTGTGATCGTCTTGCCGGTGCGCTTTTTGTATTCCACCCACGCGGGATGCGGCAGCGCGACCCAGACCTTGCGTCCGTCGACGAGGAATTTGTAGTCGACGGCATCGGCGTGACGCGTGGCAATGGCCACGATCTGCATCTGATACACGCAGTGGACCTGCTTTTTTGTCCAGCGATCGGTCGCGGTGAAGTTCTCGAACATACATAAAACTATATCGAAGCGTACGCCGCAGGGGCAAACCGCACAACAACTTGGACTTGCTCAACGTGCTGAGCGCGCGGATGGCTCTGGTGCATAAGCGCTTCATTTTCAGTCGGGCGATGGACGGGCTGCTCATGATCCAGAATGCCCTTTCTCGAGCACCTGCTGACCTAGGACGAACGTTCGCCGTGTGGCTCGACCCTGAGGTCGAAGCAGCCGCCCGGCCCGTGGCGGGCAAGCTAAATCGATTTAATTGGCGCATCTAAGTTGCTGATAACAATCGACTTGTAGGCTTTTTCTTCCACAGCCTTGCGTGCTCGGAAGGCCTTTCGATTCCATATTCTTATGCGATTTTGCAATGCAGATGGTGCAGTGAGTAGCCGGTTGAGGTATTGACAGAGCACCCCCGGAACGAACTGAGGTGACTGCATTGCCGGGGAATTGCGTCATGAACGTCACGACGAAGCCTGTACGTCGAACGCCGACCTCATTCCTTGACCCGCCAGACCATGCCTGTTACATAGTAGCCTTCGGCCAAAGGAGCCTCTGATTGAAGAACCTGCATGTAATGCTCGCCATTCTGCTAGTGATGTCCCTGCCCGCGCATGCCGCCCGCAAGAAGAATAGCGCCAACGCAACGAGCAATCGCTTCGAGATTGTCTTCCCGAAAGAAGTCAATGCAACGCCTCTCGACGGGCATATCGTGCTCGTTTTGGCAAACAACGACAACGACGAGCCCCGCTTTCAGGTCAGCTTCATGACGGCGCAGTCGCAGCAGATCTTCGGCGTCGACGTTGATGGGCTGGCTCCCGGCACCCCTGCCGTGATCGATTCATCCACGCTTGGGTATCCGGCCGAGAGCCTGAACGATGTGCCGGCCAGAGATTACTGGGTACAGGCGGTGCTGAACATCTTCGAGACGTTTCATCTGGGGAGTGGCCGCACGCTGAAGCTGCCGCCGGACAAGGGTGAAGGACAGCACTGGCAAACCAAGCCGGGGAATCTCTTCAGCAAGCCTCAGAAGATCCATTTCGATCCCAAGTCTCCGCGCGCCGTGAAGCTCTTGCTCAATCTGCGGAATCCGACGGTGGAGCAGGATCCGACGGTGGCCGACCGGATGGCGGGCTGGAGCGGCGCCAACGACGAGCACAAGATCGTCGACAACAAGTGGGTGAAGCACATCCGTATTCAGAGCAATCTGCTCAGCAAGTTCTGGGGAAGGCCAACGTATCTGGGAGCGGTGATTCTGGTGCCCGATGGATGGGAGGAGCATCCCAACGCGCACTATCCGGTGATCGTGTTGCAGGATCATTTTCATCGCGACCTGCCAGGCCTGCTCGCATTCCGTACCACGCCGCCCAGCGAAGGGCTGAAAGGTGGGGATCTTCGTGTCGCGGAAGCTGGTTACAAGCTCTATCAGGATTGGACCGCCGGCCGTGTGCCGCGAGTGATCGTGATCTCGATCCAGCATCCGACCCCGTATTTCGATGACTCCTACGCGGTGAATTCGGCAAATGTCGGCCCGTACGGGGATGCGATCACACAGGAATTGATCCCTTACATTGAAAAGCAGTACCGGGGCATAGGACAAGGATGGGCGCGCGCGGTTTATGGCGGATCGACTGGCGGGTGGGAGAGCCTGGCGTCGCAGGTGTTCTATCCCGATTTTTACAACGGAGCGTGGGTTTTCTGCCCGGATGTCGTCGACTTCCGCGCTTACATGACAACGAACCTGTACGAAGACAAGAACGCGTTCTGGATCGAAAGCCCATACGCACGCGTGCCGCGGCCTTCTGTCCGACAGCCCGACGGACTGGTGCTCGCGACGATGGAGCAGATGAATCGGTACGAGTTGGTGCAGGGGACGCATGGCCGCTCGGGCGAGCAACTCGATACGTGGGAAGCCGTGTTCAGCTCAGTTGGTCCCGACGGATATCCAAAGCGAATCTTCGACAAGCGCACCGGCGAGATTGATCACGAGGTAGCGAAGTCCTGGAAGCAGAATTACGATCTCAGCGCGATCATGCAACGCGATTGGAAGGTGCTCGGGCCGAGGCTGGCTGGCAAGATGCATTTCTGGGTGGGCGAAGCGGATACGTTTTATCTGGATCGCGCCGTGCATCTGCTGAAAGACTTCATGGACACAACTACCGAACCCTATTACCGCGGCAGCTTCGAGTTCGGCATGCGCAAGCCGCACTGCTATGCCGGAGACATCGATCCGGCGGCAGGAATCAATCAGCACTACTGGCCCGAGATGGTGCAACACATGGAAAAGACGGCGCCACCGGGAGCGGATTTGAAGAGCTGGAAATACTGACTGAGAGAACAGCCGCAAAGGAGACGAAGTCACACGAAGATTTTCTTCGTGAACCTTCGTGCCCTTGGTGGTCTGGTCCTTGTGTGGAGCAAAATGTCGGCGGCCTTCGGTGCTGCGGCAATTCTTCCCTGTTTCCTTCCTGTAACATGGAAATGTGCCAACCGGGGCGACTCGAAAAAATAAGAAATCCGCGCTGCAAATCCTTCACGCCAGCCAGCTGAGCGGGCTGGCCTGGCTGATTCACGGCTTTTCCATGCGTCATGGCGGATTCTCGCGCGTCTATGGCAAAGGAGACCTGAACCTCGGATTTACTCAGCACGACACCCGCACAACAGTCGAACGAAACCGCGCTGCGTTCTTGAAAGAGCTCGGGGCATTCAGCCGCTCAAAGAAGGCATCTTCTCTGTGGCCGCTGGTCACGGTTCGGCAGTTTCATTCCGACCTCATTCGTTACGTGGAAGGCATGCCCGATGAGCCGTTCCTCGGCGACGGCATCATCACCGCGAGTCCCGCGCTGCTGCTCGCAATTCAGACTGCCGACTGCCTGCCGGTGATCATTGTTGATCCCCGGAAGCGAGCTGTCGGCGTGTTCCATGCCGGCTGGCGCGGCACGCTGAAGCGTATTGTCGAAAAGGGCGTGGGGGAAATGGTTCGTTGCTTCGGCAGCCGCCCCGGCGATCTCAAGGCTGCGATCGGGCCAGGGATTCAGGGCTGCTGCTACCAGGTGGGTGAAGAAGTCCGGGCGAAGTTCGAGTCCCAGTTCAGCTATGCGGCGACGCTGTTCCGCGAAGTGAAGGAGTCCGATCCAGTACGTGAGAAATATCCGCTGCTATTTCTCTCCGCGCGTGCGCCGGGCCACGGCGAACTGCCTCCGCAGATCTTTCTCGATCTGGTGGAAGCCAATCGGCAGCAATTACTGGCCGCGGGGTTGCGGAGCAAGAGCATCGAGTCGTCGCCTCTGTGCACCAACTGCCATCCGGAACTGCTGTTTTCCTACCGAGCGGAAAAGGGAAAGACGGGCCGCATGATGGCTGTTGCCGGGATTCGTGGCTAGTGCCATCGGTGCCTTCACCGTTTCCTTTTGTTTCCATCGACTTAGGTACGGCGTAACCTAGGTAACTTTCGCCGTCTTCGGGCGCCTGCTAGCCTCCATATGTAGTTTTGTAATCAGCAACTTCCGAACAGAATCCAGATCGCGGATGCCGAGAATACCTATTTTCCGACTGGGCGGAGCGCCGGAGAAGCCGGAGCTACCCAGTCTCGCTGCCTCCACTCCATACGTGTCCCTCGAGGGGCTGATGGTTGGAGTGGACAATCTGCGACACGACGTGGTGCTGAGTCCCAAATTTGTGGATCAGGCGCGGGCGCACATCGCGCGCCTGATTGCGCGCCACGGAGAGTTGGAAGGACTACTGGGCACCGAGGCATCGCAGACGTCGCAGGCGCCGTCGTGGTTGCGCAGCCAGTTAGGCAGGCCGGCGCGGCCCAAGAACGATCCCGGCGAGTGGAAGTCGGCGCTGACCGAGTTGTTGGTGGCCTCGCTGAACCGGGCGAAGAAGGAATACAAGCTTTCAATTGACTTGCTTTGCCGGTTGGCTGTCGCGAAGTTCCTGCGCGGGGAGATGAACCTGCAGTTCGCACAAGTGGTGGAGCGCTGCCGCGTCCTGCTCAAGAGCTACGACACCAGTCGCCAGCAAAGGGCGCACGAGTATCGCGAGAAGATGGCCGCTTTCCAGGTGCGGAAGAGGATCATCCTGCGTAAGGCGGGACAGGACATTTTCGAGACCCTGCGCGAAGTGGAGAAGAGCACACTGGCGCGCACGCGGCGGTCGCTGTTCGGCGAAGAAACCAGCGGCGGAGCGTTCTTTACCTATCCATTGTTCCTGAATCGGTTGCTGTTTTCTGATGACGGCCGGGACGATTATCTGTGCGCCGAGCATTACGTGATGCTGGGAAACTGGGATCGCGATCCGGACCGCTACGGGCGCATGCGCGAGATTGTCTCCGGCTTCCTGCGATCGTTATACGGAGAGGAGACGACAGCGGAAACGATCGATTCGTGGATGAACGTTCCCGAGAATGCGCGCGAGTTGGTCGGGAGCGGTACGCCGGAGGACTCCGACGAAGGACTCGCGCAACAAGAACGTTTGGCCGCGTGGGTACGGCTTCTCGAAGACGAGCGTGTGATGGAAAACGTGATTGCGTCGTATCACGTTGTGCCCCTGCTCAGCGAATACGCGCCGCGAATCAATCCGCAGCAGTTGAAGAATGCACTGATCGACCGCACCGATTGCGACCGCGTGGAGCGGATGATCCAGGAAGGCGGGAAGCTCTCGCCCAATAGTCTGTATGCAGCAGTGGCGAAGGTGGCGAGTTGCCGTGGGGCAGAACGAGCGAAGGTTGCTGCCCGCTTCCTGGCGGATTTCTTCCACTATCATCGCGACCTGCGGCGGCTGGACACGCTCAATGCTGCTCTGGATTCGGTAAACCTGGCGGGCAACGAGCGCCTGCAGGAACTCTCCCGCGTCAACGGAACGCTTTACGAATTCCTGCTGCCGGAAGAACAGGGCGAGACCGATTCGGATCGCGTGCTGCGGCACGTAGTGCTGAAGGCCGACGTGCGCGATTCCACGCGCCTGACGCGCACGATGATGGAAAAAGGACTGAACCCGGCGTCGTACTTCAGCTTGAACTTTTACGATCCCGTAAACAAGCTGCTCGATAAGTATGGGGCGCAAAAAGTATTTCTGGAAGGCGACGCGATCATCCTGGCGATTTTAGAAAAGGACGGTGAGCCGGGCTTGGCCGTGAGCCGCATGTGCGTGCTGGCGCGGGAGATCATTGAAATCGTCCGCGGATATAACGAACTGATGCAGCGCTCGGGAATGCCTCAACTGGAGTTGGGCCTGGGTATCACGCTGCAGGAGTCGGCGCCGCTGTATCTGATGGACGGCGAGCACAAGATCATGATTTCCGAGGCGCTGAACGAGAGCGACCGGCTGTCTTCCTGCAACAAGCGGGTGCGCAAGGTGATGGAGCCGCAAGCGGGACCATTCCATGTGTATGCGTTTCAGGCGGCGGAACTCGATGAGAACGGCAATCCGGAAGACGTAATCCTGAACTTCAATCTGGGCGGGATTCGCATGAACGAGGCGGCGTTCCGCAAACTGCAAAAAGAGATCACGCTGGAGCCGCTGAAGGTAAAGCTGCCGGCGTCGCTGGCGTCGTCGGATAAAGGCGAATACAAGCTTTTCACAGCCACCGTGCCCGTGGATAAAGATATCTTCCGCAAGATCGTCGTGCGCGAGAGCCGAATCCCGCGAATTGACTCTACGGACTTGTCGGTCAAAGGATGGACCGAGCGGTCGTACTACGAAATCTGCACGGATCCTGGGATTTATGCGGCGTTGGAAAAGCGCAAGGGCGCGCAAGTTTGAGCTCGATGCGGCATGCTTCAAATCAAGTACAGGCTGACGGAAGAGGACTACGCGGAAATTGAGCGGGAGCGCCGTGGCGGGTTTGTGAGGCGAGTCGTGAGAATCGGTTTCGGATCGCTCGCCGGGCTCGTCGGAGTATTCACGATCTGGCAAGCCATCTTTCTCTTTTCCTGGAATCGTCCGTTCGCAAATGTACTGTTGACGTGCATGGGGCTCATCTGTGTCTGGGGCGGGCTGGAGATGCCCGGGTTAGCACAATTCCTGAAACGGCTTTCCGACCCGTATGCGCCGCGCGAATTGCAAATCGACGACAGGAGCATTACGTGGGTACGCGGCAGCAAGTCAGGCAAACTGCAGTGGCGGCCCGGGCGCGGATTCGCCGAAAGCGAACGCTTCTTTGTCTTGAGTACACTGCGAGACGAGGGGAAATGGACCATCCCCAAACGTGCCGTTACGCATGAACTGGAGCTACAACTCCGAGACCTGGTGAGAAGAGTACCTGCCGAAAGTTGAGCGCGGCCGCTCCCGTAACTAAAAATCCGAGCCCACTCTTGCGGGACGGAATGGGATCTGGAACGTGGCCTCTACGTCCACGGGAGTGCCGTTTTTTGTAGCCGGTTCGAACTTCCATTGCTGAACCGCCTCGCTGGCGTAGCGATCCAGACGGTCGTCGACTCCGCGCAGCACCTTCACATTGCCCACAGTGCCATCCGAGTGAATCACCGCGTACAGAGTCACGGTGCCGTGGACATTTTCGCGCATGAGCTGCATAGGATATGCGGGATCGACCTTGCGGGTGGCCATGGGCTGCGAGAGATCTTCCGCCGGGGCATTGGGGTCGCGATTGCTTAGATCGCGCTTGAGTTCGGCGAAGCGGATGATCCAGCTGCCTCCGCCGGAATTCAGGTTCGGCATGTTCAGCGTGACCGAGTAGAAGCGGCGATTGCCGAAAACGGCGCGCTCCGCCTCGGAGAGCTTGGCAGCGCTATCGGGTTGCATGGGGCGCGCTGCCGTCACTCGCGGCGGCCGAACGCTGGCTATGAGGTTCGGGTTGACCGAGCTCTGTGTGGCACCTGTAGGATTCCCGGCGACGGCCGAACTGTTGTTCGGCGCACCGACATAAAGCCCGGCGGGCAGATCCGTCGCCTTCCCGGCCGAACCTCCTGCCAGTCCTTTGCCCGTTGCAGCGGTTCCCGTCCCTGCCGAAGGCGCCGTTCCTGTCCTCGATCCCGGCGTTCCGGAGGCTCCGGCGTGTCCTTCCGGCGTGGCGGCGAACGCTCCGCGGCGATTTCCCGTCGGAGGCTCTGCTGGCCCTTCTACTGCGGGATGGACATTGAGAGCGATCATGCGTCCGGGTGAACCGGCTGCGGGTGCTCCGGCGGTGCCGCCGGCGAGTGCGGCAGGCGGCGGGACAACCTGGGGCACGCCAAGACCCGGCTGACCCGGGCGTGCCATCGCACGCTGATCGGCTACGGCCAGTTGCGGTGCAGGGGCGATCACCGGGGTGGGAGCAATGTTCATATCGCCCAATTGTCGCGAAGCAGAA
>Ga0335071_10003363_pt1 | contig 16897 bp, 9 predicted proteins | sample Lox_Sample_15_FD_206724 | JGI IMG/M metagenome (GOLD analysis project Ga0335071, IMG submission 206724) | Soil microbial communities from Loxahatchee National Wildlife Refuge, Florida, United States - Lox_Sample_1.5 | ecosystem: Environmental > Terrestrial > Soil > Wetlands | place: USA: Florida... | reverse complement strand
AATACCGATATCGACGATCGCAAGCGGGCAGAAGAGCAGGCCCGGCGCAGTGAGGCCTTCCTGGCGGAAGGACAGAAGCTGAGTCGCATCGGTAACTTTTTTTGGCTGGTAGCGACGGACGAGATTAAGTGGTCCGAGCAGCTCTATCGCATCTTCGAGTTTGAACTAGGGATGCCGGTGACGTTTGAATTGATCGGATCTCGCGTTCACCCAGAGGACCGCCCCTTGTTGTCCGATATGATCGGAAAAGCGCAACGGGGCGTTAGCGGCTTCGAATATGAGCACCGGTTGCTCATGCCCGACCGCTCGATCAAGTATCTGCACCTGATTGGCCACCGCAGTCGCGACAATCAGGGTCGCCCTGAGTACATCGGCGCGGTTCAGGATGTGACGCAGCGGCGCCTTTCCGAAGAAGCGCTCGGCAAGGCCCGATCGGAACTTGCAAACGTGGCCAGGGTAACGAGCCTCGGAGTGTTAACGGCGTCCATTGCACACGAAGTCAACCAGCCGCTTTCCGGCATCATCACCAACGCCGGCACGTGTCTGCGCATGCTCTCCGCCGATCCCCCAAACGTCGAGGGCGCCCGCGAAACCGCGCGGCGCACCATTCGCGATGGCAACCGAGCATCCGACGTAATCACGCGGCTCCGCACGCTCTATAGCAAGAGAGAGCTGTCTCCGGAGCCATTGGACCTGAACGAAGCCACCCGCGAGGTGACTTCCTTGTCTCTGAGCGAGCTACAGAGTAAGCGCGTGATTCTGCGTTATGAACTCGCAGACGACCTCCCGCCCGTCATCGGCGATCGCGTCCAACTTCAGCAAGTCATCCTGAATCTGTTGCGGAATGCTTCGGATGCGATGAGCGGAGTCGATGATCGCCCCAGAGAATTGCTGATCAGAACCGAATGCGACGAGGGAGACAGGGTGCGCCTTAGCGTGAAAGATGCTGGAGTCGGTTTCACCCCTCAGGCTGCGGACAAGCTCTTCGAAGCGTTCTTTACTACGAAGAGCGACGGAATGGGAATCGGGTTATCGATCAGCCGCTCCATCATCGAAGCTCATCGCGGACGTCTATGGGCAACCGCGAACGATGGCCCAGGAGCTACGTTTGCATTCTCCATTCCTTGCAGGCGCGACAACCGCACCGAAGCCGACGCGCGCATCAACTAGGCTGGTCCGTTGATCTTGCGCGGCATGATGCGCGAGTAGTCCCGTATCAACGATTACCCAATACCAAAGTACAATGGACCGCCGACCATGGAGTGGAGCAATGTTTTCTTTATGAAGTCTGACCCTGAAGAGTGTGCCACCGAACGTCCGCTCGTATCAGTGGTTGATGACGATGAGTCCGTGCGCGAGTCGCTACCGGATTTACTCCGGGAGTTCGGCTTTGCAAGCCGCACTTTCTCTTCGGCGGGGGAGTTTCTTGCCTCCGATTGTGTCGGTCAAACCAGATGTCTGATCCTCGATATTGCCATGCCGGGCATGACCGGGCCCGAACTTCAACGCGAATTGATCCAGCGGCGACAAGCGATTCCGACCATCTTCATTACCGCGAACCGAGATACGACTGTTGGATCGCGTCTACGCGAGCAGGGTGCAGTGGAATGCCTGTTCAAGCCGTTCCGCGACACGGATTTGCTGGATGCGCTCAATGCCGCACTGCGAGCGAACTAACCATTCCAGTGATCTGAGAAGCCACAGTCGCTTCCCGCAAATGAGGGTTATTAAAATGATCGTAACGCGCGCTCCTGGCGATGCAGTGGGGTCATCACCAATGTCGACCGTCACACCCGTCGTGTTCATTGTCGACGACGACATTTCGGTGCGTGAATCCCTCGAATTGTTGATTCGGCATGAAGGCTGGCGGGCCCAGACCTTCGCATCCGCTCAAGCATTCCTCGATCACCCGCGAGTCGCTCTCCCAAGCTGTCTGATCCTTGATGTTTCTCTTCCAGGCCTCAACGGCCTAGAACTGCAGCAGCGGATGGCCACCGAGCGGACGGCCATCCCGATCATCTTTATCACGGGCCATGGGGATATCCCGATGACAGTCCGCGCCATGAAGGCGGGCGCAATTGAATTCCTAACCAAGCCCTTCCATGATGAAGCGCTGCTGAACGCGATTCGGCAAGCCCTGCTGCGCAGCCGCCTTGCGCTTAGCCACGAAGCGGAGATTCGGGAACTTCGGAACCGTTATGCATTACTCACCCCTCGTGAGCAGCAGGTCATGGCATTGGTCGTTACCGGCCTATTGAACAAACAAATTGGCGGCGAACTTGGCATCAGCGAGATCACGGTGAAAGCTCATCGAGGGCAGGTCATGCAGAAGATGAGAGCCGACTCTCTCGCATCGCTAGTGAAAATGGCTGCCGCGCTTCGCTCTGCACTTCTCCCTGACTCTGACACGACCCCCGCCGCTTGATTACGTCGGGGACGCACTTCCAGCGGTCGTCCTTCCACCCGTGGCAACCCATTGGCAGCTTTTCTGCTCAGCGGCATTCTGGGCTGGCAGAGATAGTCGTTCGCGCTTCCATTAACCGATACAAAAGTATCGTCGATACCATCGTCCAATTGTTCGCGTCCCACAATTCTGGTGTTATGCCCTCACGCCGCCCGATTGCATCGGAACGCGCACTACGAACTGGAGGGTAGCTACATGCAAAACGCAAATAGATTCGTCGAAAATAGCGCGTGTCTCGAAGGGATGAATGGAACCGGCGCGGTCGAGGAATTGCGGAGTATATTGTCAACCAGCTTGCCGTTGTTTCACAGAAGTGCGTACCGGCTTCTGGGCAACTCAGCCGATGCGGAAGATGCGGTTCAGGACGCCCTGCTCGCCGCCTACACGCATCTGCACCAGTTCAAGGGCCAATCCCAGATGTCCACCTGGCTGACTGCTATCGTGCACAACTCAGCTCGCATGCAATTGCGATCGCGGCGTCGCCACATTCACATATCGCTGGACGAGCCTATCGCGGAAGATCCCGACTATTCCCTGTTAAGCGAATTGGCTGACGGCGCACCGAGCCCCGAGCAGGAGTGTCGGGATTCCGAGCTGAACAGCCGCTTACGGGGTTTGACGGCTCAACTCTCCCCTACCTTACTCCGGACTTTTCACCTTCGAGATATTGAAGGTTTATCGATCCGCGAAACCGCAGAGATTCTCGGAGTCCCGATCGGAACCGTCAAGGCTCAACTCGCTCGGGCGCGCAAAAAGCTTAAGCAGTTAATGCGGCGAGCCCTCATGTCTCGGCGTGGCAACATTGCGAACCAGTACCGCCAGGAGTTCGCGGCCTAGCGAACCCAACGTCGTCAGTTCCTCGTTGGGTGTGGGCAAAAGCTACGTGTGGGACCGGGGAGGCACAAACCTGTCCGTCATAGCCCTCTCAGGGTCTCCATAGGCTCGCGCAGATCGCCGCGTGATTTTCTCATCCCTTCAAACTCATTGCGCACTTTGAGAAGGAGGGGCGAGGTTTTGTCTGCATTCTTCCAGAGCGTGAACACCTGTCGATACGCATTCTCACTCTCGGCCATTTTTCCCATCATCCGATAACAGCGAGCCATGCCCAACACGGAAAGGGGATATAGAGTCGTCAACGGGTCAATGTTTCGATTGCGGATAATCTTCTGGAATTCCACCTCAGCCTGGGCAGGAGCGTTGACTGCCAAGTACGCAGTCCCGCGAACATAGATTGGGAGCATGTCGGCCAATGAACCGAATTCATATGGAAGAGCGGGCTCCATAAGATGGGTGACCTCCGCAGGTGACGTGCCACGGGAGACCGCTACCATGGTCCGAAGCATGGGGGAATAGATTCCAAGATTGAAAGTAGCAAGCGGGTGTTCATGATCCATCTGGTTCAACAGAAGTTGCGCGCGCTGAACGTCGTTTCCACGCAATGCGACCAGACCCGTGAGTCCATAGACCATTTCATTTTTGCCTAGTTTCAGAGCGCGTTCGGACTCCTTCCTGGCGATTGAACCACGCCCCATCTCAGAGTTGATCTCTGCAGAGACCGCCAAGGCGATGGCCGCTGCTTCCGAATCACCGTTGGCAATATCCAGTTTGGCCACCTGCTCGAACTGCATAGTGGCAGTCTCGAGCATGCCTTCCGATGCGGCGGCCGATGCCTCGGCGAAGATCATTCCTACGTCGTTGGGATGTTTCTTTGCCCAATCGCGCTGACGCTCCAAAGCCGGTTGGTCGTTTTCGAAGTATGCGACGCCGAAAAGGTCAAGGTGGATAAAGCTATTGTCGTGTCCGGTCGAGAGGAGTTTTTCGCAGAGGGCCTTGGCTTCGTCCATGCGATTCATCCCCATGAGTCCCACCAGCAGATTGGATACGCCGAAGTCTTGACCCGGGCCGAGTTCCACGGCTCGGCGCGCATGGTCCACCGCTGTTTGATATTGCCCCAGGAGAATGGCATTGTTTGCAAGCCCGTTGTACGGCTTCCAATCGTTCGGGTAGATCTCCATCCAGAGCTTGGTGGTTTCGGAGCCCTTTTCGCGCTCTCCGGTCACAATGTCGAAATAGCGGCTGGTAATGTAAAGGCGTTCGGGTTCGGTGGCGCGGGCTCTCAGCGCAAAGGCTTTTTCGAAATATTGTTTTGCACGAGACGGCTCGCCGAGATTGGAGTACGTCGACCCCAGCTGTGCGTAAGCAATGGCAAAATCCGGATCGAGGGCAATCGCCGTTTTCAATACATCGCGCGCTTCGACGTTCTTGGAATGCGAGCGCAGGTCCAGCCCCAACTGATACGCCCTCAGGGCTTCGAGCGAACTAGTGGTTGCCTGCTCGATCGGGACATCGAATGTCTTCAGCGACTGTCGTGATTCACCCAACTTCTTGCGGAGATCGTCAACCGCTGCACTGAGCCGCGGAAGTACTTCCGGTTTGCCATCGACCGAAAAGGATTCCGACACCAGCGATGTACCATCGGCGCAGCTCTGCGCCTCAAGCGACACCAGATAGTGATGAGTCGAGCCTCGGATCAGGCCGGTGACCAATGCCGCACTCTTCAACCGCTGACAAACCTGCAAGGCCAGTGCAGGAGTGAGGGCTTCCTCGGGCGACCGTCCGATGTTTTGCAGCGTCACTCCCAGTTTCTGTTCCGGAACAATGTTGAGATAAGGAGACTGCGCGAGATGGATCACGACGGCTCGGCGCAGGGAACCATCAAATACCGTATCCCCCGTCTCGTTGGCGAAGTCGCCGATTACGATCGCAGCATGTTCGGGAATGCGGCTCCTCAACCGAACAATCCAGGCTCCTGTGAACGCCGCAACTGCGAGCAAGCTCCCGATGAGAGCGACCCATGCGGGCCGCTTCTTGTTCCAAATGCTCGGCTGGACCGGGTTCGCCGCTTTCGGGTTCGCAACCTGTACTGGGGCTATAAACCGATATCCCCGCCGAGGAATGGTTTCGATAAATCTGGGATTACTAGCATCGTCCCTGAGGGCTTCTCGGACCTTGAGTACGGCCACCCCCAGGCTCTTGTCGAACTCAACGAAGGTGTTTTGCGGCCAAAGTCGATTCCGAATCTCTTCCCGCGAAACAATCTGCCCGGCGCGTTCCACCAATAGGAGCAACAGCTGGAAAGGCTGTTCTTGCAAACGCACCCGAACCGAATCGCGCGTCAGGGTGCCACTGGCCGGGTCAAGCAGGTAGAGCCCGAAACTGTAGCTGGCCTCCGGGACGGCGGGATTATCTGTGGCAGGGGCCTTCATACGTCAGGGCGAGAGTTTTGCGGGTCGAGTGTAGCACGAAAGCAAGCTAAAACGAGTTAATCAGCGTTCGTAAGCGCACAGAAGAAAAAGAGTTAACAGTTAGCGCACGATTTGCCCACAGTTGGTTTGCTAATTCTTCCGGTTGGAAGCAAATTCCCGTCGTTGTGCGACCCATCGATCCACTTGAATCCCGAGGAGGAGCGAAATGAGCGCTTGCCAGTCCTGTGGCGCAGCCTTAGCCGGTGACACTCGCTTCTGTCAGTCCTGTAGATCTCCGACAGACCTCAGGACAGGCGCCTCTCTATCGGCAGTCGAAAGTTCGGCTGCGGTCGCTGTTGTGTCTCCGTCTAGGGAAAATGGATCGAAAACGATGGATACGAATGTCGTGGGCGCACTTAGCTACGCGGCCGGCTTCGTCACGGGGATTGTCTTTCTTGTACTGGATCCCTACAAATCGAATTCCTTCATTCGCTTTCATGCTTTCCAGTCGATCTTCTTCAATGTCGCGTGGGTCGTCTTTTGGATTGTCTGGCTGATTGTCTCGGCTGTGCTTACACCTTTGACGGCCGGAATCTTTGGCGTCATCGCTCTGCCCCTGATGCTGGTTTTCACGCTCGCGGGATTTGGAGTCTGGATCTTCCTGATGTATCAGGCCTATCAGCAAAAACTATTTAAGCTGCCGGTTGTAGGTAAATTCGCCGCGCAACATGCCGGCGTAAGGCTGTAACAGTCCCAGGGAATCCGTTCGCTTATTCGCGAAGGAGGCAAAGTGATCTCGAAGAGAGTTCAGAGCTTGGCAGTGGTATTGTTAGCGACCATCGCAGTGTTTGCGCAAGAACAGAGCGGGACCGCGCCCGTGGTTCCCTCTGTCGTCAAATATGCCGGCGTTCTGGTCGACGGCAATAGCCGCCCGATAGAAGGCGCCGTCGAGGTCACCTTTTCTCTCTACAAAACTCCACAAGGCGGAGCCGCACTTTGGATGGAATCGCAGAAGGTTCAGGCCGACAGCTTGGGTAATTACGCGGTCACGCTTGGTTCGACCACGATCCAAGGGCTGCCATCGTCGTTGTTTGTAGCGGGCGAGGCGCGCTGGCTTGGAGTGCAGGTCGAGGGTCAGCCAGAGGCAACCAGAGTCATGCTGCTCTCGGTGCCATACGCACTAAAGGCTGGGGATTCGGAGACCTTGGGGGGACTCCCGGCCTCAGCCTTTGTGCTGGCTGCACCTGCGGGTACAGTTCCGCAAAGTGCAACTGCACAAGATTCACAGCCTGTCGGGGTGTTGCCGCCGGCGTTGAGCGGCACGGGCACAACAAATTTCCTTCCGCTCTGGACCAACAGCACGACCCTCGGGAATTCCGTGCTGTTTCAAGCTGGAACCGGCACCACGACGAAGGTGGGCATAAATACGACGACCCCGGCCACCACCCTTGATGTGAAAGGAACAGCGACAGTGCGAGGGGATTTTGGTCTTCCCGCAACCGGCGTAGCGACAGCAACCGCCGGAAGGAACTCGCAGTCGTTAACCTTCACTGCTTCCGTCTTCAATAGCAGTTCGACCGCGGCGGTGAATCAAAACTTCCGTTGGCAAGCCGAACCGGCGGGCAACAACACTACCGGCGCGAGCGGGACACTGAACCTGCTTTACGCTTCGGGCACAGCCATGCCCACCGAAACCGGACTGAAGATCAACAACAAGGGACTCTTCACCTTTGCAACCGGCCAGACCTTCCCGGGGACGAGCACGATCACGTCAGTGAATGCTGGCGCCGGCCTAACGGGAGGTGGCTCCAGCGGTGTCGTCACGCTCAGTCTAGACTCCACCAAAGTTGTCAGCGGAGTTACTGCGGGCACCGATCTGACTGGCGGCGGAACGGGCGGAGTCGTCACCCTTAACCTCGACACCACTAAAGTCCCGCAACTGAAGTCCAACAACGCGTTCACCGGAACGCAACAGTTCGCTAACACCGGCGTCGGTACGGTTCCCTCGAATAACACATACACGCCGCTGTCGGTGGGCAGTGCCAATGGCTTCGGAACGTGGTTCACGATCGGCAACACCAGCAGCGGTGGCCACACCTGGAACCTTATCTCCGCAGGCGGCGGTAACGCTGAGGGTGCCGGCAACTTCGGCATCACCGATCTGACGGGCAAGAGCACCATCTGGCTCGAGGGCAATACGAATACATCGAATCTGGTCGCCACCGGTTCTGCGGGTGCATCGGTCATCGATGCCGACGTACAGGGCCAGAACAACGCTAGCTCGACCCCCGGCCTTCGCTTCGGCGGCAGCAGCAGCGGCGAAACGATCGCGTCCAATCGCAACATCGCTCTGAACCGATACGGTCTGGATTTTTACACCGACTTTGCTCCGCGCGTATCGATCACCCAGAGTGGACAGATGGGTATTGCCACGCAAGTTCCGCGTAACCAACTCGACGTCATTTCGCAATCGAACGGATATGCAGCGATTTACGCCGGGGGCGGGAGTGCGGCCAGCGGATCGGGGGACACCGGTGGCGATGGCCTCGACACATATGGTGGCGACTCGGACCCCACCAACAACACCATTGGGGGAGCCGATGGCGTCTCTGCCTTTGGCGGAGGGGGAGGCGGTTACGGAGGGGCTGGCGTCTACGCGGTTGGCGGCAGTTCAGCTACGGGGTCCAGCGGAATCGGCATTGTGGCATCTGCGGGGAATGGTGCCAGCGGAGGCGCCTTCTCGGGAGTTTTTTACGGGGATGTTTTTGTTTTCGGAAGTCTCACCACTAGCAATTCCGCCGTGTACAAAATGGATCACCCTCTTGACCCGGCCAACAAGTACCTCTCCCACTCTGCCGTCGAATCGCCCGACATGATGAATATCTACAATGGCATCGCCACGCTGGATGCAAGCGGTGAAGCCACCATAACCATGCCCGACTGGTTCAGCGCGCTGAACCGCGACTGCCGCTATCAACTCACAGCCATCGGCGCTCCGGGCCCGAACCTCTACATTGCCGAGAAGCTGACCAACAATCAATTCAGGATTGCAGGGGGCCAACCTGCGATGGAAGTTTCGTGGCAAATCACCGGGATTCGTCAGGATGCATGGGCCAACGCGCACCGCACTCCCGTTGAAGAGGTAAAGAGTGACCGCGAGAGCGGTTTTTATCTGCACCCGGAACTTTATGGCCAGCCCGAGGATAAGCAGATCGAGTGGGCGCGCCACCCTAAGACTATGCGCCGCATACAGCAGTTCCAGGAGAAAGCGCCCGGCGCAAGGTCGCCCGCAGTACCAACTGCTGGCTCTGGAAACTAGACGACTATCGGGTCTGTGTCTTGCGGCAGGCACAAACGTCATCTTCTGTTCTGAATAAATATCGATTGTTACCCGCGCAATCGGCAACCACAGAAGGGGAAGAAGGAACAGAAAATGCTCAGGCTCATAGCGGCTCAAGTGTTGTGTCTCGGCGCGATGTGCTCCGTAGCGGCGGCGGCCGTGCCACCTCAATCCGCGCCCGCGCCAAAAGTCCGCACCTACTTCATTGCAGCCGATGAAGTCGACTGGGACTATGCTCCCGGCGGTGTGAACAAGATGATGGGAATGAAGTTCGAAGGCTATTCAAAGGTCTTCGTTGAAAAAGGCCCGCACCGCATCGGGACCGTGTATCGCAAAGCCATCTATCGCGAGTACACCGATGAGACTTTCAGCCATGTGAAACCGCGCCCTGCTGAATGGGCGACCGCAGGAATTCTCGGTCCGATCCTTCGCGCCGAAGTTGGCGACACCATCCGCATTCTCTTTAAGAACAATGCTTCGCGGCCCTACAGCATGCATCCGCACGGAGTGTTCTATGACAAAGACTCGGAAGGCGCGCCTTACGACGACGGAACTTCCGGACCAGACAAAGAAGATGACGCTGTGCCTCCGGGAAAAACTCATACCTACGTATGGAAAGTTCCCGAGCGCGCCGGACCAGGACCGAATGATCCCAGTTCCATTGTTTGGCTCTATCACTCCCACACAAGTGAACTGAAAGACGTAGAGAGCGGATTGGTGGGCGCCATGGTTATTACCCGCCGCGGCATGGCCGATGCGGACGGGAAACCCAAGGACGTGGATCGAGAGTTCGTCTGCCTGTTTCTACTGTTCGACGAGAACGTGAGTTGGTATATCGACCACAACATTCAGACCTTCACCGGCGACCCCAAGGGAGTGAAAAAACTTGATTTCGCCCCAGTCGACGACCAAGGAAATTTCTCGGGCCTGGGTTCGGGATTCACCGTGGCCAATGCGAAGTTCGCCATCAACGGCTACATCTATGGCACCGGCCCAATGATGACCATGAAAAAGGGTGAACGCGTCCGCTGGTATCTGGTCGCCCTCGGCGAACAGTTCAGTGTTCATACCCCGCACTGGCACGGCAACGTGGTCTTGCATGACGGCAAGCGTACAGACGTAGTGCCTCTCATGCAGGCGCAAATGGAAACAGTGGATATGCTCCCCGACAATCCAGGTATCTGGATGTTCCACTGCCACATTGACGACCACATGGATGCCGGAATGGCAACGCTGTACAAGGTCGAGCCGTAGCCCGATTGGCACAAAGTCAAAGAAGGAGACCCATGATTCGCAACCACTTCCGTTCCCACTTTTTACTCACCTTGCTTCTGCTGGTTATGCCAGCCTTGGCCAGCGCGCAGAACAACATGTTCAGTACGATTCCCAACATTGCTGTTGGAACGAACCCGCTGGCGGTGGCGGTTGGCGACTTCAACGGCGACGGGATTCCCGATTTGGCCGTAGCAAATAGCGGTTCAAATTCAGTTTCCGTCCTCATTGGAAATGGAGACGGGAGCTATTGGCTGGCCGCCAACTTCAATGTGGGAGCCTATCCGGCGGCAATTGCCACCGGAGACTTCAACCACGATGGGCACCTTGATCTGGCGGTCGTGAACAGCAATCCCAACGAGAACGGAGTCGGCGGCAGCGTGACCGTCATGCCGGGGCGCGGGAATGGCGACTTTGCTCAGCCATTTGGCACTTATTCTGTTGGCTACGTTCCCACTGCACTTGCGATAGGCGATTTTGACGGAGATGGAAATCCAGACATAGCCGTCGTCGTGAGCAACCCCAATCCATACTTGAATTCAGGTTACGTCAGCTTGCTGATGGGTAAGCCGGACGGGACATTCCAAGCCGGCGACAACTACGCCGCAGGAATTGGCCCCACGTCCATTGCGGCGGGCGACTTCAACGGCGACGGCAAGCTGGATCTCGCGGTGGGCGCGGCGATCAACGGAGACATCTTCAATCCCCAGAGCAACGTCACGATTCTCATCAACAACGGCTCTGGTGGTTTCTCGGCCGCATCAAGTTTCAATGTCGCTGCGTTGGGAACGATTCCCATTTGCATCGCTGCCGCTGATTTCAATAAGGACGGTCGCCTCGACTTAGCGGTGGCCGTGGACGCCTCAAGCAATCTCTTAATTGCACAGGGCAATGGCGACGGCTCGTTCACGCCGATAGCGGTACCCACCGTTGGCACGGACCCGTTCTGGGTTACGGCAGCCGATCTTGATGGCGATGGCAAGATGGACCTGGTGGTTGCCAACCACGGCGACTCCACCTTCTCGATCCTGACGGGCAACGGCGACGAAACGTTCACAACGCTGGCTACATATCCTGTCGGCGCTGGCCCTGCGAATGTTGCCGTAAGCGATTTCAATGGCGACGGCAGCCCCGATGTGCTGGTGGTAAACAATGCCGAAAACACAGTGCAGGTGTTTCTGGGAGAAGGAGGCGGGGGTCTGCGCGCAGGCTATTACCGCGTTGGCTCGTCGCCCTATGGAATCGCAAGCGCAGACTTCAATAACGATGGTGTTCCCGATCTGGCGGTTTTGAGGGGCGACGCATCAGTTGGGATCTTTCTTGGGGATGGGCGCGGCGGTTTTAGACCCTTACCGCCGGTGCCTCTCAATCCACCTCCTCCGCTTGGAAGGTGCGACACACATGGATTGGTAATTCCGATCGTCGCTGGCGACTTTGACGGCGACGGTAAACCGGACCTCGCCGTTTCTTGTTCGTATTGGGTTTTCACGTTGAAGGGAGTTGGGGACGGCACCTTTGTGCCTGCGGGACTCCTCGACCCTCCCGAACAGTACGTCGAGACGGAGGTGCCTTATGGCGGAATGAGCGCAATCGACATCACTGGGGGCGGAGTCCCGAAAATCATTGTTGACTCGCCGTGGGTGTGGGCCTTCGACCTGACCGGGACGGGTGCGGCCTTATACACCCCAACGTGTTCCAACACTGGAATGGCCGCGGCCGCGGGAGGTGACTTCAACGGCGATGGGAAGATCGACCTTCTCGACACCAACCCAACGTGCAATTTTGTCCTGCTTACCGGCGATGGCAGCGGCAACTTTCCGTCAGCTGTTCTACCCGAGGTTGGGGTCTGGTCGGAAGTCGGCGATTTCAACGCGGATGGCCTTTCCGATTTCGCATACCAGCCTTCGTACGATGTTCCGAGCCTAGGGGCATCGCTGAGCAACGGCGACGGTTCTTTTGCCGATCTTCCGGGTATCTCCTTCGACCAATTCACGACACTGGAGGGAGTGGCGGATTTTAACGGCGACGGCATTCCTGACGTCCTAGCCGTGCATGACACTTACGCCGGGATTGCTCTGGGACAAGGAGACGGAACATTCATCGAAACGTACGCCATCGATGCAAACCACTTTCAGAGAAACTTCCCTCGGGACAGCTACTCGGTTATAGGCGACTTCGACGGCAACGGCTCGCCCGACATAGCCATGCTGGATCCCGACCATGGAGTTGTGGTGATCCTGCTGAACAAGCTCGGTTTCCGATCGACTTTGACCACACTGACGGAGTCACCAACTTCGGTGGTGGCGGGTCAGCCGATCGAGTTGACAGCCGCCGTAACGGGTAAAACAGGTGCACCTACAGGCAGTGTTCAGTTCAGGCAATCCGGCGTGCCGCAGGCGACAATCACCCTGAGCAACGGTGGCGCACAGACGGGTCTGAACGCTCCCCTGGCTGCCGGTCATTATGGTTACACCGCCCTCTACGCTGGCGATGGCACTTTCAGCGGCAGCCTTTCGCAACGGCTGCTGGTCAACGTGAGCGCCGCTTCGAGCACCACCGTGGTGTCGTCCAGCACAAAGAATTCCAGTCTGGGGCAGAACGTCACTTTCACAGCCACGGTGGAACCTCAATACTCAGGCGTCCCTACCGGGACCGTCGAGTTTTATGCTGATGGCGAACCGATCGGTTCAGGCGCACTGAGCAGCGGACAGGCATCGGTCAGCATAAGTTCGCTGACGCTAGGCAGTCACACCATTGAAGCCGATTATTCGGGCGATGCAGGCTTCATCACCAGCCTCGGCCTCTTCACGCAAAAGGTGGGCAAAGCCACAAGCACGGTAACGCTAGCCTCATCGCTCAATCCGGCGGTCTACGGCCAGCCGATAACGCTCACGGCCACGGTTACGGACTCCGCGGGGCAAATCCCCACCGGATTCGTGGTATTCGCAGAAGGCAGCACCGTCTACGGAACAGTTACGTTGAGCGGAGGGGTAGCGCAGGTGCTTCTGCCCGCGATCCTAGTGGGGAAGCACACGATTACAGCGCAATACAGCGGAGACTCGTCCGACGCCGCCGCGAAAGCTTCTCTCAAGCAGACGGTCACCGGTGCGGGCAGCAGCACGGCGGTCACAACCAGCTCCGAGCCCTCAACCTATGGACAAAGTGTGACCTTCACGGCGACGGTCAGCACAAGCAGCGGAACGCCGGATGGTACCGTGACTTTCAAGAACGGATCATCGGTGCTTGGCACGGCTGCCCTGGCCGGCGGGCAAGCGTCGCTCGCGATCAGCACACTGAATGGTGGCACCCACACCATCAATGCGGTGTACAGCGGGAACAGCGAGTACGGGTCGAGCACCGGAAGCGTGCCGCAGGTTGTCGAGCCAGCCGCCACGGCGACGGCTCTGACTTCCTCCGAGAATCCCTCGGCCTACGGTGACACGGTCGTCTTCACCGCAACCGTAACATCCGCAGCGGCGGCAATGCCTACCGGCAAGGTGACGATCAAGGATGGCAAGACCGTTCTGGGCTCGACATCCCTCATCAATGGCCAGGCGCAAGTCAGTACCTCGCTGCTGGCAACGGGAGGTCACACGCTCACGGCGATCTATGCGGGTTCCACCAACTTCGCCGGCAGCAACGGCACCCTGTCACAAGTCGTTCACTAAGAAGTCCTGCGGCGGTGCTCCAAGTGGATCGTCCGCAGAATAAAGGGCGTTTGCGGTTTTTGATATGCGAGAAAGTTTTGAGAACTGTAACCGGTGGGGCAAGGGGAAGAATAGCAAGTATTTCGGACATTCCTTGGTACTAAGACGCGAGGTTACCTTCAATGAAAAACCGTAAGAGCTTGTTTGATATTCGAAAGCGGAACAACGGCGCAACGGTCCCTTCTTTACGGGGCCGATCCGACGCAATCCAGCAGAATTCGTGTTCTGCAAACTGGGTCCGAATGGGTGCGCTGTTGTTGTTGATCAGCATTGCGTTTTCTGTGGCTGCTGGGCAGTCGACAACATCATCTTCTACCCCGATCGTACCGAGTCTGATCAATTTCAGCGGTTACCTGAACGGCCCGGATGGGAAACCGCTGACGACGCTCACTGGGGTTACCTTCCTGCTTTATGCGGAATCCCAGGGTGGCGCTCCATTGTGGATGGAGACGCAGAACGTTCGGCCCAATAGGACTGGTCACTACACGGTCGCGTTGGGTTCGACAAGCAGCCAGGGACTACCCATGAGCGTCTTTGCGTCCGGGGAAGCGCGCTGGCTGGGCGTACAAGTGCAAGGGCAGGAGGAGCAAGCGCGGGTGATGTTGTTAGCAGTACCCTACGCCCTGAAGGCCGCCGATGCAGAGACTGTGGGCGGACTTCCGCCCTCAGCCTTCGTACTGTCGCTGCCGCCCGGAGCCGCGGTACAAACACCTGATGTTCCGCCCGCAGAATCACGCACTGGGGTAGCGCCCCCCCTGAGCGGCACTGGCACCACGAACTACCTTCCACTCTGGACCAATACCACTACGCTGGGCAGCTCCGTGTTGTTCCAATCAGGAACGGGCACAACCGCCAAGCTAGGTATCAACACCGCCACACCCGCCACCCCGCTCGACGTGAAGGGCGCCGCCACCGTGCGCGGAAACTTGAGCCTCCCGGCGACAGGCACAGCCACAAACACGGCAGGTAAAACGTCGCAGCCGGTCACTATGACCGCCTCGGTTTTTAACAGCAGCTCGACAACGGCGGTAAATGAGAACTTTCGCTGGCAGGCTGAACCGGTCGGCAACAACACCACGGGCGCGACCGGCAGCCTGAATCTTCTGTGGGCGCAAGGCACCGGAGCTTACGCCGAGACCGGATTGAAATTTGGCCCGAATGGAATCGTCACCTTCGCTTCGGGACAGACATTTCCCGGGACCGGCAATGGAACCATTACGGCAGTGAGTCCGGGAACTGCTTTGACAGGTGGAGGAACCAGCGGTGCCGTCACCTTGAACGTGGACACGGCGAAAGTACCGCTGCTGAGCGCAGCCAGTAACAATTTCACAGGAAACCTGACCGTGGCCGGCAGCTTGGGAATCGCTACCGCCGCTCCAAGTGTGAAATTAGACGTTAGCTCCGGAGATGCGATCGTACGGGGAGTCGGCAATTTCTCGCAGACTGGTCAAGTCGCTAACTTTTACATCGGCGATACATATCATGACCTGCAGACTTCTTTTGGAGGCGGTCTCAACATATCAACTTATCTCGTCCCCAGTGCGCTCTTCATAAGGGATGGGAACGGGCACGTCTCCATTGGCTACCCGGGAGATGCAGGTCCGCAACTCTTTGTTCAGGGTAACTCTACCGTTTCCGGAATCTCTGTTAACGGTGCCAACGCTACGTCTGTCTCAGGAAGCAACGGCGCGCCTGGAATCATTGCTCAGGGCGGAGACGGGAACCTAGCGTTCGACACAATATCCCGGGGTGGCGACGGGATTGATGCGTATGGAGGGGGAGCATGGTATCTCGATGCTGTAGGTGGATCTTTCTCGGGCGGCCAAAATGGTGGAGACGGCGATGGCATTGACGCATACGCCGGTTCTGGTATGGCGGGTGCCTTTAATGGTGACGTTGCCGTATACGGAACCCTTTACAAGACCAGCGGAGCCTTCAAGATCGACCATCCTCTCGATCCCGCGAACAAATACCTCTACCATTCTTTCGTCGAATCCCCCGACATGATGAATATCTACAATGGCAATATCGTTACCGACTCACAGGGAGATGCAGTGATTCCGCTGCCCGAGTGGTTCGAAGCCTTGAACCGCGATTTTCGCTATCAACTTACCGTGATCGGACAATTTGCCCAGGCGATAGTCACGAGTGAAGTCGCCAATCATCAATTCAGCATAAAAACTGACAAGCCCGCGGTTAAAGTCTCCTGGCAGGTCACGGGCATTCGCCGGGACGCATGGGCCAATGCACATCGCATTCCCCTGGAAGAAGAGAAGAACGCGCGCGAGCGCGGACACTACATTCATCCCGAGCTTTTCGGTGCTCCAGAAGAGTCCAGCATCGCCTGGGCCCGTCATCCGGAAGCCATGAAACTCATAAAGGAAATACGCCAGGCCCAGTCGCACACGCCACCATCCAGCAGTGCTCGGCAATCCGGGCTGACCAACCCATAACCATAGGGGAGGACACATAATCGGCCGCGCAACCGTCTCGCAGAGTTTCACGGATCGAGTCGCGAAAATGGACAGACGCACGACGCTTTGTGCGGGCGATCACAAACGCAGAGGTCCTACAGAAATAGCTTTATCTTGCGCATCAAAGTTGTCCCTTCGTGTGAACGGGTTTTCTGCCACATCTACGGGATTACACAGTCGCCCATTTCGTCGACAATCTGGAAGGGATTAGGCAGAAAATCGGCGTCGAAACGACGATTCTTATCGGTTCGACTTTGGGGGCCAGTTTATGGCGAAGTTTCCGACCCACGTCGCCAAGGTGGTATTTCATTCGCCCGGTGAGATTTGGCGATTAGAGAGTGGTGAGAGCTGCGATTTTTCCCGCACGGTGCGGGCAATTCAACCTAAGTTCTTTG
>Ga0335071_10003362_pt1 | contig 16898 bp, 15 predicted proteins | sample Lox_Sample_15_FD_206724 | JGI IMG/M metagenome (GOLD analysis project Ga0335071, IMG submission 206724) | Soil microbial communities from Loxahatchee National Wildlife Refuge, Florida, United States - Lox_Sample_1.5 | ecosystem: Environmental > Terrestrial > Soil > Wetlands | place: USA... | reverse complement strand
CAGAATGCCGGCGTGGAGAAACCGCTCCTGGAAGCGGGCGCGTGGACGACGAAGAAACATCGCGTGGCATTCCGGCATGATGGCAAGTTGCTGGAGCCGATCGCGGGGCAGTTTCTGATGGATTTTTCCGAGCGCGAGAATGTAGTGACGTCGACGCCGGTGCCGAGTCAGGATCCGACGCCGCGCGAGCATGAACTGGCTTCCTGGTTTGCCCGCGGGATCGCGCTGGAAGAAGATCCGAACTCGCAGGCCGAAGCGATTGCGTCATATCACAAAGTACTGGAGATCGATCCGCAGCACGCGGCGGCGCACATCAATTTAGGTACGCTTTATTACAACCGGCAGGAATTCGGGCTGGCCGAGCGGCACTACCGGCACGCCATCGAAGCGGATCCACGGTATGCGCTGGCATACTTCGATTTGGGCAATGTGCTCGATGAAACCGGGCGCGTGCAGGAAGCGATTGCGACGTACAAAACGGCGCTGCAATTGGCGCCGACTTACGCCGATGCCCATTACAACCTGGCGCTGGCGTTTGAGAAAATCCGCGAACCGCGCAAAGCCTTGAAGCACTGGCAGGCGTATATCAAGCTGGACACTTCGGGGCCGTGGGCGGTGCATGCGCGCAGCCAGATCAAGCGAATCCTGGCGGCGGATGCGTTGAAGCTGGTGCATTCGAGAAAGCCGGCGTAGTTCCCTTTTTAGTTACTTCCCTAAACTTTGACTTGCATCAGCGAAGTTGCGTCGTTGTGAATTACGGACCGGCGGATAATCTCCGCCGGTTTTTTTATGGTTTGATTTATTGGGTAGCTAACGTTTCCTATTCGCTCCTTCTCTCTATTTTCCGGTTCCCGTCAGCGCTATTTTTTGTGGACCGCCGCCTCCGTCGTCCGTGATGTTGAGCGTCGCGCTGTTGGCGCCCGGTTGCTTGGGCGCAAAGGTCACGTTGAAGGTGCAGCTCGTTCCCGCCGCCACGCTTGTTCCGCAGCTGTTGGTTGCACTGAATGCTCCGGTATTGCTTCCTGTGATGTGCGTTCCGATCAACTGTACTGGCTGCCTGCTGCCGTTGGTGAGCGTCAGAGTTTGCGGCGCGCTCACGGTACCCACACTCTGGACACCGAAGTTCAGGCTTGAGGGCGACAAGGAAAGCACTGTACCGACGCCAGAGATCTGAACTATTTGCGGGCTATTGGCTGCATTGTCGGCGAGGGTAAGCGCGCCCGTGAAGGTGCCGCGTGCATGCGGCGTGAAACCGATGGACAAGTCGCACTGAGCTCCTGCCGCCAGGCTTGAGCCGCAGGTATTGGTTTCAGTGAACGGCGAACTCGTCGTAATGCTGGTCAGGGTCAGTGGTACGGCGCCTGTGTTTTTAAGGGTTATTGTCTGCGTGGCGGACTTGGCCACACGCTGCACGCCAAAGTTCAGGCTGGCTGTCGACAATTGCGCCACGGGCACTTGCGGAGTTTGCAACAAGATGGAAACGGTGTTGCCCGCCAAATCCAGGGCGGCGAAGTCGAGCATTCCGTCATTGTTGAAGTCGCCAACGCCAATGGAGTACGGCTCCCAACCGGCCTGCGGTGACGAGGCGACGGTGAAGCTGCCCTTGCCGTCGCCGAGCATGACCATCGCCGTATCACCTTCACAACCGAGCACAAAGTCGAGGTAGCCGTCCCCATTGAAATCGCCAACCGCTACTTCGGCGAGATAGCAGGACGACGGCGGCAATGAGGTCGACGCGAAGTTGCCTGTTCCGTCCCCAAGCAGTACGGAGACTGAGCCCTGGCCACCACAAATTGAGTTATTCCCACACTGATTGGCAACTACCAAGTCAAGAATGCCGTCGCCGTTGAAATCGCCCGCTGCTACCGACATGGGATCTACGCCTGTTGGGGGAGTCGCACCCCGGGCAAAGTTGCCCGTGCCGTCCCCGAGGAAGATGGAAGCCACGTTGCCGGAGAAGTTGGCGACGGCCAGGTCCAGCTTGCCGTCGCCGTTGAAGTCGCCGACCGCCATTGAGTATGGATTGCCGTTTACGATGAACGTCGGGCCTGTCGTGAAGTGGCCCGTACCATCCCCCAGCAGAATGCCGATCGTGCCGTCGCCCATGTTGCCGACCACTAGATCAAGATTGCCATCTCCGTTGAAGTCGGCGGCGACGGTCGCCCAAGGCCAGGGGCCGCTGGCTGGAGCGGAAGCCAGAGCAAAGTTGCCCGTGCCATCCCCCAGAAAAATGGCCACCGCTCCGGGACTGCCGGCGCAGTGGTCGATTGAGCAACTAGCGACCGCGAGATCGAGCTTGCCATCTTTGGTGAAGTCACCGGTCACCATCGCAGTCGGCCACAAGCCCTGGCCCACCGCCAGAGACGAGGTTACGTTGAAGTTGCCCTGGCCGTCTCCCAACAGGATGGAAACTGTGCCCGCCCCAGAATTGCAGGTCGAGTCATCGCCGCAATAGTTTGCCGCCGCCAGATCGAGCTTGCCGTCTCCGTTGAAGTCGCCGACCGCGATTGAGTAAGGAGCTTGGCCGACGGCTGGGGCCGAGGCCAAGCTAAAGCCGATCGAGGTTCCGGCATTCGGGGTGATGGTGAAGAACACTGTGTTCGAGGTGCCTCCACCCGGAGCGGGATTGACGACCCTGACCCAAGCTGTGCCCGCCTTGGCGATGTTAGCTGACGGAACTGGTGCATTCAGTTGACTGGCACTGACGAATTGAGTCGGGAGAGGATTGCCATTCCAAGTGAGAACTGAGTTCGATAGAAATCCTGTGCCGTTGACGGTGAGCGTGAATGGCGGCCCGCCCGGCGCGGCGGCGTCGGGGAGCAGGGGCTGGTTGACGAATGGTATTGGATTCTGCGCATAGCTCAACAGCGATATGAATGCAAACAGGATGGCGCCGAGGAGTCCGTTTCGTCTCATATATATGGTTCTCCTTTAGCTGACTTTTCCTGCTGATGGGTGGCAGAGCGGCATACCAAAAGCGCCGGGTCGTTGACGGCTGCCAACAGACCAGAGGGGACAACAGCGCAAGGTAGCAAGCGAGGCGAGGCTCCGCAGTGATGGAGGTCACAACACGCACAAGAGAGCGCAGGGTTTGCGGATAGGGAGACGACGCGAGAGGCGATTCAGCGCGTTCCCGGTCATGTCGAGAATGCGGTGCTAGAATTTAGGGTTTGCCAAACCTCCGAGAAGGATGTCCCTATGCCTGAAACGCTGCAAGCCGCGCCGCCTGCCCCGCTGACCACGTTGACTGAAGACGAGATTCTTTTCCGCGATAACATCCGGCAATTTGCGGAGGAGAAGGTGCGTCCGCTGGTGAAGGAGATGGATGAGAAGGGTGTGTTCGACAAGGAAGTCATTCACGACTTTTTTCAGTTGGGGCTAATGGGGATTGAGATTCCCGAGCAATATGGTGGGGGAGGCGCGAAGTTTTTTGAGGCGATCCTGGCCGTCGAGGAGTTGTCGCGGGTGGATGCATCGTCAGGGGTAATTGTCGACGTGCAGAACACGCTGGTGAATAACGGCCTGCTGCGCTGGGGAAATGAGGAGCAGAAGAAGAAATATCTGCCGAAGATGGCCACGGAGACTGTCGGGGCTTACGCGTTGAGCGAGGCAGGATCGGGGTCGGATGCGTTTGCCATGCAGACGCGCGGGGCACTGAAGGGGTCGGAGTATGTGCTGAACGGACGCAAGCTTTGGATCACGAATGGTAAGGAAGCAGGGCTGTTCATCCTGTTCGCCACGATCGATCCGAGCGCTGGGTACAAGGGGATCACGGCGTTTCTGATTGAGAAAGATTTTCCCGGATTCACCGTCGGCAAGAAAGAAGACAAACTGGGGATTCGTGCCTCGTCGACGTGCGAGTTGATTCTGGAAGATTGTAAGGTGCCCAAGGAAAACGTGCTGGGCGAACCGGGCAAGGGATACAAGATTGCGATCGAGACTCTGAATGAAGGGCGCATCGGAATCGGGGCACAAATGATCGGGCTGGCGCGCGGGGCATGGGAGTACGCGTGCAAATACGCGGTGGAGCGCAAGCAGTTCGGGAAGGCGATCTCGGAGTTTCAGGGAATTCAGTTCCAGATTGCGCAGATGGCGACCGAGATCGAAGCGGCGCGGCTGATGGTCTACAACTGCGCGCGCATGAAGGACGCGGGCGTGAACTTCGTGAAGGAAGCGGCGATGACCAAGCTGTTCGCCTCGCAAGTGGCTGAGCGGGTGACGTCGCTGGCGATCGAGATTTACGGCGGGTATGGGTTCACGAAGGATTATCCGGTGGAGAAATATTGGCGGGATGCGAAGATTGGGAAGATTTACGAGGGAACTTCGAATATGCAGTTGGCGACCATCGCCAAGCTGGTGCTGGGCAAATAGTCGAGCAATTTGCGATTGGGTGATTGACAATTGCCGATTGGACGAGTGATGTCCCCTGTCACAGACAGAATTTCGACCCTTGACTTTTCGTGATGAAGGAGATCCTTCGCTCCGCCTGAAAAACGGCTCCGTTCAGGATGACTCCACCGCAGGAATGGGTTTGAACGAATCGACCGCGGCTTACTGCTTGGACTCGAACTTGATGTCGATGGTCTCTTTGGTTTCTTCTTTCCCTGGGGCGAACTTCCATTTATAGATGGCGTCCTGGGCGGCCTGGATCAGGACCGGGCTGCCGCCGAGGGGTTGCACGTTTTTCACGGATCCGTCAGGCCCGACGGTGGCCTGCAGCTTGACTGTGCCGGCAAGCGACATCCGCTTGGCGATTTCGGGATAGATCGGGTTGGTCTTGCGAACGATCTTGCGCAATTCGCTAGAAGCATCCTGTTGGCAATGAGCCGCCCCTACCGTAAGCAAGCAGGCCGAAATAAACAGGGCAAAGAATATTGCAGGGCGCATCCGCATGTGCGTTTACCTGAATTCGGGGATTTTTTTACTTCCGCGATAATATCCACCGCGCGATTTCGTCGAAAGTGACCGAGGTAACGTCGGCCGGCCCAAGGTAGGAAATGGCCCTAAACAGCCTTGGAATCAGGGGTTTCCTGAGACATAAATCGCCCGTTCGGAACAAATCTTCGTTACTCATAATGTGCAGCGAGTTGCACTTGGAAACGGAGTGGAATGCGGCGGGTATTGAGGTAAAAATCGCGCCATCAATAAGTTAGCGGAATCGGCTCCGATGGCGGCTGGGGTGCACTTCCCAGTGTGCCCGCAAGCAGGGGCGAAGGATGGAGTTTCCCTTGACGACTCTATTTTCCAGCGCCGCGATAACGATTGCACCTCCGATTGACGCCGAGCCGGAGCCCAAAAAACGCAGTTGGTTACCGTTGCTCACCATCCTGTTCATGATCTCGTATGGACTGATGACCATGCTGATCGTGGAGCAGGGTTCGACGATTGAATCGCAGCGCGCGCTGATCCGGGAGTTGTTCCGTGACAGCACCGAACTGTCATCGATGAAGATTAAAGCTCAGCAGGCGGCCAGGACCCAGGCCCCGTCGTCCCAGTCCCCGTCAACCCAGGCACAAGCGCCCGCGCAACAGGCCCCGTCTTCCCAGGTGGCGCCTCCGAGCCGTACGCAAAATCAGAGTGCACAGCAGAATCCGCAGTACCGAACACCGACCAAGCCGGCCGCCGATCTTTCCGACGAGCGCCGGATGGTGAAGACGATCTAGTTTGCTGGTTTGCAGTTCTGTGGCGTAGTTCAATTTCTGTGGGAAGTAGCAGGAAACAATGAAGGTTCTGACCCTAGCCTTGTTGTTAAGTTTGCCCGTCGCCCAGGTAAAACCGCCGCAACCCTTGCGGCAGCCGGTTACACGCGTCAACCGGCATGCCCGGGGTGGCAAATGGTACTTTGCCGCCAACGGACATGCCGTCTACTGCTACGGTCCGGTGATGACCGTGCCCAACGCCACTGGCGACTTGCAGCGCGTGGCCACGTTCTGCCAGGACGGCAGCGCAGTGGTGCCGTTGAAGGACTGAGCAGTACTCAGTACTCAGTACTCAGTTTCCGTCTCCATCCCCTCATCTTCGTTCTCAGCACTCTTCTTATTGGACCTTCGTGCGCTTCTTTCCTCTCTGTTCGGATGCATAATCCAGTTGTTCGATTCGGTTTGCCTGCACGGAGAATCCACATGAAACGCCTCGCTCTGGCCGTTGCCACTGGCCTGATTCTGCTCGCCAACCTTCCAACCCAAGCACAGGACAATGGTGCTGACGATCTGTCCGCCGTCCAAGCTACGGTGAAGAACTACATTGAGGCCTACTATACGGGGGATGTTCACAGGATGGAGCAGACGCTGCATCCGCAGTATCTGAAACACAAGGTTCATCCTGATATCCCGGTGCGGGATCAAACCGGAGCTGAGCTGCTGGGAGACGTTCCGAATGGACCCAATGCGATTCCAGCAGCACAAAGGACGGAGAAGATCACGGTGCTGGATGTCACGGGGAACGTTGCATCCGCGAAGTTGGTGACGCCGGGCTGGATGGACTACATGACACTCGAGAAGGTGAATGGGGCGTGGAAGGTTCTATCAGTGGTGCAGCGATTTGACGACTAAGAACTTGTTCTGCGTGCTACGGAGCGACTATCGCTTATGCGTCACTTGCCGATGTCTTCGTTCCAGAGGTCGGGGTGTTGCTGGATGAAGTCTTGCATGAGTTTTATGCAGGCGGGGTCGTTGAGGACTTTGAGTTCGACGCCGTGTTGGCGGAAGAGATCTTCGGCACCGTCGAAATTCTGGTTCTCCCCGATGATGACGCGCGGGATGCGGTAGAGCAGCGCGGTACCGGTACACATGATGCACGGACTGAGCGTGCTGATCAGGGTGAGTTGCGACCAGTCTCGGCGGCGTCCGGCGTTACGGATGCAGACGGTTTCGGCGTGGGCTGTGGGGTCTCCGGTTTGCACGCGGAGGTTGTGGCCGCGGGCAACGATGTGGCCGGCGGCGTTGGCAAGAACGGAACCGATCGGCAAGCCGCGTTCGCGAAAGCCGGTACGGGCTTCTTCCATGGCGGCGGCGAGGAGGAATTGGATGTCCATTTTTTCCTCCACAGATATTACGCTGGATTGGCGTCGTGCGTGACGCCCCTAACGGGCCTCGACGTTTTGTCGCTAGCCGTGGCGGGTTTTGCCAATCCCCGCTGCGCCCGAGATCATTGCGGATTCAGTTATTTCGCCAGCACGCCCGTGTTGATTCCGTCCGAAAGCGTGAAGGTCGAGCCTACCGTGGCCACGACCGCCGTTTTGCGCGAAAGGTTGGCACGCTGGCGGAGACGATAGACGGCTTCGATCCCGGTGCAATGTGCGCCTAAGAGATTGGCGACGTGGAATTCTTTGAACTTGTCGGCGGTCCAATCGAGTTGCTCGTCGCTGGCGGGGAACAAGTGAAGCCCGCCGATCACGCCGTAAACCGGGGTGCCGTGAAATTGGGTATCGGCATCGGTAAGGATATTGACGATTCCGGCGTGTCCGCATCCGGTGACAACAACCAATCCCTGCGTTGTATTGAGCACGAGCGATTGATCTTCCGGAACGGTGTCTTCTACCAATCCCGCTGGCGTTTGCACCTTGCCCGTCACGCTCCAGTTGCGCTCGGGGAATTTGCGCGGCACGGGACCTGTGATCCACGCGCCGGGGAAGATTTCGGACCAGTTGTCGTGCTCGACGATTTTGCCCCCGGTCGCTTCGTATTCCTTACGGATGGCGATCATCGGGTTGTCCTCGCCTTCCGGTGTGGGGCGGCTGTAGAAGATGCCCTTGCCGACGTGAACTACCGAGAGCGCGGCGGGATCTTTCTTCATCCATTCGCGGCGCAGAGTAACGAGACCGGCGACATGGTCCTCATGATCATGCGTGAGGATCACTTCGTGAACGCTCGACAGGTCGAGATTGAGAATGCGGGCGTTCTTGAGGACAGTATCGGGATGGGCACCGGTATCGACCAACACCCGGTAGCCGTCGGCTTCGACCAGGGCCCCGAATCCCCACTCCCCGAGAGTATCGCCGCTGCCGGCGAGCATGGTGGAGAGGACGGTGATTTTGAGGGAATGAATCTGAGAGACGTGATCGGCGGCTGATTGCGCCCCAGCCAGGCCTGCAAGAAGGAGTGTGAGAGCGAACACACGAGCGAGAGTTTTCATGATGAGTTTTACTTGTCGAGACTGAAAACAGCCTGCAGAAATTCCGCCTTGGCTTTTTTCAGTTTGGCTTGCAGGCGGCGATGGTCTTCCCGGTCGATGGAGGCCTGCGCCTCGATGTTGCGCAACAGTGCGTCCTGGGCGGCATTCATTTTTGCTTCTGCGGCCTCGACCTTTTCAATGGTGCTCATAACGTCCCCCAGATTGTGGATTATTTTACGTGGATGGAAGGTGGGAGGCGCGGAAAAATCCTGCTTTTTGGTTGGGGCGCGCGGTCAGTCAAAATGCGGTATGCCGGGAGCTCATACAGTATAATGGTCCGTTTCAAAGAGGCCATTTTGGGCAATTTCCCTGCAACGAAGCTGGTGCAAGACCAATTATTTTCAGAATTTAACAGCACTACTTTCCGAATCCATACACTGAACACTGTTGCCCTTGCCCCGCGAGTTCCGATACATTGCAGCCCACTGAGACTCCATTTAGCAACAAATTAGCTACTCTGGCCTTGATGGAGTGGTCCGACTTTTTCTGAAGGAGACGGTGTGAGGTTTTTACCGCAAGAGACCAAGTTTTTTGAGCTGTTCGATGAGCTCTCCGGCTATTTAACGGAGGGGGCGAAGCTGCTCAAGGGCATCCTCGAAAATCCGCATGATTTGCGCCTCCGCGTCGAGCAGGTGCAGGCCATTGAACACAAGGCCGACCGGGCGACGCACGGCATTATCACCAAATTGAACCAGAGTTTCATCACGCCGTTTGACCGGGAAGACATCCACAAGCTAGCGTCATCGCTCGACGACGTCCTGGACTTTACCAATGCTGCGGCGCACCGGCTAGTGCTCTACAAGATTCTGGAACCCCCGGCGGCGTCGGCCGAGTTGGCGGGATTAATTGTGTTGCAGTGTGAGGAACTGGCTAAGGGCGTGTCGCTGCTGGAGAAGAACGGCTCGGTGCTGAAACATTGTGACGAAGTGAACCGGCTGGAAGATGAAGCGGACCATGTCAGCCGGAGAGCGATCGCCGACCTGTTTGAAAATGAGACGGACCCGATTCACCTCATCAAAATCAAAGAGCTGTACGAAGTGTTGGAGATGGCGACGGACAAGGCAGAGGATGCTGCCAACGTGCTGGAAGCGATCGTGCTGAAGAGCGCTTGATGCACAGCCAGCTTGCCATACATACTGGAGCCCATTCTAAGTGCACGCTGACGTTCTACTGGTCCTCATCACAATCTGTGTCGCGCTGATTTTCGATTTCGTGAATGGCTTTCACGATTCGGCGAACAGTATTGCGACGGTGGTTTCGACGCGGGTGCTATCGCCGCGGCTGGCCGTGGTGTGGGCTGCGACGTTCAACTTTCTGGCCGCGTTTTTTCTAGGCACCGCCGTGGCCAAGACGATCGGCAGCGGAATGATCCACCTCGAATACGTGGATCAATATGTGGTGCTGGCGGGGCTGTTCGGCGCGATCGTTTGGGATCTGCTGACGTGGTGGTGGGGCTTGCCGACATCGTCGTCGCATGCGCTGATCGGCGGCTACGCTGGGGCAGCGATGGCACGGGCGTACCTGCGCTCGGGCTCCGGGGCAGTGTTCAATGTGATCATTCCGTCCGGTTGGACGAAGACCCTGATTTTCATTGTCGTGGCGCCAATTATTGGGCTGGTGCTGGGCTTCATCTTCATGCTGGCGGTGTATTGGATTTTCCGCCGGTCGGCACCGCAGAACGTGGATCGATTATTCCGCAAGCTGCAATTGCTCTCGGCGGCGGCTTATAGCTTGGGGCACGGCGCGAACGATGCCCAGAAAACCATGGGAATTATCGCAGGCGCTCTCTACACGGGCGGCTTCATGACCAAATCCGACATGCTGGGCAAGTGGGGAAAACTGCACTGGCCGATCATCCTGGCGGCGCACGCCGCGATTGCGGCGGGGACTTATCTGGGCGGATGGCGCATCGTAAAGACCATGGGACAGAAAATCACCAAGCTGAAGCCGGTGGGCGGATTCTGCGCGGAGACGGCTGGGGCGATCACTTTATTTGGCACAGCATTGGCCGGAATCCCCGTGAGCACGACGCACACGATTACGGGCGCGATTGTGGGCGTTGGAGCAACACACCGGCTGTCGGCAGTGCGCTGGGGCATTGCGGGAAGAATTATCTGGGCATGGATTCTTACGATTCCGGCGTCGGCGGTGGTGGCCGGGGCTACGTTGTTCCTGATGAACAAGCTCGTCTAAAGCTTACAGATTTTTTCTACAGGGTAGAAAATGCGATGTCCGGCTTTGCCGGGCCCGACAGCCCGGGGCGGCTGTCTCCACGTGGGTACGTCTTAGGTCGCCTTCAGGCTACCGATTCCTGACAGCTTTAATCCCAACCAAAATACTGCGGCGAAGATTGCGCTGCGGACTCCGATGAAAAATACCAGTGTGCTGGCCAATACTGGATCGGGCGCGGCCCCGGCACCTAAATCGTGGAGGATGGCGATGAGAAGCGATGTCAGGATCTCGGCTGCGAGGGGTCCGGCGAAAAGGCTTAACGCAAGCGGGCGGAGTCTCGGGACCGCGTAGGCCAACCCAAACAGAGTAAGGAAAATATCGACGAAAGGAATGAGTACGAATTCCTGGAACTGCTCGCGGTAGACGACGTCACCGATAGTGAAGCTCGCCAGCGTGTAATGAGCAATGGCGACGATGGCCGCAGTCGTGAGAGTTGCTGCGATGATTGAGGCCAGGATTCCTTTGACTGGCCTCGCCCCGCGAAGAATGCCGAACGCGATCAGTGCAGATAACGTGAGGGCCGCGGCTTTCAGCAGGGCGAATTGCCAATACACAGGATGGACCGGCGCCGGAGACAGAAGCACTCGCGCCAGCACGAAGGCGAGTCCGGCGACAATGTTGGCGGTGAGAAAGGCCAGCGCGCGCATGGGATGGATTGGGGCGGCGCCAATCAAATCGGTCAGCGTGTGGACTTCGGGAGCGTCGTCGAGCGTGGGAAGATGATCGACTGCCTTGGCTTCCGCGACCTTGGATGCCTCGGCAGGGATAGGAATAGTTGACTCGGCAACGACCGGTTGCGACTGCCGAACCTTTGGCAACGTTTGCGCCGCGACGGGAACGGCGGCCTCGGTCGCGGCGGTAGTAGGCTGGGGTGTCGCGGGTTCGCGCATCGGAGGCGGAGCAGACTCGCTGGTCTCGGCATCGGCCGCGGCCGTGGTGCGGGGCATGACTCCCCACACCCGCTGCACCAGCGACATCCCCTTGCGACGCGCGCTGAGGAGATCCTGGGCGTTGAGGGCATCTTGTTTATCTTCGGTGCGGCCGGAGGCGACCATCTGGCGATAAGCGAGCGTGCCGCGCGCAGCGTTGATGAAGGCGATGACGAAAACGATCCCGGCACAAACACCGAACAGCGATCCGTAGTACAGACCGCTGCCGCGTGGGCCGTAGTACGTCTGCCCCATGCGTTCGGTGAGTGCTTGCGCCTCCATCTGCCCCTTGTAGATGGAGAGCATGTTCAGGTTGAACCAGGCGCCGAGGATGCAGAGGCCCGCGCCGATCATGGCTGCCGGACGGCTCATTTTCTGCACGCCAAAGCCGATCGCTCCCCAAATGATGGTGATGACGATGGGATCGTCCCACCAGGCCGCGGCGGTGAAGATGTTGGTGGGGACGATAAAGGAGACGATCCAACGCAGGATGATGATGGCGGCCGCCGACCAGACCGCGAGGGCAGCGGCATCGCGGGCGGACTTGGCATCGGCCATGTCGGGCCAGAGCAAACGCTTCCAGGCGGGAACCGGGCCGGTCGGCGCGGCGGCACGCTGCTGCGCGGTTTGCTGCAGCGGCTGCGGCAAGACAATTTCCGAGGTGGGATCTTCGAGTTCCAGCGCAAGCGACTCTGCGCGTTTGGCCAGTTCAACGAAGCGAGGATCGTTTTGCAGGAAGTTGAAGCGCGGCTCGCCCTTGAGACGCGCGAGTCCGGCGGAGCGTTCGTCGCAGGCCTTCGCGAGCCATTCAATGGCCTGGTCGCGATCGCCGATCCCCGCGCTGACTACAGCCATCGAATAAGGAGAGACTCGCACACCGAGGCGAACAAGCGCCCGCAGAACGGATTCAAATTTAGCGTCGGGATCTCCTTCGTAAAGTTTGACGTACTGAATGCCGGCGAGTTGGTATTGCATGCTCTTGGGAATCTTGGCTTCTTCGAGAGCAAGTGGAAGGAAATCCTTGCCACCCTCCCACGCGAGCGCGACTTCTTTCGCGATGTTCTGCGACTCCATCGAAGTGCGCGAGATGAAGAGGAGCACGGTGCGGCAGGCCTCGATGGCGTTGACGATTTCTTCCGACCAGCGCTGGGCACCGTCGATACCGCCCTGATCGATCCAGACGGCGACGCCCGAGGCGCGCAGGGCGCGGACGAACTGCATGACGCGTTCGCGGTCCTGGCTGGAATAGCTGACCATGACTTCGGGGGCGCGGACACGAGGAATTGTGACGGCATTCATATTGCGTTGTATTCTGTCAATCCTTCGGAACTGCCCGGAGCGGAGGAGAATCCGGGCAAGGGGGCGATTTTTGCATCGGTGCGCGGCACTGTCAAGGCCACGGACGGGGGATGGGCTGGGCGGCGACGGTTGGAGGGCCGCACCCTTTATATTTGAATTCAGAATTTATTTGAGGACTTATGCCTGAATTGCCTGAGGTGGAAACCATCGCGCGTGGCGTGGCCAAGCGTGTGACCGGGGATGCGGTGGAGTCGGTGTGGCTGGGATCGAAGAAGGAGCCGCTGAAATCTCCGGCGTCGGAGATCGCTGGGGCGCTGGAGGGCAGCCGAATCGCATCTGTACGGCGAATGGGAAAACACATTGTGTTTGATCTGGAGCGGAAGGGGGGATTTCTTGCTGGCAAGCGCCCGAAGAAACGCTCCACTTCACAAAGGCGGTCAGGGCTGAAGGACAGGAGTGTCCGTTCCACACCCGAGGCCCCACACATCAGAGCTCAGTTCATCGTGCATCTGGGGATGACCGGGCGCTTGCAAGTTTGCTCCCCTTCGGACGAAGTGGTGAAGCATACGCACGCAATTTTGAAGTTGGCGTCGGGGCGAGAGCTGCGGTTCGTCGATCCGCGGCGGTTTGGGCGGTTGAGCGTAGCGATTGCGGCCGATTTTGATGCTGGCGGGATCGAACCGCTGGAGATCGATCTGGAAAAGTTTGTCAGTCTATTTCGCGGCCGCAAAACGCCGATGAAAAGCGCACTGCTGAATCAGAAACTGCTGCGCGGTGTGGGGAATATTTATGCCGATGAATCCCTGTTCCGGGCGGGGGTGCGTCCACGACGGCGTGCGACGGCGGTTCGGCGTGACGAGTTGGAGAAGTTGTACACCGGCTTGCAGGATGTTCTGAAAGAGGCAATCGCGCTGGGTGGGTCTTCGGTTTCGGACTACGTCGACGCTGATGGCGAAGAGGGATTCTTTCAGTTGCAGCATCGGGTGTATGGGCGCGAGGGCGAGCCTTGTCTGGTGTGCAAGACCCCGATCAAGCGCGTGGTAATTGCGGGGCGGAGTAGTCATTACTGTCCGAAGTGCCAAAAGTGAGATCAGAACCGAGCTGCCGAATACGTCAATGCAGAAGTTTGAAGTCAGAACGCAGAATTAGATCAATCGACAATCGCAATTCGGCAATCGCCAATGGCTTTCTGTTACCCTTCCAGCCATGCCTGACTTTTCTATTGGAGTGGACCTGGGCGGTACGAATCTTCGCATTGCGGCCATCAGCACCGATGGCCAGCTTCTGGAAAAAATCACACTGGGCGTGAAGGTTGCGTTGGGACGCGATCACGTCATCGGCGAGATGTGCGACGCGATTCAGCGCTTGACCGCGCAATACAAGAGCAGCGGACGGTTTGTCGGAGCCGGGATCGGCGTGCCCGGCATCATCGACATGGAAACCGGCATGATGCGGAAGTCGGCAAATCTGCCGGGCTGGTCGGATTACCCCGTGCGCGACGTCATCGAGCAGCAGCTCGGCGCACGCGTGTTTTTAGAAAATGATGCAAATGCAGCCGGGCTTGGCGAGAAATGGATGGGCGCTGGCCGCGACGTCGACAACATGGTCATGGTCACTCTGGGCACCGGAATCGGCGGCGCCATTATTTTGAACGGAAAGCTGTTCTACGGCATGAACGGTATGGCCGGCGAGTTTGGACACATCACCGTGGAACCCGACGGTTATCCTTGCGGCTGCGGCAATCACGGATGCGCCGAGCGCTATGCATCGGCAACTGGCGTGGTCCGGATGGCGAAGGACGCGATTGAGTCAGGCAAAGCGCCGGGGCTGGCTAAGGCGGCGAGTTCGGACGCGGAATTCAGCGCCAAGTCAATTTACAATTTGGCCATTCAGGGGAATGCGGACGCGCAGGCGATTTTTGTGCGCTTTGGCCGCGTGCTGGGCATCATGATGGCCGACATTATCAACGTGCTCAACCTTGATATGTTCGTGATTGGCGGCGGGGTGGTGAGCGCATGGGACGCATTTGCCCCAACTATGTTTACGGAGTTGCGCGAGCGCTCCCTGGTCTATGCTGCGACGGACCCGGAACAGCATGCTACTGATGAGGTGAAGCCCTGGACGCGCAAAAAGACGATCATTACGCAAGCTCTGCTGGGCAGTGACGCGGGGCTGTACGGCGCGGCGCGCATTCCTCTGATGTAGAAAGCATCGAGCTTCGCTCGATCCGGCGGACGAGGGCGTCCGCCGATCCATGAATTATTCCAAAACCGGCTGGTCGTCTTTCCATTTCACTTGTTCCAACTTCGCCGGCGCGGTTGGTTCCTGGTACGGAACCTCCAGAACCATGCGGCCTTGTTTCGTTTCCACTTCTCCGCCATTGGCCAGCAGCACTTTCAATCCCACCTGCGCTGTGTCTTCGGAGAGCACATCAATCTCGAACGAATCGGGCAGTCCAGCGAGAGTCTTATTCCAATATGTGTTGTGCAGAGGATCGCGATACTCGGCGGGAATTGCGTGGGCGCCAATGAGCGTACCGAGGATTCCGGCGGCGTTGGCGGGATTGCAGTCTGCATCCTGTCCGGCGCGTGTGGCGTAGTTCATGGTCTTGTACCAGTCGCCGTTGCCGTAGAGCAGTCCCATCACGACGTATCCGCCGTTGAGCTTGGCATCGATGTTGAAGGGCTGCTTGTAGCCGTCGGGACAGTGATCGACCTCGCCCCACTTCGCCTGCACAAGATGCCAGGTCTTCAGCCAGTCGTTGGGATTCTCGTCGTGCCAGCGGATGACGTCGCGAATGAGTTGCGCATAGAGACTCTGCGCGGGAATCGCTTGCAGCCCCTTCTCCACCACTTCGCGAATATCTTTCGCAAAGAACGCCTGCGTGTACATCGCGGAGACAAACATCCCACCGTAAACGCCATCGCCGTAGTTCATGATGTGGCCCATGCGTTCGCCATAGCGGTTCGAAACCTGCGGCATGCCGGGCGCGATCATACCGAATACGTCGGATTCGATCTGAAAATCGATGTCATCGGCATGCAGGTTGTAGCGGGGACTGCCGGAGTCGGGCGGCAGGATTCCTTTGCGAATATTCTTCAATCCCTGGTCGTTGGCGTGCCACACCTGCCGAATCTTGGCGTCCCATTCGTGAGCCACAGTGACCGGGTCGACGTCGATTCCGTACTTGCGGAGGCAGTAGAGAAAAAGAAGGTTGATGTAGATGTCGTCATTGTCGGGCGCGCCGAAGCTGGGATGCTCTTTCTCCGAGGTCTCGATGAAGTTGTGGATGATGACAATTTTCTGGTTGTCGGCCTCGCGCGTGATCGGGTCCCAGTCTTCGTGATCAGGCCGGTTTGTGGCGCGAGCGCGGTAGTCCTTCATGCGCGTCGGCGAAAGCGGCCAGTCGGTGATGTCGAAACCGATGGGCGTGTTCTGGTACTGGAATTCCCACGGCTGGCCGAACGTGACGCCGATCATCTTGCCCATCCACGCGCCTTGGACCTTGTCGAGGTAGGTATCCCAGGAAAGTTCGCGCAATTGCGGTGAGGTTTTCGGTGAGCCTTGCGAATAAAGAAAGGGCGTGAGGAATGTGAGGATGCAGCCGATACGGAAAAGGAATTTCATGACGCTTTCTCGGGGTTCACTTCGGCTTCGCGGATTTTGCGGATGGCCTTCAGCAGAGACTGATTTTGCTCCGGCGTACCTACGCTGATGCGAATGCAGGCGGGCGCTCCCCAGGCGGCGAGCGGGCGCACGCTGATTCCTTCAGCCCGAAGTTTGTTGGCGAAGGACGCGGCGTCTTGATTCACCTCGCAGTAGAGGAAGTTCGCCGAGGTCGGAACGATGCGGTACTCGAATTCCGATAGTCCCAGACCTAGAACCTGCGCTTGTGCAGCATTGCTGGCGACAGTGCGAGCAATGTGAGACTGGTCGTCGAGCGCGGCGATGGCGGCGGCCTGTGCGATCGACGAAACGGAAAAGGTGCTCTGCATGCGAGCGCAGTAAGCCAAAAGTTCAGTAGGACCAATGCCGTAGCCGATGCGAAGACCCGCGAGCCCGTGAACTTTCGAGAATGTACGTAGAACGACGACGCTCTTCGCTTGCGCAACGTAGTCCAGCGAATGAGTATAGTCGAGCTTACGGGCGACTGCGAAGTGGTGAGCAAATTCAAAGTAGGCTTCGTCGAGGACGACAACCACGTGCGCCGGCACTTCGCCGAGGAATTTGTCGAGCGCCGCGGCATCGTGCATCGTTCCCGTGGGA
>Ga0335071_10003361_pt1 | contig 16904 bp, 14 predicted proteins | sample Lox_Sample_15_FD_206724 | JGI IMG/M metagenome (GOLD analysis project Ga0335071, IMG submission 206724) | Soil microbial communities from Loxahatchee National Wildlife Refuge, Florida, United States - Lox_Sample_1.5 | ecosystem: Environmental > Terrestrial > Soil > Wetlands | place: USA... | reverse complement strand
AGCCTGAGATCGAGCAGCGGTACCGGAGTCATCTGCAGGTGCCCGTAATTCAACGGGTTTCGCAGAGGTCAGCTCAGGGATTTTAGACTGAGTTGCAGCACAGATTGGGAAATTCGAAGCGCAATATTTTACAGATTATCAGGTGGCGCAGGATGGAAGCAATCGCGACAGCACCCTTTGCCTCTCGGCGTGTTCTCCTCATCGAAGATGATCTCGACGACGCCTACCTGATCAAGAAGGCCCTGCAGGCGCTGGAGCGCGACAAGGGCACCGGCTATCAGCTGACCCATTTGCGCAACGGGCTGGAAGCGATCAGTTTTGTCGGACGGTCGGACCTGCTGGGCCAGATCCCCGACGTCGTCATCGTCGATCTCAACATGCCGGTCATGGACGGCCAGCGATTCATCGGGGCGCTCCGCACGGTCTTCGAGCTCAAGGGCATCTGGACCGTCGTGCTGACGACCTCCGATCAGAAAGCTATCCATGACCAGGCGCGCGCCGCCGGCGCAAACGCCGTGTTCGTCAAGCCGAACACGCTCGACGAGCTGATCGGCATTTTGCAGACCGTGCTGGAGAGCCGCGCCGTCGCGCACAATTGACGGCAACAATGCAAAAAGTTGGGGCCGCCGGCGGCGACCCCAAATGCATTCCGATGAGCTGCTTCGAGCTGCCTCTCACCCCGGATAGGTGTAGGCCGTCTTGACCGTGGTGTAGAACTCCCGCGCGTAGGCGCCCTGCTCGCGCGCGCCGTAGCTCGAGCCTTTGCGGCCGCCGAACGGCACGTGATAGTCGACGCCGGCGGTCGGAAGGTTGACCATCACCATGCCGGCCTCGCTGTTGCGCTTGAAGTGGGCGGCGTATTTTAGGCTCGTGGTGCAGACGCCGGCCGCCAGCCCGAACTCGGTGTCGTTGGCGATCGCCAGCGCTTCATCATAGTCCTTGGCCTTGATGACGCCGGCCACCGGCCCAAAGATTTCCTCGCGCGCGATCCGCATCGTATTGGTGACGCCGGTGAACAGCGCCGGCTGCATGTAGAAGCCGGGCGTTTCGCGGTTCAAGAGCTCGCCGCCCCAATGCAGCTTGGCGCCCTCGTCCTGGCCGATCTTGAGATAGCGTAGGTCCTGGTCGAGCTGGCTCTGATCGACCACGGGGCCGACATGCACGCCGCTCTTCAAGGCATCGTCGACGACGAGGCCCTTCATCCGCTCGGTCAGCGCCTCGACAAAGCGGTCGTGGATGCCTGCCGTGACGATCAGGCGCGAGGACGCCGTGCAGCGCTGGCCGGTCGAGAAATAGGAGCCGTTGACGGCGACCTCGACCGCGACCTTCAGGTCGGCGTCATCGAGCACGACCAGCGGGTTCTTGCCGCCCATCTCGAGCTGGAATTTCTTCATCGGCGTCGACAGCACGCAGGCCTGCGCGATCTTGCGTCCGGTCGAGACGGAGCCGGTGAACGAGATCGCGGAGACATCGGGATGTTCGAGCAGCGTCTGGCCGACCTGCGAGCCGGGGCCGACCACGAGGTTGAACACGCCGGCCGGCAGGCCCGCGCGTGCGATGATCTCACTCAGCGCATGCCCCGAGCCGGGCACGAGTTCGGCCGGCTTGAACACGACCGTGTTGCCGTAGCAGAGCGCGGGCGCGATCTTCCAGGCCGGGATCGCGATCGGGAAATTCCACGGCGTGATCATGCCGACGACGCCGACGCCCTCGCGCGTGATCTCGACATCGATGCCGGGACGCACCGAAGCGCCCTTCTCGCCGGTCAGACGCAGCGCCTCGCCGGCAAAGAACGCAAAGATCTGCCCCGCGCGTGCCACCTCGCCGATGCCTTCCGGCAGGGTCTTGCCTTCCTCGCGCGCCAGCAGTTTTCCGAGTTCTTCCCGGCGCGACAGAATTTCGGTCGCGATCCTGTTCAGCGCGTCGTAGCGCTCCTGCGGCGTCGAGCGCGACCAGGCCGGAAAGGCGGCCTTGGCCGCGGCGATCGCCTTCTCGGTCTGCGCCCGGTCGGCCCTGGCATATTCGCCGACGACGTCATTGGTGTTGGACGGATTGATGTTCTTCGTAATGCCCGATCCATCGACCCATTCGCCGGCGATGAAATTCTTCAGGATGGCTGTCATATTTCCTCCAACACGGTTCTAGCGCACCAGGCAAGGGCGCTTGTCGTCAAACGTCCAGCCGGGGATCAGATACTGCATCGCGGTGGCGTCGTCACGCGCCCCGAGCCCGTGCTGCTTGTAAAGTTCATGGGCCGCCGCGACGGCCGCCCGGTCGATCTCGACGCCGAGGCCCGGCCGGTCGGGGACGGCGATCCGGCCGCCCCTGATCTGCAGCGGCGCCTTGGTCAACGCCTGCCCGTCCTGCCAGATCCAATGCGTGTCGATCGCCGTGACCTTGCCCGGCGCTGCGGCGCCGACATGGGTGAACATCGCGAGCGAAATGTCGAAATGGTTGTTGGAGTGCGAGCCCCAGGTCAGGCCGTTGTCGCGGCAGGTCTGCGCCACCCGCACCGAGCCCTGCATCGTCCAGAAATGCGGGTCGGCCAGGGGAATGTCGACCGCGCCCAGCCGCAGCGCATGTGAGAGCTGGCGCCAGTCGGTCGCGATCATGTTGGTCGCGGTCGCAAGCCCCGTGGCACGGCGAAATTCCGCCATGATCTCGCGGCCAGAAAAGCCGGCCTCCGCGCCGCAGGGGTCTTCCGCATAGGCCAGGATGCCGTGCAGGTTCTTGCAGAGCCGGACCGCCTCATCGAGCAGCCAGGCGCCGTTCGGATCGAGCGTCACGCGGGCCTCGGGAAAGCGCTTTGCGATCGCGGTGACCGCCTCGACCTCCTGCTCGCCGGAGAGCACGCCGCCCTTGAGCTTGAAATCGACAAAACCGTAATGGTCGTGCGTCGCCTCGGCGAGCCGCACCACCGTCTCCGGCGTCATGGCTTCCTGGTGCCGCAAGGAGAACCAGTCGACCTTTTCGTTCTCGCCTGCGACATAGGGAAGGCTCGTCTTGCGGCGGTCGCCGACGAAGAAGAGATAGCCGAGCGTCTCGACGCTCTGGCGCTGCTGGCCCTCACCGAGCAGCGCCGCGACTGGAAGTCCGAGATGCTGGCCGAGCAGATCGAGCAGCGCCGCTTCCACCGCCGTCACCGCGTGGATCATCACGCGCAGGTCAAAGGTCTGCTTGCCGCGCCCGCCGGCGTCACGATCGGCAAACGTGTCGCGCATCGAGGCGAGAATATTGTTGTAGGCGCCGACGGTCTGGCCGACGACCAGGTCGCGCGCATCCTCGAGCGTCTGCCGGATCTTTTCGCCGCCCGGCACCTCGCCGACGCCGGTGTGGCCGGAATTGTCGGTGAGGATGACGAGATTGCGGGTGAAGAACGGCGCATGCGCGCCGCTTAAGTTGAGCAGCATGCTGTCGCGGCCGGCGACCGGGATCACCTCCATGGCGGTGACACGGGGCGCGCCGGTCACACCTGCACCGACAGATTGCTGCATCAGCTTATCCTCCTGGATAATCGGCGCGCCATTCTTACTGCGCCACAAAGTCTTTGCGCACGCGCCGCGGGACGCGGTGCTCGTCACTGCGCCCTCTCCCCGTTGGGGAGAGGGCTTTTCGTAGCATCAACGAAGATGGATGGGTGAGGGCCCCTCACCCGACCGAGATCGTCGAGAGCGCGGTGCAGTCCTCTCCCCCAGCGGGGAGAGGGCACAAATTCGCGCGTCGCCACTTCTGACGCTGTAGTACTATTCCGCGGCCTGCCGCGCCACCGGCGCCGGCAGCCTTGCGACCAGCGCCGCAAGCTCGGCGATCTCCGCCTCGGTCAGGTCGGTCAGCGGCGGGCGAACCGGGCCGGAGTCGCGACCGATCACCTTCATGCCGGCCTTGATGATCGAGACCGCATAGCCCTTCTTGCGGTTGCGGATCGCGATCAGCGGCAGGATGAAATCTTTCAGGCCCGCATGGATGGTCTGGTGGTCGCGCGCGCGGACGGCGGCATAGAACCGCGTGGCAAAATCCGGCACAAAATTGAACACGGCCGAGGAATAGGTGGTCACGCCCATGTCGAGATAGGGCAGCGCAAAGGTTTCCGCGGTCGGCAGGCCGCCGACATAGGTCAGGCGGTCACCGAGTTTTGTGTAGACCCGCGTCATCAGCTCGATGTCGCCGATGCCGTCCTTGTAGCCGACCAGGTTCGGGCAGCGGTCGCAGAGCCGCGCCAGCGTGTCGGGCTGCAGGATCGCGTTGTCGCGGTTGTAGACGATGACGCCGATCTTCACCGAGGCGCAGACCGCCTCGACATGGGCGGCGAGCCCGTCCTGTTCGGCATGCGTCAGATAGGGCGGCAGCAAAAGCAGGCCGTCCGCGCCGGCCTTCTCGGCACCAACAGCGATCTCGCGCGCGATCGCGGTGCCATAGCCGGTGCCGGCGAGCACGGGCACGCGGCCCCTGGTCTCGTCGACCGCGATGCCGACCACGCGCGGCACCTCGGTCGGGGTCAACGAAAAGAACTCGCCGGTGCCGCCGGCGGCGAACAGGCCGGCGACGTCATAGCCGCACAGCCAGTCCATGTTGGACCGGTAGGTCGCCTCGTCGAACGAATAATCCGCCTTGAAAGGCGTCACGGGAAAGGACAGGAGACCGCCGCCAATTTTCTGGGCCATCTCCTGCGGGGTCATCTTGCTCATTGCGCCGCTCCCTTGATTTGAGGACATTCAAAGCCGCTTGTACGTCGCGGCTTGTAGAAAACTCATTCGATGCAGGCCAAGCCAATCACGGCATCGCGCAATACGCACTGCGCATCAATCATCACGCAGCTCTGAACCCGTCAGCCCGCCGGCGATCTCGATCAGCGCCGGCAGCAACGGGTTCTCGTAGTCGCGCCGCCAGACCAGAAACAATTCGACCGAGGTTTTGGTCGGCAGCTTGAGCGGCCTGAGCCTGACATTGGCGATCTCGAAACTCGCCGCGGCTGCCGGCACGATCGCCGCGCCAAGCCCCGCCCGCACCATCGCGAGAATGGAATGGATCTGGCTCAAATGCTGGACATAGCGCGGCAGGATCTGCGCACGCGCGAACTGCGCCACCAGGAGGTCGTGGAAGTAGCGCGATTCATAGGGCGAATACATGACGAAGGGCTGGTCGTCGAAATCCTCGATCGAGACGAGGTCCGCTGATGCGAGCCGATGGTGTTCCGGGATGGCCGCGAGCAGCGGCTCGGCGACGACACGGCGGGTCGAAAACTCCGGCCGCGCGATCGGCGGCCTGAGCAGGCCGGCGTCGATCTGCCCGGAGGCCAGCGCCTCCAACTGATCGCCGGTCACCATCTCCTTCAGCGAAAAATCCACCTCGGGGAGCCGTGCCCGGCAGGCCGCGATTAGCTCGGGCAGGAAGCCGTAGGCGGCCGCCGCCGTAAAGCCGATCTTGAGCGAGCCGGTCTTGCCCAGCGCGATGCGGCGGGCGACCTGCGAGGCGCTCTCGGCGAGTTTCAGGATGCGCCGCGCCTCGGGCAGAAAACTGCGCCCGGCCGGGGTCAGCCGGACCGAGCGGCTGGTGCGCTCCAGCAGCGGCGCATCGATGATGTGCTCCAGCACCTGGATCTGCCGCGACAGCGGCGGCTGCGTCATGTTCAGCCGGGCCGCAGCCCGGCCGAAATGCAGTTCTTCAGCCACCGCCACGAAACAGCGGAGCTGGCTCAGGTCGAACATCGATGCGCACCCGGAATAGACCGATCGTCTATCAAGCGATTTTAGCATCGATGCCTCCCGAGACAAGGACGGCAGTGCAAGGCCGCCGTCGCACCGCTAAAGCGCGATGGCCGCGCTTTAGTCTCCTGTTTGAGCATGGTCGCTTCAGAAAACCGCTACATGCTTTTCAGCATCGCTGCTGAGCTGCACCCGCTCGATTTTGCCGACGATGACGAGATAGGCGAATGCGGCCACCAGCGCGTTGACGCCGACGAACACCAGCGCACCGCTGAATGACCCGGTCGCGGCGACGATGTAGCCGATGATGATCGGCGTCGTGATGCTGGAGAGATTGCCGAACATGTTGAACAGGCCGCCCGAGGTACCGCCGGCCTCCTTCGGGGAGGTGTCGGACACGACGGCCCAGCCGAGCGCGCCGATGCCCTTGCCGAAGAACGCAAGCGCCATGAAGCCGACGACCAGCGCCTGGCCGTCGACATAGTTGCAGCCGATGATGGACATCGACAGCAGCATGCCGCCGACGATCGGGATTTTTCGCGCCAACGTCAGCGAGCCCGACTTGCGCAGGATCCAGTCGGAGATGATGCCGCCGAGCACACCGCCGAAGAAGCCGCACAGCGCAGGCAGGGTCGCGACGAAGCCGGCCTGCAGGATCGACAGGCCGCGCTCCTTGACGAGATAGACCGGGAACCAGGTCAGGAAGAAATAAGTCAGCGTGTTGATGCAGAACTGCCCGAGATAGACGCCGAGCATCATGCGGTTCTGCAGCAACTGGCGGATGTGGGACCAGCTCGGCCCTTCCGTGGTCTTGCCGGCCTCTTTTGGCGCGTCCATGTCGACCAGCGCGCCGCCGTCCCGGATGTAGTCGAACTCGGCTTCGTTGATCGACGGATGATCCTTCGGGCCATAGATCGTCCTGATCCAGGCGATGCCCATGAGGATGCCGAGTGCGCCCATCACGGTGAAGACGTGGCGCCAGCCATAGTCGTGGGCAATCCAGCCCATCAGCGGCGCAAAAATCACAGTCGCGAAATACTGCCCGGAATTGAAGAAGGCCGACGCGGTGCCGCGCTCATTGCCGGGAAACCAGGCTGCGACAATGCGGGCATTGGCCGGAAACGAGGGCGCCTCGGCAAAGCCGACCAGGAAGCGCAGGCCGAACAGCACGATCACGGCGGTTCCGGCGCTGAAGAAGCCGACCCAGCCCTGCAGCAGCGTGAACAGCGACCAGATCATGATGCTCAGGGCATAGACCCACTTTGATCCGAAACGATCGAGCAGCCAGCCACCCGGCACCTGGGCGATCACATAGGACCAGCCGAAGGCCGAGAATACGTAGCCCATGGCGACGGCATCGAGATGGAGCTCCTTGGAAAGCGCGGGACCTGCAATCGACAGCGTCGCGCGGTCGGCATAATTCACGGTCGTGACGAGAAACAGCATCGTCACGATCAACAGCCGGACGCGGGATCTCCGCACGTCCACAGCGGACGCAATCGTGCTCATGGCACCTCCTTGGTATTTTTTCCTCGGGAGGAGGCTTAATGAGGCGTGAATGCGCGGTCCAAGCCGAAGTCGGCATTGATCGATGCCGGTTTTGGATCGATCTGGGGAGGTTCCATGGCTTCGGAGCATCTACGGCAGGAGGGGAGGCTTCAGACCGCCCAACGGTGCTCGTTCAGCCGAAGCGAGGCCGCAGTGGCGATCAACGCCGTGACGGTTGGGAATTGTGTTAGCCGCTTCCCTTCAGCACCTACTTATTGGCGGATGCCTTGGGCGAGGTGCCGAAACGGCGGTCGGCCTCCTCAACCACCTCGCGCAGCGACTTCACGCCCCAAAGCACATTCCGGTCCGAGCCTTCCTCGGGCGTCGCGGCGGGGCGGCGCGAGAAACTCAGGTGCGGAAGACCTGAGGACGAGAAATAGTCCAGCAGCTCCTGCTTCGGTGTCTTATCGCTCATCGAGAACCATCCTGAAGGCGCCGAGATCCTCTAGCCATCTCACGCCGCTAGCATACTCTTCGATCCGGGTTTCGCGAAGAAATAAATAGGGTCCCGGCTCGTCGCGTTCCACTGGCGCGGCGTCATCGCTGACGATCACGAGAATACCCTTCTCGGCAGCGCGCGCGCCCTTGGCCAGCCGGATTAACCAGTCGGGGAGCGGCCTCAGGCCGTCCGCTGAGCGGTGGGCAGAGGCGACCATGTCCAATATGCGCCCAAGAGGGTTCCAACCGAAACCCTGCTGGCGCAAACCGGCAAACAAGGCCCACAATCGCTCCCCGCTCAACGGACTACCCTCCAAGGCGAGCTCGCTCCAGTCGAGCGGCCCCATCTGCTCAGGCTTGGCACGCATGACGCGGCTCGGCATCCGGTCCGCGGCCGCAAGGACCAGGTCGTCGTAAACAGGGCGCCTGTCCCGCACCAACGCACCATCGATGAACTGCTCGATCCTGCTTTCCCAACGCTGCCAAGCATCATCGATGACCGCAGTAAGATTTCCTCGTGCAGGTCGATCCGAGCGCTGCTCAAGCCGCGTCCGCCAGGCTCTTAGACCCTTAGACGTACCGTTGGGAGGCGGTAGCGGCGCAGTCGTGCCCGGATCACCTTCGACGACGGCGTCGAGCGCTGCGCGATCGGTGACGGTCGCGAGCGACGCGAAATCAAGGAAGCGTGCCATGGCCCGCAGCGTTGCAGGAAGACCGTCCTGTTGCCGTCGTCCGGCATCCCGGGCCACATCGAGGGCGAGATCGATCGCCCATCCAAGAAGCGGCCCGCGTGCCGCAAACGCCTCCGAGAGGGCCCGCAAAACGACGAGGTCGGCAGATACTCTGCTTTCCATTGTCTGCGCGCCGGCGTCGGTGTCCAGCCGCGCGATCACCCGTATCACCTCGCCCTGCGACAGGCCGGGCGGCAGGAGACCGACGCCGGAGAGGTCGCTCAATGTCAGCCCGAGCACGTTCATCGCACCGACGACCTCTCGCCCGAATGCGACGAGGGCGGCGGTTTCCGAAAGCGGTTCAACAGCCGCGGTTTCAGGAGGCGCAACGGTCGCCGTCTCGGCCGCCACCGGCGGCAAGGGAAGCTCGTTGCCATCGTAGTCGTAGCGGAAAACATACGGCTCCCACTCGTAGGACGGCTTGCGGAGCAGGGCGATCGGCGTGGTGCCGGCCGCGAGCTGCGCAAGCGCCAGTTCATCGGCGCCGCGCCCCTCCTTCGCCATCGCATCATGCAGAGCCTGGAAGTCGCACAAAAGCTCGCTGAGGCGCGCGAGGGCGCCGGTGAGCTCGGCGGCGTTCGCTTCCGTCACCGTCTTCTCCAGCTCCGCGATCGCGTCTCGGTCGTTCGTGTCCTTGCCGCGGCGTTTCAGCAGGTGCCTCGCAAGCGCCACGGCGGAGAGGTCGATCTCGGTCTCGCCGCGCTCCCATGCCCGCGAGATCATGTAGAGTGTGTCGACGGCCGCCTGGCGCAGGCGCGGGTCGCGCGCCATGCGCGCGGCGAGCTTGGTCGAACGCAACACAGCCTCGATGGCGAGCTGCACGCCGACCACCAGCCGGTAGCGCGGCTGCGAGGTCAAGGTGCCGGAGGGGACCTTATAATCACCATCCGCCTTCCAGCCATGTGCGAGCGCCCGCACCGCGTCGATGGTGTTGAGCCGGGAGCTGTGGATGATGTCCCGGGCGAGCACGCGGCGGGCCGTCTCGTCGGCCGCTATCTCCGCAGAGCTGGTCGCGTTGGACGATATGACCAACCGCAGGAAAGCGTCGAGCTCATCGGCCGTGTACAGCACGAACAGGCGGTCACTGAAATAGGTATGCTCCTCCGGGAACGCCATCGTCTCGATCTTATGCTGCACCTCCTCGAAATAGTCGGGCCCGGTGAGGAAGCAGAAGAAGCCGAAATCCGTGGTGAGATGCTTGAGGCGGCGGATCAGCTCGGCCACGGTCTTCCGGGTCGCGCTGGACTTGTCGGCCTGCTGGGCGTCCGCTGCTCCTTCGGGGTCCGACGCGCCGGAAGCGGGCTCCTCGGCCTTTTCGGATAGTTCAAGCTTGTCGAGCTCGTCGATCAGAAAGACCGGAGCAAGCCCCGCCTCGCGCACGCGTTCGATGACGAGTGGCAGGTCGCGCTCCAGGGTCTCGATCGAGCGGTCGACGATGAAGGTGTAGTCCTCGTTGCGCTCCTGCCGGGCGGAGCGCTTCACCGAGGCGGTGACGGCGAGCGAACCGAGCAGACCGATGCCCGCGCCGGCCGCGGTCGAGAGGCCGGCCGCGCTGGCCGCACCGAACCCGAGCAGGCCGCCGATGGCCAGGCCAACGATCCGGTTGACCGCGTCCTTCGCGTCGATCCCGGCCTGGCTCTCCGTGGTCCGCTCGTAGGATGCACTGTCCTTTCGGCTCTGCTCGTATTTGATGGCGCCCGAGCAGACCTGGAAAGCCTGTGCGGCGGTGGCGAGCGCGACGATCTCGCGCGCCCCCTGATCCGGCAGGCCGCCGGCCTTGGCGACGGACTCGCCGATGTCCTTGGGCCAGACGATCCCCGCGGAGATTGCATTTGCGTCGTTTGGATCGGCATCGTCGCTGAGGCGTTCCCAATAGGCGCGGAGCACTCCGGCTTCGGGCGCGCGATCGAGGTCGAGCTGGAATTGGGCGGCAATGTCGAGTTGGTCGTCGGGCTCGGCGCGGTAGGCCGCGCGGGCGTGAACCGCATAGGCCTCGGCGAATTCGCGCGCGAGCGCACGATATAGCGCGATGGTGATCTGGACGAGTGCGCCATGCGCTGTCCCGGTGTTGGTTGTCGATGCTGCTGTCTGCAGGTCCGATGACCTATTCGCATCGCCAGACTTGGTATCGCCGGACTTGGTATCGCCGGACTTCTGCGCTGCGCCCGATGTCGCGGTCGGGGCGTCCTTGGGCTTCTCACCGCCGCCCGGCCGCGGCAGCTCGTCGGCGAGCAGACTGGGACCGTGCAGCTTGACGAGCAACGGCCGCTGCGGACGGCGGGCGAGCGCCTGCGGGGTCGGGCTGGGAAAACTCGTCTTGGTCAGATCGCGAAACAGCTCATCGCCGAGATCGTCGACGACGCGCTGGACCAGCGTGGTCTTGCCGGCGCCGCGATGGCCGGAGATGAGAAAGGCACGCCCGGCGACTTCCTCGCGCACATAGCGGCGCATCTCCGTCAGCAGCACCCGGTAGGCCTCGGACGCCATGAACGGCGGCCGGCCCGGCCGCGGCCAGTTGCCGTACCATTGCGGGGAGCCGGCGGCCTGATTGAGGCGAAGCGTCATCGTTAGTGCTGCTGCGGCGGCGGAGAAGCGGGTTTGGCCGGCTCGGGAGCCTTCTCCTGCTCGGCCTTCTTCGGCGCGGGCTCCGCCGCCGGCTTGGCATCGGCGGGACGCCGCAGCTCCGGCCCACGCTCGACCGGCGCGAGGCCAACGGCCGCGGCGAGCAGGATCGCGGCGATCAAAAGCAAGCTGGCCGGCTGCGACAGTCGCCAGCCACCCCGGCCGCCGCCAAGCCCGCCATAACGGGCCCGCATTTCAATCGGCGTGCCGACACGCACCAGGGTCATGGCCCGCAAGGCGGCGACAATTCCGGCGGCCGCGAACGCCAGCACGAGCGCGGCCCGCAGCAGCATCGTACTCCCCAGCAGGGCCGTGGCGAGGAGCAGGACAATGAGCAAGGCGATGACCGAGGGCGGCGGAGGTGCAACCAGCGGCGGTGCGGCCGTCGGCGGCGCCCCGACCGCCGACGGAATAGACATCAAACCCTGCGCCCACTCCGTCAGCTCGCTGTGGATGGCGCCGAGCGCGGCCCAGATGGCACGCCACGAGGTTCCTGCACCGGTCCGAACGCCTGTGGCTGCGGTCGCAAGATCGCCGCGGCGCTCCCAGGTCACGGCAGCGAGGAGCAGCAACAACCCGACAAGAAGCGCGATCCCGGCTGCGCCACGCATGCCCATGACGGCGGCGGCGACGCAAAGGACGAACACGAAAAAAATTCCGACCAGGACCTTGAAGAACGGACCGGTCAGCCAGACCAGGCCCACGAGCAAGCCCGCGGTGACCGCGCCACCAAGGAATGCCGAGGCAACGACAAGCCAGAGCGGCGCCTCGGCACGGCCGGCGAACGAACCGAGATGCAGGGTGACGAGTGTGGTATTTCCTTCGACCAGGAGAATAGTCCCGGCGCCCACAGCGACCGCGAGCAGCAGCAGCACGATCCGCCCCAGCGACATCCACTCCCCGGCGATTTTGGCCTCGTTTGCATCGGCAACGTGCCGCACTTTAGGTTGCGAGGCAATTGGAAAGCTGCGTCACGACGAGCGGCTGTTGCGCGTCACGGGTGCGGGCCGGCCACATCGCACCGGGCTCGCATCGGTGTCGCCGAGCGTAGACGCGAGCAGGCATCGGCGATCGGCATTGTCATTTCGCGAACGTCGGTCACCGGTCATGCGAACGGACAGATGCTCAGCTCTCAGCTTTTGTCATTGCGGGGGGTAAAGCTCCGAAGCAATCCATCCCTCAATTCAGGACGACCCGAAGAACAGGACCGGGAATCCGGGGAACCTCAGGTGTGCAAATTCGCACCACGATCGATGCTTCGCATCGAGCCGCAATCGCAGTGCGACACTGGGTTTGCTTCGCTTCCGCCTTCACTCGTTCAGCTTCGGCGGACATGTCGCTCGCAATGACGGCAAGGTCAAACTACTTCTTCTCGCGATAATACGGCTCGACCGGGCCGAACACCTTGATGGTCAGTGGATTGCCGTGGCGGTCTCTGGCGTTGCCGGCGGTGACGCGGACCCAACCCTCGCTGACGCAATATTCCTCGACATTGGTCTTTTCCATGCCCTTGAAGCGAATGCCGATGTCATGTGCCAGCACGTCCGCATTGTAGTACGGGCTTGATGGATCGACCGACAGGCGGTCGGGCAGCGGGACGTGCACGGTCTCATTCTTCTCGTCGTTCACAGCAGGGCCTCGATTTGTTTCTTCAGTCCTTCCGGACGGTCGGTCGGCGCAAAGCGCCCTACCACGCGCCCAGTGCGATCGACCAGGAATTTGGTAAAATTCCATTTGATCGACGATCCCAGAAGACCGGTCTTCTCGCGTCTAAGATGGGCGTAGAGCGGATGGGCATTGCCGCCGTTCACCTCGATCTTGGCGAACATCGGGAAGCTTACATCATATTCGCGCGAGCAGAACTCCGCGATGTCCTTCGCGCTGCCAGGCTCCTGATGGCCGAACTGGTTGCAGGGAAAGCCGAGCACGGAAAACCCGCGCGGGCCATACTCCCGCTGCAGCGCCTCGAGCCCGCGATATTGCGGCGTAAAACCGCAGGCGCTCGCGGTGTTGACGATCAGCAGCACCTGTCCCTCGAACCGCCTCAGCGGAACGTCCTCGCCGGTCAGCGACTGCGCCGTAAAATCGTAGATGCTCGCCATCCTCGCCCTCAATGCACCGGATCGATCGGCGATGGCGGCGTGCCGCCGGCCTCGATCGCCTCGCCTGCCGCGAAACACAGGTCCTCGCGAAACCGGCCGGCGACGACCTGCACACCGACGGGAACGCGCCCGACCAGCCCGGTCGCGACGCTGAGCGCCGGCAGTCCCATGAAGGGAATCGCGATCTGCGGCAGCTGCGCCTCCCAGACGCGCGCAAAGGAGGCCTCGTCCTTGCAGTCGAGATGATCGGGGAACGGCAGCTCGCCGGAGACCGGCGTCAGCAGCACCGCATAACGTTCGAAGAACAGCAGCCATTCGCGCGTCAGCGTCACCCGCCGCGTCAGCGCCTTCGACACCGTATCGGCATCGAACGGAACGACCCTTGGCCGGATGCCGCGCAGGCAGGCGAGCGCGCCCGGGTCGCCCTCGCGTTCGGCGTTCGCGAGCTGGGCGTCAAAACCGTCGCCGAGCCAGAGCGTCGTATTGAGCTCGGCCGGCTCGCGCATCGGCGGCGTACTCTCGATCGTCTCAACGGTCCAGCCCGCGCGCTCCAGGCGCTTGCCGGCATCGATCACGGCGGCCGCGACCTCAGGCGCGGTCTCGAGCCCGTCCGGGGCGACGCAGAGCGCCGCGCGCTTCGGCATCGGCGGTCCATCCAGCGGCGCCGGCACCCACCAGGGATCGCGCGCATCGCGTCCGGCCATCGCCGCCAGCGATAGGCGGAGGTCGCCGATGGTGCGCGCGAGCGGGCCCGACACTGCGCAGAGCTGCGGGCCGATCGGACGATCCGGCAGCGACGCGTTGCAGGTCGGAACACGCCCAAAGGTCGGGCGCAGGCCATGCACGCCGCAGGCATAGGCCGGATAGCGGATCGAGCCCGCGATATCGGTGCCATGGGCGATCGCCCCGATGCCGGCCGCGACCGCCGCCCCGGCACCGCCCGACGAGCCGCCCGGCGTGAGCGTCGGGTCGTGTGGATTTTTGGTGTCGCCGTGAAGCAGATTGGCCGTGAACCAGCGATAGGAGAAGGCCGGGCAGTTGGTGCGTCCGAGAATGACGGCGCCGGCCTTGCGCAGATTGTCGACGACCGGGCTGTTGTGTGCGGCGATGACGTCGCGCTGCAGCGCCACGCCATTGGTGGTGGCAAAGCCGGTCTGGTCGACATTGACCTTCACCGTGACCGGCACGCCGGCCAGCGGACCGGCCTGCTCGCCGCGCGCGAGCGCCGCATCGACGATGTCGGCCTGCTCCAGCACATCCGCGACGCGAAAATCGATCACCGCATTGATGGCGGGATTGACCGCATCGAGCCGTGCCAGCGCATCGGTCGCGGCATCCTTTGCCGAGACCTGTTTCGATCGGATCAGGGCTGCAAGATCGGCGGCCGACAGCCGCCAGAGGTCGGACATGGGGGGACTCCACGTAGTCGCTGCGTTCTAGCGTCAAGCGGGCGGCATGGCCAGCAGAGCTTACGCGTCGTCATGGCCGGGCTTGTGCCATTAAGGCTCAGCTCGTCATACCCCGCGAAAGGGCGGACGATGGCAGTGTTTCATGATAAGGCAAGCGCGCCTTCGCTACGGCGCCTCACCGCACGCGGGCAATGTAATAGGCGAGATCGGCGATCTGGTCGCCCGACACGGAGCCCATCACGTCGGCCATGGTGCCGTCATAACCATGGCGGCTGTTGTCCTTGTATTCACTGAGCGTCTTCTTCAGATAATCCTCGCGCTGGCCCGCGATCCGCGGCACGTTGTCGCCGCCGGAAAAGTCCGGCTTGTGGCAGGAGCTGCAGCGGAACTGCTGCGCCAGCGCCTTCGCGCGGTCCATGCGTGCGGGATCGCCGGCGTCCTCCGGCGGCACCGGTTTTGGCAGGCTCGCAATGTAGTCGGAGAAGGCGCGCAGATCGTCGTCCGTCAGCGCTTTCGCCATGTCGTTCATCGGCTCGAACGTGCGCAGCTTCTCGCGAAACATGAAGAGCTGGATCAACGCATAAGGCGCCTGCTGTCCGCCGAGCGAGGGCGTGAACTCGATCTGCGACTGCCCCTTATCGCCGTGACAGCCAAGACAGGGCGCGGCGCGCTCGGCGATGTCAGCGGCATTCGCGCATGACAGGGCGAAGGCGAGCACGAGCCCGGCGATTGTTGCTTGCTGACGCATTTACGCTGTCCGTTTGCTTCGGCTGCCGTATGGTGGGCAAGGGCGCGTCTTCGCGCCGTGCCCACCATTCACGTCATCGCTCATCGCCCGAAGAGGTGGGCACGCTTCGCTTTGCCCACCTTACGCGTCTGCTACTTCGCCGCGACCTTGTCCTTGTCGTAGCTGACGCGGTAGACCGCGCCGTTCCAGTCGTCGGACACGAGCAGCGAGCCGTCCTTCATCAGCATCACGTCGACCGGGCGGCCGACATACTTGTTGTCCTCCAAGAAGCCGGTCATGAAGGGCTCGATCGATTTCACCGTGCCATCCTCGTTCAGCCTCACGACGGCAACGTCGCCGCCGAACTTGTTGGTCCGGTTCCACGAACCGTGCCGCGCAACGAAGATCACGTTCTTGTACTCCGCAGGGAACATGCTGCCGGTGTAGAAGCGCATGCCGAGCGCGGCGGCATGCGGTCCCATCAGGCCGACCGGCGGCGTGAACTCGCTGCAGGAATGGCCCCAGCCGAATTCCGGATCCGGGATGTTGCCCTGGTAGCAATAGGGCGCGCCAAAGTCTTCGCCGACCTTGGTGACGCGGTTGAGTTCGTCGTTCGGAATGTCCTCGGACAGCCAGTCACGGCCGTTGTCGGTGAAGTACATCTGCTTGGTTTCGGGATTCCAGTCGAAGCCGACCGAATTGCGGACGCCGAGCGCGACCACCTCGGCGCCGGAGCCGTCGAGATTGATGCGGCGGATCTGGCCGTGCGCTTCATCATGAAGCACGTTGTTGCCGGGCTGGCCGATCGGCACGTAGAGCTTGTTGTCCGGGCCGACCGCGATGAACTTCCAGCCGTGGGCCTCGTCCTTTGGCAGGTTGTCATAGATAACGGTTGGTTTTGGCGGATTGTCGAGCACGTCCTCGACGTTCTCGATCTTCGAGATTTTCGACAGCTCCGCGATGTACAGCGTGCCGTCATGGACGGCGACGCCGTTCGGCCGGTACAGGCCGGAGGCCAGCACCTTGACCTCGTGTTTGCCGTCCTTGCCGGTGATGGCATAGACCTTGTCGACCAGCCGCGAGCCGACGAACACCGTGCCCTTGTCGCCGAGCGCCAGCGAGCGCGCATTGGCCATCCCCGAGGCATAGACCTCGACGCTGAAGCCGGGCGGCAGCTTGAGCTTTGCGGTGGGCAGCTTGTCGGCTGCGGCCGGCAGCGGCGGCGGCGCGACCGGTGCCAGTTTTGCGGCGGCCTCGTTGTCCGGGCGCCCGATCAAAGGCGAGCCGGGCGGCAGCGGCTGTGCGGCCGCATTGGCTTGTTGCTGCGCGAGCGCGCCGGCAGGCCATCCAAGCGTCAAGGCACCAAAAAACGCGCCGGCGAGCCACAGGCTGCGCGGCCCTGCGAGACAGGTCATCATTTATTCCTCCCCAGGATACGACGGTTGTTCTGTCCTCACGCCGACATGATCCGTCAGCGCGGGTTCGCCGTGCAACCTTTAGTCTTCAATCTTTCGGGGAGTTGTGCAAGCGCCGGTGTTCGCCTTGCGGGCAGCTCAGTGCCGCGTGACAGGCTGGTCCCGTGCCGCCACGATCGCCTCCGTGAACGGAAACAGCAGCACGATCTC